>Ga0315900_10005252_pt1 | contig 17849 bp, 18 predicted proteins | sample LakEriMetagenome_FD_203521 | JGI IMG/M metagenome (GOLD analysis project Ga0315900, IMG submission 203521) | Freshwater fungal communities from buoy surface, Lake Erie, Ohio, United States - Buoy 12 MA114 | ecosystem: Environmental > Aquatic > Freshwater > Lake > Lake biofilm | place: USA: Lake... | reverse complement strand
GAGACCGCGGACAACGGCCGCATCGCCCTCGAGCGGCTCGCGAGATCCGCCTTCGACCTCGTGCTGATGGACTGCCGGATGCCCGAGATGGACGGCTACGAGGCGACGCGCCGGCTGAGCGCCGTCCGGCGCGGGGCACTCAGAGGATGTAGCGGCTGAGGTCCTCGTCGCGCGCGAGCGCACCGAGGTTCTGCTCCACGTAGGCCGCGTCCACGAGCAGCGTCCGCCCGCCCCGATCGGCGGCCTCGAACGACACCTTCTCCAGCAGCCGCTCCATCACGGTGTGCAGCCGCCGCGCGCCGATGTTCTCGGTCTTCTCGTTGACCTGGAACGCGACCTCCGCGAGCCGGCGCACGCCGTCCGGCGCGAACTCGACCTTCACGCCCTCGGTCGCGAGCAGCGCCTGGTACTGCCGGCACAGCGAGGCGTCCGGCTCCGTCAGGATCCGGACGAAGTCCTCGACCTCGAGCGAGTCCAGCTCGACGCGGATCGGGAAGCGGCCCTGCAGTTCCGGGATCAGGTCCGAGGGCTTCGACATGTGGAACGCGCCGCTCGCGATGAACAGCACGTGGTCGGTGCGCACCATGCCGTACTTCGTGTTGACGGTGGAGCCCTCGACGAGCGGCAGCAGGTCGCGCTGCACGCCCTCCCGCGAGACGTCGGCGCCGTGCGTCTCGCCGCGGCGCGCGATCTTGTCGATCTCGTCGATGAACACGATGCCGTTCTGCTCGGCATTCTGCACGGCGCGCAGCTTGAGTTCTTCCTCGTTGACGAGCTTCGACGCTTCCTCGTCGACGAGCAGCTTGCGCGCCTCGCGGATCTTCAGCTTGCGCGCGCGCGTGCGGCCGCCGCCGAGGTTCTGGAACATCGCCTGCAGCTGCTGCGTCATCTCCTCCATGCCGGGCGGCGCCATGATCTCGACCCCGGGCGGCAGCATCCGCACTTCGATCTCGATCTCGCGGTCGTCCAGCTGGCGTTCGCGCAGCATCTTCCGGAACTTCTGCCGCGTGTCGGCGTCGCGGGGCGCGGCGTCGGGGTCGTAGCCGCCCTGGAAGCCGATCGTGCGCGGGCGCGGCAGCAGCGCGTCGAGGATGCGGTCCTCCGCCGCGTCCTCGGCGCGATGACGGACCTTGTCCATCTCCTCCTCGCGCGTGAGCTTCACGCTGGTCTCGACGAGGTCCTTGACGATGGAGTCGACCTCGCGGCCGACGTAGCCGACCTCGGTGAACTTGGTGGCCTCGACCTTTACGAACGGCGCCTTGGCGAGCTTCGCGAGCCGGCGCGCGATCTCGGTCTTGCCGACGCCGGTGGGGCCGATCATCAGGATGTTCTTCGGCGTGATCTCCTGCCGCAGGCCCTCGTCGACCTGCATCCGCCGCCAGCGGTTGCGCAGCGCGATCGCGACGGCCCGCTTGGCCGCACCCTGACCGACGATGTGCTTGTCCAGTTCCTGGACGATCTCGCGCGGGGTCATCTGGGACATGTCAGCCGAGCACCTCGATCGTGAGATTGCGGTTCGTGTGGATGTCGATGTCGCCCGCGATGTGGAGCGCGCGCTCGACGATCTCGCGCGCGCCGAGCTCGGTGTTCTCCAGGAGCGCGCGCGCCGCGGCCTGCGCGTAGGGGCCGCCTGAGCCCACGGCGATCAGCGAACCGCCAGCCGTGTTCTCGGGTTCGATCACGTCGCCGTTGCCCGAGACGATCAGCGAGGCCTGCGCGTCGGCGACGATCAGCAGCGCCTCGAGCCGACGCAGGCTGCGGTCGGTGCGCCAGTCCTTCGCGAGTTCGACCGCCGCGCGCGCCAGGTTCCCGTGCTTCTCGAGCTTGCCCTCGAAGCGCTCGAAAAGCGTGAAAGCGTCGGCCGTGCCGCCGGCGAAGCCGGCGAGCACGCGACCGTCGTGCAGGCGCCGCACCTTGCGGGCGTTGCCCTTCATCACGGTGGTGCCGAGGGTGACCTGGCCGTCGCCGCCGAGGGCGACGACGCCGTTGCGGCGGACGGAGACGATGGTTGTCATGCGGTGAGCGTATCGGCGGTTGGCGGGGCGGCGCGAGCGCCGCCGTGTCGCGCGATTCAGCGCGGACGGCGCCGTGCGCGTGGATGCGCCTGGTCGTATATCCGGGCCAGGTGCTGGAAATCAAGATGGGTATAGGCCTGGGTCGTCGAGATGTTCGCGTGGCCGAGCAGTTCCTGGACGCCGCGCAGGTCCTGGCTCGACTCCAGCAGGTGCGTCGCGAACGAGTGGCGGAACAGGTGCGGGTGCACCTTCACGTCGAGGCCCTGGCGCTTCGCCCACGCCGCGACGCGCAGCTGTACGGCGCGCGCGCCCAGGCGCCGGCCGTTGCGTCCGACGAACACCGCGCGCTCGTCGATGCCCGCCAGCGTGGCGCGCTCGCGCAGCCACCTCGTCAACGCCGCGCCGGCCTGCGCACCGACCGGCACGATGCGGGTCTTCGCGCCCTTGCCGAGCACGCGCACCGTACGGTCCTTCAGGTCGACGTGCTCGAGGTCGAGCCCGACCAGTTCCGCGAGGCGCAGCCCGCTCGAGTAGAGGAGCTCCATGATCGCGAAGTCGCGCGCGAGCAGTGCGGGCGAGTCCGAGTCGGCCTCGGCCTCGGCGCCGGCGCGGCGGGGCCGAGGCTCCGGCTCGCCGGCGCGCGCGGGGCCGTCCAGCAGCCGCTGCATTCGGTCGACGTCGAGCGCATTCGGCAGTCGCTTCGCGGCCTTCGGTGCGCGCACGTCCGCGGCGGGGTCGCGTTCGAGCACGCCTTCGCGGATCAGCCACCGGAAGAAGCCGCGCAGCGCCGAGAGCCGTCGCTGTATCGAGCGCGGCGCGAGCCCACCCTTGTGGCTCGCGGCCGCGAACGCGCGCACGTGCTGCGAGTCGATCGCGCTCCACCGGGAGATGCCCTGCGATTCGCACCAGCCGGCGAAGGCGTCGAGGTCGCGGCGATAGTTGGAGTCGGTGTGCGGGCTCAGCCGGCGCTCGTGCGACAGGTGTCGCAGGTAGTCGCCGATCCGGGCGCGCTCGTCGGCGTTCACTCGAGCGCGGTGGCGACGAGGTCCCCGATGCGCGCGAGGAAATCCGTGCTCATCGTCGGGTTGAAGTGGTCCGCGTCCGGGGAGGCGATCGCGAGCAGGCCGAGGCTGCCGCCGGCGCCGAGCGGCACGAGCGCCACCGAGCCGACGGCGACGTCCTGCGACGGGAACAGGAATTCGCGCTGCGAGTCCCGCACGCGGCCGCACCGCGGCTTGCCCGACGCGAACAGCGATTCGAACGAGCGCACGCCGGCGTCGTCGGCGGCGACGAGGCGCAGATGCCGCGCCTCCAGCCCCTTCAGCTGCGGATCCTGCTTCGTCAGCAGGAGCACGAACTCGCGTGCATCGAAGTCCTCGCGCAGCGAGGCCTCGATCGAACCGACGCGGTGGGCCAGGTCGCGCGCGTGGATCAGGCGCTTCGTCAGCCGGTGGATCTTCTCGGCCAGGACGTCGTTCGCGCGGCCGTTGTCGACCAGCGTCCGCAGCCGCAGCTCCAGCTCGCGATTCTTCTCGCGGAGCACGTCGACCTGGCGCTCGACCAGCGACACCGTGGTGCCGTCGCCGCGCACGTGCGGGAGGCGGAGCTGCGCGAGCAGCGCGGCGTGGCGGTCGAAGAAGTCCGGGTGCCCGGCGAGGTACTGCGCGACGCGGCTGTCCTCGCCGTCGGCGCGCGCCGCCTTCGTCTCGGGTTTGCCCTCGGACTTCGGCTGCGGGGTCGTCATAGCTCAGTGTGTCCTTCGAAGACGGTTTCGGTGGGGCCGGTGAGCCAGATCGGCTCGCCGGGGCCGCGCCACTGCACGATCAGGCGGCCGCCCGGCAGGTCGACCTTCACCTCTTCCGCGAGGACGCCATGGCGGCGGCCGACCGCGACCGCGCCGCAGGCGCCGGTGCCGCAGGCGCGCGTCTCGCCGGCACCGCGTTCGTGCACGCGCAGGCGGACGTGGTCCGGGGCGACCACTTCCATGAACTCGACGTTCGTGCGCCTCGGGAAGCGCCGATGATTCTCCACGGCGGGTCCGAGCCTGTCCACCGGAGCGGCCGCGACCGAGGGCACGCGGATCACGGCATGCGGATTGCCGATCGACACCACACCGACGTCGATCGTCTGCCCGCCGACCTCGAGCGGGTAGATTGTCGCTTCGCCGCTCGCCTCGAACGGCAGCGAGGCCGGCGCGAAGTTCGGCACGTCCATGCGCACCGAGACGAGGCCGTCGTCGCGCAGGCGCGCGTGGACGAGCCCGCCCGGGCTGTCCATCGTGATTTCACCAGCCGCTCGGCCGAGCCGGCGCGCGACCAGTGCGGCCACGCAGCGCGCACCGTTGCCGCACTGTTCGACCTCGCCGCCGTCGGAGTTGAAGATGCGGTAGTGGACCGCGGTGTCCGGCCGCTTCGGCGGCTCGAGCACGAGCGCCTGGTCGAAGCCGATGCCGGTGCGGCGATCGCCGAGGCGGCGGAGTTCGTCGGCGGTGGGCAGCCGGCCGGCGGGCGGGACCTCGAACACGATGAAGTCGTTGCCGAGGCCGTGCATCTTCACGAAGTCGAGCCGCATGGCGCGCATGATAGTGCGATTCGCGGCGCGTCGCGCGCCGGCGGCTAGGACGCCTCGCGTGCGCCTCGCGCGTCGCCGGCGTCCGGTGCATCCGGTGCATCCGGTGCGGCGTGCGCGTCGAGTGCGGCGAGCAGCGGCGGCAGCGGGCAGTGCAGCGCGGCGCACGTCGCGCGGAACAGTTCGGCCTCGCCCGGCTCGACGCGGCCGTCGTGCTCGACGCAGCGCGCGAGCGCTTCCACCAGCAGTTCCTTCGCGGCCGGCGCGAGCCGGTCGAGCCGTGCCAGCGCGGCGTCCAGCGCGCCCGCCCACCCGGTGGCGGATGGCGCCGCGTAGTCCGGGCGCGCGCGCGGCAGCAGGGCGCCGAGGCCGCGCTCGTAGGCGCGGCGTGCCGCCGCGTCGTCCGCGTGGCCGTGGTGGGCGAGCGCCGCGAACAGCACGCCCAGCTCCGCGGCGGCATCCTCGAGGCCGAGGGTGCCGCCCTGCGCAGGCCCGTCGACCTGCTCGCCGAGGTACCGGGCGCCGAGCGTGCCGAGCAGCCACTCCAACACGTCGATGCGGGCGTCCGCGCGCGCGAGGTCGCGCCCGAGGGCAACCAGCGCGAGGCGCCGCTCGCGCGGCAGCTGCGCGAGCGCGGGCAACGCGCGCTGCAGCAACGGCAGCCGCTGGAGGACCGGCAGCGCCGCGATGCGCGGGTGGAGGCGGCCGACCGCGTCGGCGACCGCCGGGCCGAGCGCAGCGGCGACGGTGGCGACCTGGCGTGCACGGATCGCCGCGTCGGCCGACAGCCCGACCGCGAGCCAGACGCACGCGGCGGTCGAGCCCCGCGCCAGCAGGTCCGCCAGGTCGTCGGGCAGCGCTTCGCGGAGTGCCCGCGCGTAGCGCACCGCGTCGAGTCCCGGGTTGCCCACCCGCGAAGCGACGCGCGCCGGGTCGAGCGCGCGAGGTGCGCCGCCCGCGAGCGCCGAACTCGCGGCCGCGGGGGCGGGTGCCAGCAGCTCGTCCGCGTCCGCGACCTCGGCCACCGGCTCCGGCGCGAGGCGCCCGAGCGCGTCCAGATCGAAGCGCGGGTCCAGCGCCCGGATCCGCTCGGGCAGCGGCGGGTGGGTCGCGAACGCGCGGTCGTAGGCGCTCGCGATGAACAGGTGCGCGAGGTCCTCGCCTTCGGCGCTCGCGACGCGCGAGCCGGCTCCCGAGCGTGCGATGCGCACGAGTGCGTCGCGCAGCCCGGTCGTGTCGCGCGTGAACTGCACGCTGGAGGCGTCGGCCAGGAATTCGCGCTGGCGACAGATCGCCGCCTGCAGCAGGCGGCCGAGCCAGACGCCGAGGTAGCCGATCACCATGATCGCGAGCGCGGCGAGCACGAACGCGCCGGCCCGGCGGTCGCGGGCGCCGCGCAGGCCTTCGACCACGTGGCGGGCCACGATCGCGATCACGAGCAGGCCGAACAGCGGTCCGGCGAGGCGCGTGTTCAGCCGCATGTCGCCGTTCAGCACGTGACTGAACTCGTGGCCGATCACGCCCTGCAGCTCGGCGCGCGTCAGCCGCTCCAGCGCGCCGCGCGTGACCGCGATCGCTGCGTCGGTGGGTGCGAGCCCGGCCGCGAACGCATTGATGCCGTTCTCCTGCTCGAGCACGTAGACCGCGGGCACCGGCACGCCCGAGGCGATCGCCATCTCGTCGACGACGTTCAGCAGCCGCCGGCGCTTCGGGTCGGCGGTCTCGCGGGGCACCCGCTCTCCGCCGAGCGCGCGGGCGACCGCGCCGCCGCCGCCCCGCAGCTGGTACGAGCGGTACAGCGAGGCGAACGCGATCACGCCGAGCACGATCATGCCGGTGAACACCGCGACGTCGAGGTTCGCCGCCATCCGCGCGGAATAGGGCACCGGCGAGTAGGCGTCGGTGGCCAGCATCACGAGCGTCGCGAGCACCACCCACGAGATCGCGGCCACGACCACCGCGACCGCGAGCGCGTAAGCGACGAGCAGGCGGCGCGTCCGGCGGCGCGCCGCGGCCTGGGCGGCGAAGAAGTGCACGTCAGCCGAACTGGACCTTCGGCACCGCGCGCTTCTCGGGCGACTCGATCTCGAGCATCGCGGCCGGCTGGAAGCCGAACGTGCCGGCGACGAGGTTGTTCGGGAACACCTCGCGCGTGTTGTTGTAGCCGAGCACGGCGTCGTTGTAGGCCTGGCGGGCGAACGCGACCCGGTTCTCGGTCGTCGTCAGCTCCTCCATCAGCTGCTGCATGGTCGTGTTGGCCTTCAGGTCCGGGTAGGCCTCGACGACCGCGAGCAGCCGTCCGAGCGCGCCGCCGAGCACGCCCTCGGCGCTCGCGAGCTGCGCGAGCGCCTGAGCGTTGCCCGGGTCCGCGGCCGCGCCCTTCAGGCCCGCGAACGCGGCATTGCGCGCCTGGATCACCGCCTCGAGCGTGCCGCGCTCGTGCGCGAGGTAGCCCTTGGCGGTCTCGACGAGATTCGGGATCAGGTCGTACCGGCGCGTCAGCTGCACGTCGATCTGCGCGAACGCGTTCCGGTAGCCGTTCCGGGCGGTGACGAGCCGGTTGTAGATCGAGACGACGAACAGGATCAGCGCGGCGGCGATGCCGAGGATGATCAGCATTTCCATGGAGCCCTCCCCGCCGGCGCCCGCCGGCGGCGCTATCTTTGGGGCGCGGCGCGGCCGTTGCAAATGCCGGGACGCGGGATCGGAGTTGCGTCACGCTCCGAGCCGCCCGCCGCGCTGGCCGGTGCTCCGACCGCCCGGGTAGAATGCATCCCCCGCGCCGGACCGCCCGGCCGCCTGCCCGCCCGCTGGGTCCCCTCCGCCCCCATGAGTTCGTCCGCGTCCCGAAGCCCCCGCGTCGGCTTCGTCAGCCTCGGCTGCCCGAAGGCGCTCGTCGATTCCGAACGCATCCTCACGCAGCTGCGCGCCGAGGGCTACGAGGTCGCGCCCACGTACGAGGCGGCCGACCTCGTGGTCGTGAACACCTGCGGCTTCATCGACGACGCGGTGCACGAGTCGCTCGACACGATCGGCGAGGCGCTGAACCGCAACGGCAAGGTGGTCGTCACCGGCTGCCTCGGCGCGCAGCCCGAGAAGATCCGCGAGCGTCACCCGCAGGTGCTCGGCATCACGGGCCCGCACGCCTACGAGGACGTGCTCGGCCACGTGCACTCCCACCTGCCGCGCCCCCACGACCCGTTCGTGGATCTCGTGCCGCCGCAGGGCGTCAAGCTGACGCCGAAGCACTACGCGTACCTGAAGATCTCGGAAGGCTGCAACCACCGTTGCAGCTTCTGCATCATCCCGTCGATGCGCGGCGATCTCGCCTCGCGCCCGATCACGCACGTGCTGAACGAGGGCATCCGGCTGTTGAACGCCGGCGTGAGGGAACTGCTCGTGATCTCGCAGGACACGAGCGCCTACGGCGTGGACGTGAAGTACGCGGCGGAGCCGTGGGGCTCGCGCGAGATCCGCACGAAGTTCCAGGATCTGGCGGTCGAGCTCGGCGCGCTCGCCAAGGAGCGTGGCGCGTGGGTGCGCCTGCACTACGTGTATCCGTATCCACACGTCGACGACGTGATCCCGCTGATGGGCGAGACGGGGCTGCTGCCGTACCTCGACATCCCGTTCCAGCACGGCAGTCCGCGCGTGCTGAAGGCGATGCGGCGCCCCGCGCACGCCGAGAACACGCTCGCGCGCATCGCGAAGTGGCGCGCCGGGCGTCCGGACCTCGCGATCCGCAGCACGTTCATCGTCGGCTTTCCCGGCGAGACGGACGAGGACTTCGACCTGCTGCTCGACTGGCTCGAGGAGGCGCAGCTCGACCGCGTCGGCTGCTTCAAGTATTCGCCGGTCGCGGGCGCTGCCGCGAACGAGCTCGACGGCCCGGTGCCGGACGAGCTCAAGCAGGAACGCTGGGAGCGCTTCATGGAAGCCGCCGCGCGCATCAGCGCGGGGCGGCTGGCCGCCAAGGTGGGGACGCGCCAGCGCGTGCTGGTCGACGCGATCGAAGGCGAGGGTCCGGACGCCGTCGCGATCGCGCGCACGCGCGCGGACGCACCCGAGATCGACGGCACGGTGCGGATCGAGAACGGCTCGCGCTTCCGGCCGGGCGAGTTCGCCGACGTCGAGATCCGGGGCGCCGACACCTACGACCTCTACGCCTGAAGAAGGGAACTGACCGCTTTTTCAGTTCGGGATGACGAGCTCCGCGGCGAGCCGGCAGCGGCGGCCCACGTCCCAGGCCTGCACGTACACGAAGCGCCGCCGCGGCGCGTCCGCGCGCGCGGGGATGTCGTACTCCCCGTAGGTGATCACGAGGTCGCCGCCCGCGGAGGCGAGGCTGCGCGCCACGCGGTTGGCGCCGAGCGGCGCACCGTCCAGCGTGTCCAGTCGGCGCGCCTGCTTCGCGCCGTCGGCCGGCGGCGAGTTGGTGTGCAGCAGTCGCACGTCCTTCGCGCCGAACTCCTCGAGCGCCTCCGCGCGGCCGTCCTCGCGCCAGAGATTCGCGAACTGCACGCTGCAGTCCTCTTCGCGGCCCCGGCCGCCGCCGGGCTTTCGCAGCCGGGGCACGACCGCCAGGTGGCCGTCGCGTTCCGAGTCGGTGACGGGGTAGGGCGCGCGTGCGTCGAGCACCACGCGCCACGAGCCGTCGGCCTCGCGGCGCCACGCGGTCAGGTAGTGGCCGCCCGCGGCGTGGCGCGCGCCGGTGGCGGAGTTCCAGTACAGCCAGGGCCCGCTCGTCCAGCCGAACTCCGCGTCGCCGCTGATCGCGGCGACGTTGGCCTGCCACCGGTGCCGCGCGCCCGTCTCCGGCTGCGCCTCCCAGTGTCCGCGCGCCGGCACCGGCCGCGGCCGGAACGACACCGCGCTTTCGGCGAGGTAGGCGAGCCAGCCCGCACGCTCGCCGCGTGTGACGAGCGCCTCCTGCAGCGTCGCTTCGGCGTCGAGCAGCGCCTGCGCCGCGTCCTGGGGCGCCGCGTGTGCGGCGCTCGCGGCGCAGACGGTGAGGGCGGCCGGCACGAGCCATCCGACCACCGCTGGCGGCCGACCCGGGCGCTGCACGCGTACGGGGCTGGGCAGCGGTGAAGGACCGACTTCGAACATGCGGGCTCCGCGCGTATGCGGCGATGCGCTCAGCGCGGCGCGACGCGCAAGCGGAACCGACCGACGATCTCGCCCTCGCCGCGCAGGTTCACCGCCTGCAGTTCGACGAGGTAGGTGCCCGTCGCGAACGCACCGGAGTTGAGGGCCAGCCGCAACTCGCCGTTCGAGTCGCGCACGAGGTTGTCGAGCCGGGCCCAGTACGTGCCGTCGTCCCGCTTCACCGCGGCCTCGAACAGGTTGCCGCGCACCCAGCCGGTGTCGATGCGCAGTTCCGCGAGCGTCGGCGACTCGCGCGTGCCGAGGTCGAGCGTCGGCACGGCCTCGCCCGTCCGGCCCGGCGCGACGCGGACGACCGTCGTTCGCGTCGGCGCCAGCAGAAGACCTTCGGTCGCGGTCTGCTGCAGCCGCGCATGCTCGGCGGCGAGTTCGCGCTTGCCGAGCCAGGTGCTCGTCGCGACGAGCAGTGCGAGCACGAGCGCGCCCGCGAGGCCGAGCGGCACGCGCACGTCGTGCCAGAACTTCGGCGCTTCCTCCCGCCACTCGGTGCCGGTCTCGTCGAGCAGGCGCATCGTCCGCCGCAGCGCGTCGGGCAGGCCCATGCGCTCGGCCAGCTGGGGCGACTTTCGGACCACCTGCTCGAAGAACTTGGCCTCGGGCGGCGTCAGTCGGCCGAGCAGGTAGCGCTCGACCAGTTGCTTCTGCTCGATGATCTTGAGGTCCATGGCGGCGCGGGTCCTGACTCGCCGTCATGGTGCAGCACGGCAACGCGGAGCGACGCGAGGCCCGTCACAGCCGGTCCGGCACCCTGCCGGGCGGCCGCGACGGACGTCACAGTTCGACGCGTTGCGGGTTCCGCCGCAGCGGAGCGCCGGCCGCGCGCTCAGGTCCCGGCTTCGGACCCGCCGCGGTGCGTGCCCATCTGCGCATCGATCTCGCGTTCCGCGCGCAGCCAGTCGTCGAGCTCGCCGCCGGGTTCGAAACCGCGCTCGGTGGCGTAGACGTACGCGCGCTCGCAGATCATCTGGTAGCGCTGCTCCGCGGCGCTCGGACTTGCGGATTCGTCGAGCGGCGTCTCGCCGACGATCGTGATGCGCTCGGCTCCCAGCAGCGGCTCGGCGCCCGGGATCTCTTCGCCGGCGAGCGCCGACGGTCCCGGGGCCTGGATCCCTGCCGCCGAGGAGTCCCCTCCCGCCGCACCCTGCGCCTCGGCCGGGGTGCCGGCCGCGCGGCCCGGCGCGGACCGCTTGCGGCTGTGCGTCCTCCGCGTCGTCTTCTGCTCCATGAAGCCTTCCTCCGTGAACGACCGCCCTCCGGGACAGCGGACGCGAGCCTCGCACGCCCGTCGACGGAAAGGTAAGCCGAGCCGCGTTGCCGCTGTGTCGGCGCTTGCGTAGATTGGCGCGCCCGCCCGTACCCTGAATCCGTCCATGAGAACGATGCTGGTTCGATCGATGGTGCTGTCGCTGGGCGCGCTGCTCGGCGGCCTCGCTTCGTCCGCTGGCGCGGCCGACGCGGCCGACGCGGCCGGTACCGGAGTCCCGAGTGGAGGCGCGAAGGCATTGAGCGATCCGTACCTGTGGCTGGAAGACGTCGAGGGCGAGCGCGCGCTCGCGTGGGCACGCGAGCGGAACGAGCGTTCGCTCGGCGAACTCCGCGCCGATCCGCGGTTCCCCCGGTTCGAGGCCGACGCCCGCGCCATCCTCGAGGCGCAGGACCGCATCCCCGACCCGGTACTGATGGGTGGCCGCGTCTACAACTTCTGGCAGGACGCCACGAACGTACGCGGCCTGCTGCGCCGCGCCGACTGGGCGAGCTGGGAGTCCGGCGAGCCGCGCTGGGAGACCGTGCTCGACGTCGACGCGCTGTCGGCCAAGGACGGCAAGCGCTGGGTCACGGGCATGCCGCGCTGCCTGCCCCCGGAGTACCGTCGGTGCCTCGTGACGCTGTCAGACGGCGGCAAGGACGCGGCGCTCGTCCGCGAGTTCGACGTCGAGACCCGGGAGTTCGTCGCCGGCGGCTTCACGCTGCCGGAGGCGAAGTCGCAGGAGAGCTGGCTGGACGCCGACACGCTGGCCGTCGCGACCGACTGGGGTCCGGGCACGATGACCGAGTCCGGCTACCCGTTCGTGATGAAGCTCTGGCGGCGCGGCCAGCCGCTCTCGGCGGCGACCGAGGTGTTCCGCGGCACGCCGCGCGACGTCGGCATCTTCCCGGTGTCGCTGCGCGATCGCGACGGCACGCGCGTGCTGGTGATGGCGCGGCTCGAGACCTTCTTCGAATCCACCCAGCACGTGCTGGTCGGCGAGCGCACCGTGCAGCTGCCGGTGCCGCGGCGCGCGAGCGTGCAGGGGCTGTGGAAAGGCCAGCTGGTGGTCTCGCTGGAAGAGCCCTGGCGCGTGCCGGCCGCGCAGGTGGCGGTGGCATCCGGCGCGGCCGAGGTCGAGTTCCCGAAGGGCGCGGTCGTCTCGTTCGCGCTGCGCGAGTTGCTCGACGGCGGGCGCCTGCGCGTGCACGAGGTCTACCGGCCCGGCCCCCGCGAGTCGTTCCAGTCCTTCGGTGGGGCGAAGTCGAGCGCGTTCCTGCTCGCCTCCGACAACGTCGTCACGCGCGCGCACCGCTACGACTTCGCGGACGGGCGCTGGACGCGGCTCGGCACGCTGGCGCTCCCCGAGGGCGCGCAGGTCACCGCCGGCGACGCCGAAGTGGACGACGACCGCGCGTTCTTCTATGCCGAGGGTTTCCTGGTGCCGCGCAGCCTGTGGCTCGCGGACGCGGCCACCGGCGCGGTGAAGCCCGTCGACGAGATGCCGCCGCGCTTCGACGCGTCGAAGCACGTCGTCGAGCAGTTCGAGGCGACCTCGAAGGACGGCACGAAGGTCCCGTACTTCGTCGTGCGGCCGAAGGATCTCGAGTACGACGGCGCGGCGCCGACGCTGCTGTACGCGTACGGCGGCTTCCAGGTCCCGATGCCGCCCGCCTACTCGGGCACCCTGGGCAAGCTGTGGCTCGAGAGCGGCGGTGTCTACGTGCTCGCGAACATCCGCGGCGGCGGCGAGTTCGGGCCCGCGTGGCACCAGGCCGGCCTCAAGACGAAGCGCCAGGTGATCTACGACGACTTCGTCGCGGTCGCCGAAGACCTCGTCGCGCGGAAGATCACGACGCCGCGACGGCTCGGGATCATGGGCGGCTCGAACGGCGGCCTGCTGATGGGCGTGATGCTCACGCAGCGCCCCGATCTCTGGAACGCAGTGGTCGTGCAGGTGCCGCTGCTCGACATGCTGCGCTACCACCTGCTGCTCGCGGGCGCCTCGTGGGTCGACGAGTACGGCAGCCCGGACGTGCCGGAGGAGCGCGCGTTCCTCGAACGCATCTCGCCGTACCACAACCTGCGCGCAGGCGTGCGCTATCCGCCGCCGTTCTTCGTGACCTCGACGAAGGACGACCGCGTGCATCCCGCGCACGCGCGCAAGACGGCGGCGCGGCTCGAAGAACTGGGCCAGCCGTACTACTACTACGAGAACATGGACGGCGGGCACGCCGCGGCGTCGGACCAGCGCGAGCGCGCGAAGCGGATCGCGCTCGAGTTCACTTACCTGTCGCGGCGGCTCAAGGACTGAAACGAGGGGTCCGACCCCGGTTTCGACCTGGTGGAAAACGGGGTCTGACCCCTTTGTCAGGTGACCGACACCGCCTGCCGCGCGCACGCGCGCGCGACCGCGAGCAGTGCGCCGAAGCGCGGATCCTTCGAGTGGCCGTCGCGCCAGCGGCGGTAGATCTGCTGCGCCACGACGCCGAGCCGGAAGTGGCCGTAGCACCGGTAGAAGGCCGCGTCGCGTAGGGCACGGCCGCTGACCTGCTCGTAGCGTTCCAGGAACTCGGCGCGCGTGATCATCCCTGCGCGCCACGGCACCAGCGCCTGCAGTTCCGGCGGATCGCCCGGTTCGAGCAGGTAAGCGAGCGAGCCGCCGACCTCCATCGCAGGATCGCCGAGCGTCGCCATCTCCCAGTCGAGCACCGCGACGATCCTCGCAGGGTCGGCCGGGTCGACCACCAGGTTGTCGTACTTGAAGTCGTTGTGGATCAGCGCGGCGCCGGACTCCGCCGGCAGGTTCGCCGCGAGCCAGCGCGCGGCGGCGTCCATCTCGGGGATCTCGTCCGTGGCCGCGCGCACGTAGCGCTCGCTCCAACCCTCGACCTGCCGGCGCACGTAGCCCTCGGGCCGGCCGAAGTCCGCGAGGCCCGCGGCACGGTAGTCGAACGCGTGGAGTTCCGCGAGCGCGTCGACGAGCGCGAAGCCCATGCGCCGCATCGTCGCCGCGTCCGGCGCGAGCCGCGCGAGCGTGTCCGCGCGCGGCACCACGCCCTGCACGCGCTCCATCACGTAGAACGGCGCGCCGAGCACCGCTTCGTCGGTGCAGTAGGCGAGCGGGCGTGGCACCTTGCCGTACACCGGATGCAGGGCCGAGAGCACGCGGAACTCGCGGCCCATGTCGTGGGCCGACTTGATGCGCGCCCCGAACGGCGGCCGCCGCAGCACGAACTCGCGGCCGCCGAGCTCGAGCGCATAGGTCAGGTTCGAGAAGCCGCTCGGGAACTGCCGCACGCGCAGCGGCCCGGTCGCATCCGGCAGCACCGTGCCCAACCAGGCTTCGAGCTTCGCGACGTCGAGTTCCTCGCCCGCGCGGACCGGGCGGCTGGCGTCGGTGTCGATCGGTGACAAGGCGCACTCCCGCGATGGCTGCCGCGCGCGAGTGTAAGTTAGGCTCGCGCGCGATGCTGCCCGACGCCGCTTTTCTCGCCGCCCTCGAGGCCGGTCGGCTGCCGCCCGCCGAGTTCGATCACCGTGCGCACCTGCGTGCCGGTTTCCTCTACCTGCGGCGGTACGAGTTCCCGGAAGCGTGCGTGGCCATGAAGCGCGCGGTCCGCGCGCACGCGGGCGCGCTCGGCAAGCCGGGGCTGTATCACGAGACCCTGACGATCGCCCACCTCGCGCTGATCGCCGAGCGGCTGATCGAGGAGCCCGCCGAGCTCGGTTTCGATTCCTTCCTCGAGCGCTACCCGGAACTCGCGAGCCGCGAGTACTTCGAGCGCTACTACCCGCGCGGCGAACTCGATACGCCGGAGGCCCGCGCGACGTTCGTACTGCCGCGTCCGCGCGGCTGAGGCGGCGAGTCGCCGCACCGTCGAACCGCACACCGTCACACCCGGGCACTCCCGCGTCCGGCCTCTGGCCGCGTTGCGGCCTACCGAAACCGGGCGCCCGACTACGTGGGATCCGCAACGCGCCGGCCGGAATCCCCGTGTTAAGAACCTTTCGGAAATCTTCATACCGAGGGGTTCGATGCGGTTCCTGCCGCCCGCCGACCGGGCCGGTCTCCGGGTGTTCCCGGTCTGGCTCGCGCTGCTCGCCTGCTGGTGGAGCGCCGGTGCGCTCGCGCACGGGCTGCGGCTGCACCTGCAGGCGGACGCCTCGACGGTGCGAGGGCAGGCGTTCTACGCGGACGGCTCGCCCGCCGGGGGTGCCCGCGTCTCGTTCCCGGGGCCCCAGGAGCCCGACGCCGTGCTCGTCTCGGCGGTCACCGACGCCGACGGACGCTTCTCGGCGAACGTCGCGGCGAGGGGCGTCGTGAGGGTCGTGGTCGAGGACGAAGAGGGGCACCGCGCGGAGGGCAGCGTTACGCTGGTCCCGCCCGCGACGAGCCCGTCGGGTGCGGCAACGTCGCCCGGCCCGGCGGGCCTGGGCACACCGGTTTCAGCCGACACGGCCGACGCCCTGTTCGACGACGCGCGACTGCGCGCCGCGCTGCGCGCCGAACTGCAGCCGCTGCGCGAGCAGGTCGCCCGGCTCGAACACCGTTTGCGCCTCGCCGACGCGCTCGCCGGCGTCGGCTTCCTGGTCGGCCTCGCGGGCGCCTGGGCGCTGTTCCGCGCTCGACGGAGCACCTGATGCATCTCGCCGAAGGCGTGCTCTCGCTGCCCGCACTCGCCGCCACCGCGAGCCTCGCGGTCGCGGGCGTCGCGATCGGCCTGAAGCGCCTCGAGGACTCGCGCCTGCCGCTCGCCGCACTGCTCGGCAGCGCGTTCTTGGTCGCGGGCGCGATCCACGTGCCGCTCGGCGTCGGCAGCGTGCACCTGCTGCTGAACGGGCTGGCCGGCCTGCTGCTGGGTTGGGCCGCGTTCCCGGTCCTGCTCGCCGCGCTGCTGCTGCAGGCCGCGCTGTTCGGCTTCGGTGGCTTCGCGGTGCTCGGCGCCAACCTGCTGATCATGGCCGTGCCCGCGGTGCTCGCTCACTACCTGCTGCGCGGCCTCGCGAGCGACGCCGCGCCCTGGCGGCTGCGCCTGGCGGGCGCGCTCGCGGGCGTGATCGGCGTCGGCGGTGCCGGCGCGCTGGCCGCGGTCGTACTGACGCTCGGGGGTGGCCGCGAGTTCGCGGGTCTCGCCGCGCTGTTCGGGGCCGCGCACCTGCCGGTGCTCGCGCTCGACGCAGCACTCGGGGCGGTCGCCGTGCCGGCGCTCGCGCGCCTGGTGCCCGACTTCACTCGCCGCGGCACCGTGGAGTGGGCGCGGTGATCGCGTCGGGGCGTATCGCCGCCGGAGTCGCCCTGCACCCGCGCGGTCGACTGGCCGCCGCCGTGCTCGCGAGCGTCGGCATCGCCGTCACGTCGCACCGTCTCGCCCTCGCGCTGCTGTTGCTCGCCGCGCTCGGCGCGTGCGCCTGCGCGATCGTGCAGGGCGCGCTCGCGGCGGGCACCGCGCTCGGCCGCGTGGCGGCGGTCAACGGGTTCGTGGCGCTGACCGCGCTGACGTTGCCGTTCGCGTGGACCGCCGCCGGCCCGGTGCTCGATCCCTCCGGCGTCGAACTCGCCTGGCTCGTCGTGCTGCGCGCAAACGCAGTCGTTCTGGCGTGCACCGCGCTGCTCGCGGGATTCGACGCCGCCACGCTGGCGCGCGCCGCCGCGGGCCTGCGCGCGCCCGACAAACTCTGTCGGCTGCTGTTCCTGATCGCGCGCTATCTGGACCTGCTCGGGGCCGAACGTGCACGGATCGAGCGCGCGATGCGCGCCCGCGGCTTCGTGCCCCGGTCCGACCGGCGCACCGTGGAGGCGTACGGCAAGCTGGTCGCCGCGCTGCTGGCCGGCGCCGTCGCGCGTGCCGAGCGCGTGGAGCGCGCGATGCGGGCGCGCGGCTTCGGCCGGGCGGTGCCCGCCGCACCGGTGCGCGAGGCGAAGGCGCGCGAGTGGGCATGGGCGGGCGGCACTGCCTGCGTGCTTGCCGCCGCGTGGGCCTACGCCGGCGTCGGCTGACTCCCCAGCCCCATGTCCTCCGAACGTGCGCTCTCGACGACCGAGCCCCTGCTGCGCGCCCGCGACCTCGTCGCGAGCCGCGGCGCGCGGCGCGTGCTCGACGGCGCGGCGCTGGAACTGCACGAGGGCGAGCGCCTCGTCGTGCTCGGCGAGAACGGCGCCGGCAAGAGCACGCTGCTGATGGCGCTGCTCGGCCTGCTGCCCGGCGTCGCCGGCGAAGTCGAGATCTTCGGCCGGCCCTGTCGCACCGAGGCGGACTTCGCGCCGAACCGAGGGCCGGTCGGGCTGCTGTTCCAGGACCCCGACGACCAGTTGTTCTGCGCCACCGTCGCCGAGGACGCGGCCTTCGGGCCGCTGAACCGTGGCGCGACCCCCGAAGCGGCGGCCCGGGCCGCGCACGCGGCGCTGGGCGCGCTCGGCATCGCGCGCCTGGCCGACCGCCCACCCCACGCGCTCTCCGGTGGCGAGAAGCGCCTGGCCGCGCTCGCGGGCGTGCTGGCGATGCGTCCGCGCGTGCTGCTGCTCGACGAGCCGACCGCGTCGCTCGAGGCGGGCGCGACCACCCGCGTGCTCGAGGCGCTGCTCGGCACCGGTCTCCCGCTCGTGGTCGCGACACACGACCCGGCGTGCGATGCGGCGCTCGGCACACGGCGCCTGCGGCTCGCCGACGGGCGCTGTCGCGAGGCCTGAGGCGTCGCGCCTACACGGCGGTCGCGTGCCTGGGGTCCGCGAGGTGCGGCAGCGCGTTGAAGCTGACGAGGCTGCGGCGCCGACCGGACCAGCTCACCTCCGTGAGCGCGGTGTTCCGCAGCACGACCGACAGGTCGATCACCCGGTCGTCGTCGAGCCCGAG
>Ga0315900_10005251_pt1 | contig 17852 bp, 18 predicted proteins | sample LakEriMetagenome_FD_203521 | JGI IMG/M metagenome (GOLD analysis project Ga0315900, IMG submission 203521) | Freshwater fungal communities from buoy surface, Lake Erie, Ohio, United States - Buoy 12 MA114 | ecosystem: Environmental > Aquatic > Freshwater > Lake > Lake biofilm | place: USA: Lake... | reverse complement strand
GCTCCTCGTCGATAACTTGCTGGACCAGTTCTGGATTGAGTTTGAGCGCATTGCCGACGCTCTTGAGCCAGGCGGCGGTGCCGGTAATGCCGACGGGTGCGCCACCGACGACCGGCATGCCCCAGGTACGGGCGACATTCATGCTCTCTTTGTAGAACGGATGGAGCGGCGCTAGTGCACCTGCCCGACCTGCGCGCCTAAAGTCCTCGAGTGAGCGCCCCGGCAAAAAGATCGTCTCGCTGACGCCCATGCGTCGCAACACGGCATCGATGGCCAACGGGTCGGCAGGGAAGACCTCGCCGAGTAGCACGACACTCTTCTCGTTGACGGCACCCTCACGCTCAGCCAAACGGTTGAGCAACGCCGCTACGGCGATGTCTTTGGCTTCGGGGTGCGAATGAATCGCATAGGCCGGTACACGCACCAGCACGACCTCGGCGTCACCGACTTTGCGTGGCAACAACTCCTCGGGCATGCCGGCGGTCTCGGCCACACACAATGACACGACGGGGATGAGCTTGGCGCCCGGCTCTTTGGCGGCCACGTCGATGGCTGCGCGCGTGCCCTCGACTACTTGACCGCTCATCAACTCAGCGGTGCCGAGCGTTGGCGCCACAATCGATTTGCTGGCCCCATAAAAGTGCGTCACAAAGGTCAGGCCGTACAAACAGCCGGTGTCAGTTGCCATGACCGGGTGTGAGCCCTCGATGCGCGTCAAAATACGCAACGACCCGAAGGCCGGACACATGGATTGTGGATGGAGTTTGCATGGGGATGTGGTTGGGGCGCTATTGCTACTGTTGAGTGGAATAACTTCTGACATATTTATTGGCTCCTTTGCCGTCGTACAGAGACAACACTACAGGCACTACACAAGACGGGACAGCATGCTGACTGCCCCGTTTGTGCGGGTGGACGAATTATTCTGTGTCGTCGCTTGGCTCTACTCGCAAATAGGTTGCAGTGGCTTGCTTGTTGGTAAAATAGCTGGCCACAATAAACCCAGTAATGACGAGCGCCAAGGGAACGAAACAGAGAATTAACCCTGATGTTGACGTGCCCATAGTGTTCACTCCTTTGTACTACATATCGCTACACGTGTTATCACGTGAAAGCTTCAATCGTGGGCTGCCCCTGCGGCTGCCGCTGCATGTGATGGCATAATCAGCTCGCGCATCTTGGCTGGGTCAAAGCGGAAATTTGCCACTAGATCCAATACATGCTGAAAGTGGTGGGCCGGGATGGTCACAAACAACTCGCCCGGTGCCAACCGATTATGCATGCGTCCACCACCGTCGCCCGTGGCAAATACGCTGTTCTTGTGATTGATGGGTGTGGCAAAAATCGACGCACACGCTGATGGCCCTACCTCACCAATCGGGAACGTGCCCTCACGTACCGATGCTGCCCCGGCCAACTGCATGGCATGCAACGCATCAGTTACGACAATCACCGAGTCGATGGCGACGCCCTCGGGTACATCGTTGAGTGGTGCAGCCGCCAAGGCGATGATGCTGCCGTCTGGCAAACGCTCGCTCTGCGCTTTGTTGCGCTTGGCAGCCTCGGGTGTAAAGAACCCCTGTGCCATCGTCAAGTACTCGCCCTCGGTAATCAGCTTCTGGGCGTTGGGCAGTAAGCCCAAGTGCCACAACCCAACATAGCAGTCGTGGTGTTGGGCATCGACATACACCCGGCGACCGCTCTCGGCTTCACGTACAATCCCGCACGCCACCACCTGGGCCGGCTCGTATCCCGCTGGAATCGCATCACGGCAGTAGGTAATCGCTACTGGTGGGCGCTTGACTTTCATCTGTTCGGTTAACACCTGGTGGAGGTGCTTTGGATCGACGGTCATGGACGTTCTCCTAACGGTATGCTGGCGCGTCCATTTCGCGCAAATCGACATAACTAAAGGTTTGTCCTGACCGACGCAGTGCCGACAAAAACGCTGCTTTGCTGTCGAGGTCGTCTACTGACCCGATGCGAATCTCGACTGCTCCTGATGTGACCGTGACGCCATCACGATCATTGCGACTTAGGTCGGTCACATACAATCCAATCGACTCCATCACATTCTTGACGCGTAACTGCACAGGGTCGTCGGTCTGCACCTGTGGGATAGTCGATGGCGTGAGTGACAGCATCGGGATGCCCTTTTTGGCATTGACTGTGCCGGCAAACAGTTCGTTCTCACTGGCTGAATCCGGCTTGCCCTCGGGCTCCTCGGCGCCGAACACGCGCAAAAAGTCGTGATACTCAAGTGGCTCGTAGTCGTCACACGATGGAATTTCGTTGTTGGCGATGCGCTTGGCCAAATCGCCGAAGATGCCATCAAACGTTTCGTCTTCGAGGGCCAAACGACAGGCATCGGCCAACTCACGCACGCGGCGACTGAGTGGGATGCGTGCAAGTACGGGTAACCCGACGGCCTTGGCATATTGATCGGCGACATCGCTGCCGTCGTCGCGGTTGACAATCAAGCCGAGGACTGATGTGGTGCCGCCCATTGAGCGGAAGTATTTGGCCGCCTTAGCGATGTTATTGGCCGCATAGAGTGACTGTCGATCGTGCCCGACCACGATAATTACTTGCTCGGCCAATGAGCGGGCCAGTGGGGTGGCAAAGCCACCACAGACGACGTCGCCGAGGAAGTCCATCACCACATAATCGAGATTCCACTTGCTCAAGCCGAGGCCCTCAAGTGTCTTGAAGCCCGACGAGATGCCTTGACCACCACATCCACGCCCGACCTCAGGACCACCGAGCTCACAGCCATAAAGGACTGAGCCTGGTTTGAGTTCGGAGCGATAGATGACGTCGCCGACGGAGAGTTCGTCTTCGCGGCCTTGCTCCTTGAAGATACGCCACTGTTCGCCGAGTGTCGGCAATGAGCGCCCCCCAAATACCGTATTACATGAGTCGTGTTTGGGGTCGCACCCGAGTTGCAAGACGCGATAGCCGTCAAATGTAAGCCGTGAGGTCAGATTCGAGGTGAAAAAGCTCTTGCCCATTCCACCCTTGCCATAAATTGCCAACATACGTGGAGCCATGAGTTGCTCCTCTTTCTAGGCTGACTGTGACCAGTTCAGCAACACTTTGAGGCAATCTTGGTCGAACAATGCCGTGTGATAGGCCGCGACCACGTTATCGATGGGCTGGCGGTGCGTAATCAAGGCCGAGACATCAAGCTCTCCGCGCACGATTAAATCGCGACACCGTTGTAAATCACCCTGCGCCCACTCTTTGGCAGTCAACAACTGTGCCTGCTTGAGGAATAGGGGCATATAGGGTAGATGAAGTTCGTCGTAATATCCTAGCAACACAATCCGACCATTGAGTGCCAGGGTGCCAATCGCACCACTCAATGCCGTCATACTGCCACTGGCCTCGATAATGACATCGCAGGCAGCAATTTGGTGCGCCGACAATGGTTGCTCGGCCACATTGATGATGTGGTGGGCGTGTGACCGCTGGAGTCGTTCAGGTACCCGATCAACAACGGTGACCTCGGCCCCGCGGAGCATGGCAATGCGGGCGGCTAATTGCCCAACTGGCCCCTGTCCGAGTACAAGTACGCGTTGCCCAGCAAGGTTGCCTGCAATATCGACACCGTGGTATGCGGTCGCTGCGAGCGCCAGCAGTACACCATGCTCGGGAGTCATGCCGTCGAGTGTGACTACCCGTTGATGATCGACATGCAGGTGGCTTGATTGACCACCCCAGGCCGGATTGACATCGGTATAACAACGTGCGCCACCGACATAGACCCATTGACCCAGCAGGTTGCGGGCGTCGTTCGGGGCATCAACCACCTTGCCGACAGTCTCGTAGCCGGGGACCACTGGGAACTGCAACATCGGGTGTGGCATACGCCCGTCGTACAACATGCGCTCTGTGCCCGCACTAATCGATGTGTAAACAGTCTCGATCACAACATCACTTGCGGCCGCTGGAGTGAGACCAACGGTGCGTAGCTCGACGTGTTTAGCGCTTGGAATCACGACTGCGCGTGCCTGGTGCATGACTAACTCGCTTGTTTGGCTAGGCGGCGCTGCTGTGCAGCCATGATGCCCCGCCGAATAAATTGTGCACTATTGATTAAGTATGTAGCATAGGCGAAAAGCATCGTTGCCATCACGGCATCGTCGCTCCATCCCAGCCAGCGCACCACAAAGTAGAGATTGTGGGTGAGGATTGCAACAAGGTTGCCGATATCCTCCCAGTAGAATTCTTTGGCCAAAAAGTAGTGCCCAAAGATCTCCTTCTCCCAAATCATCCCCGTTAGCGTAATCGCCCATAGCAAGCTAATCTTGAGGATGATACTTGCATTGGCAATCTCGTACCCCTGCTTGGTCTGCCATGCCTGGTAGACAAGAATGGCGCTGATAATAAACACGACAAACTGAATCGGTGCCAAGATGCCCTGAACAGTCGTCCAACCACTCCGGTTGCGTCGTGCTAATTGTTCTGCGGTATACATACCTGTCATAGGGATGCCTAAATCAAAGAGATTGCGTGCTTATTAACGATTATATTGCCTGCATTTTCAGCGCAAAGTCTACAAAAGGTACACAAAAATTCTATCTTTGCGGTATATCAAACACCTCAGCCTAAATGGCTGAGGTGTTCTTGTGCAGGGTATTGACAAGGTGTTGATTAGCGCGGGCTTGCCAAAAAGTGTTTGGCTTGGACGCGAATCATATCACCGGTCATGCTCATTTGTCGGAGCCAAGGGAGTGGCGTGTAACGTTTGTGCATGTATGACTCAAACGTATAGCGTTGCACATCAAGATTGCGGCACATATCGGTAAAGACCTCCATTTGCCGGTTGCTACCGTACCCCCACTTTTCGAGCCAGCTGAGGAACTTGTACATGGTGCCGTATTGGCGCCAGTAGGCCTGCTCGTAGCGCCGCAAGGCGCGTTCTGAGGTATCTGGGAGGGCGTCGATGAGCGTTTGTGCAGCCATTTGACCTGATTTCATCGCCCAATAAATCCCCTCGCCGGAGGTATTTACGACCAGGCCGGCAGCATCACCAATCAGCATGGCGCGATTGAACGCCATATGGGGGCGTGGGGTCATCGGCAGGGCGTGGGCCTCCTCGAGGTACATCTCGCCGTGTGTGAGATCTGCGCCGATACGCTGTTTGAGGTTATTGAGCAGTTCGCGTGCGCGCTTTGAATGGGCTGGGCCTGTGCCGATGCCAATGGTAATGTGATCGGCTTTGGGGAACGCCCAGGCATAGAGATCAGGACTGACCTCGGCACCCAAAAAGAGGTCTGCGGTGTCGCGCCAGCGCCCAAGATGAGCCTCGGGAATGCGCCAGCGCTCTTGGATAGCGGTACAGCGTGGCAAATTGGGCAATCCGAGGAGTTTGGCTGTGGGTGAGTATGCGCCATCAGCGCCAATCACCACGCTTGCACGGATGCGTTGGAGTTGGCCACTCGCTCGTTCGCGGTACTGGACATCAACGCCTTCGTTATCGATTTTGATGTCGATTAGCGCACCCTCGATGAGGCTTGCGCCGGTGTTGACGGCACGTTGGCGTAGATAGCCATCGAAATCCTCGCGGCAGACCATGGCGATGTAGTCTTCGGGAGAGTGATCGAGCCCGACTACATCAATATTGACTTTGCGACCACTTGGTGAGTGAATCAGCGCTTTTGCGATTTTGCGTGAGATGAGCGATTGAGGGATGGCGAATTCACTAAACGCTACTGGTGGTACGGCTCCACCGCATGGCTTAATGCGGCTAAGGTCTTTTTCGATCATGATCACCGGTACGCCAGCGTTGGCCAATGTTTCGGCAGTGATTGATCCGCCCACCGATGCGCCTACGATAACAACAGGGTGCATATGGCCCTCCTTTGTACTGAGTAAAGAATCCCGTTGGTATACACCAATCAGGTGTCGCAGTCTAGAATGGAAGGTTGAATGCGATGTGCTGCGTAGGTCAATTAAATTGTGGGGCGTATTATGAGCGAATGCCCACCGCCGAGACAATCATGCACCAGACGAAAATCATCACACCGCTTGCATTATAAAAAATAGCGCGAGCGCGTGGATCTGTCATTTTGAGGAACTTGCGTTGTGTGGGGATTTGGCCGAGCCCCAAGGCAAACATGATGCCTGCCGCAATGTAGTTGCCGGTGCCGAGCATATAGATTGCAGCGGCAAGCAATGCTGCATTGATGGTAATTACGGCACTCATGGCTGCCCAATCGGCACCCATTTGGGCAGGGATTGATTTGATGCCCATAATGCGATCACCTTCAATGCTTTTGAAGTCATTAATGGTCATGATGCCGTGTGCACCAACTGAGTAGAGCATGGCCAATACAAAGCTGCCTTGCGTCATTGGGGCAAATGCCATATGACCGGCCAGCCAAGGGAGTCCTTCATATGAAATAGCGACAATCGCATTACCAATCCAGCCTAATTTTTTGGCTCTGAATGGCTCTGCACTATACACAACGGCCAAAATCATGCCGAGAATAGTCAAGTAGACGACAGACATATTGAAGACGAGCGACAACCCGATGCTGATGACCGTGAGTACTGCAATTGTGACGTAGACTTGACGAAATGTCACTCGCCCGGATGGAATAGGGCGCTGTGGTTCGTTGATGGCATCAACATGGCGGTCGCAGTATTCGTTGATAACCTGCGAAAGCCCACACAAAATCGGGCCAGACATGAGTGCCCCGAGAGCAATCAAGGCGACCGTCACGAATTCGAACTCAGTGACGCCAGAGGCAACGGTGCCGCAGACAAATGCCATTGCAGGTGGGAACCAAGTTACTGGCTTCATCAGGGCAATTGAGCGACTCAAGAGTTCTTTGATGGTGACGTGAGATGAGATGTGGGCAGGTGGTTGAACGCTCGGTTCAGCTGCCATAGAGGGCTCCTCGCACACAGGGCAAACGCCACGGCGCATTTGCTAGCGATAAAACAGATAGTCCCAAGGTTGCCGCGTGCCCTATTATACGGGCGAACGGCAACCTTGGTGCAATGGGTGATCAGGCGGATCTTACGGTGCCTTGGACGTGGTGTTCAACATCTCCGGTACCTGACCGGGCTTGGCTGCACCTGGTGGCACGATATTGCCTTGGTGACACATCCAGCACGATGGGGTCTTGCCGGCCATGATGGCTTGGCTGTAGTTTTCGTTGATGTACTTGCTCATCTGGAGCATCCAGATTGCATGTTGCTTCTGGTCGACGCCGCCATTTGCTACACCTGTAGCGGGGAAGTAGCGGGCGTTGTGACAGAAGGTACATCCCTGGCCCAAGCTGACATTCATGTGGTACATGGCGTATTGGTTCTCTTCGGCGGTGTCAAGTGATTTACTCTTATCACCGGTAAGGACCAAACCACCTGGGTATTCACGGTCAAGCGGCAAGCGGTAGTCGTTGGGCAGCGTATTTTGAATCTCGGTCGGGTAGGTCCCCTTGGTCAAGATTGGCTGACCGTTGTGACAGGTGGCGCAGGTGATTTCGTAGCCACCAACCGAGACTGGCAATTTGCTTACCCATGAGCGGTTGAGGTCACCTGACATCAACAACATGGCGCGAGCCGTCTTTTTCTTGGTTGCCCAAGTAGCGTTGGGGTCGCTTGGGTCTTCGTCCATGTAGAACTGTGGTACGCCATTGGCATCAGGAGCGATGTTATGACAGTAGGAGCAGTCTACTTTGAGGCCACCAGCGACTTGTGCGGTCATGTAGGCCGAAATCTTGGCGGTGTTCCAACCCTTGAGGACCTGGGCGTTCTTGGGCTCAGGGCTGGCCTCGGTATAGGCCTGCATGGCTGCCAATGACTCGGGCTTCAAATTTGGGTTGGATGGATCATAGTTTACGTAAATCGGTGATGTTGGGATAGGCTTGGCCGCAGGTGGCTGGACCAAGGCCCAAATCCACCAAAAGGCGACGATGCTAGCGACCATCGTGACACCGGCAACAGCTGCGGCCACGAGATTAAACTTGGCATCCTCGTTCATTGGTGGGAAGACGCTCGGAGTCTGAGACATATGCGTTCCTCTCTTGCAGTAACTTCTTTAGGTGTGGGCTGGCGCACTGCCCACGGACGAACAGCGCGCCGTGCTCATTACTTGGTGAAGATGTACTGCGACCAATCTTCTGTGGACATTGGCGCAACAATGTTGGCGGCCTGTGCCCATGCATACCAGTCGTCTACTAGCGTGCCACTAATCAAGATGCCCAGTGCACCGGTGATACCACAAAGTGCAGCAAACCACCATGCCCACAAGTGGATGTTGTACGAATTGGCATTGAAGCCCATCGTCCAGCGCCAGAAGAGCTGTGAACGATGCGTACCGGCACCCTCTACGATCATCTCGTCAATTTCGGCTTCAGCACCCCACTTTGAGGCCGCCACGATGGTTGCACCGTGCATGGCCAACAAGAGTACTGAACCGAGCAAGAAGAAGATCGAGATCATGTGCAGCGGATTGTAGTAGATGTTGCCAACTTGAATGTTGACGTAATTGGTCCAGTCCAAGATGGCTCGGAAGCCATGACCAGGAGCGTCTGCCCAGAACCCGCGCCATACCGGTCGGAACAGGTAGATGACGAAGTAAAGGAACAACGCAGCCCAGAACCCAGCTGCCAACTGAGGACTCAAGCCGGTCTTGCGCGCACGATTGTAGAGGCGGGCAAACCAGGCCAGTACGGATACGTGCAAGAAGAAGGTGGCAACCAAGTAGTCGGCGCCTTCGTACCACGGCACATTCCATGACAAACCATAGCTGGCAACCGGCGGCATGACTGCCAAATTCCAGAACTCGCGGAGGAACGAGATTGGGTTATAGCCAACTTCGTACATGTAGCTCTGCAAGATGATGAATGAGGCCACAACACCGGCAGTAACCGAGATGACACCCCATACACCCAAGTAAATGGGCAATACGCGACCGTTGCCGAAGAGCCGATCCATGAAGTTGATGTAGCCAGGTTGGCCGATGACGCCCTCGATGCCCTCTTCGAACTCCTCTTTGTGCAGGTCTGGCTCAGGATTGAGCTTGTCACTGCGCTTCGAGAAGACTAAGCCGAGACCAATCAAGACGACACCCGCTCCGGCACCACTCCAGACTGGGATACGATCCCAGAAGGCCCAGAAGGCGTTCCAGTCATACACTAACGTGCCTGACAAGAAGATACAGACATTGGCGAAAAGCACTGAGGCAGCACCAGCCCAGAAGGCCAAACGGTGGATACCGATCTCGCCGATACTGTAGCCGACAATGTTGCGCCAGAAGACGTCAACGTTGTGCTCGGTAACCGGCCGACGGGCAGCACTCAAGATCGCTGCACCGTGCATGTGCAAGAACAGCGTCGCCGCAAAGAGTAAGGTTACACCAATCGCATGGAACGGGTTGTAGAAGAAGTTGTAATATTGATAACCGATGTTGCTCAACCAGTCGAGATGGTGCGTAATACCAAGGGGGAACCCATTGCCCCATGCACCCATAGCGATTGGTCGCAAAATCTGCAACGTCACCCATGACGTCACTACCGCTCCAAAGGCAATCGGAATCTCCAACCCCATCCGCAACTTTAAGCTGATGTCGATTTGACGCAACAACCAGCTCACAAATGCGATGGTGGCAAAAATCACTGTCCATTGCCAGGCAAAACCTGGCTCGCCATAACCTACCAAACGCAACCCCTCACTAATCGGAGGTGGTTGCAAGGCAACTGCCAATAGGTTATAACGCTGCTCAACAAATACCGCTTGATAGAGATAAGTGAGAACACCCATCACAATACCAAGGATTGCGGTACCACCAAAGAACCCGACGTAAAAGTTGCCAACCCAGAAGTCCAACGGGTCATGCCCGAACATCTTCGCGGCTAGCGTCCCACCTGGTCGCTTGTACTTGGCTTCCATCGCTTCAAATGAAAGCTCGCTGGCGCGTGGGCCTGCGCCTGCCGAGCTCGCTGAAGCCATTGAAGCGCGATACTCGCCATCGGGTTGCAACAGTGGCTTTTGTGGCGCATCAGACATCGCAGACACTCGCTTTCTAGCGTGTGGCAGAGATCAACTAAGCACCTGCCATCTCACCACGGGCTAATCCAAAATTCGTGAATCTAACATTACAGCGGGCCGAACGGGTTGCCGCTCGACCCGCTGGGCTCTGTCGCGGTGACGACATGAGCCTTCCAACTAACCGAAAATGCCGCTGTACTTGTCTGAGCTCAAAACCACGAAGTGGTTCAACAGACCCATGACGACTCCCAGCAACGTCCCCAATACGACGGCCGTGCGGAAATCAAGTGGCCGATTTGGCAACATATGCTCCCTCGCTTCGCTCTGTGCTTGGCTCATCTTTCAGAACCAAATATAAATCCTAGAACCAGGGCTTCCATGACCACATCAAGATGTGAGCCACTACAGCGATTGCCAACATTCCATACATAGAACGTACGACAATGCCATGTACCAACCACTCCTCATTGGTGAACAGCGACTTCCATTGTGCTGGTACCAGATCGTTGTTTGGTTTGTCTGCCATCGTAGTCACCCCCTTTCATCGGCGGTTCCTGCGGGTATTACCCCGCTCACTGGTCTGCCCTGCCCGTACTCCGCAAATACCATGTCAACTGCTGCTGGCGCTGGTGTTGTGTGTATCTGCAGGACTTGTCTCGATTATAGACACGCTGTAAATCAATAGTCAATCGCAAAAATCTACACATGTGCTTGAATTGTGCTATGCAAATAGTGTGCATATACCATGTATAGCCTCTGCGTAATAGGTGTCAATGTATTGTATAAATGACTGTGATCGCTGATGCATTAGCTGGTGATTTTGTGATTATGTTGCGATATATGCAAGTGAATGAGTAACATCTCTGCACTACGCTATAGTACAGAAACAATACTACAGCATGCGATTTATCGTCGAATCAGAGTAGTTTTTTGGGTGTCGTATGATTCTGAACGTGTGATGTGTTCTTGATGTGTGATAGATGATAATTGTTTACATATAATTGCATTTTAATTATCTGCACGCATCATGACACAACATATTTGATGGCCAGTGGATTGTACGATACTAGATGTAGATGATGGGGCAAATATATCGATAATCTGCTGGGTTGACAAGTACTTGACAGAGGTTATACAATTCAAGTAATGACATAACTGATATATTGATAGGAGTTAGATATATCGTCAGTGATTTAGGGTGGCATCGCATTACAATGATGAATCGATGAATAGCCCGTACAAGTAAGAGGTGCTCGATGATTGACAAAATCCGACACCTACTGGCCTTCTCTGACACTCCACGTTATAACATCAAGGCAGTAGTGCAACAGACACAGGTCAATGTGTCAACATTACGCGCATGGGAGCAACGCTACGGCGTGCCACAACCGACTCGTACTGAACACGGTCATCGGTTGTACTCTCAACGCGACATAGAAATCATCAAATGGTTGAAGCAGGCAACCGAAGATGGGATTGCGATTAGCCAAGCGGTTGTCATGTTACAGGCGGATCCCGAGGAGAGCATCCACGATTCACCTTTGCCCCTCCCCTCACAAACTCAACTTCATATTAGTGATGCAGGCTGGCCCGATTTACGACGACAGTTGTTTGATGCACTCGTCAGCACAAACTTACGCCAAGCGCATGTATTGATGAACACCGCCCTGACGTTGTTCCCTACCAACGCATTGGTCTACGACGTCATCTTGCCGATTTTGAGTGATTTTGACAAGCGTTGGGTCGATGAAACCGGCTGCATCGCTGATGAGCAAATCGCTGTGCAGTTTATTCGTCAGCGCCTGACGAGTTTATTGCAGGTTCATGCGCCATTTACCAATGGGCCACGGGTGATTTGTGGGTCGACTAATGGCGATTTTCATGATCTTGGGTCGCTGATTTATTCCGTCCTGATGGAACAAGAAGGGTGGGAGGTGCTTTACCTCGGACCTAACTTGGGGTTAACTGGTTTGACGGAGTTTTTGATACGACAATCACCGGCATTGGTGGTGCTAACGGCGAGTATGGCCGAGCATGTTGTATCGCTCCAGCAGGTAGGTCAAATGGTGGTGGGGCTCCATCATCATGGGTTGCATTTTGCGTATGCCGGGCGCGTCTTTGTGACGCATCCCGAGTTGCGCCAACGCATGCCTGGCATGTATTTAGGTGATGACTTCGTTACTGCTATCGACCAATCTAATGTCATCAGCAATGAAAATGAGATGACACCGTGGGTAAGTGCACATGCACCTCGTAACGGCGTCCACGGGCGTACTCGTTTGGGCTTGCAATAATGCAGCAACAAACAGACGCCAAGGAGTTGCACCATGCGTGCACTTGAGGGTTGGTTGAATAGCAGTGGGAATCGGGTAGCGGCTGAGCTTGAGGAACGTGGTGAGCAGATTTGTAAGCTGGTCAGCGAGCAGATGTTGCGGAGCTATGCAAGTGTCTGTGATGCTCCTGATCGTGTTGATAACGAGTCGATGAAAAAGGCAGCGTTTGTCGAGTCACCCAAGCGTGTCCATCGCTTGACCCAAACAGCGCTCCGTCTGCGTGCTGTCGAAATCATTGAACGTGAATGTCGTTGGTCGCTTGACGTCCTGCCACGCTACGGCGTGACTCGTCAACATATGCATGCGATGGTCCATTGGTATTTTGAGGCGGCACGGACACTCACTAACATTGATTCGGCTGATCGTCGATCGCTCGATATCATCGAACAGCTGTACATGACAGGTCTTGAGTACAAACCTGTTCATCGTTAGCGTGTAGCGACGGCAGAGCCCTGTGCTATTGCACAGGGCTCTTTTGTTGTGTGGTGTGGCTGAGTATAATACACATAATAGGCAACAACATAGTGATGAGTGTGACATGCAACGGTTGATTTGTTTTGGTGATAGCATTACCCAGGGGCATATTGGATCAGCCTATGTTGAATGCCTTGCTACGGCACTCCCTGACGTCGAGGTCATCAATGCCGGGATTGATGGCGATACTACACTCAATCTGGCGCGACGCATTGATAGCGATGTGATTGCCCGCCAACCATCCCTGGTGAGTATCATGGTCGGCCTCAACGACTTTGGTACGGCCTATGGCGAGCGCTTGAGTCGGGCGTATTATCGTACGCTCAAAAAAGTCCCGATTGCGATTGATATTCCCACATTTGAGACGCTCTATAGTGGTCTGATTACCCGACTCCAACGCGCTCAAATTCCAGTTGTACTCATGACCCCTACCACTTTGGGCGAAGTGCCTGATACGCCCGGGCAAATGATTCTCGATGGCTATGTCCACGTCATCCACACACTTGCCATGCGCTGGCATGTGCCGGTGATTGATGTGCGATCTGCCTTTGTGCAGGCGATGCGCACTAACCCGCGCCCTGGTCCCGAGTACCATTTGTGGATGGTACCGCTCGATCGCTGGCGTATCAGCCGTGGGAGCTCGTATCAATCTATTGCTCAACGACGAGGCTTTGATTTGCTCGTCGATGGCGTGCACTTGAGCGCCCAAGGGGCTGAACTGGTCGCCCAGACTGCCTTACCCACGTTGCGTCAACTACTCCAAATCACTGCATCGACCCGTCAATAATCCGCTATATATCGAGGAGCAGGCATGCCGACCTTTGCCGATATCATAACGAACGTCCCTGATCAGCGCTATCGTAGTGGTATGCATGATACTCCGGTGACCAGCGTGGTCTACGATTCGCGCCAGGTGCGCCCTGGGGCCATCTTTGTGGCATACCAAGGGTTCCACAGTGATGGCCACGACTACATTGCCAGTGCCATCGCAAACGGCGCTACGGCGGTCATTTACGAGCATGCACACCTTGATAACACGCTCCAAGTGCCCGCATTGCGTGTGTCTAATGCCCGCCCTGCGTTAGGGTACGTGGCTGCAGCCTTAGTGGGTTACCCAGGCAACAAGTTACGTGTCATTGGTATCACCGGCACTGACGGCAAAACGACGACCACGTACCTGACGGCGCTTGCGCTCGACATTGCTGGGCGTTCGTCGGGTCTCGTAGGCACGGCTGATTTCAAAGTCGCCGACCGTATCTGGGCCAACAAGAGCCGCCAGAGCACCCCCGAGGCGCCCGAGATCCAGCAGATGCTCAACGACATGGTGGCTGCCGGCTGTACACACGCCGTGCTTGAGTCGACCTCGCATGCGTTATCTGCGCGTTGGCAACGCCTCGCAGGGAGTGGCTTTGATGTGGCGGTGCTGACCAACGTGACCAGCGAGCACCTCGACTTTCATGGCACAGTCGAACAATACCGCCGCGACAAAATGCACCTATTTGAGATGCTCGGTGAGCCAAGTGACGCTCCACACAAACAGCGCAAAGTGGCGATTGTCAACGCCAATGATCCGCACCACAAGCAGTTCTTGGCGGCAGCCCCGTTGCGGGCTGAACGCTTGACCTACGGCGTCAACGTGGCGGCCGATGTGCAGGCGCGCAACGTGGTAAGTAGCATGAATGGGCTCGATTTTGAACTCGTGTCACATTGGGGCAATCGTCAGGTGCACCTCGAGCTGACGGGCGACTTTAATGTGTGGAACAGCCTGGCAGCCCTGACGGTCGCTGTGAGTGAAGGAGTGCCACTTGATGACGCATTGGCCGTCTTGAGTGCGGTGGACGGCGTGCGTGGGCGCATGCAACGTATCAACATGGGGCAACCATTTGCGGTGTTGGTTGATTATGCCCATACGCCGGCCTCTTTTGAAAAAGTCATGGGGCTGGTGCGGCCAATCACTCCCGGGCGCTTGATTGTCGTGTTTGGCTCGGCAGGCGAGCGTGACCGCGAGAAGCGCCCGCAACAAGGGGCAATTGCCGCACAGTTCTGCGATGTGCTCTATATCAGCGACGAAGACCCACGTGGCGAGGATCGCATGACCATCCTCGAGGAAATCGCCGTTGGTGCGCGCCAATACGGTCGGCGTGACGGCGTTGACCTCTTTTTGGTGCCTGATCGTGCTAAGGCAATTGCGTCAGCCTTCGCCACTGCCGGTCATGGTGATATGGTGCTCTTGCTCGGCAAAGGACACGAGGGGAGCATCATCTACGCTGACGGCCCGATTGCCTGGGATGAGGCGACCGTTGCCCGCGCCGAGTTGACCAAATTACTCGGGTAGACGAATGATGTGCCTGTCGAGGTGAATCAAGCCATCACGCGCTAATCCGGCGATGATGGCCGTGAGTTTGGCCTCGTCAACCGACAATCCGAGAGTGATAAGATGTGCTGCAAGCGCCGGCTGGTCGGTACCAGTCGGCGTTTGGCGTAGATAATCGATAATCCGCCCACGAATATAGCGGTTTGAGCCGACAAACGGTGCATCTTTGCGCTCGGCGACGCGCCGGGCTGTGCGTGATGGCAGTGGCGCAAGTGCGTGGTCGGCAGCGAGCCGAGCTGCGTAGTCGTTGCAGAATCCGCGCAGTGGGCATGCGGTACACTTGGGTTTGGTGGCGGTGCAGGTGACCGCTCCGAGCTCCATGATGGCCTGGTTCCACCACCAACCCTGTCCTGCAGGCACTTGTTGTGCTGCGAGGGAGCGTAGCGCTTTCTCGTCAGGAATATCGCCGTGCGGATCGCTCCACAACCGCAATACCACCCGGCGAATATTGGTATCAAGGAATGCCACATCTTGCTCAAAGGCAAAACAGGCAATCGCCCCCGATGTGTAATCGCCGATGCCTGGTAAGGCGCGCAAGGCGGCCACATCATGTGGGAATTGGCCGGCATACTGCGTGACAACCGCTTGGGCTGTGCGTTGCAAATAGATAGCCCGTCGGTTGTAGCCGAGTCCCTGCCAGGCCGTAATTACGGCACTGGTGGGCGCAGCGGCGAGAGCGTATACATCGGGGAACAATGCGAGGAATGCGTGGTACTTGGGGATGACGCGCTCAACCTGCGTCTGCTGGAGCATCAACTCCGAGACCAAGATACGATACGGGTCGCGCGTGTGGCGCCACGGCAAATCACGGCCGTGCTGGCGAAACCACTCGATTAACGTGGTGACAATGGCATCAGACATGCGTTAGACACTTGCACTCGGCTCATCAACCACCTTGAAGCCGGTGGTGGGTGCATCAATCCCCATGCCGAGTGACTCGTCGTAGGCGGCCGGCAAGACCTTGTCAGCAGCGAGTACCGGCAACAAGGCTGCGATGGCCACCGCCACCATGGCATCGTCGGGCTCACGCGTGGTCAGGCGTTGGAGCGCCAACGACGGCGCCACCAACCAGCGTACCCAGGCGCGATGGTAGTTAGCGGCGGTCAGACGCAACAACTCGAATGACAAACCGGCGATGACGGGAATGAGTACGAGGCGCGAGGCGATTTTGATGATGAGCGTTTGATCTTGAAAAATCGCAAAAATCGGGATACTAATCACCATCACTACCAGCAAAAAGCTCGTGCCACACCGTGGGTGGATGAGCGTCTGGCGGCTGACGGTTGGCACATCAAGGGGCAATCCGGCCTCGTAGGCGTTGATAGCTTTGTGCTCAGCACCGTGGTAGCCGTAGACCCGCTGAATCTCGGGGATACGTCCAACCAAGAGCAAGTATCCAATAAAAATAACGAGTTGCAAGACGTTTTCGATCACAATCACACTAAAGTTATCCACACCGACATACGTCAAGGCGTTGGCGATGATGACTGGGAGGGCAAAAAAAACCACAAAGGCGAACAGGAGCGATACGGCCACGCCGCCGGCTGACTCACCCTCGCTCGGGCGCTCGTCGGCTGGCAAACTGGCCGCTGCCGAGACATTGAGGGCGCGGATGCCCATGTTGAGCGTGTCCCAGAGCAACAATACGCCGCGCACCATAGGGAGTGACTCAAGCAGTGACCTGCGTGCATAGTTGAGCTCTTCGTGGAAGGTGGCAATTGTGCCGTCCTCGCGCCGTACGGCCACTGTCGCACGCTTGAGCCCGCGCATCATCACGCCCTCGATAACCGCTTGGCCGCCGTAATTAATCTTGCTCATCGGATTTTTCCTTGGCTGGTGGCGTGGCAGCTGAGACGATGCGTTGACCGAGCACACTGACTGCGGCTTTGATGCCAGTGACAAAACTACTGACTTGAATGGCAGGCTTGACCACCTGCTCCGAGATAATGGTCACGGTGGTCGCTACCGAGGCGCTGGTCTTTTTGACGTCGTCGGTGACGCTCGAGGTTTTGACCAACAACTCATCGACCTTGAGGCTGAGCTCCTCGAGTTTGGGGATAAGCGTGCCACGGGCCGTATTGTCAATCGCCTTGACGGCAAAGAGCAGTGCTACTGCCACAAGCGCCATGATGATGGCCCCGATAAGTTGGAACAACGCCAACAAAATGATGGCCAAGTCGCGTACGGCCTCGCGGAAGCCGGGGTAAATAACCGACAAGATGATGAATGCGAGGCTGATGACAACAAAAACGATGCCGCCAATCGCCAACCAGCGATTCATGTTGCTTGGTGGTGGCGTCGGGGTGGAATCGGGCATGTCGTACATTCGGGCCTCCTTAGTTATGATGTCGTTTGTTTGGTGAAGCGAATGGCCATAAATAGGCCAATCCAGGCACCAATTGATGTCTCGATCAGATGAACAGTCGCCGGCGCCGGCAGAGCACTGCTCAACTCGAGCCCAGTTGCATGGATGATGATGACGCCGATAAACGCCGCCAGCCAGTACACCGGCAGTTGCAATAGCTGCCGTCCTGCCCAGATATGGGCAATTGACGCGTGAAATGTCGCAATCATAATCAACAGGACTGGCACTGGTGACATGGCTTATTGAGCGAGAATTCGCCCACCTCCGATAACCTCTTCGTCGCGGTACATGACCGCCGATT
>Ga0315900_10005249_pt1 | contig 17855 bp, 9 predicted proteins | sample LakEriMetagenome_FD_203521 | JGI IMG/M metagenome (GOLD analysis project Ga0315900, IMG submission 203521) | Freshwater fungal communities from buoy surface, Lake Erie, Ohio, United States - Buoy 12 MA114 | ecosystem: Environmental > Aquatic > Freshwater > Lake > Lake biofilm | place: USA: Lake... | reverse complement strand
ATTGCCGCCCCGATCATTGCCATCCGGTAATTCTCGGCCAAGTGCATCGCGATGACGTTGCCACCTTGCAGCGATCCCCTTGAAGCGATCACCTTGCTATTCTCGCTCAGCAATGCTGTTGGTTTGGTCGCTTCGTTCGACGTTCGAATCGGGATTTGGTTGCGGCAGGGGTTGGGGTTGCTTGTTCTGAGGGTCTTCCGCCGAACTCGGCGAGCAGGCTCCGCTCATTCACGTCGAGATTCCGAACCGGGGGAGAATCCAGGCTTGAAGTGCGAACCAAGCCACAAAGAAAACAAGAAACGGCCACAACTCTGACATCTTTGATTTTCCCATGGCTTTGTTTTGAACGTCGAAGGGATGCGAGGTGGCAAGAGGTTCTGTTCAGCCCCCGGCTCCAAAGTTCCCACACGTTTGGGGCACTTTCCCCACACAATAGTCCGCGCCCTGTCCACTGCCCATTCAGGGAGCAAGAGCAGATTGAGCGAGGCCGCCGCACGTGAAATGGAAAAAGGGTGCTTGGAGGCTGGAGTACTCACAAACTGGCTGGGCCGCGGTCGCGAACTGACAAAAGTTATGGGGGGCCGGGGCCACCATCCGTCACTTTGAAGTCGAATCCTGGAGGGCCCTACCCAAGAGGCCCTACCCAAGTGGCCCTATCCAAGAGGCCCTCGCAAGGGAGCCTTGACGGGGGGCCTTGGCAAAATTGGACACGCTTGCTGAGGGCCTTGCAGTTTACGTTTCCCGCTTTGGGATACCGTCGGCATTTCAGCCGGATAACTCTCAATTCTTCGTCTGGAGTTGTCCTGGGGCAATTGAATTGGCCGGATTTGGCCGAGTTCCTGCTGGGGATGATTGAGAGCCGGGGCTGGGCTGCCTAAAATCGCGTTCGCGGGAAGGGGCATCAATTGGTGATTCCATGGACAATTTTGGGGAATATTCATGAAGCTTAAATGGCTGGCCTCCGTGGCCATATGCCTGGGGATGGGATGGACGGCTGTCGAGAGCGCGGCATGGGCGCAAGCCACCGGCGCGCAAACTTCGGCGGTGGACCGAAAAGGGCCTGAAAGAGTCGCTTCGGTCGAGGGAGTCACGGAGTATCGGTTGGGCAATGGTGCTCGCGTGTTGCTCTTTCCGGACTCATCTCGACCGACGATTACGGTCAACATGACCGTTTTGGTTGGTTCGCGTCACGAGGGTTACGGCGAGGCGGGCATGGCTCACTTGCTGGAGCACATGGTGTTCAAAGGAACTCCGACGTTTGCCGACGTCCCCAAGGCGCTCCGTGACCACGGGGCCAGTTTCAACGGCACGACCAATGTGGACCGCACCAATTATTTCGAGACCTTGCCGGCGACTGATGAGAATCTTGATTTCGCGATTCATTTGGAATCGGATCGGCTCGTCAACAGCTATGTCCGGCGTGACGACCTGATCTCGGAATTTACGGTTGTGCGCAACGAATTTGAACGGGGGGAGAACAGCCCCGAAGCAGTGCTGTCGCAACGCGTGCAGGCAACCGCCTACGAGTGGCATAATTATGGCAAGACCACGATTGGTAATCGCTCGGATATCGAACGCGTTCCGATCGACAACCTCCAGGATTTTTATCGAAAATATTACCAGCCCGACAATGTCGTGCTGATTGTGACGGGGGCCTTCGAGGAGCAGCGGGCTCTGGAGTTGGCTGACAAGTATCTCGGGAGCATTCCCCGTCCGACTCGTCGATTAGGGGCGACCTATACAGAGGAGCCGGCCCAGGATGGGGAGCGGAATGTCGTTCTGCGTCGCGTCGGAGGTCTGCCTTACGTGATGGCGGTCTACCATATGCCTGCCGCTTCGCATCCGGATTGGGCGCCGCTGAGTATCCTCGGCAGCGTCTTGTCAGAGGCCAAGGTAGGTCGATTGGAGAAGGTTCTGGTTGAGTCCAAGTTGGCGACCAGTGCTTCATCTCGAGCCGACAATGCCCACGACCCCGGATTGTTTACTGTCTCGGCCCAGCCTGCCGAGGGCAAGCTCGACGAGGTTCGTGAATTGCTGACATCGACGATGGAGACGCTCAGCAGTGTCCCGTTTACTCAAGAAGAGGTTGACCGGGCCAAGTTGCGGAGCAAAAACGGCATGGACAACTTGATGTCCAGTGCAGCCAGCGTTTCCCAGGCTTTGAGCAGTGCCTCAGCGTTGGGGGATTGGCGTTTGATGTTCTGGCAGCGGGATCGGATTCAGGAGGTGACGGCAGAGGACTTGAATCGCGTTGCCAAAACGTATTTCCAGCCTTTCAATCGGACTGTCGGGGTGTTCATTCCTTCGGAGACGCCACAGCGTCTGCCGATTCCTTCGGTTCCTTCGATCGTCGATGTGGTCAAGGATTACAAGGGTGGCCAGGCACTGACCAGCGGCGAGGCGTTTGACCCGACACCGGAAAACATTGATGCCCGCACGGTGATCATGAACGTCGACGGCGTCGAAGTTGCTGTGCTGCCGAAAAAGAACCGGGGCGAGGTCGTCTCCCTGCAGATGACGCTGAGGTATGGCAACGAGCAGTCTCTGAACAATGTCGGTCCGGCTGCGGGCATGATTCCGGCAATGTTGATGGCCGGCACCAAGCGGCTCGACCGCCAGGCGCTTCAGGCTGAGATGGAGAAGCTCGGCGTACGCATTTCCTCCGGTGGCGGCGGTGGTGGACGCCGCGGAGGTCGCGGCGGCGGGGGCGGCGGCGGCGGATCACCGGGCTCGGTGACCTTCTCGATTGATGCCAAACGAAGTTCGCTCGTAGGGGCGATCAACCTGCTGGGCGAGATTTTGCGCGAGCCGGCTTTCCCCGAAGAGGATTTTGAGCAAATGAAAGCACGGTCGATTGCCGGGCTGAAGTCGATGGGTAATGAACCTAATCTTCTCGCCTCCAATCTGCTCTCACGCTCTCTGTCGGACTACCCCAAGGGCGACGTGCGCTATGCTCGAACCATGGAGGAGACCTTGGAGGAATTGGAGGGCCTGACTCTCGATCAGGTCAAACGGGTCTATCAAGATCAGCTTTCCTCAGCTGTTGGGCAAATTGCGATTGTTGGCGATTTCGAGCCGAAGGATACCCTCCCGGCGATTGCCGGCATTCTCAAGGATTGGAAGACAAATGTTCCCTACAGCCCTGTCGAACGTGATGCCAAGGCTGAGGTGCTCGGTAGCAAGACTGATATCGTGACACCGGACAAGGCGAACGCTGTCTTTCTGGCGGGACTCGCTTTTGCCTTGAATGACAAAAGTTCGGATACGCCTGCCTTGCAGCTCGGGAACTTCATCTTGGGGGGCGGAACGCTGTCGTCCCGGTTGGGTGACCGGATTCGCCAAAAAGAAGGACTCTCTTACGGTGTCACCTCGGCCGTAGCGATTCCTGCTCGCGGAACCGATGCCCGGTTTACGATCAATGCGATCACCAATCCGGACAACATGGATGCCGTGGAGAAGGCCGCCATGGAGGAACTCAATCGCTTTATCGCCGATGGCCCGACCGAGAAGGAATTGGCGGATGCCAAAAAGGCGTGGCTTGAGGCACAGAAGGTTTCGCGAACTGGCGATGACGCGATCGCAGGTCTGCTTTCGTCCAATCTTTTCCTCGACCGGTCGTGTGAGTTCCTGAAAGAACGGGAAGAGGCGATTGAGAATTTGACGGTTGCCGACATTCAGGCAGCTTTCAAAAAGTATGTCGATCCCTCCAAGCTGGTGATCATTCGGGCGGGTGATTTCAAAAAGTAGTCTGCCTGAACCTCGCTGCAGGGAGCAGTCTCCGCAGCCTGAAGAGAAGAGCCCTCAGTCACTCCCGGCGACCCCTCGCCGGGAGTTTTTTTGTTTATCCTGCTGGCTTTTGCCAAGTCTTCGCACCGCCGCTCGAGTTTGCGCATTCCCTAAACTGAACGCTTTGGAGGCGCTCGGCGGCCGCTTCTGGTCCTCACATCAACTACAACCGGCAGGTCTTCTCTATCCCCAATGACTGGGGCGACTCGGCGCCGATAAACTAGGTGTTTCAGTGGACGGTGTCCCCAATGGACATTCAGTTTGGTCACCATGAGGAAGCAGCAGGATGAAACGGCTCGGCATAGCCCTGGCGCTCGCCAGCCTGTTGCTGGTTGGTTTGGGATTGGGGTGGATGTTGCCAAACCCCTGGGCGGCTGGCCGCCTATCAGGCCCTGAAGCAGACGCAAAAATCGTCCCTGCTCCGTTGGCTCGCGTGGTGGCTCAAGGCAAGTTGCAGCCAGCCGGTGGGCTGGTCAACATCTTCGGTCCTCCCGGCGCCAAAATCGTCGAGTTGTTAGTTGAGGAAGGGGAAACGGTCGAGCCGGGGCGGGAACTGCTGCGCTACACTGGCCAACAAACTCTTGAGCTGCAGGTCGCATTGGCGGCCTCGCGAACCGGTGACCTCAAACTGGAATTGCAGCAGAAAACCGTGGTTGCCGAAGGAGGGGTAGCCTCCGCATCGGCCGCATTGCGGAACGCCGAGTTGAATTTGCAGCAAGCGGAAGCCGAGCCTCCCTTGACGACCGAGCGCGATCGTTTGGAGTTGGCCCGCAAACGCCTCGAGGGAATCCAGCAGTTGGCAGACGATCCGGATACAGGCCGTCTGATCTCACCTTGGAAAGTTGCCGAACAAAAGTTGGAGTTGGAATCGGCTGAACGCGAATTGGCGCGAGCTGAAAACAAGTTTGCGACTACCAGGCAATCCCTGCAGCTGGCAGTCGACGCGGCGCGAGGAAATCTCGATACTGCCGAGAAGTCCCTGGAGTTGGCTCGAGCGGCACTCAACGCGCTCCGCTCGGCTGAACTGAGCGAGCAGTTGGCCAGCCAGCAATTGAGTGATAGCCGTTTGCTCGCACCTTCAAGTGGCAAGGTCTTGCGCGTCTCCTCGCGGGCGGGGGATACGATCGGAGCCACTCCAGTCATTCAGATGGGAGCTGTTGGAGCCCTCGAGTGTCTGGCTGAGGTCAATGACTCGCTTGTCGGCCGTGTCAAACTGGGGCAACCGTGCCAGCTATTGAGCCCTGCCCTGCCCCGACCCTTGCGCGGAACGGTCAGCGGAATTGGGAGGTTCGTGGGAGTTCCATCCTTGCGAGACCCTGACCCTTTGGGGCTGGTTGATCGCCGGGCCGTGGAGGTCAAAATTGCCCTGGTCGAGGAGGATGTTCCAGTCGCCGTCGAGTTGCTCAATTTGCAAGTCACGGTCGAAATCGAACTGGAGAATCGTTGAGCGGGGTAAAGCGAGCAGGCAAACAGGATTTCTCCAAAATGCGGACCAATTTGGCGCTACAGAACATCCGCCACAATCTGCCGCGGACCCTCGTTGCTCTGGCCGGTATCGGAGTCGCAATCGTCTTGATGTTTATGCAACTCGGCTTTCGAGGAGCTGTCGAGAACACGGCTACCACGCTCTATGACCGCATGGACTTCGATTTGCTGGTTCGGTCTCCCGGTTATCTTCACTTTGTCGAACCGGGCTCGCTGAACAGGTCGCTTTTGGATCAACTGCGGAGTCTGGACACGGTCGGTGAGGTCCGCCCGCTTCTGGTTGGATTGGCGGGTTGGTTAAGCCCGGACCAGCAACGACTGAGGGGGCTGATGGTGCTCGGGATCGACCCGCAGGCTCCGCCATTCGAGGCCAAAGCCTTGCCAGTCGATTGGTCGTGTTTGGTGGAACCGGGCAGTTTGTTGATCGATACTCGGTCCAGCCCTGAGTTCGGACCGGCTGACCATCGCCGCTTCGGCGCAGCCGATTTGGGGCGAACCGCGGAGTTGAATGGTGCGCAGTTTCGAATTCGGGGAACATTTACCTTGGGAGCTGGGCTGACCGCAAACGGTTCAGTCGTCACCAACCTGGAAGGATTTCGCAGGATCAACCGGGGCCTGTCTTCTGCAGAGGTTTCGCTGGGCCTGATTCGCCTGACATCGCTTGCGGACAAGGAGCAAACCCGAGCGGCCCTTCAATCGCAATTGACGGACTCAAAGGGTGTCCGCCTCGCAGACGTGCTGACGCGGGAGGAAGTGGTCCGCCGGGAGCTGGACCGCTGGATCAATCAAACACCCATCGGCTTTATTTTTTCCCTCGGCGTGCTGCTCTCGCTGGTCGTGGGAGGTGCGATTTTCTACATGATTCTGGCGACCGACGTCGCCAAGCGGTTACCCGAGTATGCGACGCTCCGAGCCATGGGATATCCTGATTGGCAGTTGGCCAGTTTTGTTCTGCAGCAGGCGTTTTGGTTGGGGCTGTTCGCATTCATTCCTGCAGTCTTGATTGCCTTGGCCGGCTATCGCCTGACAGAGACCGCGGCCAGTATTCCGATTGCCATGAACTGGAGTCGAGTTGTTCTGGTTTTTGGACTGACTTTGGTCATGTGTTTCGGTTCGGGATTACTGGCGTTGAGAAAGCTTTTTCAGGCCGAGCCGGCAGCCCTGTTCTAAACGGCAGCCGAACGGGAAATGACCTGAGTAGTCTGGGATCGGATGATGGTCGCAAGCGTATCGCTGGCTTGGAAAAATCTGACGCACGATCGCCGCAAGCTGGCTTTGGCTTTGGCGGGTGTCGCTTTCGCCGTGTTGTTGATGTTCCAGCAACGCGGCTTTAATCATGCCTTGTTCGACAGTACCGTAGAACTGGTGCGCCGGCTGGATGCCGACTTGCTCGTGTTCAATCGCGCCCGCTTTGCGCTGACCAGCGAGTTGCGTTTTCCGAAGGAAATTTTGGAGCGGCTCGCGAGTGAGCCTGGGGTCGGTTCCGTCCGGCCGCTTTACCTGGAGAACAAATTAGCAACCGCCCATCGCGCCGGTTTGCCGGCGAGACCCATCCGTGTGGTCGGGCTTGATTTGACGACGTTGCCCTTTCAAGATGCCGCGGGTGAAGTGAATGCTGGACTGGCCGCGCTCCAGCGACCTGACACGGCATTGCTCGACCGCTTGAGTAAGGACTACTACGGATTTGATTTGCGTGTGGCCAGGCGGGGAGAGGTTCAGAGTGCTGAGCTGTCTGGAAGGCAAGTGCAGATTGCCGGTCTGTTCAGCCTGGGCTGCGACTTTGCCCACGAGGGAAATCTCGTGATGTCAAGCGAGAATTTCGCCAAGTACTTTCGGTATCGAGCTGCCGATCCGCTCTCAGTAGTCGACTTGGGGTTAGTCAAGCTTGAGGCTGGCGCGGACCGAGAATTGGTCTTGAACGGATTGAGGGAAAGATTGCCGCAGAGCGTCGAGTTAATGACGCGGGAGGAGTTTGAGCAGCGGGAAATCAATTTTTGGGCCCGCAGCACTCCGATCGGGATCATATTCGCGATTGGAGCCGGGATCGGATTCGCCGTCGGTGTGATCATCTGTTATCAGATACTGGCGACCGACATCGCCGACCACTATCGTGAATTGGCGACGCTGATGGCGATGGGCTACGGGAAGCCCTTTTTTTTCAAGCTGGTTTTGCAGCAGGCTTGGTGGTTGGCGATTCTGGGATACCTGCCCGGACTGGCCTTGTCCTGGTTGCTCTTTCAGCTCAACGCCAGCTGGACTGGCTTGCTGATGCAACTGACCTGGGAGCGGGCATTGACCATCCTCGTTTTGACGCTGGTGATGTGCTCGCTTTCGGCCCTTCTGGCAATACGAAAACTGTTGGCCGCCGATCCGGCCAGCCTGTTTTAGGGGAACATTGTGAGTGACCTGGCAGCACAACCTGAAACGCTGGAGCGATTACTTCGTTTCTGGTTTCCACCGGCGGAGCAGTTGAGCATCTCGGCTCAGGCAGTGAACCATTACTACGGAGAGGGGGACGCGCGAAAGCAGGTATTGTTCGATAACCGGCTCGATGTGGGGGCGGGAGAGATTGTGATCATGACCGGACCTTCGGGTTCCGGAAAAACGACCTTACTGACGCTTCTTGGAACTTTGCGTCGAGTGCAGGAAGGTAGCCTCAAAGTCCTCGGCACCGAGTTGAACGGGCTGGAGCAACATCAAATCATTGCCTTGCGCAAGCGAATTGGCTTTATCTTTCAAGCCCATAATCTGTTCGAGTCGTTGACTGCGACGCAAAACGTGCGGATGGCAACCGAGTTGCTGGGAATTCCTCCGGTCGATGCCGAACCGCGGATCGAGGCGATTTTGCGACGCTTGGGGCTGGGGCAACGCCTGCATTACAAGCCCAAGTCACTTTCAGGGGGGCAGAAACAGCGCGTGGCGATTGCCAGGGGAATTGTGCATCAGCCGCAGCTGATTCTGGCCGATGAGCCGACAGCCGCCCTCGATGCCGAATCAGGCCGCGAAGTGGTGACTATCTTTAAGGAGTTGGCCAAACGCGATGGCTGCACGATTATCATCGTGACGCATGACAACCGAATCCTTGATGTGGCCGATCGGATCGTCAACATGGTCGACGGAAAAATCAAGTCCAATGTTCTGGTGCAGAAGACAGCCCTGCTCTGCCAGATTCTTCAGCAGTATCCCCTGTTTCGCGAGTTGAGTCCTGCAGTGCTGGCCAATGTTGCCGACAAAATGAATCTGCAGAGGTATTCCCCCGGGAGTGAGATCGTCCGGCAGGGCGAGCCTGGAACCGACTTCTTTGTGATTGCCCAAGGAGAGGTGGAAGTTCTCGCTTCGGGCAAGCTGGTCAACCGTCTGGAGACCGGAAGTTATTTCGGGGAAGTCTCTTTGTTGACTGAGCAGCCGCGGAATGCCACCGTACAGGCTGTGGGAGAGGTGGCCTGCTTTTCCCTGAACAAGGAAGACTTTCAGGAAGTTGTTGCGACGAGCGGCTCTTTTGAAGAGCAATTGCGGCAGGCTTTGTTTGAAAGGCAGTAACCGGATATTCGGGCTGGGGAGTCGCAAGTCGGGCTGGGGAGTCGCAGTTTGTTTTGCCGTCAGGCGGCTTGTTTATTGGTGCCGCTCAGCCAAGCTCCCGATCGCCTTGGCTAGATCCAGTTCCGATTTCGCCTGTTCAATCACTGCCGTTACCCGTTGCGATTCGGCAGCCATCAGGCGCTGCTCCAGTTCCAGAAATCGCTCCATGTTGACCGGCTCGATTGCGCGCAACTGCTCAATGTCCTCAAGTGACTGCTGCAGGCTTGCGATTGACTCGTCCGCAATCCGGAGCTGTTCGATGGCAGTCCAGCGTCGGGCGAAAGCCAAGTTGACCTCGAGCGAGATTTGTTTCTGATTCTCCGCCAAGAGAGCACACAATTGGGTTCGCAATTGGGATCGCGCTGCGTCCTCCCAGTCGGCACGCCGGCAAAGTAGCCAACTGGCTGGTGGCGGAGGGATCGTCAATTCAGCCCAGGGCGAAAGCGCACCTGCCTGACCAGTCAATTGCTCAGGGGCAACGGCGCCAAGGCAGGATTGAAGCGCGAGTAAAGCCTGGCGGTCAGCCCGTTTCTGCTGAGCGCGTTCGAGGCAGGAGGGCAGGTCATCGGGAAGGCCCAGAGGGAGGATGGGTTGAGTAGGCCAAATCGGGATCGTCGGCTCGTGACTGAGGTTCAGGAGCAGTTCCAGGCCCACGGTGGCGGTTTGATACTCACGGGCCAGTTGAGCGAATTGTCGGTCCAACTCGAGTCGCTGTCGGTCGAGTTCCCGAGCGTCCAAATCGAGAGGCAGCCCCTGAGTCCGAAACTTTTCCAGTATTCTTTCGCGGCGGTCACTTCCCTGCCGCGCCTGCTCAAGAAGTTGATTCTGCAGGTAGCACTCCTGCAGTCCCAGCAATGCCTCACTTGCCCGGGCGATAGCGAGATTGCCGGCGTGGGCTGCTTGAAAGTCCAAAGCCGTTCGGAGGCAGGCGGGAGTCTCGGCTCGCTCAAGGCACGGTAAGGGCGCGGCCAGGAGTTGGCAGGTGCTGTCACCTTGGACCGCGAGCGTTTGTAACTCCTCCCAGGAAAGCAGGCGTACGGATACCGCTTCAGAGATTGCCAGGGGCTGGCCGGCAAGTGAGGGGAGAGATTGCCAAGACAGGTCGGGCCGAGTCGCTAAGGGAACTTGAGTCAGGCTGATTTTTTCTGCCACTGGACAGCAGGCCTGGGGTGAACACTCCGCAGAGTTGCCGCACCAAGTTACGGCAGACTTGCGCGCAAACGGTTGCAGTGCGCAGCCCGCCGAAAGCAAAACGACCAGCAGCGTAAGCCACAGGCAAACGAGCCCTCCCGCCCGGACTGGGCGCGGATCATGGTTCGGGATGAGGTTGCTGGCGGGGCGCATCTTCACATTACCGACGGAGTGATATCCGGAGGGCAGCCCGGTCCAAGGGCCCCCTTTTTCGGTAATATCGACATCAAACGCTCGACCGTCAGACTTTTCCCCTGTCGTACCGACTGGGCAAGATTTAGCGGTCAGGTAAGCAGGGAGATGCTTACCACCTGAGCAGCTTACTGGTTTTCATCCAGCAAATGCTGACGGACGAACATCACTGTCGCGTAAAACTGGAAATCCGCATTTCCCTTTTTGCGGAAACCATGTCCCTCATCCTTGGCATTCAAGTACCAGACTGGCCCACCGTTGCCGCGAACTTTCGCGACCATCTGCTCGGCCTCGCTCAACGGAACCCGAGGGTCGTTCGCTCCTTGAACGACGAACAGCGGTTTCGTGATTCGGCTGGCGTTATTCAAGGGTGCGATTTTCTCGAAAAACTCGGCAAGGACTGGGTCTCGCTCATCGCCGTACTCCACGCGTCTCAGGTCCCGGCGGTAGCTTTCCGTATTTTTGAGGAAAGTCGCGAAATGTGAGATTCCGACGACATCGAGCGAGCAGCGGACTCGGTCGTTGTAGTTGGTGGCGACGGCCAGCGTCATGTAACCACCATAACTGCCACCTGTCACCATCACGCGATTGGGGTCGAGTTCAGGTTGGGCGGCGATCCAATCGAGCAGAGCTCCGATGTCCTGGACCGAATCTTCCCGCTTCAGGCCGTTATCCAGTTTGACGAACGTCTTGCCGTACCCCGTGGAGCCGCGAACGTTGGGGAAGATCATGGCAACTCCCAGCTCGTTCATGAAGAAGTTGTTTCGGCCCTGAAACGTCGGGCGGGATTGGCCCTCCGGGCCGCCGTGAATGTTGATGATTACCGGACGTCGGCCGGTAAACTGGGGTGCAGCCGGATAATAGAAGCCCGTGACCTCGAGTTGATCGAACGATTTCCAGCTGATCAACCGCGGCTCGACCAAGCTGTCCGCATTCAGGCCGCCCAGTTCACTTTCGGTCCAGCGAACCACTTCTCCCGAGTCGGCATTCCAACTGAAGATATCCGAAGTGGAGCGGGCCGAACTGACAGAGAAAGCGACGAGTCGATTGTTTTCGTGCCAACTCCCTCCGCCGATCACACCCTGCGGCAAGCCTTCGATCGGGCGGATTTGTCGGGTTGCTGTATCCATCACATAAGCCTTGGAGACGCCCGCTTCGTTGACGATCAGGCAGATCCGTTTGCCATCCTTGGAGAGGTCAAAGCCATCGACATCCCACTTGATTGAGTCCGTGAGAATCTCGAGCTTTCCGGTTTCGAGATTCCAAAAGGCAAGCCGCTTGAATTCGCTGTCCTGATCGGTGGTCACGTAGAAGCCGCGACCATCGGGGCTGAACTTTCCACCCCCCCACGAAACTTCCTGCTCAGGATTGTTCAGCTGCCGCCGCTCACCGTTGGAGGCATTGACCAGCCAAAGATTGCTCCGAGTTACGGAGAGGTATTCTCCCATCAGGATTTGACGATCGTCCGGTGACCAATCCAGCGCTCCCCAGCCACCGCCGCTGAGTTCAGCCAGAAGCTGATTCGATTCAGGGGCTGTCGGGTCGAGCAGCCAAAGGTCGCGGTCGGCTCCGTTGCGACGGGTGGAAGAATAGGCGATCCGGTTTTTGGCATGATTCCAGATCCAACCGCCATTTTGTGATCGGCCACCATCGCTGAGTAGCGTCACTTTACCGGTATCTCGATCGAACCGGTAAAGTTGGGCAAACTCGTTGCCCCCGGAGTCGCGAGTAAACAGGAAGTACCGGCCGCTGACAGGTTCCCAATCGGCCGCGCCGACCGGTTCATTGAAGAATGTCAATTGCCGACGGGCTCCTCCTGGAATCTTGACTTCGTGGATTTGATTCGTGTTGCCGAAACGTGTTGAAATCAGCATCTCAGTCCGCTCTGGATGCCAGCTGACGAATCCGGCACTGCGCGATTCGGTATAGCGACGCACCTCGTCGGCAAGCGTTCCGGGGATCTCGGGGATCCCCTCTGCCACCAGGTTGTCAGTCGGACGAATCGGAGGCGTCTGAGACCAGACGGGCGTTGGCCGTTCAACTGAGAAGCAGAGGACCGTCAGAATGAATGCGGCGGGAAAGCAGCGGCGAAACATGGTCAAGCTCGCAAGGCTGGGATGCTGGAAACAGACGATAACGATTTGCTTTTGGGCCCCCTGAGGAGGGCGTCCATGGGCAGTTGCTATTGTGGCAATTAGTCGGAACGCCTGCCAGTCGGGACTCTGCGATAAGCTGATTGCAGAGCCAAGTGGAATATCCGCCGCGGCAAGCCGAATAAGGCTGCTGCCCGAATCGATGGCCACGGGCAAGCGAGTGGTCAAAGCATCGATTGCCTCAAATTGGGCCCAGATGTCCGGGGGGAATGGCGGCCTTTATTCATGCGGCAACAAATCGGGCTCGATGACGCGTTTGCTTTTCCAGGAACCTTGAGCGAAGCGGGCCCAGTAAATTAGCCCCAGCAGGCAAACCCAGATCGTGACCCAAGTCCAACAGGCGTGCAGGCCAAAGCCGAGGTAACGCATGCCGACCCAAGTCACAATGGCGAGCAACCCGCCCATCAGCAAACTCGCGAACATGACAAAACGCGTATCTCCGGCACCTTTGATGGCCGAGACGAAAATCATGTTGAGCGCGTCGAAGACGTTGTAAAGCGCGACATAGCGGAGGAGAATTACCGCGATTTGTTTGACTTCCGGCCGGGCGGCCTGCGGATCTTCGCTGCGGATTCCAAGCAGGAACAGGTCGGGCATAAGGACGTAGCCCAGAGATATCAGGACCATGTAGGTCAGCGTGATTGCCAGCGAGTTCCAAACCGCGCGACTGGCGAGTTCGACTTCATTGGCCCCGAGGCGTTGGCCCACCAGAATGGATACGGCTGCGCCAAACCCGAAGACGGGCATAAAGGCAAACGAGCTGATGTTGAAGGCGAGATTGGTCGATGCCAGTTCGGTTTGACCCAGCCTGCCGACCAGAAAGACGAAGGCGGTAAAGCCTCCCGCCTCGAGCAAAAACTGGATTCCACCCGGCCCGCCGTATCGGAGCAACCGGGTGAGTTGATTGGCGTTGAGGCGCCAATGTCCGGTCAAATAATCGCGTCGGTTTACCGGGCGCAAAAAAAGCCAGGCATACACTAGAAGCTTGGCGTAAAACGCGACCACAGTCGCGAGGGCGGCACCAGGGACACCACCGGGGGCCAAGCCCCAACCGCCAAATATCCACCAATAGTCGAGCACGATGTTCAAAACCGCGGCTCCGGCATCGACGAGCATCACAATCCAGGTTTGCCCGCGACCGGAAAAAAAGCTGGACAGCGAATGAGACAAGAGCAGTGCCGGAGTGCCCCAGGAAAGCCAAGTGAAATACTTGATTTCATCGGCCATGATTTCGGGCGTGTGCCCGACCCAGGCAAAAACCATGGGCGCAAGAGGGATGAGCAGCAGCATCAGCGGGGAAATGAGCAAGGCGATCCAGTTCCCTTGCCAAACGATCGGTCCGATCTTTTCCGGATGGCCAGCCCCCGAATACTGGGAGACAAAGGTCTGAACGTACATGCAGGTGCCAATGGCAATGCTGATCGTCGTCCACCAAAAGAGAGAGGCAGGGAAAACGGCCGCCAGCGCCGTCTCGGACCAGTGAAAGAGAAAAATCCGGTCGATGAACGAGAGGATGGTCCAGGAAAGACTGGAAATCACCATTGGAAAGGCAAGTCGCAGGATCTCCCGACCACCTGATGGCTGCGACCACCAGTTTCCAGCCGAGACGGCTGCGGCAGGGTCTCCAGAGCCGGACGCGGTGGAATTCATGGGTGCCAGTGGTTGATGGGGAACGAGGGACGGAAAACAGGTTGCCTGCTGCGGCCCGAAAGGAATATTTCCTGAGAGCAGTTGCCATCCGAATTTGTTCGGTCAAAAAACAAAAACGCACCTGACAACCGTTCGCGGAGGCAGGTGCGGTTTCAGATTCAGCCGTACAGCCTGCTTTTTGGGCTGTTGAATTCCGGGTGTGGAAAAAACATCTCGGCCAATCAGGCCTTGGCCGTTTCTTCCTCGACACGATTCGGGTCGAAGCCGAGTTTGTTGATCATCCAAACGGCGATCGGAGCGGCGACGAACACCGAACTATAGGTTCCGACCAAGACGCCGATACACATCGCAAAAGCGAAGCCGTGGACCGTTTCTCCACCAATCAGATAGAGAATGAAGACGACCGCAAAGGTAGTGCCCGCAGTCAAGAACGTTCGGCTCAAGGTTTGCGAGACAGCCTCGTTGACCATTTGGGATGACAACTCGAGCCGCTTTCCGCGGATCTCGCGAAGGCGGTCGAAAATCACAATCGTGTCATTGATCGAATAACCAATGATCGTGAGCAATGCTGCGATCATCGACAGGTTGATTTTGAACTTGTCGACCAAGGCAAAGCCGAGGTAATCGGCCACATAATGCGTCAGAGCAATCACGGCCAGTGTCACCAGGACGTCGTGGATCAAGGCGACCACGCCCGCGACACCAAAGGCCACATTCTGAAAGCGAATCCAGACGTACAGAATGATTCCGATGCAGGAGGCGAGGATGGCAGCAAAGGCTTGCCACTGAGCATCCTTGGCCACTTGCCCACCCACGTCACTGTTGGTCGGGAACATCGCCTGTTGATTGAAGCCTTCCTGCCACTTTTCCAGAATCAACTTGGCATCATCTGGCTGGCTGGTCTCCAGTTCCACAACCCAATTCTTCAATGGAGTGGCCAGTGCTGAGCCTTCCGTCGGCAAGTCTGGAGAGGAGAGGCGAATCTGGTCTTCCTCAACCGGGCGGTCGAGTTTGGCTGAGCCTTCTACCAGCATGGTGCGAATCGACTTCCCCGTTATCTTGTCCTTAAAGGTCAGGTTGACCTTGCTGCGGTAACGCTGCTGTGAGACCGCTCCCTTGGCTGCAGCGGCTCCGTCCGTGGTTGCTTGCCCACCAGCGGCCGGTGTGCCTGGAGTGGCTTCCGGATTTTGAGGGGCCGGCGTTTGGCTGGTCCCTGATTGTGGATCAGCGGCCGGTGGAGCACCAATCGACGGGGCTGAGGGTTCCTGGAATGCAATCATCCCCACCGATGCGGGAAGCCGCAGTGTCATCCCCAGGAGCATCCTCGCCCAAGCAGCCTGGCTGTAGCCGAGTTTGTTTGCCGGGGCGTTTGTAGAACCGGTTGCCGGTGGGTTATTTCCACCCGTGGCCGGAGCAGTCGAACTCTCGCCGACCTTTTCAGTCGTGATTGCAGTCGAGTCGAACTTGACTTCGTGCAACTCCAGTTTGCCTTTAAAAACTTCCTGGAGAATCTCGTCGAGCCGTTTCCAGTCGTTACCCTTGGCAACGTCCGGAGAGGGGACATTGCTGTCAATCTTGAAAGTCCGTTGGGGGAATTGCTTGTCATCCAATTCGGTTGCCGAGAAAGTGACCTTCTCGTCGCCGAACTTGAAATCCTGCGCATCCAGAGTTCTGCGAACTTCGTCAATGTTGGTGGGCTGGTTGAACACAACCTGGGCCGTTGAGCCACCGCGCAGGTCGATGTCCAGCAGCTTGCTTCCCAAAGTAAACATCCCCAGCAGGCCAAGCCCAATGACGGCGGCTGACAAGGCGAAGCAAATCCCCTTCTTGCTCAGGAAATCGAAAACCTTTCCGGTCGGGAAGACTTGCATCATTCGGAGCTTGGTGATCCAACCCCGCTTTTCAGCGATGTTGAAAATTGTCCAGGAGCAGAAGATGGCGGTGAACATGCTGCTTACCACGCCAAGGATCAGCGTGATGGCAAAGCCTTTCAGCTGCTCGGTTCCGATCACGTACAAAATCAGAGCGGCGAGTACGGTGGTCAGGTTGGAGTCGACAATCGTAATCGTGGCCCGTTCAAAACCGGTTCGGAAGGCAGCTCGCAGGCTGGCTCCCTTTTCCAGTTCTTCGCGGATTCGTTCATAGATCAAGACGTTCGAGTCGACTGCCATGCCGATCGTCAAAATCATGCCCGCCAGACCGGTCAGGGTCAGCGGCTGGTTGATTGCCATCACGACGGCCAAGGTCAACACGAGGTTGAGGAACAGGGCAATGTTGGCAATCGTTCCGGCAAACCATTGGTAATAAACCATGACAAATACGAAGATCGCGAGGTAAGAGACGATCAGGGCGTAAATGCCCTTCTGCTTCAGTTCCTCGCCGAGGGTCGATTGGACGAATTGCTTGCTGATCGGCACAGGGTTGAGGGCAACGTCAATTTTGCCGCTCTGCAAGGTGATGATCAGGTCCTCGATTTCCTTTTCGGTAAATCGCCCCTCGATCACGCCACTTCCGGAAATCTCGGAATTGATGGTAGGTGCCGAGTGGACCTGGTCGTCGATCACGATCCCCAGGTGGTACTTGTTGCCATCCTCAGTTGGGCGGTAGCGGGTCGTGAGTTTTCGCATCTTGGACACGGCCGGTCCACGAATCGAAAAAGCGACGCTGGGGCGACCATACTGGTCGATGCTCTGCATGATGTTGTAGAGATCTTTTCCTTCAACATTCATGTCTTCGCGGGGTTCGAGCATCAGAACCTGGGGAGACCGAATTCCCTTTTCCTTGAGCCACACGGCAAAGTCGCGTCCGGAGTCCTTGGAGACGAACGGCACTTCGCTCATGTTGATGAGTTGGCCCGTTTGCCGATCGCGAACGAGCGCCGAGGGAACAGGGACATCCTTGATTGGAATAATCGTGTCGGGGGTGACTTCCTCGGTGACATTTTCCCGAGCCAAGGAGTACCAGCGAGCCGCCACATACTGCTGGCCTTCGGCGTTGGTCATCATGATGTTTCGGGAGGTTTCGCCCTTGGCCGCCAAGGCCTCGGCCGCAGCGATTTCCTTGTTGTGAATTCCTCCGCTCGTCGCCACGATCCGGAACTGCAGGTGTCCAGTTCGCACCAGTCGTTGCCAAATCTCGTCAGCGGCCGCTTCGTCGACCTCCGGAATGATCAGCTCGATTTTGTCGGCTCCCAAGGCGCGGATCACAATTTCACTCACGCCGCCCGGGTTAATCCGCTGTGACAGAGTCCCAATGATGTCGGCCGCAGTGAAGTTGCTCAAATTGGTTGTCTGCTCGCCTTCGAAGGCGTCCATGTTGAGCTGACCGATGTAGCTGATGCCACCCCGCAAGTCGACGCCGAACTTTGGCGGCCACTTGGTGGCAATCATCAGGGCGGCGATCGCCAGCACAAAGAGAATCAGCCAGACGCGGCCCAATTGCTCGGGCATCCGAATGGACTTGGCAAAAGCACTGGCCAAGAACCAGGTCAGGACGACAGCCAGGACCAACAGTCCAAGCAATCCAAATCCAGACTTCCACCAGGGAAGAGCCACTTCAGCAGCTCCGGTTTGGCTCAGCAGGTGAAACAGGGAAACGAGCGGATTGAGCAACATGGTTTCAATTCCATTGAATTACGATCGCCGTTCGAAGAACGGTTGCCCGCGAAAGCGGAACTTTTAATGATTCAGTTGTCGGTACGAATTGAGTGAACAACAGTTATCCAAACAAACCGGCTGGTGAGTTCACTGGTCCCCAGCCTTTCAATAATCTTCAACTACCAGCATGCCGTTTGGGCTCGGCAGGCTGGTTTGGCCCAGT
>Ga0315900_10005248_pt1 | contig 17857 bp, 10 predicted proteins | sample LakEriMetagenome_FD_203521 | JGI IMG/M metagenome (GOLD analysis project Ga0315900, IMG submission 203521) | Freshwater fungal communities from buoy surface, Lake Erie, Ohio, United States - Buoy 12 MA114 | ecosystem: Environmental > Aquatic > Freshwater > Lake > Lake biofilm | place: USA: Lake... | reverse complement strand
TCACCCGCGATGGAGCCAAGCGACCGAACAACGCATAGGTGAGTCCGGCCGACGAAGAACGCTTCTTTTCAATGGCTATGAAGATCAGGTTGCGGATCTTTATCAAGGCATGGATCTGCGCAAGTTCTATTAGGTAGACGGCATCAACATGAACTCACTCCAGTTTTATCGCAATCTCGTCTTGCTGAATGGTGCCGTGCCGCTTGTTGTCCTGCTTTGGGACGCCTATCGCGGGCAACTCGGAGCGAACCCCGCCAACAATGCGTTGCATGTGACTGGCATCCTGTCCCTGATCTTTCTGCTTCTCTCGTTGAGCATGACCCCGGCTCGTTGGATCACAGGATGGAGTGGTTGGATTGCCTTTCGACGGTCGCTTGGGCTCTATGGTTTTTTCTATTCGGTATTGCATTTCGGGATCTATGTTGGCTTTGACCGAGAGCTTAACCTAGCGAGCACTGTCCATGAAATTTGGATGCGATTCTACCTGCAGATAGGAATGTTGGCGGTCTTGTTGATGGTCCCATTGGCGATAACATCGACAAACTCCATGATCCGTAAGGTCGGTGCAAAAAGATGGAAGACGCTTCATCGACTAGCGTATGTCGTTGCAATCTTGGGCGTCATGCACTACTACATACTAGTGAAATCCGACGTTCGTCAGCCCGTCGCCTTTGGGGTGGTATTGGGTTCGCTTTTGGTCTGCCGCGTCGGTTATCTTCGTTTTCAAAAGCAGAAGACCTCTGGCTCTCATTCCGATGGCAATCCACAAACCATAGCGTCAAAAGCGTTCTGGACTGGCGAGCTTATGCTGATGGATAAAATCATCGAAACGCCAAGCGTTCAGACATTCCGATTCGCATCCGTGAATGGAAGAGCGATTCCATTTGTGCATCAACCTGGTCAGTACATGAACCTGCGTCTGGTGATCGATAATGCCAAAGTGAATCGATCATACACCATCGCCTCCTCGCCAACGCGAAGAGACTATTGCGAGGTCACGATCAAGCGTGAAGCAAAGGGGATCGCTTCGCGATACTTGCATGACAACATTCAGATTGGCGAAACGCTACAGATCTCTGCACCTGCTGGGAGGTTCGTATTCACGGGGGAGGAGAGCAAGGCAGTCTTGTTAATGGCGGGCGGCGTTGGAATTACGCCGATGATGTCCATCGTTCGGTACTTGACCGATCGCGATTGGCAGGGCGACATCTATCTATTCATCGTTGCTAGAACTGAGCAAGACATTATCTTTCGCGAAGAGATAGAGTTGCTACAACAACGTCATCACCAATTGCATGTGTGCATCACATTGACGAGACAGGAACCGACATCCAATTGGCGGGGAGAACGTGGACGAGCAAATGTGTCGATGTTGAAACGATTTGTGCCTGATGTGACTTGCGTGCCCGTCTATTTGTGCGGCCCGGAATCGATGATGGATGCGACGAAGGAGACGCTGTTGAGTATGGGGGTCCCGAGTTCCTCTATCAAGACAGAGGCATTTGTCTCGCCAGGTGTTTCGTCTGCTTCTCCGAAATTCAGCAGTTCCGCTGCTCTTTCGGAGAGCAGCGGAAGTGAGGACGACAGTGACGCTGGATCGTTTGCGGTGAATTTTGCTATTTCTGGGAAGCAGATTACTACCTCGTCTCAGGAAACGTTGCTCGAATCTGCTGAAAAGTTCGGAATTGAATTACCTTTTGAATGTCGATCTGGAATCTGTGGTCAATGCACAACACGATTGCTATTAGGCCGAGTGAAGATGGATTCCGAAGTCGCATTGAGTTCGTCCGAAAAAGCTGAAGGTTACATACTCGCGTGCCAAGCGCGCGCCTGCTCGGACGTTACGATAGAAGCTTAACGCAATAATGCAGAAAGATTGTTTGGTATTGGTTGTGGTAACTTTTGTTGCCTGCAAAAGCGGCCTTGATTCTGTGTCCTGAGTGCGAATCAGGGGGTTTCATGGATGCAGCTCGTTGTTTCGTTTGGATATTGTGCCTACAATCCACGGCAGTTCATTAACAATGACCAATGATACGTTACGAAAAATTGAATGACTGATTCTGCGATTTACATCGATACTCGTATTGTTTGCGAAGAGGACCTGGATGAGCTGAATCACGTGAACAACCTTCAATATCTTCGCTGGACGCTGAAGACGGCGAGTGCCCATTCCAAGCGAGTGGGCTGGACCCCGGATCGATACCGTGAAGCTGGAACTGCTTGGATAGTTCGATCGCACAAGATTACTTACAAGTTACCAGCTCAGCTTGGAGATGAAATTGAGATTCGAACTTGGTTGGAAGAACTCGATCGAGTTTCTGCGCTTCGCAAGTATGAGATCGTACGAAAATCGGACGAACGACTTTGCGCGATGGCAGAAACTCGGTGGGTCTTCGTCGATTTGCACACATTGAAGCTCATGCCGATTCCTGACGAGGTTCGCGAGGCCTTTGTCGTTTCCGATCGATAGGGTCACGATATAAAGCGGGGGCACCACGCCCTTTGGAAATCAAACTTATCAAGCGACGACGGAGTTTAACACAGACCCAGTTCTTGTCATGCCAATGGGACAAAGCCGACAAAAGTCAAAGTAGTAGGCACGTTCCATGTGCCGTCCACCTAGAACCCCTGCAAATCTTGAAGAGCGGACGGCACGACGGAGCGAGCCTGCTACTTTTGTCGGCTGTGTCAAACCATGAACGCACCAATCAAGCAGAATGGTATCAGACGAGAATGCCATCACCATGTTTGGTCGTTCCCCGACGGAAGTAAGCAACTCGCTGGGTGATATAGACACCAATGTGGGATAGGCATCTTGCGCATCTTGCCTGTCTTTTTTTCTTGTGCTTTGACAGGCTGGAAGCGCTGGCTGCCTCCCCCCTCACTTCAGCTCTACTTTTGACCACGAATAAAGCGAATCATACGAATGCTCAATACTCAGTAATCCTATTCGTGCCATTCGTGTTATTCCTGGTCAAACCATTTTTGGTGCGTTCATGGATTCGCGACTCGGGAAGATTCGATGCATTTTTGGAAGCATCTCGGGCCAAAAGTGTTATCCCAGAGCAAGGGGCGTCCGAAAATGAGACTGTTGGGAACCCAGAAGTTCATCTATAATTCTGGGGATGAATAGACTCCTTTTCGTTGAACATAAGTGCTTTTGAGCAAACGAGATATGACCACTCAAACTATTAGTTCGCTCGCGCAGGCTACCCATCCTATTTATCTGGGAATTGACGTCGGCGGGACCGGCATCAAGATCGGTGTTGTCGACGACGAGGGCAACACGTTAGGTTTTTCGTCCATCGCCACGGAGGAACCGCGAGGGCCAGCCGATGCAATGGACCGAGTGGTAGCAGCTTGCAAAAAGTTGTTGTCGGAGATCGGGATTACTTTGGCAGATGTCGCTCGCGTGGGACTTGGAACACCAGGCAGTCAGGACATCCCTAAGGGAATGCTGATCGAACCGCCGAACCATCCCCATTGGCATCATTTTCCGATTGTCGCCTGTCTAGAAGAGAAGATCGGTCGCCCCGTTTCTTTTGCAAACGATGCGAATGCTGCCGGTTTTGGTGAGTTCTGGGTTGGCACAGGTCGAGTGTTTAGCAGCATGGCATTGCTAACTTTGGGAACTGGCGTGGGTGGCGGGTTGATTATCGATAACCAATTGGTGGTTGGTCAGAACAGTTTCGGAGGTGAATGCGGACATCTCATCATCGACTCGCGGCCAGATGCTCGACTGTGCGTTTGGGGCGGTGGTCGTGGACATCTCGAAGCGTATGCGAGTGCCAGTGGTGTTGCTGCCCGAGCACGCGAACAATTGGCGGCAGGAGCCACGAGTTTGCTGAGCGATCGAGCGGCTACAGTTACTAGTCGCATGATCTATGAAGCGGCGAGTCAAGGGGATGCCTTCAGTCTTCACATCATCGACGAGACGGCAGATTACCTGTCGATTGGAATCACGACGATAGTTCACATGATCGATCCAGGATTGGTAGTGTTGGGTGGTGCGATGAACTTTGGTGGAAGTGAATCACCTGTTGGCAGACGATTTTTATCGCGGGTCACTGAGTCATTCCGCAAACGTAGTTTTGAGTATGTCGCGAACGGAACGAAGATCGAGTTTGCTTCGCTTGGTGGAGATGCTGGATATTTGGGCGCGGCTGGAATTGCTCGCATGGACAATAAGACAAAGGGTTGATCCCTTTCGCAACTGCGATTCGCGATTGCGATTTCATGACAATAGGTTTAGTAAATGAGTTTAGTCAAAGAAGGCGGGAAACACGGGGAGATACCTCAATCTCGTATTCGCAATTTTTGTATCATTGCCCACATTGACCACGGCAAGAGTACGTTAGCCGATCGACTGCTGGAGAGAACAGGTACGGTCGAATTGCGCAAGATGAAAGAGCAGTTGCTTGACGCGATGGATTTAGAGCGAGAGCGTGGGATCACGATTAAGGCGAAAGCCGTTTGCTTGAACTACACCTACAAAGGAGAAGTTTACGAACTTAATTTGATCGACACACCGGGCCATGTGGACTTTCAATACGAAGTCTCTCGATCGTTGACCTGCTGTGAAGGGGCATTGCTTTTGGTGGACTCGTTTCAGGGCGTTGAAGCGCAGACTGTTGCGAACGCATATGCAGCGATGGATCACGATTTGAAGATTATCCCTGTCATCAACAAAGTGGATTTGACCCACGCCAGGGTGGACGATGTCTCCAAGGAGATGGAGCAGATCCTCGGCATCGATCCGACGGAAATCGTAAAATGTTCGGGCAAGGCTGGTATTGGTATCGACGAACTACTCGAAGCGATCGTGGAGCGAATACCTGCTCCTGGCGGTGAAGTAACAAACTCGTTCAAGGCGATGGTGTTCGATTCGAATTATGACGACTATCGCGGTGCAATTACTTATGTTCGATTAATGCAGGGGGAGATCAAAAAGGGAGACAAGGTCCGCTTCTTAGGCGTGGGGGCCAACTACGAAGTGCTCGAGATTGGGCAATTTATCCCTTCGCGTCGTCCGTGTGAGAAACTGCGCGCGGGGCAGGTGGGGTATCTCATTTGCAATATCAAGTCGCTCAAAGACGTTCGCATTGGCGATACGGTCGCCTTGGTGAGCGATACAAATGCCGAGTTATTACCTGGTTATCAGCCACCCAAACGCATGGTGTACTGCGGTCTTTATCCGAGCGACGGGCAAGAGTTTACCGAGCTGCGCGATGCCTTGGAGAAGCTTTCCATCAACGATCCATCCTTTGAGTTCGCTCCTGAGACCAGCGATGCATTGGGATTCGGATTCCGTTGTGGATTTTTGGGGCTGTTGCATATGGAGATTGTCCAGCAGCGACTCGAAAACGAATGCGACATCGATTTGGTACAAACGGCACCGAATGTAACGTACGAGATCATCAAGCGTGGTGGGACCAGAATGGAAATCCATCGCCCGCAAGAAGTGCCAGATTCTGGAGAAATCGAAGAGTTTCGGCAGCCCATCGTGCGAGTGAACTTCGTGCTGCCACAGGAATATATCGGCATTACGATGAAACTTTGCCAGGACCGACGCGGTATGCTTCGAGGCAATGAATTTCTTTCCGCGACACGTTCGTTGGTAACCTATGATTTGCCACTGGCGGAAGTGATTTACGATTTGCACGACAAGCTCAAAAGCGCAACGCGTGGATACGGGACGATGGACTATGAGATCATCGGTTATGAACCTGCGGACTTGGTACGTATGGACATTCTCGTGAATGGAAAGCGTGTCGATGCGCTCAGTATCATTTGCGATCGACGAGACTCGGATCGACGCGGACGCGCTGTGGTCAAGAAGCTCAAGGACGAGATCGATCGACACATGTTCGAAGTCGCGGTTCAAGCGGCCATTGGGTCGCGTGTGATCGCGAGAGAAACCGTACCAGCAATGCGAAAGAATGTTACCGCCAAGTGTTACGGTGGCGACATCACTCGAAAACGCAAACTGATGGCGAAGCAGCGCGAAGGGAAGAAACGTATGAAGTCCATCGGATCGGTCGATATTCCGCAACGCGCCTTTATGGCGGTGCTGGATACGGGCGAAGGCAAATAGGAATACTTGTCAGCAGGCATAAATAAAGAAACCTGTAAGCTACGCATCGACGACGATGTTGCCATCTGGAACACAAACGCAGGGTAGTATCTCGTTAGTCTTTAATTGGAACTGTGGCTTGCGTATGTACCGGACTTTTCCAAGTAGAAGTTTTACGGCGCACGTTCCACACGCTCCTGTTCGGCATCCGCTATTGATTGGGACATGACTCTCCATGGCAAACCCCAAGAGATTGGGGTAGGTGGATGCAAAGTCGGTCAGTTTGTTGGATTGTCGAAAGTGGACAGAGCAGGGCGCAGCTTGCCGTTCCGCAACAGGCAGGGCTGGGGGTTGGCTTTCCTGAAATAGTTCGAATCGAATGTTCTTTTCACCCGCGCCACATTCGATGAGATCGTTCTTGAGTTTGATTTGCCATGCTTCTGGGCCGCACAGGTAGAAGTCTGTTGGATGGAGGTCTTCGATCGAATTGCATACGTCACTTCCCGTGTATTTGCCTTCCTGAATGACATTGGTTGAGGATCCTTTTACACCACGAGGAAACTCGCTCAACCACATTTGTATTCGGGCTTTGGGAAAGTTATGGGCTGCGTTGAGTAAGAACTCGCCAAAGGGCATATGATCTACATCGCGGAATTGGGCAAAAAAGCTGACCGATGCGTGAGAACGTTTTAGAGTTTCCAAGAACATGGGTAGCAATGGTGTGACTCCGATACCCGCACTTAGAAGTACGATATGTCGCTGTGCACATGAATGAAGGTAGAAGGAGCCGGTGGGGCCACGCACGCGAACGGTGTCACCCACATCAATATCTTCATGCAGCCAGCGGCTGACACTAGCTACCGAAGCTGAGTTTTTCTTGACGGATATGCGCCAATAGCCTTGTTGGCAGTCATCCGAAAGACTGTAACATCGGAACTCGGTAGGTAAGCCATCGGACAGAGGACGTTCGATCAAGAGATGTTGACCTGGAAGGAAACGGGGCAACGGCGAGCCGCTCGCTTCAACAAGATAAAATGATTTTACATCTGCCGATTCGTGATCGACTCGAACGATCTTCGTGGTGAACCACTCGGCTGACCGTTCCGTGACCGATAGATTGATGTAGGATTGTTGAAGTGCGGCGGAGATTTCGGAGTCCCAGCACTGGGTCTGAATGGCAATGGTGCGTTCCATTCTGCGTTTTTGCAGGCCATTTCTTAACCAGGAGCGCGACGATATGATCAGCAACGTAACGATCGCAGCGGCAAGCAACATGATGGGAGCGATGGTCCAGTGGCTCATACTGGGTCGTTCGTCACCTGGTTGGAATTAAATTGATCGGAATTGTCTCAAAAGTCGGGGATTGTGCGCGCAGGGTCTCTTTACCCGGCTTGGAAGGATTGCGAGAATAACTGGTATTGCTTGCCTATTCGGACTTTTGAGTTGGGCCAGGGAGCTGCCGTGGTTACAAAACGACAGCTCCCTCGCATGTTCTGACATTCACAACTCGCGTTGAATGGGTTTTTCCATAACCTTCGAACCCTACGTCGTATTTGGATATCTTTTGGGTATCTGTAATTGACTCCAGGGACATGTGAATTTTGTCAGATTGAAACGAATCTTGGAAACCCCAGAAACGCCGACTTTTGATGACGTTACTACTCCCGACGCCAAGCTCGAAAGATGCCAAGGCATTATCGGGTATCGGTTTCAGGATCAAGGAATTCTGTTATCTGCCTTAACCCACTCAAGTGTTGCGACGACGCGAACTCAATCCAATGAGAGGATGGAATTTTTGGGCGATTCCATCTTAGGGATGGTGGTTTGTGTGAGTTTGTTTCGAAGCTATCCAGACTATTTGGAAGGTGAGTTAACGAAGATCAAATCGGTGGTCGTCTCCAGGAGAGTCTGCGCGAAAATCTCGCGTCAATTGAGATTGGATGAGTGTTTGATAGTCGGGCGTGGTATGTTAAAGAATGCAATGCCGAGATCTTTGTTGAGCGATGTTTTTGAAGCGATCGTTGCAGCCATCTACTTGGATGGCGGGATCGAGGCGGCGACACGATTCATCATGATGCATATTGAGCCGGAGATGAGGTTAGCCGCAGACGGTCATCATGGAGGCAACTTTAAGTCATCGTTGCAGCAGTTGGCACAACGGGATCTAAAAGGTACCCCCATTTATCGTTTGGTGGATGAATTCGGTCCCGATCACAGCAAGCAGTTTCAGGTAGTAGCAGAGATTACCGGAAAGCGTTTTGCGCCAGCTTGGGGGCGCAATAAAAAAGAAGCGGAACAGCGTGCGGCCGGCAATGCGTTGTCGCAACTTCGTGGCGAGGAAGCCCCATTTACTACTATGTAGGAAAGCGTTGCAGTGAGAAGCAAAGCGAAACGAAGGCGAGGGTTGCTTTTCGAAGCATTAGAGTCGCGATTCGTAATGACCGAAGAAGGAAGCGTCTTTGGCCTGCAGCAATTCTACGACACTTCGGGGCTTGGCGGGATGGTAAGCGGTGTAGCGGAATGGGGAGATGGTCAATCCACATCGCTCTCGATTAGTAATCAACCCGGTCTCGGCTCATTGCGATTTCGATTCGACTATTCTCTCGATTCCTCCGGATTTTTTGCGGACATTCAAAGAAGGCGAGTTCTCCAAAACGTTGGGGACGCGATCGCATCAAAATTTTCCGACACTCTACAAGCTATCATTCCTTCGGGAGCCAGCACTTGGACGGCGACTTTCACCGATCCAACAACGGGTGGTGCAGCCACGCGTCTTAATCTAACTGTCAATGCGAATGAGATATTGGTATTCGTTGGGGCACGCTCCATGGGGAATACTCGTGGGCTTGCATCACGAGGCGGATTTCGGAATGCAGGATCAACTCAGGAGTTTATCGATCTTGTGCGTGCGCGTGGACAAAAGGGTGCACTTAGCAATCCAGCAACCGATTTTGGGCCGTGGGGAGGATCGCTCGCATTTGATTCAGGGTCGAATTGGCACTTTGGAGCTGATACAACGGAACTCGATGCGAACGAATTTGACTTCGCGACGGCCGCGGGTCACGAACTGATTCATCTATTGGGATTTGGTTTGAGTCCTAGCTTCGATGCGAAACTCGTCGGTGGTGGTTTTGCGGGTACGAACGCGGTCGCTGTCGCTGGAGTATCCCCCGTGCCTATGGCGGATTCGGATCACTTTTCAGCTTCGATTCAAAGCAATGGCCAGCAAACGATCATGGCCCCACACATCGATAATGGGTTGCGCCGATTGCCTACGCGGTTGGACTTTGCAGCACTACAGGACGTTGGATGGCAATTGAACACGCAGGGGGTGCAGGTATCTGCAAGTCATACGTTTGGTGATAACGCGAGTTTCAACGCTCGCATAAAACTTCGGGGCTCACTCCATGGAGAGATTGTCTACCCGTTAGTTATTGGAATCACCAATGTTGCGCCGACACTATCTGTTACCACCAATCGGTCGACCGCGCAGGGAGTGCCAATTTCCTTACCTCGCATTGCGCAGTTCACCGATCCTGGGTTTGGTGCCCCTGGTGCGACGCCTCCCATATCGGAGTCGTTTTCCTATTCTATTGCATGGGGAGACGGAACCCCAAATGATTCCGGAGTGGCAACCATTGAATCGCTAGGCTCTGTAGGAAATCTAACGCGAGGTTTTTTTGACGGCACCCACACCTATGCTGCCATCGGCAGTTACCTAGTGACCGTCACTATGCAAGACGACGATGGTGGAGTTGCCCAGCAACAATTCACGATCCAGGTAACACCCCCCCCTGAACTCAGAGCTCGCTTGGATCGCCAGTCTGTAGCAGAGGATGCGGGTCAAAACGCAGCGAACTTAATCGTGCAACGTATTGGTTTTGATCTTGGCAGCAGTCTCTCGGTCAACTTAACGAGCAGTGATACATCAGAGCTTATGTTGCCAGCAAATGCAGTATTTCCTGCGGGCATCGACACGATCCAAGTTCCCATACATGCAATCGACGACAACCTCTTGGACGGCTCCATTGCCGTTCAATTGTTCGCCAAGATCAACGCGATTCAAAGCTTGCCCGTTTCGCTGAATGTTCTCGACCGAGAATCTCTTCTGCTTTCCGCAACTCGATTGGTGTTCGGAGAGCATGAAGGGGCAGGAGTATCGGTCCTTACGATTGCCCGATCCAATACCGACATCGACCAACCGTTGACAGTGCAACTGCTGAGCAACGACCCTAGCGAGGCTACCACGCTAGTAAGCGTTACGATTCCAGCGGGGCAGCAAAGCACAACGACAGGAGTCACTGCCGTTGATGACAATCTGTTCGACGGCTCCCAAACAGTTCGAATCACCACAAAAGAGTTACGCTACTCAGATGCCTCTGTCGACTTGACCGTAATGGATTATCAGCCGATTGTTATTGTGCCGATGAAGACAAGATTGTCCGAAGAAGAGCCTGAAAATCGTTCCACCCAGACGAGAGTGGAGATTCGATCTCCGGCTCCTGCTAGCGGTGTCACGATCCAACTGTCGACATCCGTTCCGAGACAATTGACGCTTCCGGCATCTGTTGTTATTCCTGCCGGCCAAACTTCAGTCGAGTTCCTCGTGTCATTGATGGACGATTACATTCCGCAAGGCGAACGCAACGCACGGATATTTGCGGCCGGTGATGGTCTCGTGGCTGCCACTGTCGATTTGGCATTAACAGATACGGATCCAGCGTACTGGACAAATCCGCTTGAACCCAGGGACGTCAATGACGATACTCGAATTGATGCGCTCGACGTGTTGGAAGTTGTCAATGCACTCAATCGCCTTGGGTCACTTGTACTCAATCCTAATCGAGATTTAGAATTGCCTTTCGTTGATACCAATCGCGATGGGATCATGGATTCGCTGGACGTGTTGTTGCTGGTGAACTTCATCAATAGTAGAGGTTGATTTAAGCGATGCAGAACCTCACGAAATCGCTGTTTCCATTCCAACGACGCGCCGCGATACTTTCTATTCTCGAGCTGACGCTATTTCTAACCGCGATTTTTATTGCTGCGATACTTAGTGTACTTTGGGTCGATTCCATTGTGCCTCTTTCGCCTTCCTCGCGATGGGGGATTAGCCGAGTTGGGGCATTAGCGGGTTTACTGGCCATGGTGGTCCTATGCTACGTGGGATGGCGATCATGGAACACCAAGCGGGTTGCGATCTTGATCGATCATCACGCCGCGACTGGAGGAACTATGGCGACAGGCTGGGAATTGAATCAGAGCCAACTTCATGAATCACCTCGAGCAGCATTGCACGGCCAATCGTCTTCGTTTGCAAACTATGCCATCCGGAGTGCGATGGGACAGCTAGAACGGTTTTCCCCGTCGCAGATTGCCCCTTGGCGGCAATTACGTCGTCCCTTGATTGCAATAGGGTGTGTTGGATTCTTCGCCATCTTGATGACACTGTTCGCACCAAACTACATGTGGAATCAATGGCGACGCATCGCTTATCCGCATCTTGATATTCCCCCATACAGTGACCTCATGCTCTATCTCGAGGACAAGGAACTGAGTATCCAGTATGGTGACGACATCAAGATCCTTGCCAGTTCTTCGAAAAAACCACGAGAACGGCTCGAGTTAGTGACACAGACCAACAATGGAAAGGAATATGTTCTACCGATGCTGTCGCGAGGTTCGACACAGTGGCAAGCGATGTTGACAGATGTCCGCGATTCGATGGATTACTTTGTTCGAAGTGGATCAGCAAGATCGGAACGAGGGAAGCTAACTGTTCAATGGACTCCGAAAATCACGTCGAGTCGTATCCGTATCACGCCTCCCGAGTATACGAGAAAGGCTGTGTACGATGGTCCGATCCCTGAAAATGGTATTGCCGGATTAATCGGCACAGAAATCGTACTGACACTCGAAAGCAATCGAGAATTAAGCGTTGGAGAAATTCAGTTTCGCTTTTCAGACAATACGGAGTCGACCTTAGAAATGCTCCCCGAACGAAAGCCAGCGAGTAAAGAGGTCGTCTTAAAAGGAGTCAATGAAAATGCTTCTTCGCGATCGGTAAGTGTCGCGTTTACTCTCAATCGCGAAGCATCATTTGAAGCGAGAGTTCGGGGCGTCGATGAGCTTCTTTCTGTGGATAGTATCCAGTCCAAGCTTCGGATGATCCAAGACGCGAAACCCGCAGTCCGAATTGTTGAACCGAAACCGATATCGTTTGCAACACCGGACATCCAACTCCCCGTTGTCATTGCCGCCGAAGATGATTTTGGGTTGTCGTCGCTCAGGCTGTATCGAAGTTTGAATGGATCTCCTGCTACCGCAGATAGCATCCCAACCGATGGCGAAGCAAGATTGGATGCGACCATTTCACTTGCGCTGCCCTCGTACGATTTGCGACCAGGAGATGAAATCGAGTTGTTCGCCCGTGCCGAAGACAATGACCCCTCTGGGTTCAAAGGAGTTGAATCCAAGAAAACGACCATCCAGATTATCTCTGTTCGTGAGTTTCAGGAGATACTCATGGAACAACAAGGGGCAGATGCGCTTCGTGCGAAATACGATGCAGCTCAGCGATATCTTGAGAAAATGTCTGCGGCGTTAGCAGCGGCCGAAGAGGTAGCAAAGAATGTCGAGCAAAATCCGAACGATGCAGCGGCGGCTGCAGATCTACAGCAGAAGCTGATGGACGCAGAAAAGGCAGCATCCCAAGCAGCTCAAGAAATAGAGAAGATTGCTCAAAACGCATCCGAACTGGAACTGGACCAGCAGCTCTCCAAAATGCTTCAAGAGATCGCATCCGATGCGTCAAAAGCTGCCGGTATGCTAAAGGACATGGCTGAAAAGCAAAAAGGGGAACGCCCGCTGTCGCAGCAGGAAAAAGAAGATTTGAATTCGATGCGGGACAAAGTCCAATCGGATCGAAAAGATATACAAGAGGAAGCGATCGATACCATCGATTCTCTTAACCAAGCGATGAAGTTGCAACTGGATGAGGAGCAGTTTGAGTCGCTTGCCGAGAGACAGCGTGAGATTGCTGAACGCATGGAGTCCTTGCAAACAGAAAACGTAGACGACGCAGCAACTGAGCGACGAATGGCAGAGATGGAAGCAGAACAAGAAGAACTGCGTCAGCAACTTCAGGACTTGGTTCAATCGATTCGAGAGCATGCAGAACAACTGCCAAACGACGAAGAAAACCAAGGCTTGAAACAATCCGCTTCGGATTTTGCCAACGACCTACAGGAGAGCCAGGCGGAACCATTCATGCGCGGTGCTCAAAGATCATTGCTCGATTCCAAATTTGAGCAAGCGGCGGATCAAGCCGCGTCGGCTGCCGACGAACTTGAGGAATTGATGAAACAAGGGGATCGTATGGGACAGGAGGCGCAGCAGAATGCTAGTAAGCAATTCAAGCCAGGGCGGGCTGGGTTCGATCCAAAGCAAGCGCTCGAACAGATGAAGCAAAAGTTCGGAAGAGGAAAGTCGCGTGGATCGCAACTTGGCAAAGGCGGTGGACAGGGCCAAGGCGAATCGGAAGGTGATGCTTCAACGCCACAAGGTAATCAACGAGGTGGAAACTCTCGACGCAACACTTCGCCAGCCAATACTGGCCTCTACGGATCGAATCCGAAGCCTTCGCCATCGAGTCAAGGGCGTTCAGACAGGATTTCGCAGGGAGCCGCAACAAGTTCGGCAATTGCCAAACAAGATCAGGGAAAATCTTCCAGTCCTTCGGTTACCGAAAGTGATGCTGCGGGACAAGGGCTTCAGAGTATTCCACTACAATACCGAAGCCGAGTCTCGGACTATATGCAGCGAATTTTGGAGAAGCCGAAGTCGCCATGAAAACTTCATTTTCCAGTTTCCTTTTTTGAGCTTACACAATTCGATGAAATTCGATCCTACGAGAAATCCGCAGCTGAATTTAGTTCTTGCATTGTTTTTGCTTTGCGGTTTCCCTATCGGAATCAATGCTCAGGACACGATACTTCCGAACAATGATCGATTCCATCTGGCCCTGCACTGGAAAAATCAAGGCCCCGCAGTTAAGAGTTCGCCTGTTTAAGGCCTAGGCAGCGAGTCGATCGGCAGCGGGAATGATTGCTTGATTTGGTCGCCCTCGCGCAAGCGATTGGATGAACAAACGCAATACTTTGTGCCTGTCCATCTTTCACTTTCACATCTTGCTCTTTCTTCCGATACCGAAAAAACGGTTATCGTTACGTTAACATATCTTGCCAGTCGGCAAAACCATTGGTTATATTCAATCGATCATTGCTGTTCGGCCCGCACAATCAAACTCAAACGCACGGAGTTTTCAATGCACGTCTCAAGTCTCAAGTCTCAAGTCTCAAGTCGAAAATCGAAAATCGAAAATCTCGATCGCTACGACTTGAGCGTCTCGAACTCAGGCAGTTGATGGCTTCCGACTTATCGATAGCTTCTTTAGATTCCTTTCGAGTCGGCTCATTTCAAAGCCCAGAACTGCAATCGAGTTTTTCACCTTTAGCCGCCTCGCAAATTCAATTGAGCGGGATGGAGGGTTTGAATCATCTTGATATGGACCATGAACTTACCAGTCAAGCTGATTCTTTCGTCAAACAGTCTGGAAGACTATTCACGCCGGAAGATGAGATTCGAAGAATCGAATCAAAAATTCCTAGTAAATCCGTTTTACAAGGTGCACTCTTTGGAAGCGAGCTTCCAGCGAAACTTGCGTCGGCTCGGTCGCATGAACAGGAATCGCAAGACGGCCAAGAGAAACCAACAGCTGAAATGACAGAAATCGACGCCAATGTTGCGTTTGAATTTGGATTCCTAAACTATGCTGGTTTGTTTGCCCCGAAACTAAAAACATTAAATGACAAAGACGCTCTGCGTTTGTCTTCCTTGAGTTCGAGCAGTACAACGGCTGACTCACCAGAATTCGGGATTGGTTCTCACTGCGACGCATTTGGACGAATCATTCACTTGAATAGTCCACAGGATTCGAGTTTAGAATTTCTCGCGGAGGGAGAAGGATCCGATTCTGATTTGTCTTTACCATCGCTCAATTTCCCATCGTTGCACGTTGCATCGTATACAGGAAATCTGCGAGACTTTACTCCGCCTGATTCATCATCGTTTAGTTCCCTGGGACTCGGTGGTAGCTTTACTCTCGATTCACTGACTAACCCGGATGAGTCTGCTACTGGGCAGAACTGGGTTCATTTGATTCAAAACAACTGGATCAATCCTTTGCAGTGGAGCTTTACCGAATCTTTTGTTGCTGTTTACGATTTTTCAGATTCGGCTAGCGATTCAGGGGACTTAGAAGATTTGGAAGAAGGCCGGAGCGAGAACTCCAGCGATGGGAACCCGGAGCCTGATGGAGATGAAGAGTCGGGATTGGATGCGAGCGGTGATTGGCAGGTCTCCGGTACAGCTTCGCGGCGTGGAATGATACGATTTTCAATTACCATTAGCCAAGGCATGATTTCTTCAGCGGCTGCTGGTGTTGCTTGGGTCATTAGTCTGTCTTACCGTGATAGCATCACCGTGGAACTGAATGCTGGTGGAAATGCCGCGTTTACTCCATCAGAATCAAACTCCTCGAACGGAGATGGAGATTCTGGCGGATCGTCGGAAAACGGAACTTCGGGAGACAGTGGCGTCTCGGATAGCCAGCCCGAGTTTCCAGATGACTTTTCAGCATCATCGTCATGGAACGTCGGATTGTCGACGATGGTAACCTCAAACGGTGTGGTATCTCTCTCGGTAATTCCTGCGGTTGGGTTGGGCGAAATTCCCGAGCTTGCCATATCGGCCGCAGTGTCCTCCGAACTCAACGGCAATTCTCGAGTCAATTACACATGGAACGCGGCGAGTCAGTCGGGAAATCTCTCCCTGCCAGACTTACCTGCAGGTCCAGGAGAAAACCCACTTAGCCGTTGTCCTCCTGGAGGGGATGGCGATCCATTTGGCGTCGTAGAAGGAACTGGATTTGCGTCAATGGCAGGTGGTCAAGGCGTAGGAACAGCAGGAGGAGGTGTCTCGGGTGAAATGAACTTCACTGGGGCAGTACGCAATGGAGAATTTGTTAGCTTGCTCGGCGAGGGATCAAGCGAAGTCGTCGGAGATAGCGGAGACACCAGTAGTTCTTTTCAACTCGATTTAGGAAGGCATCGCAAGGTTGTCCCAACAGCGAATGGGTCGATTACGACAACGTTTGTTTACAAATCGAATTGGGCTGGCGACGGGAACGACGATGGCGATGGGGCAGACAATTCATCCTCTGAGTTGTCCCTGGGGGAAAATGGAGTTGGGCAAATCGCAAACGATGGCGAGGATGAGGTCAACAGTAATGGAAAGGATAATGGAAAACAATTTGTGGACCTCTTTGCTGAGCGGATTGTTCTTGATGGATTGAATGTAGATGATTTGCGAACTCATGAAGGTACACCTTTCGCAGGTGTCATCGACTATAACATTTGGGACTACAAAGATCGAACCACGATCAAATTTCGATCTGACACAACAGGCGAAGGACTTGGGACAATCGAGGCATTCGTTGCAGGTGATCTACCAGAGACAGCTAAAATCAATACTTCTATTGAGGGTGAACGGACGTCTAAGTTTACCTATGAATCCGAAATCATCAGTAACGGCCGTTGGCGGGTTAACTACGACGCACCTGCAGGTACATATCGCAAATTAAACGATGACTGGAGTATCGGCTGGACATTGATCATTGACACGGAGACGACAGGGGAGGGAAACGCCGAAAGTCAATTGCAGTCGAACGGATCGGTAAATTGGCAGTTCGACGCTACGGTTGCGACTGAAGTGGATGTCGATTACAAGTACCACGAATATCGTGAAATAGAAAATGAGGAATCGGACGCCGATGGGATGCTGACCATCAAGGCAGGAAATTATACGCGAAGGGCAGAACTCGTCGGAGGAATTGACAGCACCGCGCAGATCAATGGAAACGGTAACACGGGAGTGGATGGAGTTGGTGCGGTTTCTAACATTACCACGAACAACACCTCGACAAACAACGGAGACACCGAAGTAGGAATCGAGGTTGAGATTTCCGATCCCACCGATCCATACTTCTGGCCTTCGTGGGATGTCTTTAGTCCAACGCAGATTGAAGAGATGCTAAATGGAATGTTTTCTGCGCCAGATGAAACAGGAAATACCCTCGAAGGCGACGAAGGAAGCGATGGACAGGGGGATGATGGATTAGGCAACGGTAGTCGATTTTGGTTCGACACTGATGATCCGGGCTCGAACAGCCAACAACATTTGCGAGCGGGCAGAATGGCTCGAGATCTGGGGCTTCTCGGAACCCAGCGTCATCTTGAGGCTGCGCATGGTGCCAAACAGATGCAAAGCACTTTTGCGAATGCGACGCCTGGAGTGGGTGCTGTCTTGGGCGCGGTAGATGGAGCAAATGGGGAAGATTCGATCACTGGAGAAAAGCTGACCTATTTTCAACGAGGTCTTGGATTACTTGCTGCGGTACCGTTCGTGGGAGGTATGGTAAAGAGCACAGGACGAGTTGCAAAAACTACTCGAGCAGTCGATAAAGTAGCCGATACAATTGGTCATGCCCCAGTTAGTGTAGGCAAGTAATCGCAACCGCTTCGCAACAAAATGAAGGCAATCGGAAATCAGATTGCAGCAGGAGGCGATCGCGGCATTTCTGGTGCCGTTTCTGAAACGGATGCAATGAAGCTCGGCGAGAGGCTTGTTGGTCCAGGATACAAGGAAATGTCAGCGGGCAAG
>Ga0315900_10005247_pt1 | contig 17857 bp, 16 predicted proteins | sample LakEriMetagenome_FD_203521 | JGI IMG/M metagenome (GOLD analysis project Ga0315900, IMG submission 203521) | Freshwater fungal communities from buoy surface, Lake Erie, Ohio, United States - Buoy 12 MA114 | ecosystem: Environmental > Aquatic > Freshwater > Lake > Lake biofilm | place: USA: Lake... | reverse complement strand
GCTTCAGCAGGATTATGACAGCATCCGGACATCAGTCTACGGTACATGGCTGCAACAGCCTGGGCCAGGTTGCAGCGACTGCTGCACTTGACGAATGTCAGGAATGGTTGTCTGCTTTTTTATCGCATCTTAGCCTGATGAGGAACAAAGCCGTTTCCGAACTGAACGCCATGCCGGGAATTTCATGTCCTGCACCGGATGGCTGCTACCTCGTTTTTCCCGATATCAGGGCAACTGGACTGAGTCCTGCCCAGCTTCAGGAAAACCTGCTTAATCAGGCAAAGGTTGCGATTGTCCCCGGCCTGCCCCGATGGTTCGGAGATAAAGCAGATGGCCATATCCGAATCTGCTTTGCTACCTCCGATGAAATTCTCTCTGAAGCTTTGCACCGGATGAAAAACCACCTCAATACCATTTTATGAAAATTGTAATCCTCGGCGGCGGAATTGCTGGTCTTGCACTTGCCAATTTATTGCTGAAAAAAGGCTTTGAAGTCAGCCTGCATGAAAGAGAACCCGGAAATCAGGCCAGAGGCCATGCCTTTCTCATGCATCCGGCAGGAATTTCGATACTGGAAGAACTTGCTGAATCGAAATCCGGAGTACCCATTCCGGGCCAGCTTATACAGGAAGTTGTAATCAGCAGACCAGATATGAGCGACGAACACAGGACTGATCTTGGTAACTGGCTTTGCCTCAGCCGCTCAGAAACGGTACAGTACCTGCACTACCTGCTTCCTGCAGGCATAGTCAAGTTCGGACACAGCTTCTCACATTTCAGCTATGAAAACGGAAAAGCAACTGCCGTTCACTTCAGCAGCGGAGAATCAGAAAAAGGCGATCTTTTCATTGGGGCCGATGGTGCAAAATCCATGGTAAGAACTGCCCTGTTCGGAGAAACTTCCTTTTCCCCGGTCGAGGTAAAAGAAATAGTAGGTGTTGTAAGTATGCCAGGACTAATAAAGAAAGCACCAAACCGGTTCCGGAAATTCATCTCCCATGAAAAAGGTCTGGCACTGGGTTATGTACCCTGCGGTCCTGAAAAAATGGTCTGGTTCATGCAATTCGATGTCCGATTTCAGGACAAGCAGGAAGAAAGCCCGCAAAATCTGGAAATGCTGTGCCGCCGCCTCCTTCATGATTTTCCTGAAGAAGTTGCGGAAATACTGGATGCTGCAGATTTTTCCAATGTCTATGTCTGGAACTCGACTGATTTTGAACTCCTGCCGGAATTTCATAAAGACAATGTCATACTGATCGGGGATGCTGCACATGTTGCCTTACCCTTCACCAGTGCCGGCACAACCAATGCACTTCAGGATGCCTATACCCTTGCCGGTCTCATTCATCTGGGGATGGACATTGAAGCGGCTGGCAAAAAATTTTACGCAATCAGGGCTCCGCTGGTCGGGGAGCATATTGAATTCGGCAGGTCAATCAAGGATGATTTCCTTAACCCGGATTCCGAAGGAAGCAGGCCCAAAATCCCCCTGATTCAAAACCTGAGCAGGGTATAAAAAATAAGCCTCCCTGCAAAGCAGAGAGGCTATTTTGATGTTTAATCGGGTAAATTTGAAAGCTGTTTGTTTTCTGATTTTAACCAGAGCCGGAGACTGCCTTTAGGGCTTCATCGCCGACTGACAATACAAAAGTGCCGGTTCGGGGATGCGATTGAAAATGCCTGTGGAATTAAAGTGGATAATTTTTATTGAAAAATAATTCAAATATTTGATATTCAATATTTTGAAATATTTTAATAATTGAAAAAAGTGGATGTCTGTGGATTTAAAGTGGAGGAATTTACTCAATTTCTGGCTGATTGGGCTTCCAGCTGCATCACTCTGCGCTCAAAATTCTCCCGGTCAGAGACTGCTCTGTTTTTAATCTGAGCCCGGTAATTGTAAATGGTATTGGGTGAATAGCGAAGGAACTGAGCGATCTTATGACTGTCGGTAATACCAAGCCTGATCAGTGCAAAAATCCGGAGTTCCGTATTCAGCATTTCGCCTTTTTTCAGGATAACGGGGCTTTCCGACACCAGCAGTCTATTGAATTGCTGAACGAATTCAGGAAAAAGACTTAAAAAAGCCTTGTCAAAATTCCGGTAAAATTCTGCGAGTTCAGACTTAACAAGCTCATTGGATTCAGATAGCTTTTGAAGCTCGTTGAACTGCTTAGCCATCAGCAGCTTATACACCCTTTTCTGAAACGATTCAAGCTTATCAATGTATAAAGAACACTGGTTGAGAAACTGTCCTATGTACTCTTCTTTTATGAAATTTGCTTCCCGCAATTTTTCGCCCTGACTGCGGATACTTTCATTTACCTCATTGAGATTCATGTTAAGTTCCTGCAGGTATTCCCTGGCCTTACTCAGTTTTCTCTTCTGATTCAGTACGATGAAAATGGAGATAGCAAGCAGCAGTGTAATTCCTGAAATAATCCAGATGAAGGTCCTGAGCCTTTCTTCCTGGCGTTTAGACTCAATCTGATAAGCTTTGGTAATGATGGGATATATTTTCGCTATTTCAATCTTTCGCTGCCTTGCATTGAAGAAATTAGCATCCGCCATTGCATAGGCAATGAAGGCATTGGCTCTTTCGACCTCACCTTCCCCGTAAAGACTCACGGCCAGTTCTGTAAGACTCCGGTTTTCCTTTACCACAGCCTGAATATCTGCAATGGCAGAATAGATCCGGAATTTTCTTTCCTCCCGGGAATCTCCCTTCATCCGGTACAAATCGGCCATGATGGCCGTGATACCGGCATAGGTGGAAGTGCCTGCAACAAGGTCATGTTTGAAAATACCGGTAAGCAAAGGCTCCGCCTGATCGAGTCTGCCTTCCGACATCAGCTGAATCGCCTTTTCAATCCGGAAATCAAAGGAAGCAGGATTGAGCATGGTCAGAAGGGAATCCTGATATTGCCTGGCCTGTCTGGCATAACCGGGAGCATATTTGAAATCCTGAGAATAATCCCTCAAAGACTCAAAAATGAGCTTCTTTTCATGAAAGTAATTCTTTAGTTGCTCCCTGCTAAGGCCCGACGGATTCACCGACTGAAGTTGAGTATAAGCTTCCAGATACATACCGGCAGAAATGAGAACACCGCAAAGCTGAAGTTCTGATTCAATCTGCCAGTCATGCCTCTGCTCCTCTTTGGCTAGTCCAATCCTGATGTTGACATACTTAAAAGCAGAATCAAAGCGGTAGGACCTGTAAGAATTCAGAAGTTCTCCATAAAACCGGAATTTTGCCTCCGGAAAAATGGAGGATGCAGTTGCCTGCCTCATCAATGCCTGTATGGTATTTTCCTTCTGCTCAATGTAAGATGGCGCTTTCTCTATGGTCCTCTCAAGACTGTCAAGCAGCGGATCGAAATCGCCCTGCGCCCTTGCAATTCCGGAAAGAAGGAACAACAAAAAAGCTGCAAAGGCCCATCTGCCGGAAATTAACTTCAAAATGAATGCAGGATTCATTCCAGACCACTAACTGCGTAATCAGCTCATCCAGTTTGTTTTACCTTCTGGATTCCATTTTACCGAAGTCTTTTTCAGCTGGGTCCAGAGGTCAATAGAACTTTTGCCGGTGATGTCGCTTACTCCGAATTTGCTTTCATTCCAGCCTCCAAAGGAAAACGGCTCGCGGGGAACAGGAACCCCGATGTTTACGCCAATCATTCCGGCAGAGGCTCCTTCCATAAATTTTCTTGCAAGCCCTCCGCTTTGCGTAAAAATGGAAGCTGCATTCCCATACTCAGATGAATTTTCTATGGCAATGGCCTTATCCAGATCCGGTGTCCGGATGATGGCTAGCACAGGACCGAAAACCTCTTCCTTTGCAATGGCCATTTCGGGCTGCACATAATCAATCACAGTCGGACCCACATAATACCCTTCTTCAAACCCCTCCACTTTCCAGTTGCGTCCATCAACAAGGACTTTTGCACCGGCAGCCTCGGCTTCTGTGATATAGCGTTCTATGCGCTCCCGGGCTGATTTTGAAATCACAGAACCCAGATTTTTGCCCGGCACAATTTTCCGGGCTTCGTCACAGATTCCCTGCACAATGTGATCTACATTTCCTACGGCTACCATGGCTGAAGCAGCCATGCATCGCTGCCCTGCGCAGCCCGACATCGAAGCCGTTACATTACTTGCTGTCATTTCCGGATGAGCATCCGGCAATACAACCAGGTGATTTTTCGCACCTCCCAGAGCGGTACAACGCTTCAGGTTCGAGGTAGCGCGCTGATAAACAATTTTGGCTACGCGGGTGGAGCCTACAAAAGATACCGCAGAAATTTCAGGATGATCGCAGATGGCCTCCACAATGTCCCTGTCGCCATTTACGATGTTCAGAACACCATCCGGCAGACCGGCTTCTTTCAGCATGGCTGCAATCTTTTGCGAGGAAACCGGCACCAGCTCTGAAGGTTTCAGAATCATGCAGTTACCAAGGGCAATGGCATTGGGGATGGTCCAATGAGGAACCATGTGCGGAAAATTAAACGGCGCAATGGAGGCAACAATTCCCAGTGGCTTGCGGTCAATACGGCATTCAACGCCCCTGCTCACTTCCATAATTTCACCGTATACGAGCTGTGGCATGGAGCAGGCAAACTCGGTAAGTTCGATGCTTTTCTCTACCTCGGCTCTGGATTCATCGAAGGTCTTGCCATTTTCATCCATTACGAGATTGGACAATTCCTCCAGATGCTTTTCCATAAGCGCCTTGTAGCGAAAGAAAACCTGCACCCTTTCCTTAACCGGCATGGATGACCAGACAGGAAAGGCGGCTTTGGCTGCGTTCACCGCAGCATCGAGTTCTTCTTTGCCAGAAAGCGGCATACGGGAAATTACCTTGCCGTAGCGCGGATTTTCCACATCCAGCTTATTCAGTTTGTCCGGCACGAATTGACCGGCAATGAAATTACGGACTTCAGGATACGTTCTCATATTCAGTTTTGCAGGAATTACTTTCCAATATCTTCGTTCCAGAGTTCCGGTTTTGTCCGGATGAAATCCTCCATCATGGTAATGCATTCCGGATTGCTCATATCAATTACTTCCACTCCGTGGGAGCGCATGAATTCAGGTGCTCCCGGAAAAGTCTTAGATTCACCAACAACCACCCTTTTGATGCCGAACTGCACCACCGTGCCGGCACACATGTAGCAGGGCATCAGAGTAGAATACAGCGTGGTGCCGGCATACGAACCAATTCTTCCGGCATTCCGAAGACAATCGGTCTCTGCATGAGTCATAGGATCATCTTTCTGAACCCGCTGGTTATGGCCACGGCCAATGATTTTCCCATCTTTCACCAGTACGGATCCGATGGGAATTCCGCCTTCTGAAAGACCCTTTCTGGCTTCGTCAATGGCGGCATTTAAGAATTCGTCCTGCATATTTTCAGCTCAATGGGAGGATTATTCTTCTTCGTACTCCGCTGCTTCCTGACCTTCCTGCGCATAAGGCAGGAAACGTTCGAAATCAGCCTGATACCTATCAGAACGCGCCTTGTCAGGTGAATTCCGGTAAGCATTTGAAAGCTGCTGGAGGATGTAAACATTGGTCTGAACATCAAAGGAAGATACAGACCTGGAATTCTTTGTTCCGTACTCAAGGTCTTCTACTGCCCGCTTATGCATTACCGTAGCTATATCATCCGCCAGTTTAGAATTACCCACCTCCTGCAGAAGCGGAATAAACTGAGGCGTGTACACATCATAGCGGGTAGCCTTGTCCGGCATCACTTTGAAGCAATATTCCATCACCTCCCTCGCAAGATCCGTGCGGGATTTTCCGGGCACTACGGGTGGCAGTAATTCCTGCATACCCGGACTGGATTCCATTCTGGCCTCATTCAGCAGCTGAGAAGCAAGCATGAAAAAGGACTTCCGGGAATTCAGCGGGAAGCGCTTGTAATTTTCATCGTAGTAAACTTCAGGATTATCAAGATTCCTCCAGAACATGTTTTTGGTCATATTCTGATACATCACCGGTGTGTTTACGACCCCGTCAGAAGCACCTGGATTGGAGATCGGCATAAGCCTGTATGCCAATCCTTCCAGCTGAAGGAAGGGCTTCAGATTAAGGTAAGATGAAGTAGAAAGCGTAGTAGAAAAATAAACAGGACGACTCCAGTCCATATTGCTTAGGATGTTAAGCACCACAAAATCATTTTTGTAAAGCGCATTTTTCCCGATTGTCCAGCTGAGCCTTTTTACTATCCTTCCCTTATCTCTCGAGGGAACCCATGGCATGCTTGAAACTTTGGCCGAATCTACATCGATGAAGAAAGTTCTGGTGGGATATGTAGCCACCGCTTTTCCTCCCTGAGTCGGTACCATAATGGCAGGATTCTCCTCCTGAATCAGGGTCATTAGTTGCTTCAGACTTACGCCGCCTTTGAGATTACCCTTTTCCACAAACGGAATGTAATCGTTTTTACCCTGTATGTAATCGTTAAGCTCAAGCGAAATAGGAAGAGGGGTACTTTCATAAGCCTGACGCTTCATCTGGGAGATGTACCAGTCTGTCCCGAGGAGGCTAAGGTTACAGACACGCACATCTGTTCTGAATCCTTCAACCTCCTGGGCATACCAGAGCGGGAAGGTATCGTTATCCCCGCCGGTGAAAAGAATGGCATTTTTTGCGCAGGAGTTAAGCAGATTTTTGGCAGAATCCACGGAATGATAACGCTGCGAACGGTCGTGATCGTCCCAGGCACCTTTCACCATCACAACCGGCACCAGCATGGCAAGCCCGGTGGAAATGATGGCATTAACCGGCGTATCATTCAGGAATTTCCGAAACAAATCCCATAAACCCAGTACACCGAGTCCAATCCATATACAAAAGGCGTAATAAGAACCGGCAAAAGTATAATCCCTTTCCCTTGGTTCTACCGGTGGCTGGTTCAGGTAAATTACGATTGCGATACCGGTGAAGAAGAACAGCAGTCCCACAATGATGGCGCTGTTCTTCTCACGTTTCCAGTGAAACAACAGTCCAGCGATTCCAAGCAGAAGAGGAAGTGCGTAATAACGATTGCGGCCTCTGTTTTCCTGCACCGATTCGGGAAGGCCTTTGTCAGAAAAAGGAGTAAAAAGTACGCCGGCATCCTGCACATCAGAAACACGGCCAATGAAATTCCATCCGAAATAGCGCAGATACATGTGACCAATCTGGTATTTCAGCAGAAAGCCAATGTTCTCGGCAAAACTTGGTTTCTTGTAAACCTGCCGGCCCTCCTCTGCACTTGCCGCTTCATCGGTTTTCAGTCTGAGGCCCCAGTTCTGATAGGCCTGAATGTGATTACCCTGCGGACTGTAAATCCTGGGCAGAAGGGTTTTATCCTTGCTGGCATATTCCTGAACCGCTTTACGGTCTACTTCCTCGTACTTTTTCTCGCCCCGGATGTAGACCGGATCTCCGTCTGCGGTACGCACCGGAGAAGCATTAAACTGAGGACCATAAAGCAAGGGTCTGTCACCATACTGCTCACGCTTCAGGTAACTGACGAAGGTAATTGCATTTTCAGGATCATTTTCATCAATCGGAGGGTTGAAATTCGATCGGATGAGGATTATACCATAAGAAGCATATCCAATCAGAACGAAAGAAAAGCAAATCAGCGCCAGATTGGGAATAAACTGGCCTTTTGCCTGTGTCTTGCGTATGAAGAAAACCAGCGTTCCGATAAAGGCAGCCACAAAAAACAGAATGCCGGAGTTGAAAGGAAGCCCAAGGCTGTTCACAAAAAAGATTTCGAATGAATTGGCAAGACCCGGGAGACCGGTAATCACACCGACCTGAATGATTCCCAGAATCACCAGGCTTATCAGAAAGGTAAACGCAGCACCTTTCAGCGAATAGGGATACCGTCGGAAATAATACACATAGGCCATTGCCGGAATGGTAACCAGGTTGAGCAGGTGAACCCCGATGGAAAGGCCCATCATGTAGGCAATGAAAATCAGCCATCGGTCGGCCATGGGCTCATCAGCCACAGCATCCCACTTCAGAATGGCCCAAAAGACAATGGCAGTGAAAAAGCTTGACATGGCATAAACCTCGGCCTCCACTGCTGAAAACCAGGCTGAATCACTGAAGGTATAAGCCAGACCACCAACAAGTCCGGCGCCCAGAACGGCCCAGCTCTGGCCCGCACTTAAATCTGATTTATGAGAGGCAAAAATTTTTCTTCCCAGCAGGGTGATGGTCCAGAAAAGGAATAGCGATGAGAATGCCGAGCAAAGCACCGAAACCATATTCACCCAGAAAGCCACCTGTGTTACATCCGAACCCGCCAGCAGGGAGAACATCCTTCCGACAAGGAGAAAGAAAGGCGCTCCCGGAGGGTGAGGAACCATCAGCTTGTAACTGACTGCAATGAATTCACCGCAGTCCCAGAAACTACCGGTGGGTTCTACGGTAGCCGTGTAGGTGTAGGTCGCAACTGCAAATACCAGCCATCCCAGCAGGTTGTTAAGTTGTTTAAAAGAGCTCATAAGGCAAAAGAATTCAGTATGTAATCAGGCGTTGATGTCGGATATTGTTCCTTATTAGGGCCGGCAAAACTAAGGAAAAACGGGGCTTCAGCAACTATGGGAGCAAGAAGGTGTTTTCAGTTTTGGGAAATTGCCAGGTACTGCCGATAATGCAGCGAAATGCAGGAACACGAATCAAAGCCAAAAAAGATTGCAAGCAGCCATTATCTGTCTGTTGTGCTGGCTGCTTTTTTCCTTACATCCTGCAATGAAAGCCATGAGCAAAAGACCGGAACCCGGGCATCAGGAAAAAAATTCACTGAAATCCCCGGCTGGACGGGAATTTTTCAGGACACCCTCCCCTGCCGGGATTGCCCGGGCCTGCTTACCTGGCTTGAAATCAGGTCGGACGGCACCTACAAACGCATCAGCACCAGAATCGGCGAGGCCGATGTTTTTTCCCATACCCGCAGCACAAGCAACCGTTGGACATTTGATTCACAATATCAGCTGATCTTACTGGATTCGACCACTGAACAGGCCTATACAGCTTTAACACCACTAAATGACTCTACACTGATGGCCTGCGATTCAAAAGGAAAGCCATTGAATAATGGGCGGTGGAAAATCAGACGAAGAAAAGGCGGTGATGGTCTTCCGGCAAAAAATCCGGCTTGATTTTTAATTCTTTCCTGATGGAAGCCTGCTGTACTCACCCCTTTCATGAGCATGGGATGAAAAATAATTAAAAATCAGACCGATAAAAATAAACGAAAATACCACCTGAGATAATACAAGAGTTCTGGCAAGCGGATGTACAGGATAGATATCACCATAACCTACGGTGGCAGACGTAATAAAGCTAAAAAACACAGCATGCAGGCCCGAATCAAAATGCATGCTGAAGAAATTGGGATAAACATGATCCCCCGCCAGGTACAACATGCTGTAGCTGAAGCTGATTTCCATAAAATTGATAAAAATACTGATCAGTGACCGTCTGTATGAAATGGTCGGCGAAAATTCAAAGGCAAGAAAAATCAGAGAGGTGAGATACAGCATGGTCTCCAGCATCAGATATATCATCAGTGCCAGCAGGAATTGACCGGGACGAAAATCACCCAGCAGAACCGCAACCGGGATTACCAGCTTACCCAGAATGTAAAATTCAGTAGCCAGCCTCCTCCCGAGGAATCCACCGAACAGCCCGCCGAAATGACGGATGTAAAGCCCCGGAAAAAAAAACTGGATGCAAACCAGAAACAGACGAATTATTCTCTCCAGGCCAAAATCACGGTAGTTTTTATTTCGCCAAACGCGGTGGACATTGAGAATCTGCAGTTTGATTTCAGGATGAACACGCTCCCGGGAGCGAACCGAAGCGTTTCCCATTAACAGGGCTTTCAGGAATGATACCGGCATCGGATTATCAAATGAATTCAAAAATTGCACTTATTATTGAATGGCGTTCTGAAATATTCAGGAATCTGCATGAATATTTTCTTCATCCGGTTTTGGAAGGAACTTATTTATCAGGATACTTGTATTGATTTATGACTATGCTGTCCCGAATTATTATCATCCTGCTCTTTGCCGGGCTATGCTCCTGTTCCGACAGCAGTCTCCTCAAAAAAATTCCTGCAGACGCAGAGACTGTTTTGTATGCCGATTTCAAAAAACTGGCTCTGCAAAGTCTGGACCCTGCCTTGCTGTTATCAGAAAACAGAGCCGGCGAAAATGCAGCATCAAAAAAAGACTGGAAAAATTCAGGCATTGATTTTCTGGAAGGTGCGGTTTTTTTCTCCCGAAAAACGGGGCAGGAATCAAGAAAATGGTTTATTCTGATTCCACTTTCCGATGCAGAAGAATTCAGGACATTCTGCACAGGCATGGGCGCATCCCGCGACAAAACGAACAGCGATTGGCTAAGCTTAAACAACAACAGGATTTATGTGCAGCCGGAACTGGCACTGTTCATCCTTTCTTCCGAAGCTGAAACAGCTGCTTTTTTCAGCGGGCAGGCGAAAGAAATTCTGACTCAGAAGGAAGAAAATAATCTGCTTTCAAAATTTCCTTCATTTGAATCGGTCCTTGACAAAGGCAAAGCAATTTCATTCTGGGCCAATCTTCAGCCGGCATTATCCGGGTCATCCAATCTCCTTCCTGAGGATTTTCTATCCGGAGAAGTATGCGGGTCACTGGATTTCAAATCCGGGGAACTGGTTCTGGAAGCAGTGCATTTCTCTCCCGACAGTGGAAATACGAACTCCATCCTCGGAGCTCCCGTTCAGGCCAGACTGTTGGACAGCATAGAAGTTCAGGATAAAACTGCCGGTATGCTGGCCCTGAGTCTGTCGCCGGAACGGATTTACAAAATGCTGGAGTCACTGGGTTATTCTTCCACCGGCAGCATTATGGCAGCACAATTCGGACTTAGTCTGGAAGAAATAATGCAGGTATTATCAGGTGAAATTGTTGTCACAACGGCAGAAACCTCTGACCAGAGTCAGGGTATACCCGAATTGCTGATAAGGCTGGGGATCAGAAAACCCGCTGGCAGCATTCTGGCAGCTATGAGCAGATCAGGTTTGCTCTCACCCGCAGGAAGCGGGAAATATGGTATAAGCGAAATCCCGGGAACCATAATCAGGGCAGAAGAAAAGTACATTGAAATCGCTACCAGTGGTTTCCAGACAAAAAGAAAGACAGATTCCGAACTGAAGGAATTTGCATCGGGGACGCCGGCGCAGATTATCTGCAGCATCAATCTGGAAAAAATAAAAGATGTACTTCTTGCAAATACCGCACCTGCTGAAACGGTGATTGCAGGCAATCACTGGAAAAATTTCAGGATGCGGATGGATAAAGACGATGCAGGAAATACGCGAATGATGTGCAGCCTGACTTGCAAAAATGAGGAAGACAACAGCCTTTTTATCCTGATGAAAAGCCTGAATGAGATAAGTACCGGCAGCAGCACGGAGGAGAATGAGCAGAAAAAAGCGCTTCCGTTTTTTTGAAATCTGCCCGCATTCCAAAATATTTGCCTACCGTAATTTCGCTAATGAGGATAAAGCCGGCTGTTGCACGGCAAAAATCAGCCTCCGTGCCGGAGATATTATGAGCAGCTATCAGGCTGCTTATTTTATTTTTGAAAAATGACAGATGCATTCAGGTCTGAAATCACAGCCATAACAGGCATAGAAGTCATCGGTTCCAGCGAGGAAGATATGCTTTATCAACTGCTTACAGAGAGCATTGGGCGGCTTCTGAATGAACCGGGTGAAAAGCTCTTTCAGATTCTGTACCGACTGGATGTGGCAGAATTGAAAGTGCAGGCTGTTCTGAATAATTCCACTGCAGACCACTGGCCAGGCGAACTGGCAAAACTGATACTGGAAAGGGAAAAGGAAAGGCAGAAATGGAGGGCGATATACAAGTCAGACCCGGATTCAAAGCCTTCCGGTGAAAATCAGCCAGAACATAGGTAATAACATCAGTAATCCCAGAAAAAGTCCGGAAATCATCATTGGCTTTTTCAGGGCATCCCTCACTTCCTCGGGATAATAAAAAAGAATCCTTAATTTGATGGTTTTTAGTTTAATCATCAAAAGTGCCGTTGCTGAAATCAAAAGATAAAATATCATCTCATTATAATTAATTAAAGGCAAAATCAAGATAAGGACAGAAAAGGGCAGCATCGAAACAGCGAGGTTGTAAAGATTCGCAACTACATGATCATAAAAACTGAGCTGAAGCTTTTTTGTAAACAATGCCATAAAAGAACAAGCTGCCACGATGTAAACTGAAAGAATAAAAGGCAGGTTTGCCCAAACCAACGGAGCCAAAGCAGCAATTTCAGGAATACCGGCTAACCTGGAAATTCGTTCAACCTTGATGAAAATTAAGCGTTCAACTCCGGTCTGGCTGGCGATAAAAAAGAAAAAACCGAACACCAACACAATCAGGCTGAAAGGCGTGCATATGCGGGAATCTTTTGCCTTATAAGCCTCCACCACTTGATAAGGCTCAAATGCCAGTTTTTTGACTGTGTAAAAAACACCTCTTTCAAAACCTACGAAATCTGCCAGAAAATCCCTGCCGATTTCAACAACACCTTTTTCCATTTGCTCTTGAATCCGGCAGGAAAAACTGCAGGAAAGGCTCAAAGGTGAAGTTTTTTTTCATCTGGCAAATCTTCTGTCCGGTTTTTTTCTACCTTTGCGGTCCATTTTTAAAACTTAATTCATAACAAAGTGAGTATTACTAGCTTCAAGACTCCCCATGTCAGTCATAAGCAGACTGCCAAGGAGTGGGTCGTTGTTGACGCAGAAGCTCTGGTGCTGGGAAGGCTGGCCAGTGAAGTGGCTAAGATCATCAGAGGAAAAAATAAGCCGACCTACTCTCCGCATGTTGACAACGGAGATTATGTCATCGTCATCAACGCCGAGAAAGTCCGCCTTACAGGCAAGAAAATGACCGACCGCGAATACGTTTCGCACACCGGTTATCCCGGAGGACAGCGGTTTAAAACCCCTGCTGACCTCATGCGCAGCAATCCTGCCCGCATCATCGAAATGGCTGTGAAAGGCATGCTCCCGAAAAACAGAATCGGTCGCCGTCTTTTCACCCATCTTTTTGTTTACAGCGGATCTGAGCATCCTCATGCTGCCCAGTCTCCCAAAACCATCGAGATTAAAACCAAGTAGACATGCAGCAGATCAGCAACATAGGAAGAAGAAAAACTGCAGTAGCCAGGGTTTACCTTCGTCCCGGTAACGGAAACATTACCGTCAACAACAAGGATATCAAAACATACTTCCCGTCTGATGTACTTCAGATCATCGTGAATCAGCCCCTTGAGCTGGTGGGTGAAATGGGAAAGCACGACTTTTTCATCAATGTAAAAGGCGGTGGTGTATCGGGTCAGGCACAGGCGGTTCGCATGGGCATTTCCCGTTCTTTAGTGGAACTCAATCCGGAAAATCGTCCTGCCATCAAGAAGGAAGGTTATCTCACCCGGGATTCCCGCATGGTTGAAAGGAAGAAATACGGTCGCAGGAAGGCCCGCAGAAGCTTCCAGTTCTCCAAACGCTAATTGTTACACCCACCTAATCTTACAAGTATGTCAGTTAAAGTTGATTACAAAGTATTACTGGATGCGGGTGTGCATTTTGGTCACCTTACCCGCAAATGGAATCCGAAAATGTCCTCCTACATTTTCATGGAGCGCAACGGAATCCACATCATAGACCTCAACAAAACCGTGGTTGCACTTGAAAATGCAGCCTCAGCCATGAAGAACATTGCCAAATCCGGCAAGAAAATCATGTTCGTGGCAACGAAAAAACAGGCCAAAGAGCTGGTAGCTGAAGAAGCCCGCCGTCTTAAAATGCCTTATGTAACCGAGCGCTGGCTGGGTGGTATGCTCACCAACTTCACCACTGTACGCAAGTCTCTGAAAAAAATGCAGGGCATCGAGCGCCAGATCAAAGATGAATCTCTTGGCATTAACAAGAAGGAAAAGCTCATGCTCACCCGCGATAAGGAAAAGATGGAAAGAGTATTGGGCGGTATTGCCGACCTGAACCGTCTTCCTTCTGCCCTTTTCATCGTGGATGTAAGCAAAGAGCACATCGCAGTGAAAGAGGCTCGTCGTCTTGGTATTCCTGTTTTCGCAATGGTGGATACCAATTCTGATCCTGATTCAGCAGATTTCCCGATTCCGGCCAACGACGATGCCTTCAAATCCATCGCCGTGGTAACGCAGATCATCGGTCAGGCCATCGAAGAAGGTCTGATGGAGCGCAAGCGTGAACGGGATGAAGAAAAGACAGAAGGCGAAATGGAGTATAAAGCATCCGAAGCCTACATGAATGAAGAGGCTCCTGCTCCTGCTGCCAGTTCTGCTCCTGCCGAAGGAGAAGCTGCTGCTGAAGAAGAAGCTTAATTTCAAAATACCCCGATAAAGAAACCCGGTACTCCGGGTTTTTTTATTTTCAGGCCGCCCGCCATCTTTCCGAAATCAGCAGCATTTCAGCCAGTATTTCATTCTCATTGATTGGCTTGGGGTAATACCCATGAAATCCGGCACTCAGATATTGCTCAGCATCTTTGCCAAGGCCCATACCTGTTGTGGCAAATACCAGCACTTCCGGATTTATACTTTTAGCATCTTTCAGTAATTCAAATCCGGCCCTGATTTCATTACCAATCCGGATATCCATCATAATAAACTGAAACTTTTCGCGGGTAAGCCAGTACAGGGCCTCTTCGGTAGTTGCCGCATGTCTTACCAGAAAGTGCGGTTTCAGAGTGACCGCAAGCGACCAGGCATTCATGTACTCATCTTCTACAATAAGTACACGGGCATCATGGTTACCATTCATAGGCAAAGTTTTATTCTTCCGAAAACAGCAGCTGCAAAGTACCGCGTGTTCGTTGCGCTAAAATCGGAATTTTCCCATCCAGCCGAAAATCCATTGCTGTTTCGCCTGGATTCTGAATGGTTATCAAGGTAAGATTACGATTAAATAACACAGAATATTGATTTGCTATCTTCAGAAACGCTCTTTCCAATCGTCGTTCTTCCCCATCCGTAACCACCGAAATACTGGTTGCAGAAACCTGCAGCATCTGCATGTGAAGACCGGCTGCAGAAAATGCCTGCAGGACTTCATGGATGTTTTTTTCTTCCATGAAGGAGAAATCCCTGGAACTCAGGGAAACCAGTACCTGATTTTTCTTGCGAATCCATGACTGCTGACGATGCTTTTTCAATTCCGGGCCTACAAGCGTACCATTTCCTTCGGGATTCAAAAATGAACGGACATAGAGCGGAATCCTCTTCCATGCCAGCGGCCTGATGGTTTTGGGATGGATAACGGTGGCGCCATAGTAGGTTAACTCGGCTGCATCCTGATAACTTAGCTCCGGAAGAAGGACGGCATCCGGTTTCCAGGCAGGGTCTGCACTGAGTACGCCGGGCACATCTTTCCAGATAGTAACTGATTCCGCTTCCAGAAAATAGGCCAGCAGGGCAGCTGTATAATCCGAGCCTTCACGGCCAAGGGTAGTCCGGAGTCCATCGCCTGTTCCACCAAGAAATCCTTGTGTAAGCACTATTCCTCCATTAAGCAGTGGCAGTAGCCGGCTGCGTACTGCCCGAGCACTTTCCTCCATCATAACCTCTCCTTCCCGCCAGGAATCGTCGGTAAGGATAATTCCTGAAGCATCAAGCAGATTAATGTTAAAATCTTCTTCTTTCAATGCGGAAAAAAGCAGAAAAGAAGAAAGGTATTCCCCGATGGATACAGCCTGATCGTAGATAAAATCAGGTTCTGCATGCAATGCCTGTGCAAGACAATCCTTCAACTCATCAAAATATCCTTCAAGGCCTTTCAATACCAGTTGTCTTTTGTCCGGAGAAGGAAAAAGCTCCGAAACTGTTCCGGTATGCAAAGCATAAAGCGATTCTAACTCCTGAGAAAAATCCTTTTGTTCACGGGCAAGGTGAAGCAGGTGCTCCAGCGCATTAGTGGTTTTACCCATAGCAGATACTACGACAACCTGTCCTTCAGACTGGCCATAATCGCGTATTATCCGGACTACATTCCGGATACCGGCTGCATCTTTTACAGAGGCTCCCCCGAACTTAAAAACCTTTGACTTCATCCGAACTTATGACTGCAAATAAAGCAATATCACAGATTATACGGATTACGCAGATTTCACAGATGAATGAATAACCCTGGAATCAGCGTAATCCTTTAATCCGTTCAATCTGTGATACTGACAACAATTGGAAACGCAGATTTATCGGATTACACAGATTTCACAGATGAATGAATAACCCTGGAATCAGCGTAATCCCTTAATCCGTTCAATCTGTGATACAGACAACAATTGGAAACGCAGATTTATCGGATTACACAGATTTCACAGATGAATGAATAACCCTGGAATCAGCGTAATCCCTTAATCCGTTCAATCTGTGATACTGACAACAATTGGAAACGCGGATTTATCGGATTACGCAGATTTCACAGATGAATGAATAACCCTGGAATCAGCGCAATAGCTTAATCCGTTCAATCTGTGATACAAACGCAAAGGAGAATAGTACTAATATTGCTTATGAAAAACTTCATGCATACGGAAATTACTGAAAAAATTATTGGTGCTTCTTTTGATGTCCATAAGTTTTTTGGAAATGGTTTTCAGGAAGTGATTTATCAACGAGCACTTAGTTGGGAATTCAAGCAAGTTGGACTCGATTTTCAAAGAGAAATTGAACAAGAAATTTTCTACAAAGACATCCCCGAACCGATTGGAACACGGAGAGCAGATTTTGTTGTCCAGGGAAAAGTGCTTGTGGAAATAAAAGCAGTTTCAAAACTAGAGGATGTCCACCTGGCGCAAGCACTCAACTACCTGAAGGCATACAAATTAAACATCGGCCTATTGATTAACTTTGGATCCAAAAGTCTTGAATTCAAAAGACTCATCCTGACCGAAAAATCTTCATTATCCTTAAATAAGGGCAAAGAGACCGGAAACCTAGATTAATCCGATTACATAGACTCAAAATCAGCGTAATCCTTTAATCCGTTTCATCTGTGATACAGACAACAATTGGAAACGCGGATTTATCGGATTACGCAGATTTCACAGATGAATGAATAACCCTGGAATCAGCGCAATAGCTTAATCCGTTCAATCTGTGATACTGACAACAATTGGAAACGCGGATTTATCGGATTACGCAGATTCGAAATCAAAATCAGCGTAATCCTTTAATCCGTTTCATTTGTGATGCAGACAACAATTGGAAACGCAGATTTATCGGATTACACAGATTTCACAGATGAATGAATAACCCTGGAATCAGCTTAATCCTTTAATCCGTTCAATCTGCGATACTGACAACAATTGGAAACGCGGATTTATCGGATTACGCAGATTTCACAGATGAATGAATAACCCTGGAATCAGCGTAATCCCTTAATCCGTTCAATCTGCGATACTGACAACAATTGGAAACGCGGATTTATTGGATTACGCAGATTTCACAGATGAATGAATAACCCTGGAATCAGCTTAATCCTTTAATCCGTTTCATCTGTGATGCAGACAACAATTGGAAACGCAGATTTATCGGATTACACAGATTTCACAGATGAATGAATAACCCTGGAATCAGCTTAATCCTTTAATCCATTCAATCTGCGATACTGACAACAATTGGAAACGCAGATTTATCGGATTACACAGATTTCACAGATGAATGAATAACCCTGGAATCAGCTTAATCCTTTAATCCGTTCAATCTGCGATACTGACAACAATTGGAAACGCGGATT
>Ga0315900_10005245_pt1 | contig 17859 bp, 17 predicted proteins | sample LakEriMetagenome_FD_203521 | JGI IMG/M metagenome (GOLD analysis project Ga0315900, IMG submission 203521) | Freshwater fungal communities from buoy surface, Lake Erie, Ohio, United States - Buoy 12 MA114 | ecosystem: Environmental > Aquatic > Freshwater > Lake > Lake biofilm | place: USA: Lake... | reverse complement strand
GAGAGGCTGCTCAAGTCCCGCGCGGCGGGCGCTGGCGGGGTTTTTCAGACACTGCCGCACGGCCAGCACCTGCGCGGCAAAGGCTTCGTTGATCTCGATGACGTCAAGGTCATCGAGCTGGCGACCGCTGCGATGCAGCAGCAGATCGATCGAACGCACAGGCCCCAGGCCCATGCGGCGCGGATCGCATCCGGTGTAGACGTAATTTGTCAGCATGCCAAGCGGCTGCCAGCCATGGCGTTTTACCGCCTCCTCACCCGCCACCAGAAGGGCGGCGGCGCCATCGGTGACCTGGCTTGAGTTGCCGGCGGTGACAGTGCCACCCTCGCGGGCGAACAGAGGCTTCAGCCTGCCCAGCTTTTCCAGGCTCGAATCCGGCCGCATGCCGTTGTCGGCCAGCACGGGCACAATCTCGCGACCCATCACATAGACGGGTGACACCTCGGCCTGTAGCGCAGCGGCGGCAGCCACGGCCTTGCGATGGCTGTTGAGGGCGAATTCATCCTGCTCCTCCCGGCTGATGCCAAACTCCCGAGCCAGCAGTTCGGCGGTCTCCCCCATGTTCATCTCCACCACAGGATCGGTCAGACCGAGCCTGAGCCCGATGACGGGGGCGAAGTCCGCAGGGCGGAAGGCCATGGCGGCCCCGGCCTTTTCCATGAAGCCGCGGGCCTTGCCCAGCCCGGCGAATTTTTCAGCCGCCCTTCGTGAAAAATAGAGCGGCATGTTGCTCATGCTCTCGGTGCCGCCGACGACAAAAACATCCCCCTGCCCCGCCGACATTTTCGCATGGGCGGTGGTGAGAGCCTCAAGACCGGAGGCGCAGTTGCGGTGAACTGTCATGGCCGGGCGTGATTCAGGCAGACCTGACCGAAGGGCGATCACGCGGGCGATGTTCTGGGCATGGGCGGGCTGGCCGACGCAGCCAAAGATGATTTCATCCACGTCGTTCGGATCAATGCCGCTGCGGGCCAGCAGCGAAGAGACGGCCGCCCTGCCCAGTTCCACGGCGTCGAGCGACGCCAGGCCGGAACCCGCCCTGGTGAAGGGCGTCCGGGTGGCGGCGATGATGTGGAGAGGTTTCATGGCGTTTCCGGGTGTTGGTGGGTGGATGGTTCATTCATCAGGCCTCGAGGGCCGGGGCCGTCACCGGGGCGTCGGCCCTGGGGCGTGCGTCGAGAATCTTGGCCTCCTTGAGAAGCCTTCCCACGCCAAGGCGCGCGCGAAGGCCGGCCAGATCGTGAAACTGGATTTCGTTAGGCTTCACCTCGGTGACCTCCGCAAACCGCCGCTCCAGCCTGCGTCCGAGCTCCAGCGTGTTCACCCCCGGCTCGGGGCTCACATGAAGCAGTAGCTCATCCACCTCCATGGGGTCGTCATCATGCTTGCGCAGCTCGACCTGCCAGGCGGCGACGCCCTTCATGTCATCCAGCAGGTGCTCAAGGATGTTGAAGTTCACGAGCGTGCCCTTGATCTTGTCGAGGTGAAGCTCCCTGACCTCACTGACCCGGCCGATGGGGCCGATCAGTCGGGGTGTCTGGCGTCCGCAGTGAGGGCAGCGCGTCCAGGTCATGCCGCCTTCGGCGATGTCACCGGTGCGGTAGCGGAGCACCACCGTGCCGCGGGCGTCCAATGGCGTGAAGACGATCTCGCCAGCATGGCCTTCCGGCACCGGAGCACCGGTCACCGGATCAACGATTTCAAAGAAGGCAAGCTCAGGGCTGATGTGAAAGCCGCTGGCGCTCACGCCCATGTGGGCGGGGCATTCAGGCAGGGCCATCTTGGCCTCCGTGAAGCCGTAGGTGCTGATGATGTGCACGTCTTCGGCGCCAAGCTCCTGAGCGAGCACCAGCAGCTTGGCCCTCATGCCCTCGGCCACCTTTTCCCCGCCCAGGACGATGCGACGGATCTGCGGCCAGCGTCGGCGCCTATCAACGGCCTCGCGCAGAAGGTGGTAGAGAAAGGTCGGCATGCCGATGATCACCTCAGGGCGGACCTTGTCGATCAGGCTGATGTTGCCTTCCGTGCCCATGACCTTGCCACCGCCCGTGCTGAGCATGAAGGTGCCGAAGCCAAGCCCTGCATGATGCGCCTGCCAGAAGGCCAGGTGCGGGGCGTAGGGGAAGGTGTTCACATGCCGCCAGTCCTTGCGGGAGCCGCCCACCTCCATGAGACGACGGCCGGTGGTGTCCAGGTTGTGCAGGTCGTGCCTGGTGAACAGGAAAGGCACAGGTTCAGCCGACCGCCCGGTCGTGCTGGTCATCATCACCGGGCGGAACTCCTGCTCGAGCGCATCCCTCGCAAAGGCGGGCCCGTGGAAGACCGTGTTCCAAAGCACGCCCCATTCCCTGCGCAGAATCTCCTGGGAGGGCATGAGCACAAAGTCACGCTGCTGCTCCTTGGAAACCGTCAGCTGGGTCTTGGTGGTGAACGGCACCTTCGCCCAGTCATCGAGGGTGTGAATGTCCTCAGGATGCAGGTCATGCGCCGCGAAAAGGCGGCGGTAATGAGCGCTGAACGGAACCACCCGCTCCTTCAGATAATGACGGAGGCGGTGAAGCTGCCAGTCTTGCCAGAAGTCAGGCGGGAAAGCGTCCCAGGCAGGAGGTGATTGGAGGAATTTCATGGCTGGTGGGGGGTGGGGTGGCTTTTGTGGAAAGCAGGGCGCGAATGGCCGGCAGCGCCTGCTCAGCGGCCATGCGGCCTGTCTCGATGTAGCGGGCATGGTTCTCGAAGTCGCACCAGGACGAGCCGCAATGGAAGGGATGGATCAGCACGTCGGCCTCGCGGGCCTCCTTTTCGACCAACCCCACCTGGGCGCACATGAGCGCCCGGCGGAAGGTGTCGAGCACGTTGCCGTCAGCGAGCAGGTTGACGGGACGGAGAATACGGGAGACGACGCTCGTCTTCCGGATCAGCGTGGTGAAGGCCGCATCCTTGCAGCGCTCCAGGTCGTCATAAGTCGGCAGCACGTTGACGGCGACCACCATGTCCAAGTCAAACCGACTGCGCAGAAGGGTGACCGGCAGGGGGTCGACGGCACCGCCGTCCGTGTAACGGCGCCCGTCGATCTGGACCGGCGTGCAGATGCCAGGGATGGCGGCGCTGGCATGCACGGCGGGGGCGACGGGGCCCGAATCAAAAACATGACTTTGAAGCGCGTCCAGATCGGTCGCCACCACCATCAGGGGCCGCTTCATCTCCTCAAAGGTGAGCCAGCCAAGCGTGCGCTCCAGGTGACGACGGATCCGGTTTCCGCGGATCAGACCCGCCGTCGGCGGGATGGCGAAGTCCAGCATGGCGCGCAGCGCCTTCCGGTCGGGAATCTCGCGGGCGAGATTTTCAAGGTCGGCACCCCCGAGACCGGAGGCATAAACAGCCCCGACGTAGGCCCCCATGCTGGTTCCTGCAATGGCGGTGACGGGAATGCCGTTTTCCTCCAGCACCTGGATGACACCCACATGAGCCAGCCCCCGGGCACCGCCTGCGGACAGCACCAGCCCAAGCCTCGGGAACCTCGGGCCGCCAGCGCCTCCCCCATGTTCCATGGCGTCGTTGGCTGCACGGAAAATCCCTCTCCCTGAGTCCGGTTGGGAATGGGTGGGCTTCATGGCGACCTCCTTGTCGACTCAGACTCAATTCACGCACAGCGCCGTTCAAAAGATGTTGTCTTTTTTGTTAGGTCAGCCGCTTCATTTTCATCGGCCAAAACCGCCCCCGGGGCGTATGCACGGGACATGTCCAGACACAAGACCGTCATCCACTGGTTCCGCCGCGACCTCCGCATGACAGACAACCCTGCGCTGACCGCGGCCGCGCGGGACGGGGAGCGGGTCGTTCCATCTTATGTGCTGAGCGACTGGAAGTCCGTCCACGGCTGGACGGGCGGCATGCGCCAGCAGTTCCTCTGCGGCTGCCTCGAGTCGCTGGCCGGGAATCTCGAGAGCATCGGCTCCAGGCTCATCCTGCGCTGCGGCCGCGCCGACCAGGAGCTCGAAAGGCTGATCAAGGAGACCCAGGCGGGAGCCGTTTACTTCAACCGGGACTATGATCCCTACGGACGCGACATGGAAAAGAAGCTGCGCGAAGCCTGCGCGCGGCTGGGCGTTGAGTGTCATGGTTTCAAGGACCGCGTCCTTCATGAGCCCGACGAGGTGAAGACCGGTGCAGGAGGCCATTACCGAGTTTACACGCCCTATTCAAAGAACTGGCTTTCCCTGTCGAAGACAAGTCCCGTCACCCGGCCCTCCAGCCTTGGAGCAGCGCCGGAAGCAACCCTGCAAAGCCACCCGCTGCCAGGCCTGGATCACTGGAAGCTGACGCCAGCTCAGGCCACTCTTCCGGCCCCGGGTGAAAAGGCGGCCAGGGAGCGCATGAAGGCCTTCATTGCAGATCGTCGGCTGAGCCGCTACGGGAATCAGCGTGACATTCCCGCAGGCGTGACCACGTCCCGGCTCGGGCAGGACCTTCGCTTCGGCCTTATCTCCATCCGTGAGCTTTATGCCCGCTGCATGAACGCCAGGGATGAGGCCGTCGCGGCCCAGGAGCGGGCCTCCATCGACACCTACATCAAGGAGCTTGCCTGGCGTGAGTTCTATCTCGCCATTCTCTGGTTTCATCCTGAGGTCTTTGACGAGGAGTTCAATCCGGACTTCCGGGGCATCTCCTGGCCTGGCAGGGATGATCATTTTGAAACCTGGTGCCGCGGCATGACCGGCTTCCCGATCGTCGATGCAGGCATCCGGGAGCTGCTTGCCACCGGCTTCATGCACAACCGGGTGCGGATGATCGTCGCAATGTTCCTGACCAAGGACCTCCACTGCCACTGGCGGCTCGGGGAAAGCTTCTTCATGCGCCACCTGATCGATGGCGAAAACGCCAGCAACAACGGCGGCTGGCAGTGGAGTTCGGGCACCGGCGCGGATGCAGCCCCATACTTCCGCATCCAGAACCCGTGGACCCAGACCAAGCGCTACGACCCCGAAGGCAGCTACATCCGCCGGTGGGTTCCCGAACTGCGTGAAGTTTCACCGGAACGCTTGATGGAGCCGCCCGCCGGAGGCAGGTCCATCGCTCCCGGTTATCCACCGCCCATGGTGGAGCACTCCAAGGAGCGTGACCGCACGCTCGCCATCTTTGCCAGGCACAAGGAGGGCTGAACGGCGGAATCAGGCCCGGGAAACGTTTGATGATTGATGCAGGCATCCTGCTTCGATAGTTTCAGGCATATGCGCCTCCCGACACGACTGCTGATTTCCATCTCCCTCACCGCCTCAGCCCTGGCGGAAAACTGGCCTCAGTGGCGTGGACCGCGCATGGATGGCACCAGCCTGGACCAGGGCTTCCCAACCGGCGCCACTGAAAAGTCCCAGGCGTGGAAGGTGGAACTGCCTGGCTCGGGGCATGCCTCGCCGATTGTCTGGGATGACAAGGTCTTCACGGTCGCCGCCCTGGCGGAAACGCAGGAACGCGTGCTGCTGTGCCTGGATCGCGGCAGCGGCCGGATGCTCTGGAAGACCGCCGTCCTGAAATCCCCGCTTGAGGGAAAGCATCGTCTGAACAGCCATGCCTCAAGCACTCCCGCGACCGACGGCGAACGGATCTTCACCGCCTTCCTTGACGGTTCGGAGGTGGTTGTCAGCGCCCATGACTTCAACGGCGTCCAGGCCTGGCAGGTCCGGCCGGGAGCGTTTGCCAGCAAGCACGGCTTCTGCTCAAGCCCGATCCTTTTTGAGGACAAGGTGATCGTGAACTGCGACCACGACGGCCCGGGTTACATCGTCGCCCTGTCACGAACTGACGGCCGCCAGCTCTGGCGCATCGAACGCCCCAACAACACGCGCAGCTACTGCGTGCCGATGATCCGCCGGATGGCCGGGCGGGTGCAGATGGTGCTGTCGGGAACCAAATGTGTGACCAGTTATGACCCCGGGGACGGGTCGCTGATCTGGATGATCGACGGCCCGACCGAGCAGTTCGTGGCTTCATTGGTGCACGATGACAAGTCAGGCCTGCTGCTGATGAGCGGCGGTTTCCCGGAGCATCACATCCTGGCCATCCGTCCGGATGGCTCGGGCAATGTCACCAACACCCACATCGCCTGGCGGACCAACAAGGGCGTCGCCTACGTGCCATCGCCCATCTGTGAAAATGGCTGGTTTCTCATCGTCTCAGACTCCGGCATCGCCCATTGCTTTGACGCCGCCTCGGGTGAAATCGCCTGGGAGGAGCGCATGAAGGAGCATCATGCCTCGCTCGTCAGCGCTGAAGGCCGCGTGTATTTCATCAATGACTTCGGAACCCTGCGCGCCGTGAAGCCAGGCGCGCAGCACAACCTGCTCGCCGAAACTGAGCTTGGGGAAAAAGTGTTCGCCTCCCCCGCCCTCAGCGATGGGCAGATCTTCATTCGAGGAGAGAAAAGCCTGGTCTGCCTGGGCAGTCGCCAGGTCACAGCCGCGACGCGTTGAGACAGACTCGGACCCCTGCATCATGAAGCCCGCTTGCCGCCACTGCCTCTCACTCCTGCTTCTGCTCGTCTGCGGCCAGCTTGCCGGCTGCTCGCTGCTGAAAAAGAAACGTGAGGAAAAACCCGGCCCGGTCGGACAGGTCACCTTGATCGGCATGATCGAGATGGTGAATCCCGAGCAGAATTATGTCGTCATCCGCTGTGACACTCCGCCCGCGATCCAGCCCGGCACGGAACTCATCGCCCTGAGCTCCCTCGGCATGCGTTCCAGGCTGGTTCTTTCACCTGAACGAAAGGGCTACTATCTCACGGCCGACATCAAGGAGGGGTCACCGTCCGTCGCCAATCTTGTCCTGCTGCCCCACTCGGCAGCGCCGCCCGCAGCCCCTCCATCCCAGCCCCAGCCCGCCCCGGAGGAGCCGTCAACCAACGATGCTTCCAGCCCTGGCCCGGCGTCCGCAGTTCCAGCGACTCCTCTCCCGGCCCTGCAGCCCCAGGTGCCGCCATCCGGCGCAATCCCGCCGCCCGCACCCGCCGCCAGCCTGGATGACCTGGTGCCGCCTGTGGGAAATCCTTGAACTCGCACCCACAAGCCGCTTCGGTCCGGCTCCATCCCTCATGCTGACCGAAACCGAAGCCCTCGATCATCTCCTTGCCCGGATTCAACCCGGCCCGGCTGAGACAATCCGACTTCTGGACACCCTTGGGCGCTTCAGCAAAGCGGACCTGCTGGCAACCCTTCCCCTGCCAGGCTTCGACAACTCTATGATGGATGGTTATGCCATCCAGGCGAAGGCATCGGAAGATCCGACACGCCTGATTCCAATTCATTCCGAACAGCCGGCAGGAGTCGACCTGCACCTGACCTGCCCCCCTGGACAAGGAGTCCGGATCTTCACCGGAGCCCCCATGCCAGCAGGTGCCGATGCCGTCATCATGCAGGAGGATGTGGAGGTGGTCGGCGGGGCGATCCGCTGCCGTGAATCCGTTCAGCCGGGGGAAAACGTCCGACGAGCCGGAGCCGACCTCTGCCGCGGTCAGGTCATGCTGCGTCGCGGTGGAAAAATCACGGCCGGCACCATCGGTCTGCTGGCCTCGCAGGGCATGGAAAAAATCGAGGTGCACGCAGTCCCCAGAGTCGCTGTCCTGAGCACGGGTGACGAGCTGCGGCAGCCGGGTCAGCCCCTTGAGGCCGGATGCATCTACAACAGCAACGGCCCCATGCTCCAGGCGCTGATGGCTGGACTTGGCGTTCGTGAGGTGCGAACCGTTCAATGTGGCGACGACCTGGAAACCACCGTGGCAGTTCTTTCAGAGCTCCTTGCCAGCCAGGACATCCTCCTGCTCAGCGGCGGGGTTTCCGTGGGCGATCACGATCACATCAAGCCCGCCCTGGCGAGACTGGGCATCCAGCCCGAAATCTGGCGGATCAAGGTCAAGCCGGGCAAACCTTTCCTGTTCGCGCAGTCCCGGCAGGCGGGCAAATCCACCGCAGCAAGCCTCTTTGGCCTGCCAGGCAATCCCGTGTCCGCCTTCGTCACCTTCCATCTCTTTGTCCGGCCTGCCTTGCTGCGCTGGATGGGGGCCTCGGATGTCTCCCCTTTCACCCTCATGGCGGCGGTGTCAGAAAGGCTGCACAACGACAGTGACCGCCCGCATTATCTCCGGGGGACCCTGAAGGACGGCGTGTTTCAAGCCACCGGGCTTCAGCAGAGCCATGCCCTTTACGCACTGAGCCAGGCCTGCGCCCTTCTGCGCCTCCCCCCGGGCCAGGCCTTGAATGAGGGCGATGCTGCACACGTCCTGTTGCTCAACACCCCCGTCGGCTGATCCGCGTCTCTTGAAGCAGTCAGGAAACATCTTGTTTTCTGTCTCCATGAAAACCGCTCTCCTGTCCCTGGTCCTGCCTCAAGTTTGGTTCGGCCTTGCTTCATGCCGTGGAGCTGGCGGCCCCGCCCAGCGTGTCGGCTATGAAATGGACCGTGCGGCTTACAAGGTCGGCGGCGGCATCGCGCGCGCCGGACGTTCGATCCAGCGGGCAGCCCGCTGATGGGGCGCCCGCGCCTGACCAGTCACTGCCGGTAGATCACGACCACAGCGGAGGTGGGTGAACTGGGTGAACTGTCAAAACCAAAGCCCACGGTCTGCAGGCTGGCCGCCTCGACGCCCGCCTCAATCAGGAACTGCCGCACCGCCTGGGCGCGCCTTTCGGAAAGGGAGCGCGCATAGTCCTCGGGAAGCCCCGGCGGAGAATAACCAGCAATGAGATAACGCGGGCGGCCTTTCTGCCATTCCGCCGCCAGTCCGTTGAGAATTTTCTGGTGCCCGCCACCAAGCCTGAAGAAAGTCCCGGGAAACTCGAGGGCCGGACATGCGGGCTTCAAGGCCGCCTCCAGAGGGCTGCTGAAGCCCTCCCTGCCGCCCAGGGCGTAAACCACGGTCGGCTCGTCACTTTTCGACAATCCGGGAACTTCCGGCAGCGCCTGACAGCAGGCCAGGAGAACCGGGGTCAATGCCACGGCAAGCAGACGGAGGCTGGAGTTTGTCGGTTCCATGCTCACTTCATCCATCGAGGTTCACTGATGCGACCCTGCTTTTCAAGAATGGCACGCCGGTGTCCGCTGCTCAGATGATGCACGTACAGCACGCCGTGATGGGTGTAGCAGAGGTATCTCCCGTTCGGGCTCCAGGATGGATGCGCGGCACCACCGGACTGGATGATCTTTGCATGGCCGTTCGGCCAGCCTTTTACCACGACGGCCAGATGACCGCCTGATCTGGCGGTAAAGGCAACCGACTGACCGTCCGGGGAAAATTCCGGATCTGTGGAGAACCGGTAGCCCGTGCGCCAGCGAACCAGCCGGGCCTGGCTCTGGTTCGTTTCAGGGACTTCCGCGACATAAAGCGCCGGCCCCTGCCCCTGGTCGTCAGAAAAAATCACCTGCCTGCCCTCGGGATGCCAGGACGGCGCGCCAGGAACGCCCGTGGTGTCGCTGATGCAGGCTGCGGTGTTCGTGTTCAGGTCGGTCACGAAGATCTCTGGATTGCCCAGGAAGCTCATGACCATTGCCAGACGTTGGCCATCCGGCGAAAAGGCGGCGCCAAAACTGCTCCCGGAAGTGTCGGTCACCGTTCGCTCCCATCCCTGGCCCAGGTCAAGCCATTGAACCACGGGGAAGCCGCTGCGATAGCTCGTGTAAGCCACGGCTGAAGCATCTGAATTCAAGGTGGGCGAAACCGCTCCATGCCTGTGGTGGGTGACTTGAAAAACCTCACGCCCCTCGGGGTCGCAAAGGTAGACCTGCCTGACTCCCGACTTGTCACTGACAAAGGCGATCCGGCTGGTGGCCAGCCCAGGCTTGCCCGTGATGGCAAGGATGATGTCATCCGCAAAGGCACGGGCATTTTCATCCAGACCCGGGGCCGCATAAGTTCGTTCCAGAAGCTTTTTTCCGGAGGAATCCATCACCCGCCCCGTAAGACGGCCGCCAACGGATGCTCCCGAAATTATAAACTCAGCCTGGCCGGAGGTGATCTCAAACTCATGAGCCGACTCCAGCTCAGCCTGAACGGCACGCTGGCTGCTGCCGCCGGTGCCCCCGGTAAACTCACCCATCTGAACCCTCTTGAAACCGTCCGTTGCCAGCGGCTGCTTTTTACCCCACCCGGAAACAAGCCAGGAGGGCAGCGTCAACGCCGTTGCGGCCGCCGTTGGCAGCAGGACAAGCAGGACGATGAGTTTCGCAATGCGCATTCAATTCAGTCAATCTGGAGATTCACCTGAAGTGAATAACGTGTGCCAGGAAATTTTACAGGCAGGCTTTCGGAAATCTTGACGACTTTTTTGAGCATCTTCTCGACCGATTCGTCCAGCGCTTGCGATCCTGACTTTTTGTGAACGATGGCATCCCTGACCGCTCCGTCTCGGAGCACGGCCAGCCTGACTTCCACGCGACGCTGATCTGCCGGCACCAGGGCCGGAGAAGGCGGCCTCCAGGCTTCAAGCATGGCACGCTGCAGCACCTTCTCGACCGGCCCCATGTCCGCTCCGCCGGTTTCAGCCGCAAGGATCCTGTCCGCCTCATTGTGAACGGCGATCTGAAGCAGGCTGGGCACCGGCTGGGGAACTGACGCCAAAGGCTGTGACGCCGTCTTGGTCATTGCTGAAATGGCAATGTATTTGGCGGGTTCACGCAAAGGCCGGGTGACTTCCCCCGGGCTTGTCGCGGCTGCCTGCGTCTGAACTGGCTCACGGCGCCCCGTCCCAGCGCCCTTGGCTGACAGGCCCCCTCCAATCTGGGTGCTCAGCCCCCCGGTCGCACGACGAGGAAGCAAAGCATCCATCCCTGAGGCGCTCGATATGGAGTATTCGAGTCCATCGCCCATGGCCGATGCTGGAGTTGGCGACGGAGCGACGGACTTGGGGCCGGCCGGTGAGGGCTCGGTCATGACTTTTTTAGCAAGGGGTGCAGGCTCCTGTCTCGGCGACGCCACGGCCACCGGGGCTGAAGCGGGAGGAGCTTTCTTCAACTCCGCCGCAGGCTTTTGAGGCGGTTCAGGCTCAGGTTTTTCCTGAGGAACCTCGATGAATTCAGAGGGTTTTCGCCAGACCAGCCCTTCTTCGTTGAAGCTGGATCCGCCGTCGGCGTCGTCAGGAGCAAAAACGGGGAGCAGTGTCCAGGCCAGCAGTCCCAGCAACAGCAAGGCCAGCCCAATTCCCCAAATGGCTGGAGCCAGGGGCTCCAGGGCGGCTCGTGAGGGTTTGCCGGGCATCGTCAGGCTCAGGGGGCAGGGCTTGTGCTGACAACGACAGCAGTGTGACGCACCTTCGCACTGCGCAGGGCGTCCATCACTTGGATGAGCTGAGGAGCGCTCAGGCTGGGCGGAATCGAAACCACGACTCCGAGTTCCGAAGACGCCGCCACCTGGCGGGTCAGCTCGCCGATCAGGGCCTGATGTTCGATGTCCTTCCCCGCCAGCTTCAGCTTCAAGTCCTTGGCCACCCGAAGTTCCATGGTGATCTTCGGAGAACGGTCCTCACCGTCCTGATAGGATGGCTCCTTCGCTCCGCGCCCCTGGATTCCGGCGGCGGAGAACACCATCATCAAAAGCACGAACATGAGCAGCAGGTCCACCCACGGGACAACCTGCACCTCAGCCACGAGTCTCGGCAGATGACGGCTGGAGAGTCGCTTCATGTCTTTGTCACCAGGGGGTGGCGTGAGGTTCCTGTGGTGGTGCCGGGCACCGGCATCGCGGGAGCCCCAAGGCTGCCAAGGCTGGGCAGGCTTTCCTCCACCTTCCGATGATCCACAAATTGTCGGTCAAAAATGCCGCTCAACTCGGCGGCAAAGTTGTCCATGCGCACGATCAGATACCGGATCCGCCCGACCACGAGGTTGTAGCCGGCCAAGCTGGGAATCACCACCGCAACGGCGGCAATGCTGCTGAGAAGGGCGGTGCACACGCTCTCCGCCAGGGTGGCCGGGCCGCCTCCCCCCGCCTGAACTGCGAAAACCTCCAGAAGTCCCAGAAGGGTGCCAAGCACGCCCAGCAAGGGTGCTATGGAAATGACCGTGGCCACAAAACCGAGACGCATCTCCAGCTTCAGAGCGGCGCTGCCGACCGCCCTCTCCATGGAATTCTGAACCGTGCTCATCTGGCTCGGGGAAATCCTTCCCGCCCCCTGAAGGCGGGCGGAGAAGCTCCTCCCCGGCTCCTCCTCGCCGACCAGATGAAAGGCAAGATCCTTGGCAGCTGCATGATAGAGATAATACAGGGGTGACATTTCCGTCTGCTCCTTGGTGAGATAGATCGCCAGAGGATGGGGACTTTCATGAAACTGCCTGAGAAACCGGCGGTTGGCCCTTTCCGTTCTGCGCAGCAGCAGCCACTTCATGAGGAGCGCGGCCCAGCTCACCGTGGAAAGCAGGCCCAGCAGGCCCAGGACCACCCAGGTTGCTGGGGTGATGTGCTCCTGCCCAAACCTAAGGCCGTTGATGAAGGAAAAAATGAAGGCAAACATCACGCGGGAGAATAACCGACAGTTAATCAACCTTGAATGTCTGGCGTCAACCGGGGAATCACGGGATTGCACGCCCGGTCTCCGTGAACCGTCGGTGCTGAGCCGTCCAACGGCCCCTTAGACAGGCTCACTCAAAAGTGAGCCACCAGGGCCCAGGCATCCAAGGCAAAGCTCAAAGATGAATCCCGGACGCAGAGGCAGGTTTGAGAGGACTTTTCCCCAGCCTGGGAATCATGCCCGTCATGCGATTCCAGGACCCGGAACCACAGGCCATCCGGTTGCGCACCCCAGGTGAAGAACCGCCGGCAAAGGATTCTGCCTTGCTTGTCCTGCATGTCTCATTACCCTCGCCGCCCTATGGCAAAATCGGCACTCGGAAAAGGTCTTGGCGCACTCATCTCAGCCCCGGCAGCGGCGGCTGGTTCAGCGACCAGGCTTCCAGCGCTGGCTCAGCCCGCCCCGGGCGACATTGTGCGCAAAGTCTCCTTGGATCAGGTCGTCCCCAGCCCCCTGCAGCCCCGCAAGGAGTTTATCGCCGAGCAGCTCACCGAGCTGATGGAGTCGATACGTGAGCACGGCATCATCCAGCCTCTGATCGTGCGCCAGGTGGCCGGCAGGCTGGAGCTGATCGCCGGTGAACGACGATTCCGCGCCTCCACTCAGCTGGGTCTGAAGGAAGTGCCTGTGATCATCCGCCAGGCCACGGACCGCGAAGTCCTGGAGATGGCCCTGATCGAAAACCTCCAGCGCGAAGGCCTCAATCCCATCGAAGAAGCGCGTGCCTATCACCGCCTTGCCGAGGAGTTCGCCATGAAGCAGGAGGACATCGCCCGGCGCGTCGGCAAAAACAGGGCCACGGTCGCCAATGCGATCCGCCTGCTGGACCTGGCTCCTCCGGTCCAGGAATTGCTCACCCAGGGCAGGATCACCAGCGGCCATGCCAAGGTGCTGCTCATGCTGAAGAACGCCGATCAGCAGGAAAAGGCGGCCGAGGAGGTGATCCGCAAAAGCCTGACCGTGCGCGCCACGGAAAAACTTGCGCACAACATCATCTCCCCGCCGGTGCCGAAGCCCAAATTCGACGACCAGGACGTCCTCCGGGCCATCGAAACCTGCGAACAGCGCCTCATGCAGCACCTCTCCACCAACGTGGCCATCAAGCACCACGAAAAGAAGGGCAGCATCGAGATCGACTATTATGGAGTTGAAGACTTGAACCGATTGCTCAGCCTCATGGGGGTTCCCGAGGAAAAGATTGAGGAGGAATGACAGACTCATGCCCCCCTTCCTCAAGCGCGTTGCCTGCCTGACCGCCGCCCTGCTCTGTGCCTGCTCCCAGGCTGCGCATCCTGAGCAGACCGGCATTGAAACCTTCCTGCAACGCTATTTCTCAACCTGGTCCGCCAGGGACATGGATGGCTATGGCGCCTGCTTCCATCCCACCGCGCGCATCACCTTTGTGGAGAAAGGCGGTCTGACGGGCAGCCAGGGCCTGACGGATTTCCTTCATGGTCAGAAAATCGGTCATGAACGCGCCGCCACACCCATGACCGAGGTGCCCACGGAGATGAAGATCAGCGGCGACCCCAGGGTCGCCCAGGCCGAAGTGCGCTGGAAGCTGACCAAGGGTCGTGAAATCATCACCGGCACCGACTTCTTCACCCTCGTGAAAACCGCCGAGGGCTGGAAGATCGCCTCGCTGGTCTTTTACAACGACTGACCCGGAAGCCCCACACCATGTCAAAGCCCCCCCAACCACCCTCCTCTGCTTCCATCCGCTGGTTCCTCGGCGCGGCCTGCTTCCTGGCCGGCGCCGCCATGATGGTGATTGAAATCTGCGCCTTCCGCCTGCTGGCCCCCATCTTCGGCAACAGCGTCTACACCTGGACGGCGTTGATCGGTGTCATTCTTGTCGCCTTCAGCGCCGGGGGCTTCATGGGAGGGCGTCTCGTGGACCGCTTCACCCACCTGCGCCTGCTCGGCTGGCTCCTGGCAGGCTCCGCCATCCTCACCTACCTCATCCCTCCGCTGCACCTCGGCTTCGGCGAGCACTTTCTGACCAGCGGCCTGATTGGCGGCTCCATCATGGCCTCCGTCTTTTTCTTCGCCATTCCAGGAGCCCTTCTAGGCGCGGTTTCACCGGCGGCCGTGCGCCTTTACAGCCTTACCCAAAAGGACACCCATGTGGGGGCCGCCGCAGGCACCATCTCCATGCTCGGCTCCCTCGGCAGCTTCGTCGGCACCTTTCTCTCCGGCTTCGTGCTGCTCTCGCACTTCGGCGTCCGCACAATCTTCATCGGCTGCGCCACCCTGCTCGTCCTGCTGGCACTGATGGCCTTCCTTCTCGAAAAGCTTCAGAAAAAAGCTGCCGGAGCCCTGGTGGTGTCCGCCCTGGTGGCAGGATTCATCGGCTCTCAGGCCCGTGAACTGCCGGGCAAGGACGTGCTGCATGTCGAGGAGTCGTTTTATCACCGCATCGAAGTGTCCGAATCCGGCGTCAGCCCGCACAAGCAGCGCATGCTGCGACTGGACTCCACCCCCGAAGGCGCCATGAATCCTGACGACGGCTCCCTGGTCATGGACTACCAGCATTACTGGAAGCTTCCCCTGCTCAAGGACCGGCCCCAGATCCACAGCGCCCTTTTCATCGGCGCAGGCGCCTTCGGCATGCCCGAGGCCGTCTCCCGGGAGTTCCCCGAGGCAACCGTTGATGTTGCCGAAATCGACCCCCGGGTGATCGAAGTCGGGAAAAAATACTTCAAGCTTGCCGAGCACCAACGAGTGCATGCCTACCCCGGAGACGCACGACGCTTCCTCAACGAGCACCGGGAGAAGAAGTGGGACCTGATCTTTGGCGATGCCTATGCCGGGGTTCGCTCCATCCCCTCACATCTGGTGACCCGTGAGTTTTTCCAGCTTGTGGCCGATCATCTGACCCCGGAGGGCAGCTTTGTCATGAACGCGATCACGTCCGTCCAGGGACCCCGTTCCGAACTGCTGGCCGGACTGCTGGCCACCCTGCGCGCCGTGTTCCCCAAGGTTGAGGTCTTTGCCGTCCAGGGACCGCGCACGATTGCCCAAAACGTCATCATCCTCGCCTCCCGGCAGGATTGGAGCCCGCTGCTGACTGATCGCTTCTACGCCGAAGGAACCTGGCAGAAGCGGCTTGTCGCCAGCCATGTCACAGGCCCCCAGCTGCCGGCGGGCGGAACCGTGTTCACCGACGACTTCAACCCTGTCGACCGAATCATCGCCCGCAGCCTGCTTTTGGAATGAAACGGCTCAGTCCACGACATCACCGACCAGCAGCAGGGCTCCGGGGAAGAACTTCGTGCCGTTGAAACGCTCCGGCTTGTCGATGCTGTTCTTGTTCCTGGCCAGGATCGCAGCCTTGTCCGGCTGATCTGGATGAATTTCGATCTTCACCGAATGAACCACGTCCGGCAGGCCTTCACCGATCATCAGCGTGGAAAGGCGGTGATAAACACAGTAGGCGTCAAAGCGAGGCACGATGCGCGCAGGTTTGTCATCCAGGGTGACAATGACCTGTCCGCAGTCAGGCCCGACAATGTCATAGAGCGCACAGCGTGTTCCCTTGAACTTGAAGGCGAGGGTTTCACCTGGAGTTGAGCCGGTGTGCAGGTCAGGCAGACGGTCCGCCCAGCGCCTGCCAAAGGCATCCTGCCTCACATCCACCGGCTGGATGCCCGGTGAACGCCGGGTGACACGAATCGGAACCAGCTTTGCCCGCTCGTAATGATCCGGGTTCAGGGCCTCCTTGAGTTCATGAGGGCCGGATGCCGCCGATGCACGGCTGATCGGCTCCCAGGAACGCACGATCGCCTGGAGATACAGCTCATGGCCCGTGCTGACGTGAGGATGCACGCTGTCAGGGGCGAAGATGAACTTGCCGCCCGCCGCCTTCCTCTCCTCGTCGTTCACCGGCAGCCTGGCCTTCCACTCCAGTTTTCCCGCCTTCGCGAGCCGCGCCACTTCCATCCCCAGGTGGATGGTCGGGATGCCGTAATGTTCGGCCACTTTTTCCATGGCGCTCGCGGAACGCTGAAACCTGCCTTCAAGCATCGGCGGCACCAGCGCCTCGGTGATGGTGTAGACAAAGCAGATGTCGCACTCGGGCAGCGCCTTCCATGTCTGCCGGACAATGCCCTCCATGCAGCGGATGATCTGTTCCGGCGCCGCCCCGCCGTCGTTCACCGCAAACTCGACAAACAAAAGGTCCGGCCCCCGGTCCAGCACATCCTGCTTCAACCGGCAGACGCCCAGGTCGGAGCCGGTGCCGCCAATCGCCGCGTTGATCTCGCTGATCCTGGCCTCCGGCCAGGTCTTCTGGAAATGCGCCAGCGTCTTCACCCTCCATCCAGGCTGGGCGGTGATGCTGCCGCCCAGGTAGCCGACATGAACCTCGGCCCCCGGCTTTGTCACCTTGGCCAAAAAATGCGGCAGGCCGGCTCTGGGACGGCATTCCTGCGCCTCAACCAGGGGAAACCCAGGCTCCGCAGCTGTTGACGGGGGGATGGAGCCAAGGATGAGGGAAGCCAGCAGCGGGTGGAGGCGGAGAAGGCTCATTGGAAAGAAGGTTAGGCGGACCCCGGTCCTTTTCGGTGACAGTTTCTTTTCGGCAAATCCTTTTCCCAGGCTTGCCATCCGTCAGGCACTCACCTAAAACCTGCCATCCCCAAAAAAATGAGCGCAGACTTCTCCACCCCTCAAATCCCCGCCCTCGGCATCATGGAACCTCTTGGTGACGAGGATCGTGACATCCTCAGCGGTTATGGCGAGTTCAGGCCTGTTCAGCCCGGCAGTCACCTGATTGAGGAAGGCAGCGTGCAGACCAGCCTGTATTTCATCATCAGCGGCAAGCTTCATGCGACCGCCATGCGCGGCGGTCACAAGGTGCTGCTCGGCAGCGTTGGCACCGGCGAAACCGTGGGCGAAATCAATCTCCTCGACCCCTCCGCCGCCAGCGCCACCGTCACGGCCGTCGAATTCAGCCAGGTCTGGCGCATCGATTCCAAAAGTCTTGAATCCTACATCAACGAGTATCCCAGGGCCGCCGCATGGCTGCTGATCGGTGTCGGCAGGACCATCGCCCGCCGCCTGCGTTCCGTGAACGAAAAGATCGCCAGCTTCTACGGAGGTTGATTGACCGTTTGAAGATGCTGAAGAAAATCGACAGCGCGTTTGACAAAGCGGCATGAACGTCTAGTCTCCACGTCCCGCAGCGAACTTCAAAAAAGTTCAACGCAAAGCACCCGTAGCTCAACGGATTAGAGCATCTGACTACGGATCAGAAGGTTTCAGGTTCGAATCCTGACGGGTGCGCCACTCAGAATCAACGAGTTACAAA
>Ga0315900_10005244_pt1 | contig 17862 bp, 15 predicted proteins | sample LakEriMetagenome_FD_203521 | JGI IMG/M metagenome (GOLD analysis project Ga0315900, IMG submission 203521) | Freshwater fungal communities from buoy surface, Lake Erie, Ohio, United States - Buoy 12 MA114 | ecosystem: Environmental > Aquatic > Freshwater > Lake > Lake biofilm | place: USA: Lake... | reverse complement strand
ACGCGGCACCCGAGCCGCTTCACGATCTCACGTTCCTCGGGGTCGATGTCGCGCGCACCGAGATAGACGGTGCGGCGTGGATCGCGCAGCCCGCCCTCGACCACGCGCCGGAACGGCGGTACGTCGAGGCCATGCAACGCCGCCAGCATCATGCCGTGCAGATTGCCCGACGGCGTCGACTCCATCGTGTTCGCGTCGGTGTGCGCATCGATCCAGATGATGCCCGGGACGGGCCGCCCTCCGGCACGGGCCGCGCGGCCGACGGCGGCCTGCGTCGCGGCACCGAGCGAGTGGTCGCCGCCGAGGACGCAGGGAAGCGCGCGCGCTGCGAGCGAACGCTCGACCGCGGCCCGCAGTTCGAGTGCGGCGCGCTCGAACTCCGCCACGAGCGCAGCGCCCGGGTCGCGCCCGGGCATGCGCGCGACTGCGCCGGTCGCCACGTCGCCGCAATCGTGTGCAGCGCCAAGCCGCGCCAGAAGCCCGGCGCCGCGAATCGCAGCCGGACCTTCCGCCGTGCCGGCGCAGCGACCGCCGAGGCCAAAGCGCGCGCCGATCACGTGCACCGGCCGGGCGTCGCTCACCCCGGCCTCCGGCCTCCGCGCGCGGCGGGACGGTCGCGCACTTCACCCGAGCCTGTCACGAGGAAGGCGATGTCGTCGGGCGTGCCGATGGTCGAGTCCGGGCCGGCGGAGATGATCTGCGCCACGCCGCCAGAGCCGACTTCCGCGCCATCGAGGACGACGAATGCGACGCCCCAGCCGTCCTTCGAGGGGTCGGTTCCGATCGCGCTGCCGGCGCTGCGGCCGGCGCGCACGGCGTCAGCCACGCGCGTGGCCAGTTTCTCGGCGGCCGCGCGGGTCTCCGCGAACTTCGCGGCGTCGCGCGCGTCGCGCATCGGGTTCGGCCCACGGTCGCGCGGCTCGACCGCGAACCACTCGCGGCGGATCTCCTGCGGGAAGGCGTTGTCGCTCGGGTCGCGGTCGGCCGTCTGCCGACGGCGATCGAGCTCGATGCGCGCGATCTCCTTCTCGGTCACGAACAGCTTCGAGGTGCGGGCTCCTCCCACGAAGCGCCAGATCTCCGCCGGAAGCGTCACGTCCTCGGCCGATCCGTCGGCGAAGGTGATCCTGAGCGGAAGCGGCGTGGGAATGCCGCCCTTGTTCTCGAAGCGCGCGATGGTGAAGGAAAGCGTGGTGTCGAGCAGCGCGGCGTCGCCGGCGCCGAGCCTCGCCACGAGGTCGCGGAAGCGCCGGCGGTCGCCCTCGGTGACGTCGAGCTCATCGAACGTCGAGTAGAAGTCGAGCAACTCCGGATAGCGGTCCGAGCGAAGCGGAAGACCGGCGTTGCGCTGCTCCGAGAGAGTCTCTGGCCGCGCGTCGCGCTCGGCCTTCTTCGCGCCCTTCACCCGCTCCGGGTCCGCGGTCTCGATCGTGTGGCGCGTCACCGAGGTGATGCCCACGTCGACGGCGCGGGTCGAGTAGAACCAGCCGCGCCAGAACCAATCGAGGTCGACGCCCGAGGCATCCTCCATCGAGCGGAAGAAGTCGGCGGGCTCGGGCCGCTTGAACGCCCAGCGGCGGCTGTACTCGCGCAGCGCGAAGTCGAAGAGATCGCGCCCGAGGACCGTCTCGCGCAGGACGTTCAGCGCCGTCGCGGGCTTCGCGTAGGCGTTCGGACCAAGGCGCCGGATGCTCTCGGAGTTCATCATGATCGGCTCCTGCTCGGCGCCCGTCATGTACTCGATGATCTTCTCGGGTTCACCGCGGCCCGACGGATACTTCTCCTCCCACTCCTGCTCGGCGAGGTACTGGCAGAACGTGGTGAGCCCCTCGTCCATCCAGGTCCACTGGCGCTCGTCGGAGTTGATGATCATGGGGAACCAGAAGTGGATCACCTCGTGGATGATCACGCTGACAAGCCCCCACTTCGCGCCCGGGGTGTACGTTCCATCGCGCTCCGGCCGCGGGCCGTTGAAGGTGATCATGGGGTACTCCATGCCGCCCACCGGACCGTTCACGCTGATCGCGACCGGGTAGGGATACGGGATGGCGTACCGCGAGACGCAGTCGATGGTGTGCGCCACCGCGTGCGTCGAGTAGCGGCTCCACAAGGGCTCCGCCTCGGCGGGGTAGTAGCTCATCGCGAGCGCAGCCCGGTCGGTGCCCGGGATCGGCGCCTTCGCGGCATCCCAGATGAAGCTCGCGCTCGCCCCGAAGGCGACGTCGCGGACGTCCTTCGCGTGGAACCGCCAGGTCTTGGTGCCGGAAGCCTTCGCGGCGCGGCGCACGGCGGCCTCCTCGGGCGTCGTGATGAAGCGCGGCTTCTCATCGGCCCGGGCTGCGTCGAGACGGGCGCGCTGCTCGGGCGTCAGCACCTCGTCGGCGTTCTGCAGTTCGCCCGTCGCGGCGACGGTCCACGTGTCGGGCACGGTGACGGCCAGCGTGTAGTCGCCGAACTCAAGGGCGAACTCGCCTTGGCCGAGGAATGGCTTGTGCTGCCAGCCACGCACGTCGTTGTACGGCGCGGCGCGCGGGAAGAACTGCGCCATCACGTAGAGCGGCGCGAGGTCGGCGTCGGCGCCGTCCGGGTTGTTCTCGCCAAGGAGCTCGTAGTTCGAGCGGGCGCGGGCGGTCGTGTTCTTCACCACGAGGAATCGCCACGACATGTCGCACGCGAACCGTCCGCCCGGCGGAAGCGGCGCGGGAAGATCGACGCGCATCATGGTGTCGACGATCGTGAACGGCAGCGGCTTGCCATCCGTGTCGGTGACGGCGATGTCGCGGTAGCCGCCCTCCCACTCGTGCTGCTCGATCCACTGGCGGAGCGAGCCGATCGGCGTGGGCTTCGAGAGATCGGGCGCCGGCTGCGCGCGAGCGCCCAACGAATCGTCGCGGAAGCGGTTCTGCTCGAGCTGGAACCAGAGGTAGCGCAACTCGTCGGGCGAGTTGTTGTGGTAGGTGACGCGGGCGCGGCCGACGAGTTCGGTCGTCGCCGGGTCGAGCGTGACGGACATGTCGTGGTCGACCCGCTGCTGCCAGTAGCCCTTCCCAGGCGCGCCCGATGCCGTGCGCTGGTCGTTCGGCGTGGGCAGCACTTCCTCGAGCTGCCGGAACGGGTCGCCCTCCTGAAGCACCGACGGCGGGACGACAAGCGCCGCGTCGCGGCCGGGAAGCGAGTCGTCCGGCGGACCGGCGAAACCGGCCGAGGCGAGCGCGGACGAGAGGATCGCGGACGAGAGGAGCGCGGACGAGGCGAGCGCGGCATGGAGGAAACGCTGCATCCGGGCACTGTACGCGACCGACGCGGGTGTTCAGCGCCGGGCGGATCATGCGCGGCTCTGGCGGGCGAAGCCTACCCGCCGAACAGCGCCGCACGCTCGCCGCGGTCGATCAGGCGCTTCCCCTGCACCCCGCGGCCGATCGCGGCGAGGTAGCGGCCGATCGCCATGGTCGGGAAGTAGAGGCGATAGAGGTGGTAGCGGAGGTAGAAGACCTTCGGGAAGCCGGTGCCGGTGAACTCGGTCTCGCGCCAGCTTCCGGCGGGGTCGCCGTCCGGATTCGTCAGCGGATCGGCGGCGGCGCCCTCGTCGAGCTGCGTGCGGCACAGCCACTCGATCGCGCGGCGCAGGTCCGGGTCGTCCGCCCCGTAGATCTCCTGCAGCACCATCGCGCCCCACGCCGTCTGGCTCGCGGTCGACGGCCCCTTACCCTTCTTCGACGGGTCGAGGTAGCTGTCGGCCGACTCGCCGAAACTGCCGTCCGGACGCTGGATCGACTTCATCCAGCGGCCCGCGCGCTGGATCCACTCCTCGTCGCGCGAGACGCCGCAGCGGATCGGCCCGATCACGGCCTGCCATGTGCCGTAGATGTAGTTCACGCCCCAGCGCCCGAACCACGATCCATCGCGCTCCTGGCGCGCGCGGATGAAGTCGACCGCGGCGCGCACCGATGGATTCGCGGGGCCGTGGCCGTGCCACGAAAGGCACTCGAGCACCCGGCCCGTGATGTCCGGGCACGATGGGTCCTGCATCGCGTTGTGATCGGCGAACGGGACGTACTCGAGGATGCGGCGGTCGCGCGTGCGGTCGAACGCCGCCCAGCCGCCGTCGTCGTTCTGCATCGCGAGGATCCAGCGCACGCCGCGCCGCGCAGCCGCCGAGACGGCCGCGTGGTCGCGCGGCGGCATGTTGCGCGCGACGCGCGCAAGCGCCATCGCCACCATCGCGGAGTCATCGCAGTCGGGGTAGTGCGCGTTGGCGTACTCGAAGAACCAGCCGCTCGCAGGCGGCGCGTCCTCGACGTTCGCCGTCCAGTCGCCGGCGATCCGGCACTCCTTCGCAAGAAGCCAGCGCGCCGCGCGCGCCGCCTCGTCGTCGGCGCCGTCGTAGCCGCAATCCGCGAGCGCGTAGAGCGCGATGCCCGTGTCCCACACCGGCGAGAAGCACGGCTGGATGCGGATCGGCGCGTCGGCGCCGGCGCCGAGCGGCACGAAGAACGCGTCGAGTTCCCGCTCGGCGCGCGCGACGAGCGGATGCGACCGCTCGTATCCCAGCGCGTGCAGCACGATCTGCCAGTAGACCATCGGCGGGAAGATCGCGCCGAGACCGTCCGTCGCGGCTGGGCCGTCCTGACCGGCGCGCGCCGCGATCCACTCGAAGGCGCGCTGGATCGCCCGATGCCTCGCCGGAGTGCCGCCTCGCTCGTGCAGGCGCTTCAGCAGCGCGTCGACCCTGAGGAAGAAGTTGCGCCAGCGCGGCGGCGCGTCGTTGGTCGGCTTGAGCACGTGGCGCGCATCGTGGTCGACGAAGAGCTCGCCGATCCCAAGCTCGACCGGCAGCGCGCGCGTGGGGCGCTTCGTCGCGACGATCGACAGCGGCAGGATCATCGTCCGGCTCCACGCGCTCACCTTGTCGAGATGGAAGTAGAACCACTTCGGAAGGAAGACGATCTCGGGCGGAATCGCCGGGACTGCGTTCCACGAGATCTGCCCGAGCGCCGCGAGATAGAAGTTCGTGAACGAGTTGCACTTCTCGGCGCCGCCGAGATGCCGGATCAGCGCGCGCGCCTTCTTCATATGCGGCGCGTCCGGCGAGTCGCCGAAGAGCTTCAGGCAGAAGTAGGCCTTCACGCACGCCGAGAGATCGGGGCCGGAGCCCGGGTACTGGCCCCATCCGCCATCGTCGCGCTGCTGCGAACGGAGGTACGCGAGGATCCGCTGCAGGGTCTGCGGCGGACGGCCGTCGGACAGCGGCTGTGCCTCCTGCCCGAGGATCCACTTCATCAGGAGGTATTCGCTCTGGAGGATCGAATCGCCCTCGAGCTCCGCGCACCAGTGGCCGTCGGGCTTCTGCAGCGAATGGAGCGCGCGCGCGGCGCGCTCGAGGTGCTGCTCGATCTCGATGGTGGAGAGCAACGGAGCCTCTGGAGCGGATCGACGTGAAGGCGATGGATGCGGGACGTCTCGCATGGTCGGAACGCGACGGGCCTCGCACTGTACCCCGCCGCTTCAGAAACGGTGCCAAGCACGTGCCAACCAGTGCACGGCACCTCACGGCACGTGCCAGGCACCTTTCTTACGCCGCCGCGCTGTACCGCGCGTCCAAGATTGCGTCGCGCGCCGGACGCATCCGCAGGAGTCGCCACGAACTGCGGCTGGCCCCAATGTCGTTGCGACGTAGGTTGTTGCGACGTAGGTTGTTGCGATCTCGATTCCCTGGTGGCAGAACCCTTGGTGCCAGATTCCTTGGTGCCAGGATCCTCGGTGCCAGAACCCTTGGTGCCAGGCACGTGCCAGCTGGTGCACGGCACCTCACGGCACGTGCCAGGCACCATGTCCACCATGTCCGCGGAGCGCGCGTTGCCGCGGCGGAGGCCGTCGGCGGCTGCCGCTCAGAACTTATCCAGCTCTCGAATCGGCACGGGCCGCCGCTCTCGCGCGCTCCGGATCGCCGCCTCAAGCACGCACTGCGTCTTGAACGCGTCCTCGAAATCCGGCAGCGGCACGACAGGCGCGCCCCCTGCAACCACCGCGCAGATGTCGGCGGCCTGACTGATGAACCCATGCTCGTAGCCGATCAGGTGCGCGGCGGGCCAATAGTGTCCCGCGTACGGGTGCGCGCCATCGGTGCACATGATGCGGCTCCATCCGCGCAGCTTCGGATCGAGCGTGTGATCCCACCACTCGAGCTCGTTCATGCGCTCGAAGTCGAAGCGGATCGAGCCCTTCTCGCCGTTGATCTCGATGTTGTTCCGGTTCTGGTTGCCGGTCGCGAGACGCGTGGCCTCGAAGCTCGCGACGGCGCCGTGCTTGAACCGCGCCAGGAACAGGACCGCGTCGTCCACGGTCGACTTGCCGGATTTCTTGCCCGACGCACCCGACCTCGCGCCCTTGCCCGAGATCTCGCCGCCGGCGTTGGCGACGATCGCGCGTTCCTTGACGAACGTCTCCTCGATCGCGCCGACGACCTCGGTCACTTCGTCGCCGGCGATGAAGCGGGCCATGTCGATGATGTGCGCATTGAGGTCGCCATGGGCGCCGGAACCGGCCTGGTCGGCCTGGAAGCGCCACAGGAGCGGCGTGTCGGGACCGCCCCAGTCCTGCAGGTACGACGCGCGCACGTGGAAGATGCGGCCAAGCCGATCCTCGCGCACCAGCCGATGCGCGAGCGCGACGGCCGGGCAGCGGCGGTAGTTGTACCAGACGAAGGTCCGCACGCCCTTCTTCGCGGCGGCGCGGGCGGCAAGCACCATCTTCTTCGCATCGGCAAGCGTGCCCGCGAGCGGCTTCTCGCACGCGACGTGCTTCCCGGCCTCGAGGCAGGCGATCGACATCTCCGCATGCAGGTGATTCGGCGTCGAGACGTCGACGAGCTCGACCTCGGGGTCGGAGAGCGCGTCGCGCCACGCGACCGTCGAGCGCCTCCAGCCCCACTTCGCCGCGAACGCAGCGGTTTCGTCGGGGTTCCGGCCCGCCGCCAGCGCGAGCGTCGGCGGCCGGCGGAGGTCGAAGAACTGCGCGCACTTGCCCCATGCGGTCGAGTGCGCGCGCCCCATGAACTTGGTTCCGATCAGCGCGACGCCGATCGGCCCGGTTGCCTGCGAATGGGACTGCCTGCTCCGGTCGTTCTTCGCCATGTTCGTGGTCCTCTGGTCGCGCTGGACACGCGCGCAGCAACCGCGCGCGCGTCGGCCGATATGCTACCGACTCGGCGCCCACGGCGCGGCGCGATGCCGCGCACGGCGACCGGATCCACGAGGTCACGCATGCACGAATCGCAAGAAAATTCGCAGGAATCGAGCACCATCACCGGCCGCGCGCAGCGCGACGGCAACGTCCGCGGAAGCGTCCGCGACGACCTCGACCTTCTGCGCGCCGAGGTGGCGCGGCTGCGACGCGAGTCCCGCACCTCCCGGCTGCTTGCGATGCTGGCCTCGACGGGCCTCGTGTTCGGCCTCTTCGCGATGGCGGCGCCCGACGTGGCGCGCGTCGTGCAGACGAAGCGTCTCGAGATCGTCGACGATTCGGGCCGCGTGACGATGGTCGCGACGAGTTCGCCGCAGGGCGGTCGCCTCGACCTCTGGAACGCCGCGGGCGCGAACACGGCCCGCATCGGGTCGAACGACTCCGGCGGCGACCTCATCCTCTGGTCGAAGGATGGCGGCTCCGCGATCAGCGCGTACGCGCAGCAGAACGGAGGCCGCATCGAGATCGGCATGCCGGGCAACCGGATTGCGGGCGTCGTCGAGGCAGGACCGCTGGGTGGCCGCCTGTCGCTTGCCAACCAGGCTGGAAACCCCGTGGTGGGCGCTGCGTCGTTCGAGGATGGCGGCGCGCTGCGCATTGCCAGCCGCGACAACAAGGACGCGGCGCTGCTGCGCGCGACCACCGATGGCGGCAGCCTCGACCTCGTCGCGCCGACCGGCGTGGCGATGGCGCGTCTGCGCGCTGCGGAAGCCGGCGGAGAGTTCGATCTCGCCGCGCGCACCGGCACCCAGCGCGTGACCGCATCCGCGAACGAACGCGAGGCGCTTGTCGTCGCGCTCTCCGACGCAGGCGCTTCGAAACTCGAGTCGAGCGCGCGCGGGCCGAGCGTCGATCTCCTCTCGCGCGAGTCGACGCGCGTCGCGTCGCTCGAGGCGAATGCGGGCGGCGGCGCGCTCGTGTGCCGCAGCGGCAGCGGCAGCTCCGTCGCCTCGATCGGCGCCAACCCGACGCTGTCGAAGGGCGGACTGGTGCAGGTCTACAACGACGCGCAGGAAACCGTGTTTGCCGCGGCGGTGAACGCCGAAGGCGCTGGACGCGTGGCGCTTGGAACCGCGGCGGGCAACGCCACGCTTGTCGCCGAAAGCGGCAAGGACGACGGCGGCAGCCTGAGCCTCAATCGCGGCGGCCGTCGCGCCCTCACGTTCCTCGCCAGTTCGAACGGCGGCCTCCTCAACCTCTTCTCCTCGACTGGAACGCCGCTTGTGATCGCAGGCGCTGCGGAAGATGCCTCGGGCGGCGTCATCGCCATCCGATCGGGCGATGGCCGCGATCTGGTGCGCGTCGGCGTCGACGAGAAGGGGTCCGGCAACGTGACGCTCTTCAACAAGGATGCGAGCGAGCGCAAGACGGTCGCCGGGCCGCGCTGAACTCCTCGCGCAACGGTCCTCGCGCAACGGTCCTCGCGCAACGGTCCTCGCGCAACGGTCCTCGCGCAGGAACCCTCAGGCGAACTCCGCGCGGAATCCTGCGGAAAATACGCCGTCGCAGCCGATCCATCGGTAGGATTTCACCATGCCGATGCTTCGCTTCCTCGCGTGTGCCGCCTTGGCCTCCAGCCTCGCAACCGTCGTCGATGCGCGGGCAGCCGTTCCCGCGCCCGCTTCCATCGAGCCGCAGAGCTCCAACGAGTTCCCGGCGGATTGGTTCTGGAGGACCGGCCGCGCCGCGAAAGCACACCCGGAAATGACCGGCAAGGCTCCGCCCGCGCTCGATCTCACGCGCTGGCATGGCGACGAGGAGGCCATCGCGCGCATCGTCGGCGCATCGGGCGACGAAGATCCGTGGAAAAACCTGCGCGGCAAGGTTGTCGTGGTCGACTTCTGGGCCACGTGGTGCGGGCCGTGCGTCAACGCCATTCCGAAGAACGTCGCGCTCGTGAAGGAGTACGCGGCCGACGGACTCGTGTTCCTCGGCGTTCACGACGCCGCGAGGGGCTCCGAGCGCATGACCTCCCTCGCGAAGGAGACCCGCATCAACTACCCGCTTGCCGTCGACAACGGCGGCAAGAGCGCGCGCGCATGGAACGTCAGCTTCTGGCCGACCTACGCCGTGATCGACCGCAAGGGCATCGTGCGCGCGATCGGACTGCAGCCGCAGCACGTGCGCGCCGTCGTGGAGAAGTTGATCGCGGAAGCGCCACCGGAGGGCGCCGGCGGCACGCGCCCCGCCGAGGGCGCAGCGCCCGCCGGAGGGAAGTCGGGTTCAGGCGAAGCCACCATCGAGCGGACCCCGGCCACCGACGCGACTCCGGCAAAGCCGCTCGACGCCTCGCTCCTCGAAGGAAAGCCCGCGCGCCGGGCGGCGCTCGCGAAGTTCGACTCCTGCCCGCCAGCTCCCGCGCTCGGCGGCGCGACGACCTGGACGGACCCTTCGAACTCCCTTGGCGGCGCAACCTCGCTCGAGGCGCTGAAGGGCAAGATCGTCGTCCTCGACTTCTGGGCGACGTGGTGCGGTCCTTGCATCGCCAGCATCCCGAAGAACAACGAGATCGCGCGCAAGTTCGCCGATCGCGGCGTCGTCCTCCTCGGCGTCTGCCACCCTGAGGGCGGCGAGAAGATGCTCGATGTCGCGAAGTCGAAGGGCATCGCGTTTCCGACCTGCCTCGACGCGCGCGGCGAGGTGATTGCGAGCTACGTCGTCGACAGCTATCCCGACTACTACCTCATCGACCGCGAGGGCCGCCTGCGCGGCGCGGACGTGGGCAACGGAAATCTCGAGAAGGCGATCGAGAGCCTGCTCGCCGAGGATGGCGCGGCATCGCCGAAGCCGAAGGACGCCGGCAATCCGTGACCACCGCGCCGGATGCGCGAAATGGGGATCGCGATGCGGGTGCAAACCGCCTGCCTGTGCGTCAGGCCGCGGTGCCGGCGACGCCGTCGCGCGTGACGTAGAAGAGATCGCGCGTGATCGGGTACGGGAGGCGACGGAAGTCGTCCTCGACCCGCTGCTTCAGCCGTCCCACGAAGGGATCGGGGCCGACGCTGATCGCGATGAAGGTGTCGCGCGCGGGGGTCGCGACATAGAAGTCGCCCTTCATCTCGCGCGAGAGCCGCTCGTACAGCGTGGACAGCAGGAGCCGCGCTGCGTCGTAGCCGTCCTGCTGCGAGACGATCGCGGCGCGGCCGCCATCGTGCGAATCGACGAGACGCACCTCGAGATCGGGCGCGTAGTGCGCGAGGTTCTCGCGGGAGATCGCGTCGAGGTCGTCGCACTGGAGGCCCCAGCGGATCATCTGCTCGGTGGTGATCGACACCGTGAGCTGCGGCAGGTCGATCACGAACACGATGACGGTCTCGTTCACGAAGGGAACGTGCGCCACCTGCTCGCGGTCGAGATGCTCGAAGATCGACTCCGGCTGGATGCGCGGCATGATGCGCGCGCGCACCACCGAGAAGGGAAGCGGCGCGCCCGAGATCTGATCGCCTTCGAGCAGGCGGTCGAGGTAGTTCTCGATGATCGCGTCGCCGTTGCGCGGGTCGCGAAGCACCATGCGGTAGAGGTTCTCGAGACCGAGGTGGCGGCCGTCGAACACGACGTGCAGCGGCCCAGTCACCGCGGCGTGGCGCTCAGGGAACTGGCGCAGCAGCATCGCGAGAACGTGCGTCGAGAACGCGTCTGGATCGAGTGGAAGATTGTCCATGACGACCGATCCTCAGACCTGCGTCCATCCGCAAGACCCCGCCGGACACCCGCCCGGCGATCAAGGCCTTGAGCCCGACCACACCTTTCAACGTCGGCCGTTCTCGGGCGAGCCTTTGCCGAACTCGCGGATTCCGAGTGAGAAATCCGAGGGAGAAACTCGAAGCCCCCCGCCGGCCGCCGCCTGGACCGCGGAATCGGTGGGTTGACGGCGCCCACGGGGCGGCGGGAGTTGCCCGTACACTGGGCGCAGCCGTCGGATATCCCGGGTGATTTCGACCCCGCGGACGACTCCCGACGGCCGGTCCCGCCCGTCGGCAGGGCCGAGCGCTTTCCCGGAGCAACCAGCCCATGCCGCCTTCCGCCTCGACCGTTCCGACGCATCCAGCCCGTACGAGGGCGCTGCAGGAGTGGTTCGCGACTCCGCCCGGCCCCCAGCGACCGCTGCTGGTGATCGCAGGCCCGTGCGTGCTCGAGGACGACGCCACGAATCTCCGCATCGGCGAGACGGTCGCAGCCATCTGCGCCGACCTCAAGCTCCCCTACGTCTTCAAGGCCAGTTTCGACAAGGCCAATCGCTCGAGCATCAAGAGTCCCCGAGGCCCGGGGCTCGAGAAGGGGCTTGCGATGATCGCCGCGATGCGCGAGCGCCTCGGGGTGCCCGCGACGACCGACATCCACGATCCGATGCAGGCCGGCCCTGCGGCGGAAGCGGTCGACATCCTGCAGATCCCCGCGTTCCTCTGCCGGCAGACCGACCTCCTCGCCGCCGCCGCCGCGACGGGCCGCGCCGTCAACGTGAAGAAGGGCCAGTTCATGTCGCCGCCTGAAATGCGCAACGCCCTCGAGAAGCTCCGCGAGGGCGGCGCGTCGGCCATGATGCTGACCGAGCGCGGCACCTCGTTTGGCTACAACCGTCTCATTACCGATGTCATCGGCCTCGCGGATCTGATCGACATCGGCAGAGAGTACGGCGCGCCGACCTGCTTCGACGCCACCCACTCGACGCAGCTGCCGGGAGCCGAGAAGACCTCGACCGGAGGCCGGCCCGACCGGTGCGCCCAGCTTGCGCGCGCTGCGGTCGCGGTCGGGGTGGACTCCGTCTTCCTCGAATGTCATCCCGACCCGAGCCGCTCGAGCTCCGATGCGGGAACAATCCAGCCGCTCACCGCCGTCCGGGGAATCCTCGAGTCGTTGGTGCGGGTGCGCGCGGCGCTGGCAACGGCATGACGGAGTGCGTCGAGTGCGGGAAATCAGCCGGATTTGCCGATGATTGCCTGCCAAGGCGACTACAGTGGCTTGTCGCGCGCGGCATGACGCCGCCGCGCCCCGCCCTTCCTTGAACCGCTCCGATGGAACGAACCTGCGACTGCTGTCCGAATCCCGCCGTCGTCCACGAGGTCGTGGTGAAGAACGGCATGACGGCGGAAGTGCACCTCTGCGCGGAGCACGCGCAGGAGCGCGGCCTGCTGCTGCCGACGTCGGAAGGCCCCGCGCTTGTCATCGGGAAGCTGCTCGAGCAGACACGCACCCCGCCTCCGCGCGCGCCGAAGTCGTGCGCGGCTTGCGGCATGACGATGGCGCAAGTCCGCGAGAGCGGTCTCGTGGGCTGCCCGCTCTGCTATCGCTCGTTCGAGCAGGATCTCGCCGCCATCATCGAGCGCGCGCAGGCGGGAGCGACCGCCCACGCCGGCTACCACCCCGCGCATGCGGCGGCGCTGGTCGATCGCGCGGCGCTGCGGAACAAGCTTGCGCGCGAACTACGCGAGGCCGTGGCGCGCGAGGAGTATGAACGCGCCGCTCGGCTGCGCGACCAACTCGCGCAACTCATGAACGGGCACGGCGGCTCTCCCGCGTGCGGTTCCGAGGCCGAGCCGCTGGAGAAGGCCTCCGACGCAGGCGTTTCCGGCGGAGGTCGAGGCACGTGACGCCGAACGGCAACCAGCGACCGGGAGAGAATCCCTTCAATCCGCCGCTCGCAGGCGCATCGGATGCGAAGCCCTCCGATGTGTGGGGTGCGCCACGCCATCTTGGCGCCATGCCGGCGCCAAGCCTTCCGCCGCTCATCGGCGTCGACGCGGGCGACGTCCGCGAGGTTCCGATGTCCGACTGCGTGCTTTCGAGCCGCGTCCGGCTCGCGCGCAATCTCGTCGGCTTCAACTTCGTCAACCGCTCCACGCCGGAGCAGCTCGCCGACGTCGTGCACCGCGCGCAGGCCGCGCGGCTCTCGGGGCCGTTCGATGCGGGCACCCGCTGGGTGAACGTGCAGTCGACCTCCGCGATCGACCGGCTCATGCTGTTCGAGCGCAACCTCATCTCGCGCCCGTTCGTCGAGGCCATGCACCCCCGGTGCGTCGCGATCTCGGCCGACGAGACGACCAGCGTGATGGTGAACGAAGAGGATCACCTCCGCCTGCAGATGCTCGCGCCGGGCATGCAGCTCTCGGCGCTTGCCGATCGCATGATCGCGCTCGATCGCTCGCTCGAGCGTTCGCTCGAGTTCGCGTTCCATCCGCGCTTCGGCTACCTCACGGCATGCCCGACGAACGTTGGCACGGGCATTCGCATCAGCGCCATGATGCACCTGCCCGGCCTGCGGCTGCTCGAGGAACTCGAGAAGGTCCAGCGCGCTGCGAAGGACATGCACCTCGCGGTGCGCGGGTTCCACGGCGAAGGGACCGAGGCGCTCGGCGACTTCTTCCAGATCTCGAATCAGACGACGCTCGGCCGCAGCGAGCATGACATCGTCGAGGAGTTCGTCGGCGTGATCGTGCCCCGGTTCGTCGAATACGAACGCGCCGCGCGGCGCGCGCTTCTCGAGCGCGACCTTCCCTCGCTCGACGACCGGGTGCAGCGCGCCCTTGGAATCCTGCGCTCCTGCCGCCTGCTGAGCCTCGACGAATCGATCAAGTTCCTGTCGCGGGTTCGGCTCGGCGTCGCGCTCGGCAGGATCAAGGACGTCGAACGGACGCTCGTCGACCGTCTGCTGCTCGAGGTCCAGCCCGCGCATCTGGCGCGACTCGGCGGGCGCGAGCTCGCGCAGGGGCAGGACGATCGCGCCGCCCGCGCCGACGCCGTCCGCGGCGCAATGCGTCTTTAAGCGGCGGCTGCTGGCGCCAGCCGCCTCTCGCGTGAGCAGCACCAAGGCAAGCGGCCATAGCCGCGGCCGCTCGAACTCAGTTCATTCGCAGGAAGTTCCCGAGAAGGCGCGGGCCTTCCTCGGTGAGGAAGCTCTCCGGATGGAACTGCACGCCCTCGAGCGGCGCACATCCCGGCGGAGCCTTCCAGCGGAGGCCCATCACCTCGCCCTTCGCCGTCCATGCCGTCCGCTCGAAATCAGGCGAGATCGTCGCAGGATCGATCACCAGCGAGTGGTAGCGCGTCGCCACGAATGGATTCGAGAGACCTTCGAAGAGCCCGAAGCCATCGTGATGGATCTCCGAGGTCTTGCCGTGCACGGGTTCATCGTTGCGGCGAACGAGCATGCCATGGCAGTCGCCGATCGTCTGGTGCCCGAGGCACACGCCGAGGATCGGGATCCTCCCGCGAAAATGGTGGATGAGCGCCGCGCTGACACCAGCCTCGCGGGGCGTGCACGGCCCCGGCGAGATGACAAGCCGGCTTGGCCGCAGCGACTCGGCCTCCTCGACCGAGATCTGGTCGTTGCGCACGACCTCGATGCGCAGGAACCGGTCGAGCTCGCCGAAGCGCTGGACGAGGTTGAACGTGAAGCTGTCGTAGTTGTCAATCAGGAGCAGCACGGCCCAGCATGGTACGCGGGACGGAAGTGTGTATCTTCCCCGGAAGAACCACGGCCCCGAGCGGGCCCGCGAGATTGACCCATGCAGACTGCACCCACAGCCAACTCGACCTGCACCGTTCGCCTCGAGGATGTCCGTGCGGAGGCGAAGTCGGGCGCGAAGGGCTCCTACGTCGTCAGCATCCCCGGAACCGAGTATGTCCTCGACCTCGTCAGCGGCGGCCCGACCGCGACCGCGCACGGCAAGCGGCTGCACGGCGTCGTGTCAGGCCGCGCGCAGAAGCTCCACCGCGCGAGCGCCGGCGGCGAGTTCATCGAGCCGGTCGAAGGACACCCGCGCATCGTGCAAGGCCGCGTGCGCGAGGTCGATGCCGCCGGCAACCGCATCCTGCTGCAGGCGGTCATCCCCATGTGGATCACGCTCGCGACCGATCAGTCGGCGCGCGAGTTCCACGCGGGAGACATCGTGAACTTCTACATGGAGAGCGGCGTGGTGTTCACGCCGCAGGCGTGAGCACGGGCGGCTCGGCCGCATCGCGCCCATCCGTCGAGCGGACCAGCGACGGCGTGGTCGGAGTCGGCGTGGTCGGAGTCGGCTTCATGGGCCGCACCCATCTCGCGTCCTACGCGTCGACCGCGGGCTGCGCCATCCGCGCGGTGTTCGACCCGGCGCAGCGCCAGGCCGCCGCCGGCAACCTCATCACCGGAAGTGGAGCGGACGCAGCGCTGGCGACGCTGCCACGCGCGGCGAGCCTCGAGGAACTTCTCTCGCGCACGGACATCGACCTCGTCTCGATCTGCACGCCCACCGACACGCATGTCGCGCTCGTGCGATCGGCGATCCGCGCCGGCAAGCACGTCCTCGTCGAGAAGCCCGCGGCGCTCGACGCGCGGCAGATCGAGGAACTCGACCGCGAGGCGCGCGCAGCCGGTGTCCTCGCGATGCCGGCGCATTGCATGCGCTTCTGGCCTGCGTGGACGTGGATGGCGGATGCGGTTCGCACGGCCCGGTTCGGCCGCGCGGTGCGTGCGTCGTTCCGTCGCCTCGGAGCGCGCCCGTCGTGGAGCCAGGATTTCTACCTCGACGTGACGCGTTCCGGCGGCGCCGCGATCGACCTCCACATCCACGACGCCGACTTCGTGCGCTTCGCGTTCGGCGAGCCGGACGAGGTCGCTTCGTCCGGCTCGCGCATGCATCTGTCGACGCGGTATCGCTTCCACTCCGGGCCATCCGCCGGCCTCGTGGCGGAAGCCGAAGGCGGCTGGATGGATGATCCCGGCTTCGCGTTCATGATGGTCGCGTCGATCCAGTGCGAGCGCGCCATGATCGACTTCCGACTCGGCCGCGAGCACGAGCTGGTGGTGCTCGAGAATGGCGTGCAGAGACCAATCGTCGCCGGAGCCGACTACCCCGCCGGCAGCGGGTACGACCATGAGATCGCGGCGCTGGTCGCTGCGATTCGCTCGGGGGCCCGGGAGGCGCCGGTGACGCTGGCGGACGCAGCCGCGACGCAGCGGCTCCTCGACCGCGAGCTCGGTCAACTCTGAACGGCGACTGCTCGGGTTGCATCGCGGCACCCGCATCGCCACGTCGCAGGCGATTGCGCGCATGCGTCTTGAGCGACGGCTGCTTGCGGCGAGCATGGCCACAGCGAGCGATCAAATCTTGGCGGACGCCGCTGCGGCGGCTCCCTCTGGAGTCCAGCAGCACCACGGCGAGCACGTTGCGAAGCGAGTCGCGAGCGATCACATGCGCGCGAGGCTGTCGGCGGCGCCCGCGAAGTCGAAGTCCTTCTGCGTGATCCCGCCCGCATCGTGGGTCGACAGCGACAGCGTGACGCGGCTGTACCGAATCAGGATGTCCGGGTGGTGCTGGACCGCCTCCGCGTGGGCGGCGACAGCCTGCACGAACGCCATAGCCTCGACGAAGTCCTTGAAGCGATAGGTTCGCTGGATCTCCTCGGCGGGTTGGGACCACTCGGGAAGCGCCGCGAGGCGCGCTGCGATTTCCGCTTCGCTGAGTTTCGTGAGCGACATGCCTGCCAGTGTAGATTCTCCCGGCCCGCCGTACGCTGTCGCCATGTCCGCGGCGCCCCGCACCACCCGACTCGCCCCCACCCCATCGGGCGCGCTCCACGTCGGGAACGCGCGGACCTTTCTGGCCACATGGGCCCTCGCGCGGCACGAGGGCTGGCGTGTCCTGCTGCGCCTCGAGGATCTCGACCTCGGACGGGTCAAGGCGGGCGCCCTCCAAGCATCGATCGACGATCTCCGCTGGCTCTCGATCGATTGGGACGGCGAACCGCTCGTCCAGTCGAACGACCTCGCCCCCTACCGCGCCGCGCTCGCAGCGCTCGCCGCACGTGGCCTCACGTTCCGCTGCGATCGCTCGCGCAGCGAGATCCGCAGCGCAGCCAGCGCTCCCCACGCGGAGGATGGCGAGACGCGTTACCCGCCCGAACTGCGCCCGCCGGAGCCGTGGCCCCGCGCCGTCGGCGATGCGGAGAGCGACTGGCATGCGAACCATCGGCTCCGGGTCGATCCGGCGCCTGAAGCGGTCCGCGATGAACTGCTTGGCCCGCGCACATTCGACCCCGGCCTCGAGGCGGGCGACCTCGTCGTGTGGACGAAGCTCGGTGTTCCCGCCTACCAGCTCGCGGTCGTCGTCGATGACGCGCGCCAGGCCGTGACCGACGTCGTGCGCGGCGACGATCTCCTCGCAAGCGCCGCGCGCCAGCAGTTGATCGCGCGGCATCTCGGCATCTCCCATGCGCGCTGGTGGCACCTTCCGCTGGTGTATGGGCTCGATGGAAAGCGCCTCGCGAAGCGCCACGGCGCGCACAGCCTGGCGGCGCTTCGTGCGGCGAAGGTCGAACCCGCGCGCGTGATCGGCTGGTGTGCGTGGAGCCTCGGCCTCGTGACGGAACGCACGCCGCTCGGGGCGCGCGAGTTCCTCGCCATGACGTCGCCGGAATCGCTTCGCGCGGCGGCGCTCCGCACGCACGCCCATCCCTCGGTGTTCGACGATGCGTCTCCCGACGGCGATCTCGCGTGGCTCCACGGCTGACCCGGTCGCGCCCACAGTCACGGTCACGGTCGCGTTCGCCCGGCATTCCGCAGCAAGACGCTTGACGCGCCACCGCCGCGCGATTCTCATGCCTGCATGCGCGGCGCGTTCGCTTCCTCGGTCGTCCTCCTCC
>Ga0315900_10005240_pt1 | contig 17873 bp, 16 predicted proteins | sample LakEriMetagenome_FD_203521 | JGI IMG/M metagenome (GOLD analysis project Ga0315900, IMG submission 203521) | Freshwater fungal communities from buoy surface, Lake Erie, Ohio, United States - Buoy 12 MA114 | ecosystem: Environmental > Aquatic > Freshwater > Lake > Lake biofilm | place: USA: Lake... | reverse complement strand
CAGTACCGCAAGCTCTGCGACATGCAGGCGTTCGCGTAGGCCTTGGATCATCGCCTGATCTACATTCGGCCTTGGAGCCAGTGCAGATGTCAGCCTCCGACCACCGCATCTTCGGCCTCGACCTCATGCGGGCGGTGGCCATCGTCCTGGTGGTCCTTTCCCACGCGGACGACCTCTGGGCCGCCTGGTTCCCCTACGATCCGGGACTTTCCCGCGTGGATGGCGTGGAACTCTTCTTCGTGCTCAGCGGCTACCTCATCGGTGGCATCCTGCTGCGCTACACCGCGCTGGAGGGCGTCCCCTGGCACCGGCGGTTGCTCGATTTCTGGCAACGCCGCTGGTTGCGCACCCTGCCCAACTATTACCTCTTCCTGGTCATCAACATCGCGCTCGTCCATTTCGGGCTGGCCATGGGCCTGCTGAACCACAACACGCTGGCCTACTTCGTCTTCCTGCAGAACCTGCATGTCCCGGTCGATCTCTTCTTCTTCGAGTCGTGGTCGCTGGCCATCGAGGAGTGGTTCTACCTGCTTTTTCCGGTGCTGCTCGTGCTGGTGGCCCTGCTCGGGATCGCGGGCCGTCGTGCCTATCTCGTGGCCGCACTCCTGATGATCGCCGTGCCCACCTGGTTGCGGTTCCAGGTCGCACCGGAGGTGGCCTCGCTCAGGGAAATGGACCTGTACATCCGCAAGTTGGTGGTGACCCGCTTGGACGGTATCGGGTTCGGCGTGCTGGCGGCCTGGGTGCAGGTCACCGCGATCGCTTGGTGGCAGCGACTTCGTTCCCCCGCGTTCCTCTGCGGTGGTGTGCTGCTTGGGCTTGCGGCGGTCCTTCATGGCGAACCGCACCTGTGGTTCACCAGCACGTGGTACTTCACCCTGTCCGCGATCGCGATGGCGCTCTTCCTGCCGGTGCTCAGCTTGTGGAAGAGCATGCCGCCATGGGGACGCCCCGTGGTCTTCCTCAGCAAGGTGTCCTACGCCCTCTACCTGGTCCATCTGCCGGTACGGCATCTTTATCTCCCGTTGATGGGTGGCCGTTCGATGCCGGCCACTGTCGCGCTGTACGTGGTCTATTGGGTGCTCTGCCTGGCGTTGAGCTGGCTGGTGTTCCGCTATTGGGAACGACCCTTCGTGGCGCTGCGTGAACGGCTCGGCAAACGCCTGGTGCCGACTACTCCTTCTTCTTGAAGAGCCGATCGAAGATGTTGCGCCGTTCGGTGTCCGTCGTGTCCTGCTCGCGCGGCCTGCGCGGTCCGAAGGCCTCCTCGATGAGGCGCTCCAAAGCGCCGGGCTGCCTGCGCGCTTCACAGTCGAGGTCGATCGTATGTTCCTCCGGCACCGTGAACTCCCGCACGTATTTCCTGCGGAGCGCGGATGATGCCTCCACCGTCTTGAGCGTGCGCCCCACGATGGGCAGGGCCAGCGACCCGCCGGTGCCGAGCGCACTGTTGAAATGCACCTCGGGACTGAACGCGCCCACCCACGCGCCCACCACCAGGCCCGGCGTGCAGGCCACGAACCACGCATCGCTGTAGTCCTGCGAGGTGCCGGTCTTGCCCGCATAGGGACCGGTGAGCCCGAAGCGCGACCGCAGTGCCGCTCCGGTGCCCTGGTCCACCGCACGGCGCAGCATGGCGATGAGGTCCGCGGCGGAGTTGGCGCTGATGGCCTGAACGCCTCTGGGGGCCTTGGCCTTGTACAGCACCTTACCGGTGGCGTCCGTGATGTGGGTGATCAACTGCGGTGCCACGCGCTTGCCGCCCATGGCGAAGGCCCCGTAGGCGGGCACCAGTTCGCGCAGGCTCACCTCGGTGGCACCCAGGGCCATGGCCGGTTTGTCCACGTCCTTGGTGGGGAGCCCAAGGCCCTTCATCACCTGCTGCAGCGTGTCCACGCCGGTGCGGAAGTAGAGGTCAACCGTGGGGCGGTTCATGCTGCGCGCCAGGGCATGCCACATGGCCACCTCGCCGCCCACGCTGTCCTTGTCGAAGTTGTCCGGCGTCCAGCCATCGAACTCCGCATAGCTCTTTTGTTCGTTGTCCAGGTAGGTGCAGGGATGCAGGCCGCGTTCCAGCGCCGCAGCGTAGACCACCGGTTTGATGGTGCTCGCCACCTGACGTCGAGCTTGTACCAGGTCGTAGGGCAGGAAGCGGTGGTCGTTGCCACCCACCCACGCACGCACCGCGCCGCTGGCCGGCTCCATCATCAGCACGGCCCCGTTGAGCAGCCGGCGGTAGTGCCAGAGGGAATCGCGGTAGGTCAACGTGTCCAGCCGACGGCCCTCATGGTCGTACACCTCGCGCACCAGCTGCTCGTCGTTCTTCCAACGCTTGCCCCCGCGTTTGGCGTTCCGCTTCTCCCAGGCCTTTCGTGCACCGGCGGCGCGCAGTTCGCGATCCAGCTTGGGCTGCATGGTGGCGAGGTGTTCATGCACGGCCTCGTGCGCCGCATGCTGCAGCTCGGTGTCCAGCGTGGTGTGGATGCGCAGACCATCCTTGCGGAGGTCGTAGGTGGTGCCCTTTTTCTTGGCGAGGTCCTTCAGGATCCGCTGGGCCTCCTGGTCCACCTGGTGGGTGAAGTAGCCGTAGAGGTCCAGCGCATCACCGCCCGTATAGCGCAACTGCAGGGGCAGGGCGCGCAGGCTATCGGTCTCGGCTCGGGTCAGGTGACCGCGTTCATGCATCAGCTCCAGCACCTGGTCGCGCCGCCCCTTCGAGGCCTTGGGGTGCAAGCGCGGGTTGTACGTGGTGTTGGCCTTGAGCATGCCCACGAGGACGGCGGCTTCCTGGACCTGGAGCCGCTTGGCGGGTTTGCCGAAGAAGCGCTGCGCGGCGCTCTCGATGCCATAGGTGTTCTCGCCGAAGGGCACTGAGTTGAAGTAGAGCACCAGCACATCGTTCTTCGAGAGCACGCGTTCGAGGCGCTGCGCCACGAGGGCCTCCTTCATCTTGTTCACCGGGATGGTGAGCAGGCCGTGGTCGTCGCGCCCGTAGAGGTTCTTGATGATCTGCTGCGAGATCGTACTTCCCCCGCCGCCGCTGCGGTCGCGTCCGAGCAGGGTGCGGAAGAACACGCGCACATAGCTGCGTCCATCCACGCCCTGGTGGCTGAAGAAGCGTGCATCCTCCGTGCTGACCAGCGCGTTGATCAGGTGGGGCGGCAGGTCCTCATAGTGCACGTTGGTGCGGTCCTCGGCGAAGAGCTTGCCGATGATGGTGCCGTCCGCGGCCAGCACCAAGGTGGCCTCCTCGTGGCGGATGTTGCCAAGCTCCTCCTCGCTGGGCAGTTCGCCGAACACGCCCATGCGAACGGTCTGCATCAGGGTGAAGAAGGCGATGAGGCCTGCGGCAAAAGCGATGAGCGCCACCTTCAGCCAGGGGATGGGCTTCCCGCTGTTCTTTTTGGTGGCTCGTTTTACCGGACGTTTGGCCATGGTGCTGACAGCGAACGTGGATCAGAGGGTCCAGGTATGCCCGGTCGACACGCGGATCATCGGGTGGCCATCACTGGTCGCTCTCGGGGCTGTCAGGCAGATAGCTGTCCTGGTAGAGCAGGTCGCTCTCGTAGGGATAACGCGCCACGTGCAGGGCCTTCACCCGTTCGTAGAGCAGCCTGCGCAGCGCGTCGATGTTGATGCGCTTCGCCGCGCTGATGAAGATGCACTCCTCATCGCCCATGCGGGCCATCCAGCTGGCCTTGAGCTCTTCCAGCGTGAACTGCTCGGTGCGCTTGGGGGCCAGGTCGTCCGGGTCGTGCGGTGCGGGCTGGTAGGCATCCACCTTGTTGAAGACCACGATCACGGGTCGGTCGCCGGCACCGATCTCGTTCAGGGTCTGCTTCACGGTCTCGTACTGCTCCTCGAAGTTGTGGTGGCTGATGTCCACCACGTGCAGCAGCAGGTCGGCCTCGCGGGTCTCGTCCAAGGTGCTCTTGAAGCTCTCGATGAGCTGGGTGGGCAGCTTGCGGATGAAACCCACCGTGTCGCTGAGCAGGAAGGGCAGGTTGCCCAGCACGATCTTCCGCACCGTGGTGTCCAGCGTGGCGAAGAGCTTGTTCTCGGCGAACACATCGCTCTTGCTGAGCAGGTTCATCAGGGTGCTCTTGCCCACGTTGGTGTAGCCCACCAGTGCCACGCGGATCAGCTTGCCGCGGTTGCCGCGCTGGGTGGCCATCTGCTTGTCGATATCGCGGAGCTGGCCCTTCAACAGGGCGATGCGGTCGCGCACCAGGCGGCGGTCGGTCTCGATCTCCTTTTCCCCCGCACCACCACGTGTGCCGGTGCCACCGCGCTGCCGCTCCAGGTGGGTCCACAGCTTGGTGAGGCGCGGCAGCATGTACTCGTACTGGGCCAGCTCCACCTGCGTCTTGGCGTGTGCGGTCCGGGCTCGGCGGGCGAAGATGTCCAGGATCAGGCGCGGACGGTCCAGCACTGGTTTTCCGAGGTCCTTCTCCAGGTTGCGCTGCTGGGCGGGGGAGAGCTCATCGTCGAAGATGATGCAGTCCGCACCGTTCTCCTCCATCCAGGCCTTCACCTCCGCCAGCTTGCCGCTGCCGATGTAGGTGCGGCCGTCGGGCTTGTGCAGGCGCTGGGTGAAGCGCTTCAGTGTGGAGATGTCGGCCGTGGTGGCCAGGAACTCGAGCTCGTCGAGGTATTCCTTCACCCGGTCGGCATCCTGCTGGTCGGTGATGAGGCCGATGAGGACGGCCTTCTCGGCCTTGCCCTTGAGCTCGAGGGGATCGATCATCCGTTCTTGCGAAGACTGCGCACATGCGCCACCACCGCGTCGATCTCGGCGGGGGTGAGCACGTTCTTGTAGGGCATCATGGCGCCCTTGCCATGGGTCACACGGGCCACCATCTCCTCACGGCTGAGGGCGGATACGGTGAGGTCCTTCGCGCCGTTCAGGCCCAGCTTGCCGTCCTTCCCATGGCACAGGGTGCAGTGCATGTTGAACAGCTGCTCACCGCGGGCACGGCCTTTCGGGGCCTCCGCCAGGTCAGCGGACGCACCACTGCCGCAGGCCAGCAGCACCAGCAGGGGCAGGAGGATGATCGGCAGTGCGCGTGTCATAGCCATCCACGTCCGTGCCCGATCTCGCGGAAAGGCCAGGGCGTGGCCCAGAGCATCAGTACCAGTCCGATGAGGTAGTACACCGCCACCTGGCGTTGCTTGACGCGTTCCTCCTTCGCGCGCTTGGCCAGCGAGCGTCCCACGGTGACCAGGGCTATCGCAATGATCATCGTGCCGATGTGCTCGAACTTCCAGAAGGTGTACAATGGGTAGTTCGGCGTGTAGCTCTTCACCCGCATCAAGTAGAGGATGAGCCCGATCACGAGCTGAACGTGGCACAGCACCATGGCGACGATGGCCAGTGCGCGTTCATAGGTGAGGATGGGACGTTGCATCAGCCATCCGCGCAGGGCCAGCAGGCCGGCGAGCGCCACACTGAGCAGGACGGCGTAACGGAGCAGGCTGTGGATGAACTGGAAGAAGAAACCGCTGTCCATGGATCGTGATTAGGTTACCGGAGCGGCGCGAAGTTAGCGGCCTATGGCCGTCACCCACCCTGCTGCCGGTCCCCTGGACGTTTTCGGCACCTGTTCCCGGTCCCTACTTTCGTGCGGTCCATGATGCGGAGATCCCTCTTCCTTATCGTCCTGCTCTGCACCCAGGCCATGGTATGGGCCCAGAGCGTGGCCCCCACCGGGCATGTGCAGGATGCGGCCCCGGTGCTGGTGGCCTTCACCAATGCCACGCTGCACCTCGATGCGCGGACCGTGGTCCCCAAGGGCACCTTGGTGGTGCGCAACGGGGTGGTGGTGGCCGCCGGGGAAAAGATCGAGGTGCCGCAGGGGGCCGTGGTACGCGACCTGCAGGGCATGCACGTGTGGCCGGCCTTGATCGAACCGTACAGCGGGTTCGGGCTCGCGCCGGACAAGCCGGAGGACCGTCGCAACGAGCAGCGGGCCGCCCACCACTGGAACCGGGCGCTTCGCGCTGATGCCCATGCACACGAGCTGCTCCGGCCCGATGAGAAGCAGGCCGGTGAGCTGCGCCGGCAGGGCTTTGCACTGGTGCTGTCCCATCGCATGGACGGCATCGCCCGCGGCACCTCCGCCGCCGTGCTGCTGAACAATGCCGCTGTGCCCAAGGCCATGGCCCGTCCAGACCTGGCCGCACATTTCTCCTTCCGCAAGGGCAGCTCGCCCGACGACTACCCCAGTTCACAGATGGGCGCCATCGCGTTGTGGCGGCAGGCCGTGCTCGATGCGCGTTGGTATGCCGCGCAACCCATGCCCCCGGAGACCGATGCCGTGCTTGCCTCGCTGGCCGAGCAGTTGGACGGACGCGTGGTGGCCGAAGCGACGGACCGCAACGAACTGCTGCGGTGGGCGCGCCTCTTCAACGAGTTCAAGCTGGCGGGCATCATCAAGGGTGGGGGCGATGAGTACGCTCGCTTGGAGCAGGTAAAGGCCACGGGCCTGCCCCTCATCGTTCCGGTGAATTTTCCGGATGCCTATGACGTGGAGGACCCCTACGATGCGCAGGAGGTCTCCTACGCCCGCTTGAAGCACTGGGAGATGGCCCCCTACAATGCCGCGATCCTTGACACCAGTGGCGTGGTGTTCGCCCTCAGCACCCACGGCCGGAAGGACCTGAAGGACCTCTGGAAGGATGTGCGTCGCATGGTCGCCTGCGGTCTTGACAGCGCCCGTGCCATTGAGGCCTTCACCACGGAGCCGGCCCGTCTGTTCGGGCTCGATGACCGCTTCGGCGCGCTCCGTCCCGGCATGGCCGCCAACTTCCTGATCACCTCGGGCCATCTGCTCGCCGAGCGCAACATCATCCACGAGACCTGGGTGGATGGCATCCGCTTCGTGAACGAGGATCTCGACCGCACGGTGTTGAAGGGCAGCTACGAGCTCAACCTGCAGGATGGCATCTGGAACCTGGAGGTGAGCGGTGAAGGGGAGAAGCTCGAAGCCTTTGTCCGTCGTGCGGACGAGCCGGACAGCCTGCGGGTCAAGGCGCGCATGGACCGTTCCGGCAGCATCATCAGCCTGAGCTTCGCATCACGGTCCGATCCCAAGGCGGTGATACGGCTGAGCGGCACCATCCACGGTGGCGGGGGGCTCTGGGATGGACAAGGCCAGCGGCCGGGTGGCCAGTGGTTCCATTGGTCGGCCCTGCGCCGTGCCGAGAAGAACGGGGCACGCAAGGCCGGGCGCGACAGCACGGCGGTGAAAGTGCAGGAGCATCCGGGGCCCGTTCCGCAACCCCTGGTGGGCTTCGGCTGGACCGAGGCGCCCATGCAAGGCACGGTGATCTTCAGGTATGCCACGGTATGGACGAACACCGAGCAGGGGGTCCTGCGCAACACCGATGTGTGCATCCATGAAGGGCGCATCAAGGCCGTGGGTCAGGGGCTGGATGTGCACGCGCTGTTCCCCGGGAAGAAGAAGCCCGAGGTGACCGAGGTGAACGCCACCGGCATGCACCTCACCTGCGGGATCGTCGACGAGCATTCGCACATCGCCATCGCACGCGGGGTGAACGAGGGCGCCATGGCGGTGTCCTCCCAGGTACGCATCGGTGATGTGGTGAACCCCGACGACATCAACATCTACCGCAACCTGGCCGGTGGTGTCACCACGGTGCAGCTGCTCCACGGCAGTGCGAACCCCATCGGCGGGCAGAGCGCACTGATCAAATTGCGCTGGGGCCAGGCGGCGGACAGCCTGCTCATCCGGGGTGCGGCCGGCCACATCAAGTTCGCCCTGGGCGAGAACGTAAAGCAGAGCAACTGGGGGCCGGGCAGCCGATTCCCCCGCTCACGCATGGGGGTCGAACAGCAGTTCTACGAGGCCTTCCATCGCGCCCGGGAGTACGATCAGGCCCAGCGCCGCTGGAACGAACTCCGTCCCCGTGACCGCATCGGCCAGGTACCGCCGCGGATCGACCCTCAGCTTGAGGCGCTGGCCGAGATCCTGCGCGGCGAGCGCTTCATCACCTGCCACAGCTATGTGCAGAGCGAGATCGACATGCTCATGCATGTGGCCGACAGCATGGGTTTCACGGTGAACATCTTCACCCACATCCTCGAAGGCTACAAGGTGGCGCGCAAGATGCAGCAGCATGGGGTCAGCGCCAGCACCTTCAGCGATTGGTGGGCATACAAGTTCGAGGTGTACGATGCGATCCCCTACAACGCGGCCCTGCTGCACCAGCATGGTGTGAACACCGGCATCAACAGCGACGATGCCGAGATGAGCCGGCGCCTGAACCAGGAAGCGGCCAAAGCCGTGAAGTATGGAGGTGTCAGTCCTGAGGAGGCCTGGAAGATGGTGACCTTGAACCCGGCGCGCATGCTGAAGCTCGACCACCGGCTGGGCACCGTGGAGCCGGGGAAGGACGCCGACCTGGTGCTCTGGTCCGCCGATCCGCTCAGCATTGCCGCCCGTGTGGAGCGGACCTATGTGGATGGTGTGTGCTACTTCGATCGCGCAAAGGATGCCGCGCAGCGCGCCTGGGTGGCCGCCGAGCGCGACCGTATCGTACGCGCCATGATGGCGGCGAAGGCGGATGGTGCTCCGACCCGCAAGCCGCGGCGCGAGCATCAGCACCTCTGGCATTGCGATGATATCGGCGAGGAGGAACAACAACACCTGGACCACGATGCGCATTGAACGAGCGCTCCCGATCCTGGCCCTGCTGCTGGGCCTTGGCGCCACGGGTGTGATGGCACAGCAGCCTGTGCCCGCTCCCGCCCAGCAGCGCAGCGTGCTGGTCACCGGAGGCACCGTGCATGTGGGGGATGGACGTGTCATTGACGAAGGCGCAGTGGGCTTCCGCAACGGCAAGGTGGATTTCGTGGGCTACGCTTACGGGGTCACCGCCACGTACGATACCATCATCCAGGTCGCCGGCAAGCATGTCTATCCGGGCTTCATCGCCGCCGATGCGACGCTCGGGCTTGAGGAGATCGAGGCTGTGCGCTCCAGCGTGGATAAGGAGGACATCGGACGGTTCGAGCCGGAGATGCGAACGCTGATCGCCTACAAGGCCGATTCGCGGGTGATACCGACCACGCGGTCGAACGGGGTGCTCATCGCGCAGATCGCACCGCGCGGACTGGTGATCGGCGGTACCAGCTCCATCGTGCAGCTCGATGCGTGGGACTGGGAGCAGGCCGCGGTGAAGGTGGATGATGCCGTGCACATGAACTGGCCGGCCGCCTACCAGCGCACGGGATGGTGGGCTGAGCCGGGCGAAACCGACAACGAGAAGCGGGATGAGCGTGCCCAGCGGCTGGAGGAGCTGCGCACCTTCTTCCGCAGGGCCAGGGCCTACGCACAAGTGGAGGCCCCCGAGGCGCACGACCTGCGGCTGGAGGCCATGCGCGGGCTGTTCGATGGCTCGAAGGCACTGTTCGTGAACGCCAACGCGGCGAAGGAGATCACCGAGGCCGTGCAGTTCGCCAAGGCCGAAGGCGTGAAGCGCCTGGTGATCGTGGGCGGCCATGACGCCTGGCGGGTGGCCGACCTGCTGCGCGAGAACGACGTCGATGTGGTGCTGAGACGCCTGCACAGCCTGCCCCTGCGGCCGGAGGAGGACATCGACCTGCCCTACCGCCTTCCGGCGCTGCTGAAAGAGCGCGGTGTGCGGTTCTGCCTGGGGTACATGGGTGACATGGAGACCATGGGCCTGCGCAACCTGCCCTTCCTGGCTGGCACGGCCGCCGCCTATGGCCTTTCACCGGAGGATGCGCTGCGCTGCATCACGCTCGATGCGGCCGCCGTGCTCGGCGTGGACGATCGCATGGGCAGTTTGGCGGTGGGCAAGGATGCCACGCTCATCGTATCCGCCGGTGATGCGCTTGATATGCGCGGCAATCAGGTGGTGCATGCCTTCATCCAAGGCCGCCGCATCGTGCTGGACGATCACCACCAGCAGCTGTACCGGATGTACAAGCAGCGGTTGGAGCAGGGTCAGTAGCCCAGCTTCTCCCGCACGCGCTTGAGCACGCCTGCGGCCACATTGCGGGCCTTGTCGGCGCCAGCCTTCAACTGGCGGTCCAGCTCGGCGGGGTCGCTCATGAGGCGATCGAAGGTCTCCCGCTCGGTGCGGAAGCCATCCAGCAGGGCCTCCAGCAGGGCCTTCTTGGCATGTCCATAGCCATAGCCACCGGCGCGGAATTTCGTGGCCATGTCGGCGACGGCATCGGCCGGGGCCACCAGCTTGAAGAGGCGGTACACGTTGTTGGCTTCGGGATCCTTCGGCGCCTCCAGGGGCTGGCTGTCCGTAACGATGCCCATCACATCCTGCTTCAGCTCCTTCTCGCTGGCAAAGAGACGCACCAGGTTGTTGCGGCTCTTGCTCATCTTCTCGCCATCGGTGCCGGGCACCACCATCACCTGCTCGTCGATGCGCGCATCGGGCACCACGAAGGTCTCGCCCATCTGGTGGTTGAAGCGTTCGGCCACATCGCGGGTGAACTCCAGGTGCTGCTTCTGGTCCTTGCCCACCGGCACGTAGTGTGCATCATACAGCAGGATGTCCGCCGCCATGAGCATGGGGTAGGTGAAGAGGCCCGCGTTCACATCCTCCAGGCGGTCGGCCTTGTCCTTGAAGCTGTGCGCGAGGGCGAGCCGCGAATAGGGGAAGAAGCAGCCCAGGTACCAGGCCAGCTCGGTCACCTCCGGCACATCGCTCTGGCGGTAGAACACCGAGCGTTGCGGATCGAGCCCGCAGGCCAGCCACGCCGCGGCCACGGCGTTGGTGTTGCCCCGCAGCACCGCCCCGTCCTTGATCTGGGTGAGGGAATGCAGGTCGGCGATGAAGAAGAAGGAATCGTTGCCCGGTCGTTCGCTGAGGGCGATGGCCGGACGGATCGCGCCCAGCACGTTGCCGAGGTGGGGCACGCCGGTGCTCTGGATGCCGGTGAGGATGCGGGCCATGGCGGAAAGGGCACGAAGATAGCCCGGTGCGGATAACCCGTCCGGCCACGGCGTACCGGCTACCTTCGCCCTCCGTTCAGCCAGGATGAAGGACCGTGCCGCACAGGACCATGCCCGCGTGATCGCCAGCGAGGACCGCCGCTCGCCGCTGGCGAAGTGGCTCTTCCTGCCCCTGCGGTGGGTCTACAAACTGTGGTTCGCGTTGGTCTTTTTCGGCTCGCTGGTGGTGCTCTACATCCCGTTCCGCATCCTGCTCTACACGCCAAGGCGCTACGAACGGGCCTTCCGCCTGAAGCGTGCCTGGGCCTGGTTCCTCCAATGGAGTTGCGGCGTTCCGGTGCGCATGGAGCAGCGTGTCCCCCTGCCCGAGGCCCCGTACGTCATCTGCTGCAACCACAGCAGCTACCTGGACATCATCCAGATGTACAACGTCATCCCCAGCTATTTCCTCTTCATGGGGAAGTATGAACTGCTGAAGTGGCCACTCTTCAACATCTTCTTCAAGGGCATGAACATCGCCGTGAACCGCGGCAGCCACATTGAGGCCGCCAAGGCTTTCCGCAAGGCCGCCCAGGCGATCGACCGCGGCACCAGCATTGCCCTCTTCCCCGAGGGCACCATCCCGGCTTACGCCCCCCGCATGAAGCCGTTCAAGGATGGGGCCTTCCGACTGGCCATCGAGAAGCAGGTGCCCATCGTGCCCATCACCTTCGTGGACCATTGGCGCCTGTTCGGCGAGCCGGTGGAACTGCTCTCGCGGGCGCGCCCGGGCATCGCCCGTGCCGTGGTGCACGCACCCATCCCCACCAAGGGGCTCACGATGGACGATCTGGTAGCTTTGCGACGCAAGGTCTACGAGGTGATCGAGGGTCCCTTGCTCAAGGCCTGAGCCTATCGGTCACCCCGCACAAGTTCCCACGCTCCATGAAGATCGACAACGCCACCCTGGACCGGATCGCCGAACTGGCCCGCCTGGACTTCAGCGACCCGTCCGCGCGTGCCGCCATCCTGGCGGACATGGAGCGGGTGCTCGGTTTCGTGGAGAAGCTCAACGAGGTCGATACCAATGGGGTGGAACCGCTGATCTTCATGACCGAGGAGGCCGATGTGCTGCGCGACGATGCGGTGGTGCCCGGCGACATCGTGCCCAAGGCCGATGCCCTGCGCAACAGTCCGGTGAAGGACAGCGACTACTTCAAGGTGCCGCGCGTGGTCGACAAGGGCTGAACGCCTCAGGCCTTTGAAGGGGCCAGTTCGGCCTCCGCTTCCTCCTCCTGCACGGGTCCATCGCTCCATCGCGCCCGCGGCCCGGTGCCCAGTTCGCGCCAGCCGTAGACCAGCACCAGCGTGATGGCCGACAGCAGGTTCACGGCCACGAAGGCGGTGACATAGGTGGCATCACCCCCGTGCCAGGCCGGCAGCACCGGGATCAGGAAGAAGGCGCAGTTGCTGATGATCTGCATGATGAGCAGCACCGTGCCGCTGTGGGTCATGTTGTAGGCCCAGCCCAGCAGCACCGTGAGGCACACCATGCTCAACAGGAACACCGGCCAGGGGTAGCCGTCCGGCACGCCCTCGCCCACGAGCAGCATGGGCAGATACCACAGGCCCCAGGCCACGCCCACCGTGAGGCAGGCACGCAGTGCGCTGTACTTCTCCTGCAGGCGCGTCACGCTGAACTTCATCCAGGCTGTCTCCTCCACGAAGGCGATGCCGATGATGAACGGCAGGTTCACGATCAGGCCCTTCAGCGCCTTGAACGTGCCACCGAAGAAGTCGGGCACGAACCAGCCCGGCCATTCGGCGATGCCGAAAAGCACCAGGCCGCCGATGCCGAGGTAGGTGAAGAGGATCTTCCACGAGAAGGCCAGCGCGTACCACTGCGGCCCCACGCGCCAGGTGAGGAAAGCGCCGAACAGCTTGCGAAGACCGGCCTTGCCCTCCAGGTACCAGGTGAGCGCCAGCGCGAACGCCAGCGGACCAAAGGCCCGGAACCGGAACACCATCCAGGCCTCCGGCACATCGTGCATATGCGAGCCTTCCGGCACCATCCACTTCACCAGCCCCACCACGATGAACTGATAGCTCAGGGTGAGGATGCTGAAGACCAATACGGGATATTTTCGGATGAAGGTGCTCATTGGATCGGCGAATGGCGGGCGAAGCTAGTTCCGTACCTGGCCTTTGTCAAGTTCGTACCTGGCCGGAACATACGCTGAACAGGCCGCCTCGGCGATCGACCGGGGACTACCTTCGCGGCCCACAAGAACCCCATTCAGGATGTACGGCACACTGAAGTCCCATCTGCAACAGGAACTCGCGGCCATCGAGGCGGCCGGCTTGTTCAAGCGCGAACGCATCATTACCAGTGACCAGGGCGCGGAGATCACCGTGAATGGCAAGCAGGTCCTGAACTTCTGTGCCAACAACTACCTCGGTCTCAGCTCCCACCCCGATGTGGTGAAGGCCGCCCATGACACGCTGGACACCCATGGCTACGGCATGAGCAGCGTGCGCTTCATCTGCGGCACGCAGGACATCCACAAGGAGCTGGAGGCCAAGCTGGCCACCTTCCACGGCACCGAGGACACCATCCTCTACGCGGCCTGCTTCGATGCCAATGGCGGGGTGTTCGAGCCGCTGCTGGGGGAGGAGGACGCCATCATCAGCGATGCCCTGAACCATGCCAGCATCATCGACGGGGTGCGGCTCTGCAAGGCGAAGCGCTACCGCTACGCCAACAACGACATGGCCGACCTGGAGGTGCAATTGAAGGCGGCCCGTGCGGATGGCGCCCGCCACATCATCATCGTCACCGACGGGGTCTTCAGCATGGACGGCATCGTGGCCGACCTGAAGGGCATCTGCGACCTGGCCGATCGGTACGAGGCCTTGGTCATGGTGGACGAGTGCCATGCCGCCGGCTTCATCGGGAAGACCGGACGGGGCAGCTTGGAGCACTGTGGTGTGATGGGTCGTGTGGACATCATCACCGGCACCTTGGGCAAGGCCCTCGGCGGCGCCATGGGCGGCTATACCACCGGCCGGAAGGAGATCATCGAGATGCTGCGTCAGCGCAGCCGGCCCTACCTCTTCAGCAACTCGCTGGCCCCGTCAATCGTGGGCGCCAGCATTGCCGTGATCGACCTGCTGAGCCGCACCACCGAGCTGCGTGACCGCTTGGAGCGCAACGTGGATCGCTTCCGCACGGGCATCGAGGCCCTGGGCTTCAAGACCCGGGGTGCGGGCGCGGCTATCGTGCCCGTGATGCTGGGCGACGCCAAACTGAGCCAGGTGATGGCCGACAAACTGCTCGCCGAGGGCATCTACGTGATCGGTTTCTTCTACCCCGTGGTGCCCAAGGACACGGCCCGGATCCGGGTGCAGTTGAGCGCGGCCCATACCGATGCCCATATCGACAAGGCCCTGGCCGCTTTTGCCAAGGTGGGCCGGGAACTGGGGGTCATTGCCTGAGACAGAGCGGTTTGTGCATGATGAACGGAGGCCTTTGAACACCCGGTTGTTGGTTTCCGCGAAAAGGATCTATCTTCGCAGCCCGTTTCCGGGATAGTCCCTTTTCAAACGCACACGACAGTGGCTTCGACGACACACACAACCAGCATGGCCAATGCGGCCACCGTGCAGCCCGAATGGCTGCTCGTGGATGCTGAGAACGAAGTACTTGGCCGACTCGCCAGCAAGGTGGCGATGCTCGTCCGCGGCAAGCACAAGACCACCTTCACCCCGCACGTGAACTGCGGCGACCATGTGGTGGTGATCAATGCCGACAAGGTCCGCCTCACCGGCGACAAGATGTCCTACAAGGAGTACCAGCGCTTCAGCGGGCACCCCGGGGGCCGTACGGTGGAGATCGCGAAGGACCTGAAGGTGCGCAAGCCCGAGGCCATGCTGGAGATCGCCGTACGCGGCATGCTCCCGAAGAACCGCCTGGGCCGCCGCCTCTTCAATAACCTGCACGTGGTGGCAGGTACCACGCACAAGCACGAGGCCCAGAAGCCCCGCAAGTTCGACCTGAACACGATCAAGTAAGATGGCAAACACCAACAGCCTCGGTCGTCGCAAGACCGCAGTGGCCCGTGTGATCCTCACCGAAGGCAACGGGAACATCACGGTGAACGGCCGTGACGGCAAGGAGTACTTCCCCATCACCATGCAGCAGTTCAAACTGCAGCAGCCCTTCAAGCTCACCGATACGGTGGGCAAGTACGATGTGGTGGCCCGTGTGGATGGTGGCGGCATCACCGGTCAGGTGGACGCCCTGCGCCTGGGCATCGCCCGTGCGCTGGTGAAGCTCGACCCCGAGCACAAGCCCAAGCTCAAGGCCGAGGAGCTCATGACGCGCGATCCCCGTGCCGTGGAGCGCAAGAAGTTCGGACGCAAGAAAGCGCGCAAGCGTTACCAGTTCAGCAAGCGTTAAGGTCCCTGCGCTTGTTCAGGATCCAATCCCGCTGGACCGCCCTTGTCGAAGTGGACAAGGGCGCTACCAGCGGGATGCCTGTATCAACGGGAACAAGGAAAGTGAACTAAACAAGAGGAAAGATGGCTCGTTTGGAATTCAAGCAGTTGCTCGATGCCGGGGTGCACTTCGGCCACCTGAAGCGCAAGTGGAACCCCAACATGGCGCCCTACATCTTCGACGAGAAGAAGGGCATCCACATCATCGACCTGAACAAGACGTCGGTGAAGCTCGAGGAGGCCGCCGCCGCCATGAAGAACATCGCCCGCGGGGGCAAGAAGGTGCTCTTCGTAGCCACCAAGAAGCAGGCGAAGGACATCGTGGCCGAGAAGGTGAAGCCCACCGGCATGCCTTTCGTCACCGAGCGCTGGAGCGGTGGCATGCTCACCAACTTCGGCACCATCCGCCGCACCATCAAGAAGATGGCCACCATCGATCGCATGAAGACCGATGGCACCTTCGACAACATGAGCAAGCGTGAGCGTCTCCAGGTGAGCCGCCAGCGCGAGAAGATGGAGAAGAACCTCGGTTCCATCGCCGACCTCACCCGCCTGCCCAGCGCGCTCTTCATCGTGGACATCACGAAGGAGCACATCGCCGTGGCCGAGGCCCGCAAGCTCAACATCCCCACCTTCGCCATGGTGGACACCAACAGCGACCCCACGCTGGTGGACTTCCCGATCCCGGCCAACGACGACGCCACCAAGAGCATCGAGCTCATCGTGGACGTCATGATCCAGGCCATCAACGAGGGCATGGAGGAGCGCAAGAACGACAAGACCGCGGTGGACGAGGTGGATGGCGAGGAGGCCGAGGAGGGCGCCGCTGAAGTGGAGGCCGGCACCGAGACCTCCGAGGAGAACAACTGATATCCATGTGGTCGGTACGGGCGCGAGATCCCGCGCCCACACCGCCCGAACAACACAATGAGCACCATGGCAATCACCGCCGCTGATGTGAACAAGCTGCGCCAGATCACCGGCGCAGGCATGATGGACTGCAAGAAGGCCCTCACCGAGGCCAATGGCGACTTCGATACCGCCATCGACCTGCTCCGCAAGCAGGGCCAGAAAGTGGCCGCCAAGCGCGCCGACCGCGATGCCACCGAAGGCCTCGTGATCGCGAAGACCACCGCTGACGGCACCAAGGGCGTGCTGGTATGCACCAACTGCGAGACCGACTTCGTGGCCAAGAACGCTGACTTCACCGCCATGGCCGAGCGCATCGCCACCATCGCCTTGGAGAAGGGCCTTGACACCATCGATGCCCTGAAGGCCGCTGCCTACGACAGCAATGGCCTCACCATCGCCGAGAAGCTCATCGAACAGACGGGTGTGATCGGTGAGAAGATCGACGTGAGCGCATGCCACGCCCTGAGCGCGCCCTACGTGTTCGCCTACAACCACCCGGGCAACAAGGTGGCCAGCCTCGTGGCTTTGAACAAGGCCGGAGCCGAGAGCGTGGCGAAAGACGTGGCCATGCAGGTCGCCGCCATGGCGCCCATCGCCCTGGACAAGAGCAGCACCCCGCAGAGCGTGATCGACAAGGAATTGGAGATCGGCAAGGAGCTCGCCATCCAGGAGGGCAAGCCCGCCGACATGGCCGACAAGATCGCCATGGGCCGTCTGAACAAGTTCTTCAAGGAGAGCACCCTGCTCGCCCAGGAGTTCATCAAGGACAACAAGCTCAGCGTGGAGCAGTACGTGAAGACCGCCGACAAGGACCTTACCGTCACCGGCTTCAAGCGTCACTCGCTCACCATCTGATCGACATCCGTTATTGTTGAACGGCCCCGGTCCTCCGGGGCCGTTCGCATTTCACGCCGGTGCGTCATGCGCAGGTCGCTCCGTTTTTCCTTCCTTTGGCCTCCGATCGTCGCATCCCGATCCACCCTCCGATGGCAGCCACGAACGGAACCTCGCTCACCTACAAGCGCATCCTCCTGAAGCTCTCCGGCGAGAGCCTCATGGGCGGGCAGTCCTACGGCATCGATCCCCGCATGCTGGACCAGTACGCGGCGGAGATCATTGCCGTGGCCGCCGAAGGGGTGGAGGTGGCCGTGGTGATCGGCGGGGGCAACATCTACCGCGGCATGCAGGCCAGCGGCGGCATCGACCGCGTGCAGGGCGACCACATGGGCATGCTGGCCACCGTGATCAACAGCCTGGCGCTGCAGAGCGCGCTGGAGGCCAAGGGCCACAAGACCCGGCTGATGACCGCCATCAAGATGGAGCAGATCGCCGAGCCCTTCATCCGCCGCCGCGCCGTGCGCCACCTGGAGAAGGGCCGCATCGTGATCTTCGGTGCCGGCACCGGCAACCCCTACTTCACCACCGACACGGCCGCGAGCCTGCGCGCCATCGAGATCGAGGCCGATGTGATCCTGAAGGGCACCCGCGTGGACGGCATCTACACCGCCGATCCCGAGAAGGACA
>Ga0315900_10005237_pt1 | contig 17875 bp, 14 predicted proteins | sample LakEriMetagenome_FD_203521 | JGI IMG/M metagenome (GOLD analysis project Ga0315900, IMG submission 203521) | Freshwater fungal communities from buoy surface, Lake Erie, Ohio, United States - Buoy 12 MA114 | ecosystem: Environmental > Aquatic > Freshwater > Lake > Lake biofilm | place: USA: Lake... | reverse complement strand
CCACCAGCGCGCCGTTGATGCGGAAGCGCTCCCGAAAGTCCTTCAGGTGGGGGGAGGTGTGCAGCCCCACCTTCAGACCGGCCTCCTGCAGGGCGCTGGCGATGAGGTGACTGGTACTGCCCTTGCCGTTGGTGCCGGCCACATGCACGCACTTCAGGCCGTGTTCGGGGTGGCCCAGCGCCTCCATCAAGGCGTGGGTGTTGTGCAGGTCGGCCTTGTAGGCGGCCTGCCCGATGCGCTGGAACATGGGGAGCTGCGCGTAGAGGTACGCCAGCGTCTCCGCATAGGTCATGGTTAGCCGGGGAAGAAGCGCAGCTTGATGTAATGCGCCTGTTCGGGTGGGCCGTTCGGCAGAGGCACGAAACGGCAGGTCTTGGCCGCACGCAAGGCCACGTTCTGGATCGCCACATCGGGTGTGCCGGTATTGGCCACGGATACCCGCAGCACCTTGCCCTCGCGGTCCACGATCACCTTCACCTCCACCCAGGTTGCGTTCTGCAATTGGGGTCGTTCGCTCAGGTCTGGTCCTTTCGCGAGTCCCCGGCCGCTTCCGCGCAGTTCCCAGCCATCCCCGCGCATGGCACCAAGTCCACCCGGGCGGCCGTCCTCCACACCGGGATCGCCCGGCTTGGTGTTGTCCGGACCGTCGGCGGGTTCCTGTCCAGGTTTGTTCCAGTTGTTCAGCGCGTCGGAAAGCCGGTTGTCCAATTGGGGTTCCGTGGGTTTCACGGGCTTGGGCGTGGGTTTGGTGACGGGCTTCGGGTCCTTCGGCCGCACCACTTCCACGTCGCTGTTCTCATCCGTCACCACCTCCTCGTTCTGTTCGGGCACCACCGGTGCGGCGCTTTGCTCGCCACCAGGGTCGGTTGTGGGTCGGTCCCCGCCTCCATCATCCGTGGTGCCGAAGTCGGCCATGGCCACTTCCACGGATTCCTCCGGCAGCGGCGGATCGAAGTGCTTCAGGCCCACGAACATGAACAGGATCAGCAGCAGCACGTGGATCACAAGGGTGGTGATCAGGCCGGTGGCCCGGTCGCGACGCTCCTCCTGCTGAAGGGCTCCGGTCATGGCTGGGCAGGTGTTGGTTGCTGTCCCGGCGCCGTGGGTGCGGCGGCCAGTACGATGCGCCACTTGCGCGTCTTGGCGATGTTGAGGATGTCGACCATCCGGCCGGTGGGCACGTCCTGAGCCACGCTCAGCACGATCGCATCACTTTCCGTGTGTTTGGCCATTTCGGCCGTCAGGGCGGTCTCCACCTCCGCCATGCTGATGTTCGCGCCGTTCAGGGTGGCCTCCTCCGCGTTCAGCAGGCGCAGGGCCACTTTCGGCGGGGTCTTGCTGGTGGAGGTCTTGTTCTTCGGAAGGTCCACCGGTAGGGCGAAGGGGCTCACCATCGTGCTCACGATCACGAAGAAGATCAGCAGCAGGAAGACCAGGTCGGTCATGCTGCTCAGGCTGAAGCCCGCATCCACCTTATGTGTGCTGCGTATGGCCATGGGTCACTTCGGGCGTGTGGCGATGATGACCTTCCAGTTGTTGCGCTTGGCGATGTCCATGACCCCCACGGTCACCCCTGCGGGTACGCGCTGGTCCACATGGATCACCAGGCTGGGGTTCTGCTCCTGAATGGAGGCCATCCGTTCCAGCAGTACACGCTCAAGCTCCAGGGGTTCGACAGGCATGTCGTTCACGCTGAAGGCGCCGTCCGCATCGATGCGCACACCCACCCGCGGCTTCTCCTTGGTCTTGTTGGCGCTCACGGGCAGGTCCACCGGCATGGTGGTGGGGCTGATCATGGTGCTGATGATGACGAAGAAGATCAGGAGCAGGAAGACCAGGTCGGTCATGCTGCTCAGGCTGAAGCCCGCGTCGATCTTATTGCTGCTGCGCAGTCGCACGGTGGATGATCACTTTGCCGGTGATTCCAACACTTCCATGAACTCGATGGTCCGCGATTCCATCTTCTGTACCACCTTGTTCACCCGCGCCACGAGCAGGTTGTAGCCGATGTAGGCCGGGATGCCGATGATGAGGCCCGCCACGGTGGTGATCATGGCCTGCATCATGCCACCGCTCAGCTGGCTCAGTTCCACGCCGGCACCGCTCACCTCCATGGTGTGGAAGGTCACCACCATGCCCACCACGGTGCCGAGGAAGCCCAGCATCGGGGCTGCGCCGGATACGGTGGCGATGATCGGAAGGCCGCTCTCCAACCGGTAGATCTCCAGCTTGCCCTGGTTCTCGATGCTCACCTCGATGTCCTTCATGGGCTTGCCGATGCGGTTGATGCCCTTCTCGAGCATGCGCGCCACAGGGGTGTTCGTGGTCTGGCACAGGTTCCGGGCGCTGTCGATCTTGCCATCGCGGATGTAGTCGCGGATCTTCGCCATGAAGTCCTTCTCATCGCGCAGGGCCCTGTTGATGGCCATCATGCGCTCGATGATGATGTAGACCGCGGCGAGCGACATCAAGCCGAGGGGGCCCATGATGTACCAGCCGCCCATCTTGATGAGCTCCCAAACGGAAAGGGTGGTCTCCTGGGGCACGACCGGCGTGGTGTTGGCGTTCTCCAGCACCTGGCGCGCGGCCTCGCTGGCATCCTGGATCTGGGCGAAGAGTTCGAGGGACATGATCACGGGTTGTAGGGTGAACGCGGGGGTACCGCTCGTAATTGTCAATTGAGTTTCTCCAAGGCGATCTCGAACGCCGTGCGGGTGAGGTGCAGCCGGTGCGGATGGCGCGTGTGGCAGTCCTCGAGCGCCTTGCCGATCACGCGGCTTACGTCCTCGAAGATGCCCCTGTCGGAAAGGTCGTTCCCAGGTTGCATGCAGTAGGCGAACACCCGGGCCATGCCACAGTTGGCGATGAAGTCGGGGATCACGCTCACCCGGCCGTCGGCATGCTCGGCAATGGGGCCGTAGAAGATCTGCGGATCGGCGAAGGGCACGTTGGCCCCGCTGGCGATCACCTCCAGACCGGCCTTCGCCATGCGGTCCACCTGGTCCTGGGTCACGAGCCGGCTTGCGGCACAGGGCAGGAAGACCTCCGCGCCGAGGTCCCAGATGCGCTCGTTCACCTGGTCGAAAGGGACCATGTCTTGCATGCGCAGGGCATTGCCGGCCTTGTCCATGAAGAGGGTGCGCACTTCGTCGGCGGAAAAGCCCTCCGGGCGCAGTGCGCCGCCATGCCGGTCGATGATGCCCACGATGCGGGCGCCCTGCCGGGCCAGGTAGTAGCCGGCGGCTGCCGCCACGTTGCCCCAGCCCTGCACGATGACGCGCCTGCCTGCCGGCGAGGCAGGCTTGCCCTTCACCTCCCCGCCGTACACGCGGTAGAAGTGGCCCACGCTCTCGGCCACGCCCCAGCCGGTGATCATGTCGGCCACGGCATACTTGCCGGGCACGGGCACGTAGGCCGCATCGTTCACCACTTTGCTCACGCCTTCGCGTAGTTGGGCGATGGCCTGCAGCTTCACGTCCTCCTGCGTGCCGACGTGGCCGTTCACCACGCCCTCCTGCGGGTGCCGCAGGCCGTAGCGCTCGGTGATGGGGATCACGTCGTGCAGTTCGTCCACGTTGAGGTCGCCGCCGGTGCCGTAGTAGGTCTTCAGCAGGGGCATCACGGCCTTGTACCACCGATCGAGCACCGCGTTCTTCCGCGGGTCCGCCGGGTCGAAGTCGATGCCGCTCTTGGCCCCGCCGATGGGCGGTCCGCACACGCTGAACTTCACCTCCATGGTCTTGGCCAGGCTCTCCACCTCGCGGCGGTCCAGCCCTTTGCGCATGCGGGTGCCACCGCCGGCCGCGCCACCGCGCAGGCTGTTGATCACCACCCAGCCACGGGCGCCCGTGGGGGCGTCGTTCCATTCGAACACGATCTCGGGAGCGCGCTCCTCGAAGCGGCGCAGGGCATCACGCATGGGCGTCCGGTTGCAGGTGGGGCGAAGGTAACCCGGCAGTTTCCGCCGCTTTGGCTGCTGGTGGTCTTAGGTTTTCCCGGAGGGATGTTAATTGGCCCCGTACACCGCCCCGCCCACGCTGTTGCGGTCCGCGCCGGTCACGCTGGCCAGGCAGTTCACCTCGCCCCGCAGGCGCAGCACACCCAGCAACGCGAAGATCAGCGCCTCCTTGAAGTCCACAATGGCGGACTCGGGCACCTCGATGGCAGGGCCCGCCAGTGCGCGGAGCCGCTCGATGAGGAAGGCATGGTGGGCGCCTCCACCGGTCACGAGCACCGGTCCCTGGGCAAAGGCGAGGGCGGTGGCCTGCTGGTGCGCGATGTGCTCCACCACGGTGGCCATGCGGTCGGCCAGGGGAATGCTGCGGTCCGCGATCAGGGGGCGTATGGCGGCATCGAACCATTCGCGGCCCAGCGAACGCGGTGGGGGTTGGTGATGGAAGGGGAGGGCGTTCAGCGCGTCCAACAGCCCAGGGTACACCGTGCCTTGCCGGGCCAGAACACCGTCCGCATCGAAGGGTTGTCCCGCTTCGTTGGCCAGGAAGTTCAAGGCCTGGTTGCCGATGCACACATCGTAGCCCTGCACCCGGTCCGCGCCATGCAGCGCGATGTTGCAGATGCCCCCGATGTTGAGGAAGGCCTTGTGGCGCGGGAAGAGCAGTTGTTCGCCGAGCGGTACGAGCGGTGCACCCTGTCCGCCGAGGGCCATGTCCATCGTCCGGAAGTCGCACACGGTGGTGACCCCGGTGATCGCAGCGATGCGCGCCCCGCAGCCGATCTGCGTGGTGAGGCCCTCTTCCGGCCGGTGGAACAGGGTGTGCCCATGGGAGGCGATCAGGTCCGCCGGGCGGCCGTTCAGCAGCTCCCTGCAGGCCGTGCCGATGCGGTCGCCGAGGTCGCGGTGCAGCCGCGCCAGTTCCAAGGCGGGGCCGTGCATGGCCTCCTTCAGCCGCCGCTGGAAGGGCGCGTCATAGGGAACCGTTCGCGCATCCAGGATGTTGAAGCTCCAGTCGCCCACGTCATGGACCAGTTCGCACACCGCGAGGTCGAGGCCGTCCAACGAGCTTCCGCTCATTGCGCCGATCACCCTGTACCGGTCCGGTCCGCCTGCTTCCATGGCGCCAAGTTACCCGCTACTTTTGCCCTCCCCAGAAAAGAACGTCCATGTCCCATACCGCCACCCTCGCCGGCCTCAATTTCGAACTTTCCGAAGAGCAGATCGCCGCACGCGACGCCGCCCGTGATTTCGCCCAGAACGTGCTGAAGCCCGGCGTTATTGACCGCGACCGCGAGCAGCGGTTCCCCGCCGAGGAGATCAAGCAGCTCGGTGAACTGGGTTTCCTGGGCATGATGGTGGACCCCAAGTACGGCGGCGGTGGCATGGACACCATCAGCTACGTGCTGGTGATGGAGGAGTTGAGCAAGGTGGATGCCAGCGCCAGCGTGGTGGTGAGCGTGAACAACAGCCTGGTCTGCTACGGCCTGGAGAACTACGGAACGGAGGCCCAGAAGCAGAAATACCTGGTGCCCCTGGCCAAGGGCGAAAAGATCGGGGCCTTCTGCCTCAGCGAGCCCGAGGCCGGCAGCGATGCCACAAGCCAGCGCACCACGGCCATCGACATGGGTGACCACTACCTGCTCAACGGTACCAAGAACTGGATCACCAATGGCGGAACGGCGAGCACCTACCTCGTGATCGCACAGACCGATGCCGCCAAAGGCCACAAAGGGATCAACTGCCTCATCGTGGAGAAGGGCATGCCCGGCTTCGTGGTGGGTGCCAAGGAGGACAAGCTCGGTATTCGCGGTAGCGATACCCACACGCTCATGTTCCAGGACGTGAAGGTGCCCAAGGAGAACCGGATCGGTGACGATGGATTCGGCTTCACCTTCGCCATGAAGACCCTGAGCGGTGGGCGCATCGGCATCGCCGCACAGGCACTGGGTATCGCGAGCGGTGCCTACGAACTGGCCCTCGCCTATAGCAAGGAGCGCAAGGCCTTCGGTAAGGCCATCAGCGAACACCAGGCCATCGCCTTCAAACTGGCCGACATGGCCACCGAGATCGAGGCAGCCCGCCTGCTTTGCCTGAAGGCTGCCTGGCTGAAGGACCAGCACCTGAACTACGACCAGGCCAGCGCCATGGCCAAGGTGTTCGCCAGCGAAGTGGCCATGCGGACCACCGTGGAAGCGGTCCAGGTGCACGGCGGCTACGGTTTCGTGAAGGAATACCACGTGGAGCGCCTGATGCGCGACGCCAAGATCACCCAGATCTATGAGGGCACCAGTGAGGTGCAGCGTATCGTGATCAGCCGTGGCGTGCTGAAGGGCTGATCGGTCGCAGGAACGCGACCACGTGTCAGATGGGCACCTGTAGCGTCGACCTACAGCCCGTCGACGAGCGTTTCCAGTTTGATCCCCCGCGAACCCTTCACCAGCACGAGGTGCCCGGTGAGTGGTTCATGCTTCAGGAGTTCGAGCAGCGCCGCTGCGTTGGGGAATGCCTGCGCGGGTGTGGTCCGCTGGAATTCGGGCCCCACATAATGGGCGTCCAATCCGAGTTCTCGTACCAAGGCCACGATGGCGCCATGTTCGGCCGCACTCTCGGCGCCCAGTTCGCGCATGTCGCCGAGGATGGCCAGCTTGGGCCGTTCAGAGGTCATGGCAGCGAAGTTGCGCAGGGCTGCGGCCATGCTGGTGGGGTTGGCGTTGTAGGCGTCCAGCACCAAGTGGTTGCGGCCTGTATCGCGGAACTCGGACCGGCTGTTGCTCGGCGTGTAGGCCGATAGCGCACCGGCGATGTTATCCTCGAACACCCCGAAGTACTGTCCGATGCACACGGCCGCCAACGCGTTCGGGGCATTGTAGTTGCCGATCAGTTTGGTGGTGATGTGGTAGTGCCCGTGGAAGCGATGGTCCTCGAACACCAGCTCCATGAAGGGCCCTGCGTCTGGAATGGCGTGGCCCTTGGTATAGGCATCGTCCGTGTCCCCATAGGTCACACGGTTCAGGACCTCGCTCTTCGCCATCAGCAGCGGATCCTCCGCGTTCACGAACACGGTGCCCTGATGGCCGCCAAGGAAGCCGTACATCTCGGTCTTGGCGGTGATCACGCCCTCGTAGCTGCCGAATCCTTCCAGGTGTGCACGGCCGATGTTGGTGATCAAGCCGTGCGTGGGTTCGGCGATGTCCACCAGCTCGGCGATGTCGCCCACCTTGTTGGCGCCCATCTCGATGATGGCTATGCGGTGCTCCTTGGTCAGGCGAAGCAGCGTGAGGGGTACGCCGATGTGGTTGTTGAGGTTGCCGCTGGTGGCCAGGGTGGGCCTGTCCTCGGCCAGCACGGCATGGACCAGTTCCTTGGTGGTGGTCTTGCCGTTGGTGCCGGTGATGCCGATCACCGGGATGTCGAACTGGCGGCGGTGGTGCCGGGCCAGGTCCTGCAGGGCCTTCAGCACATCGGGCACCAGCAGGTAGCGCTCGTCCTGCACCACGGCAGGGTCGTCCACCACCGCGTGCTGCGCGCCTTTGCTCAAGGCCTCGGCCGCAAAGGCGTTGGCATTGAAGTTGGGCCCCTTCAGGGCGAAGAACAGGCAGCCGGGGGTGATGGCCCGGGTGTCGGTACAGGGGGCGGTGGAACGCAGGAAGTGGGCGTGCAGGATCTCGGTGCTGGTCATGAACGAACGAGCCCCCGGGGATGCCGGGGGCTCGAAAATAGGTCGGTGTTGAGCGTCAACGCTTCTGGTCGAGCTTCTTCTTGTTCTTGTCGTCGCCCAGGCCTTTCGGGCTGCCCACGCGGGTCATCGCGCAACGGAAGCCGATGGTGGCCGTGCTCTGGCGCTCGTCCAGGTGACGGCGGGTGGCGGGGTTGGCCCAGTAGATGCGGTCGGCCCAGCTGGCGCCCTTGTAAACGCGGCTGCGGTCGTTCACCAGGGTGGTCTTGCCCCAGTCGTACATCGGGTTGCCCTCGAAGTCGGGCTGCTCGTAGTAGATGCTGCTCTCCACATCGCCGTCGCGGAAGTCGATGTTGTCGCTCTGGCGGTAGTTGCGGCGGTCGATGTTCTCCTCCACCGTCACGTTGCGCCAGCGCACCTCGCCGGGCTGGTCGGCCTGGTAGTCGCTGATGCCGCTGAGCAGCTTGGGGCAGATCTCCAGGTCCTTGCTCTTGATCAGGTCCACCATGTCCTGCACGCGCTGCATGGCCGCATCGGGCTTGCGGGTGTTGTTGAACTCAATGGCCTGGTCGATGGCGGTGAGCAGCTCGTCAATGAGGGCGGCCTCCTCGTCCGTGGCGCGGCCCTGCATGGTGGTCTGGAACTCGGTGAGGTAATACTTGATGCCGTCCACATCGTATACCACGATATCGTGCTTGTCCTGCACCGCACCATCGCTGTTCAATACCTTGGTCTTGAACACGTTGCCGCGGTAGGGGCGGAAGTCATCCTTGTCCTCGGGGCTCAGCGGGCGGTACACGTCCATCACCCACTCGCTCACGTTGCCGGCCATGTTGTAAAGGCCGTAATCGTTCGGCCAGTAGCTGAACACCGGGGCGGTCACGTCGGCATTGTCATTAAGGCTGCCCGCCACACCCATGTAGTCGCCACGGCCGCGCATGAAGTTGCCGCGGAAGTCACCGTAGAAGGCACCGCCTTTCTTGCGGCTGTCGTAACGCACCCAGTGGCCGTTCCAGGGGTAGATGCGGCGCTCCACGATGCGTTCGTCCACCGTGTTGCCCACGAGGCCGTAGGCTGCATACTCCCACTCGGCCTCGGTCGGCAGGCGGTAGCGGGGCAGCAGGATGCCGTCCTCCATCTTGATGTTACGCGTGTCCTTGTTCGGATTGAAGTCGGTCACGCCGTCCACCTTCTTGCCGCTCTCATACTGGCCAGCCAGGTAGGCATCGGTGGTGAAGTGGTCCTCGTTGATCTGATTGGGATAGTGCTCGAAGAGACCCTCGCGGATAAGGATGACCTCGTTGACACGGTCCGTGCGCCACGCGCAGTAGTCATTGGCCTGGAGCCAGTTCACGCCGACCACGGGGTAATCGCGGTAGGCCGGGTGGCGGAGGTAGTACTCCACGTAGGGCTCGTTGAAGGCCAGCTTGCTGCGCCAAACCAGGGTGTCGGGCAGGGCCTTCTTGTAGATCTCGGGATAGTCGGCCACGAACACGCGCTCCAGCCAGTAGAGGTATTCCAGCCAGTAGAAGTTGGTCACCTCCACCTCGTCCATATAGAAGGAGGATACGGTCACCGAGCGCGGGATCATGTCCCACTCATGGCGCAGGTCATCCGTTACCCGGCCCATGGTGAACTGGCCACCCTCCACGAGGATCAGGCCCGGTCCGGTCTCCTGCTCCTCGAAACCGGTCTTCTCGAAGCCCCCGTTCTTGGAGTCGTTGTAGTTCCACCCCGTGGCGCCGCTCTTCTCGAACTGGCAGCTGCTCAGGATCGCGGCAGCGGCGGTGAGGGTCCCTATGTTCCTTACAAGGCTCATGGTCTTGTGGCTGGTTCTTGGTTGTACGGGTTCAGAACGTGGGGCAGGCGACCACGCGGAACCGACGTTTCTTGGCTTTGCAGTTGAACTGCATCTGCAGGCTGATCTCGTGCGACCCTGCGGTCTGCGTGGTCAGCTTGCTGGTGGTGAGGTCGTAGCTGTAGCCGAACTTGAACTTCTCCGTATGGAAGCCGATCAGCGCGATGAAGGCGTCGCGGGTGCGGTACCATACACCGGCGGTGATCGGGCCGTGGTCGATGTAGAGGCCGAGGTTCAATTGCCTGAACGCGGCCTGCTGTTGGTATAGTACGTTGGGGGAGATGCGGGTCTTGGCCTCACCATACTTTCCCTGCATGCCGATGGGGATGGCAGCACCGCCATGCGCGGTGAACTTCATGGGCAGGTCGCTGTTGCCTACAATGAGCGATTCGTTCGGCTCGGTGAGGTGATGCGCGGCGAAGCCCACGAAGAAGATGTCCGTGTAGCCCAGGATGCCGGCGCTGAAGTCGGCGTTGCCCACGCTGCCGCCACGGGGCACGTCCTGCGTGTTGTAAATGAAGCCGCGGCGCGGATCGATCTGGTCGCCGAAGGTGAGCTTGCTCCAGTCGAGCGATTTCTGAAAGTAGGTGGCCTCAAAGCCCACCTTGATGGAGAACTTCCGGCTGATGGCCTGCTGGTAGGAGTAGATGCCGCTCACCCGGGTGGTGTTCAGCGTACCCTTGCCGGCCTGGTCGTGGGTCACCAACAGACCGAGACCGCCCATCAGGCCGTCCACATGCTGGTCGTAGCTCACGCTGGTGGTCACGAAGGTGCCGGTGAGCGCAGGCCACTGGTTGCGATAGTTCATCACCACGCGCGGGCAACGCGCCGTGCCCGCGAAGGCCGGGTTCAGGTACAATGGGTTGGCATAGAACTGCGTGAATTGCGGGTCCTGGGCATACACTCCCAGGGACATCACAACCCCCATTGCCAGGCACAAGGCCGCACGCCAGACAGTCCGATCCATCATGCTCTCAGTTCGTTCACGGCCCATGAGCCAGCGCCAAGTATACGCATCCCCCTCCATTACGGTTCCCCGATCGAACGGCAATAATCCCGAACAGGTGCCGTTGGACCGGTGTTCCGAAACGCAAGGGTCGAAGGTAGTATTTTCGATCCGAACTGTTGAAAACCTGTTGATCCGTGTTGATGTCACCCACCCGTTCCATAGGCCTGGTCCTCTTCGCGCTGACCCTTGTCCCTGCTGCTGCACAGGAGCAATGGGGGCGAACCCTTGATTGGCCGTCCACCCGCGTGGTGACGACCGACGAACGGTCCAAAGGGGAGCGGACCGGCGTGGCGAGACCCGAGGCCCAGCAACGTGGGGTGGATGGGTTGGCTTTCCAAGGAGCGCGCTACGATATGGAGCGCGACGGCCTTCCCATCTACAATGAGGTGTTCGAGCTCAATGGCTCAGTGCGCGACATCGCGGTCTCCCTGGCCAATGCCGAGTACGTGCCCCTGACCACCGAGGAGGCCAAGGCCTGGCCGGCGGTGGCATCGGCAGGTGATGCCCCGGCGGTGTTCGCCCGCGTCTCCTTCATGCGGAAGCGCCCCTTCGGCCTGGTGAGCGTGGAGCCCTTCCGTCGGAACCCGGCCACCGGCCAGCTGGAGAAGCTCGTGCGATTCCGGCTGCAGGTGATGGAGACCCGCGGCGGCGGTGGCGTACCCAAGGACTATCCGGCCACGTCCAAGCTGGCCGGTGGTGAGTGGTACCGCTTCACAGTGCCCCGCGATGGGGTGTGCCGTCTCTCCTACGATTTCCTGAGCGAGCTCGGCGTGGATGTAAGCAACCTGGCCTCCTCACGCATCAACATCTATGGTAACCACTTCGGACAGTTGCCCTACATCAATTCCGTGGAGCGCCCCACGGACCTGCTGCTGAACGCGATCCAGGTGAACGATGGGGGCGATGGGGTCTTCGGCCCGGGCGACCACATCCTCTTCTATGCTTCCGGTCCGCACCGCTGGGACCTGGTGAACGGCCGCTTCGCGCACACCAAGCACGCCTACAGCGATAGTGCGTCCTATTTCATCGGCATCGACGTGGATGCCCCCAAGCGCATCGCTCCGGCCCAGCTCACCAGCGACCCCGCCACGGTCACCATCAACACCTTCAACGACCGGCAGTTCATCAACCGCGACCTGGTCAACTTCCTGAAGTCAGGCCGCACATGGTATGGCGAGACCTACGACCTCACCACGACCTACAATTATTCCTTCGACACCCCCTTCCTGGTCAATTCGGAGCAGGCCTGCCTCAGGGTGGACGTGGCGGCGCGCACGTTGAACAGCGGCGTGGTCCAGAACTCCAGCAATTTCTCCATCGTCTCGAACACCGGCCTCAACGGTACGCTCACGGTGACCGGGGTCTCGGGTAGCTACACGGGCATTTACGCACGAGCAGGCCAGCAGCAGTATTGCTGGAACGCTTCGGGGAACAACGTGCCCCTGACCATCACCTTCAACAAGTTCGATCCCGTGAGCTCCATCGGTTGGATGAACTGGTTGGAGCTGAACTGCGTGCGCGAGCTCCGCTTCACCGGCGACCAGCTTGGCTTCAGGCACCTGGCCAGCGTGGGTGCCGGTCAGGTGGCGGAATACCAGCTTGGTTTCGCAGGGCAGGTGTCCCGCATCTGGGAGGTGACCGACCCCACCGGGGTGCGTGATGTGGCCTTCACCACGAACGGCTCCACCCGCATCTTCCGCGCGGCGGCCGACAGCCTGCGCGAGTTCATCGCCTTCCGCGATGCGAACTATGTGAACCCGACCAAGGTGGGCCGCGTGCCCAATCAGGACCTCCATGCCACCGCGCTGCCTACGGACCTGGTGATCGTGTCCCCGCCGGAGTATTGGTCCGCCCTGCAACCCTTGGTGGACCGCAGGCAGAGCGAAGGCCTCACGGTGCGTGTGGTGAGCCCGCAGCAGATCTACAATGAGTATTCCAGTGGCACGCGCGATGCCACCGCGATCAAGCGCTACATGCGGATGCTGCACGAACGGGCAGGGACCGACCCGGCGCTGATGCCACGCTATCTGCTGCTCTTCGGGGATGGCTCGTTCAACAACCTCTCCTGGGCCACCACCAACCAGAACCTCATCCCCAGTTACCAGACCGAGAACAGCCTGGATCCTGGTCGTTCGTACACCTCTGATGACTACTTCGGACTGCTGGACGCGAACGAGAGCGAGGTGCCGGGCGACCTGGTGGACATCGGCATCGGGCGGATCCCCGTGTCCAGCCAACAGATGGCGCGTGAGATGGTGGCCAAGCTCCTGGCCTATGACCAGCTGCAACTGCTGAGCACGGGCAACAGCAACTGCACGGCCTCCGGCGATGGGGGCATTGCCGACTGGCGCGACCATGTGCTTTTCGTGAGCGACGATATGGAGGGCGATGTATACGAGGGGATCATCCACATGGACCAGAGCGATTTCCTGGCCCGGCGCGTGGAGAACGAACACCCGCGCTTCAACGTGGACAAGATCTACCTCGATGCCTACCAGCAGGTGAGCACACCGGGTGGTGAGCGCTATCCCCAGGCCCAGACGGACCTGCGCGACAAGGTGCAGAAGGGCTGCCTGCTGGTGAACTACGTGGGCCACGGCGGCGAGGTGGGCTGGGCGCACGAGCGGCTGCTGGACAATGGTACCATTCTGGGCTGGACCAACCGCGATCGGGCGCCGCTCTTCATGACGGCCACCTGTGAGTTCACCCGCTGGGATGATCCCGGGCGCACCTCCGCTGGTGAGTACGTGATGCTCAATCCGAACGGGGGCGGCATCGGCCTGATGACCACCACCCGCCTGGCCTTTTCGGGGCAGAACTTCGACCTGGGCCGTGACTTCTATGATCACGTGTTCGATGAGACCGACGAGTTGGGCCGGGATCAGCGCCTGGGTGACGTGTATCGGAAGACCAAGCGGGACATGTCCTCCACCTATCCCAACCTGACCAACCACCGCAGCTTTGCGCTCATCGGCGACCCGAGCCTGCGTCTGGCCATGCCGCGGCTGACCGCCCGCATCACCGCCATCACCGATACCCTTGGTAACGCCATCGATACGCTGAAGGCGCTCTCCACCGTGCGCATCAGCGGCTTCGTGGACGATGGCAGCGGGCAGCCCATGGCCGACTTCAACGGACTGGTGGTGCCCACGGTCTACGACAAGGACCAGGAGCAGACCACCCTGAGGAACGATGGCGGAACCACCGACTTCGACTTCTTCATTTACAAGAACATCCTCTACCGCGGCAAAGCCACCGTGACCAATGGCCAGTTCAGCTTCACCTTCGTGGTGCCCAAGGATATCAACTACTCCGTGGGCGCCGGCCGGGTGAGCTGCTATGCGGAAAGCTGGAACACGAATGCGGTCGGCTACAACAACGAGGTGCGGATCGGTGGCACCGCCACGAACATCGTGGCCGATGAGCAGGGGCCGCGGATCGAGCTGTTCATGAACGACGAGCTGTTCGTGCGGGGAGGGATGACCAACGAGACCCCGTTGCTGCTGGGTAAGCTCTTCGACGAGAACGGCATCAACACGGTGGGCAGCAGCATCGGCCACGACCTGCTAGCCGTGCTGGACGAGAACACCGAACAGGCCATTGTGCTGAACGACCTGTACGAGGCCGACCTGGACACCTACAAGAGCGGAACGGTGCGCTATCGCTTCGGGCAATTGTCCGAAGGTTCGCACACCCTGCGTCTGAAGGCCTGGGATGTGCACAACAACTCCAACGAGGTCTCCACCGAGTTCGTGGTGGCCTCCAGCGCCGAGCTCGCCTTGGACCGTGTGCTCAACTACCCCAATCCGTTCACCACCCATACGGAGTTCTACTTTGAGCACAACCGTCCCTGCAACACGTTGAACGTGCAGGTGCAGGTGTTCACCGTGAGCGGCCGGTTGGTGAAGACCCTCAACCGCCAGCTGACCTGCGAAGGCTTCCGGAGCGAGCCCATGCCCTGGGATGGCCGCGACGACTTCGGGGACCGGCTGGGTCGGGGGGTGTACGTCTACCGTCTCAGCGTGACCACGCCGGATGGCGAGACGGCCGATAAGTTCGAGAAGCTCGTGATCCTCAGGTGATCCGCACAATAAAGGCCGTCCTCCCGGCGTATATTTGCGGTCCTTTGTTCCAGACCTGCCCGCGATGATGCTGTCCTTCCTGTCCGAACGATCCCTTCTGCTCGTCGCGCTTGCGGTCCCTGCCGGGCTGTTGGCCCAGCCTTGTGATCCGCAATTCCGTGCGGCAGGCCAGCAGTGCAACGACCAGATCAACACGATCACCACGGCCGTGCCCTTCCTGATGATCTCGCCGGACTCACGGGCCGGGGGCATGGGCGATGCCGGTGTGGCCGTGTCGCCTGATGCGAACGCCATCCACTGGAACCCCTCGAAGCTGGCCTTCGCCGAGCACGACGGCGAGTTCACCATGAGCTACAGCCCCTGGCTGCGCAACCTGGTGCCCGACATGAGCCTGGCCTACCTGGCCGGTTACAAGCGCCTCAGCAACAAGAAGAGCGCCATCGGTGGTTCGTTGCGCTACTTCAACCTGGGCAGCATCCTTTTCACCGACCAGAACGGCTCCACGATCCGGGAGTTCAAGCCGGCCGAGTTCGCCGTGGACCTCGTCTTCGCCCAGCAGTTCGGCGACAATTTCTCCGGTGGCGTGGCCATCCGGTACATCAACAGCAACCTCACCGGCGGTATCAGCGTGCAGGGCGCCAACACCAAGGCGGGCCAGAGCGTGGCCGCCGATGTGTCGCTCTTCTACACCAAGTCCGATATCGAGGTGGGCGACAAGGAGGCCACCTTCAACTTCGGCCTCAACATCTCCAACATCGGCGCCAAGATGTCCTACTCGGAGACCGCGGCGCAGAACTTCATCCCCATCAACCTGCGCCTGGGTCCCAGCTTCCGCGTCGAACTGGACGAATACAACAGCATCACCTTCGCGGTGGACGTGAACAAGCTGCTGGTGCCCACCCCGCCGGTGTACTACCCCGATTCACTTGACCCCGTGACCGGTGACCGCGCGATCGCCAGTGGCAAGAACCCCAACGTGGGTGTGGCCACGGGCATGATCCAGTCCTTCTCCGATGCGCCCGGCAACGTGAGCTTCGACGAGGACGGCAATGTGCTGGTCGAGGATGGCAGCCGCCTGCGCGAGGAACTGCGCGAGATCAACTTCGGCGGTGGCCTTGAATATTGGTACGCCGACCAGTTCGCTTTCCGCACCGGTTACTTCTGGGAGCATTACACCAAGGGCAATCGCAAGTACTGGACGATCGGCGCCGGGGTGCGCTATCAGGTGTTCTCGCTGGACCTCAGCTTCCTGATCGCCAACCCGCAGGTGAGCCCGCTGGCCAACACGTTGCGCTTCACGCTGGGCTTCCGCTTCGACAAGAACAACAAGAAGAAGGCCGAGGGCGAGTGATGGTCCGCGTCGGCTTCGGATACGACGTTCACCGCCTCACCGAAGGCCGCGAACTGTGGCTCGGTGGCGTGCTGGTCCCGCATACCGTCGGTGCGTTGGGCCACTCGGACGCCGATGTCCTGCTGCATGCCGTGTGCGATGCCCTGCTAGGGGCCGTGGCGCTGGGGGATATCGGCTTTCATTTTCCCGACACGGATGCCCGCTGGAAGGGCGCCGACAGCAAGGTGCTGTTGAAGGCCGTGGTGGGGCTGCTGCACGAGCGCGGCTGGCAGGTGGGCAATGTGGATGCCACGCTGGTGCTGGAGCGCCCGAAGATCATGCCCCATGTGCCGGCCATGCGCGCCGTGATGGCCCCGCTGCTCGGGGTGGCCGAGGATGCCGTGAGCATCAAGGCCACCACCAACGAGAAGATGGGCTTCGTGGGCCGCGAGGAAGGGGTCTGCGCCTATGCCGTGGCGCTGGTGCAGCGCACCGCCTGACCGTCCGGGTCAATCATCCCCATCGTCCGCGGCCATCTCGTTGAAGCTGCCGTGGCCCTGCTCGTCCTCGAAGTAGAACACCCGCAGTTGTGCGGTGTCCTTCAGCAGGTCGATCTTGCCGATCTCCACGCGGCTCACCTTCACTCCCAGCCGCTCGTGCAGGTCGGCATAGAGCTGCACGCGGTTCTCCGGCTTGATCAGGTCGATGCGCTCGTAGAGCACCTGCTTCATGGCCTCATGCCGCGTGAGCCAGAGGTGCTCCAGCGCATAGGTCATCACCAGGATCATTCCGTCGGTGAAGACCAGCTCGGCCACGCTCACCTTCTTGCTCGCCAGCGAGTTGATCACCGCGATGGTGATCACGGCGAACAGGTAGGTCATGTCCTTGATGCTGATCTGCTCGGTGCGGTAGCGCAGCACGCCGAAGATGGCGAAGAGGCCGAAGGCGAAACCGATGCTCAGCTTCACGCTGTTCAGCAGCACGCACAGGAAGAAGATGAGGACGTTGAACAGGAAGTAGGTGAAGAGGTAGTCCTTCTTCCGGTGGATGGGGTAGTAGATGACCCGGATGAGGATGAACAGCACCAGGGCGTTCAATCCGAACTTGAACAGGAGCTCCCACATGTCGTTGTGGAAGACGGGCATTCCGAAGATCTTCATCATGTGCGTGGGATGCGGGGTTCAGGCGGCCTGGCGGAGGCGTTGCAGGTGAAGGAGCACCTCCTTGAAGGCATTGTGCTTCACGGGACGTTGCAGCAGCAACATGCCGATGCAGTACTTGCTCATACCGGCGGGACGGATCCCGCGGGTACGCATCAACTGTACGAAGGGTGAACGCCGGTCGGCGCGTTCCTGCTTCAGTTCGGCCACCACGATCGGGCCCAGCGGTCGCTGTGTCCCGGCCTCGCTGAAGCGGAGGTCGAGGTCCATGGTGAGGCGCTCCGGCCGGTGGCGGTTCACGAAGGTGAAGCGGGTGAAGTGGTTCCACAAGGATGGCACCAGGTGCTCGTTCCGGCCGGTGGCCTTGTTCACGAAGGCGAGCTGTTCCGCGCTGAGCTGCTCGGGGATCGCGGACACGCGCACACGGGCCTTGTCCGTGCGGCCGCCGCCGGTCTTGTTCTTCACCTCCAGGTAGACCAGATCGCTGCCCACGTACTCGCGGAAGCGCACCTTGCTGCGGAAGCTCCGCTGGTTGTGGTGGTCCTGGAAGTGGCGATGGTCCGGTGTATCGAAGTACAGGCTGCGGTAGTCCGTGCCTGGTCGGCCCTCCACGTGCAGCAGCCGGTAGTCGGGCAGCATCTGTTCGAGCAGCTCCGGCAGATCCCCCATTCCGAACACGTACTTGGTGTCCACCCGGTTCTGCAGCTTCACGCTGTCCATCTCCGCCAGGGAGATGGGCTCGAAACGGGATATGGTCTGCTGCCAGCTGGTCACGGCCTGCGCAAGGTGGCCAAAACTACGGGAC
>Ga0315900_10005235_pt1 | contig 17883 bp, 8 predicted proteins | sample LakEriMetagenome_FD_203521 | JGI IMG/M metagenome (GOLD analysis project Ga0315900, IMG submission 203521) | Freshwater fungal communities from buoy surface, Lake Erie, Ohio, United States - Buoy 12 MA114 | ecosystem: Environmental > Aquatic > Freshwater > Lake > Lake biofilm | place: USA: Lake... | reverse complement strand
GAGTTTCCTGTGAAATCTATCAGAGTATATGAATAAGGAGGGGAACCACCAAATAGAGAAACTGAAACAACACCTGTATTATTATTACATAGTGAGTTGGTTGTTGAAACTGTTACGTTAGTAAATGAATTCGGAGTCAACAAAATTGTGGATGCCACAAAATTACATAAACCAGCATCAGTTACACTAACTGAGAAATTACCTGCGGCAACACCAGTAAATGTATAACTCGAAGCAAAAGTAATTGTTACAGTTCCGTTAGAACCTGAATAATAAAAAGGTGCAGTACCACCAGTTGTAACAACTGTTACACTTCCATCCGAAGTGTAACAAGATGGATTTGTAATTGTAAATGTTCCCAATCCAATTGGTGGTACTTCATTTACAACCACACCCAAACTATTAGAACAACCAGCACTATCTGTCACCACCACATTGTAATTACCAGGTGTTAATCCTGTGATTGATGGGGTTGTTTGACCATTTGACCACAAATATGTGTATGGTGGTACTCCAGTTTGACCAGTAACGTAGATTGCCCCTGAGTCCACTGCACATCCCGCATCATTGATGACATATACACCAAAATCTAACGTAGTTGATGACTTAACAATACATGATTCAGATTTACCAGTACATCCCCCACCATCGTCCGCAATAACATAATATGTACCTGCAGATAAAGAATTAAATGTGAAGATATTGTTGAAACTTTGTCCTGAAGTAATAAACCCACTAGATATTTCGTATAAACTAAAAGTAGGTGAATTATAATAATTTGTTGTATCAGCAGTAATACTACCATTACTCAGATTACAAGTTGTATTCTGAACACCTGTCAAGGTAACACAAGTCCCTGTAGAAATATAGACACTTACAGGAAATGTTGTACTACCTCCTGAACAACTATCAATAACATTAAATACATAAGAACCACCCGAAAGTCCACTAATTGTGTACCCTGTGGCACCACTAAGTGGAATTGTACCAAAACTAGGGTCAATCCAAGAAATTGTAAAATCAGGAGCACTACCATTGATACTTATATTAAACGCACCTGAGGACGTATTACTACAATCACCAGTTATACTATTTACTACTACATCTAAAAAACAAGACATTATACACAATAAATTGAGAAGTTTATTCCGATATTTAACTTGAAGTTAATATCAGCTTCTGACACAGAACACACTTGATTATAAACTACAATAGTATCGTCACTAGTAAAGTAATAATCATAACCTAGTGGTTTAATCAAATTCATAGCGGTAACTAATGCTGTGTCCCAATTCGTAGTTGTAGGATAACTTAATGGTATTAAATTATACCCTATTCCATTGAAGAATGGGTAAGAAACAACTTGAATATCATCTATCCTAATATCCACATACCACTCTGTGGTTAACGTGTTCAAACTACAATTATTCGGGTCATAACCAATAGAAGTAAGATATTCATTCAACAATTTACCTAAAACACTACCAAAACTACCAAGTTTTGGGTCACTTAACCAAGGATATTTTGGACACTCTGTGTTTTGTATAGGACAATCGTAGGTATATAAACTATCATTCAACTCACATGGTCTACAAGGATTAGGTCTCAATGGTGTAAACGATGCAGGATTTGGGCAAATAGTTCTATTAGTTGATGAGATAGTTCCAACATTATTTTTTGTATTCGACCAAACACTACCAATTGGGCAATCAGATGTTGAGTTTAAAGTACCTACAAGAGTTCCATCATAATAATATTCCCAACGAGTTGACCCCGAATTATAAGAAATAATTATATCTTTAACTAAACCACAACAAGGGTCATAACCCAAGAATGATTGTTTGCCATTAACATAACCATTAGGACTCAATGTTGTTATTAATGTACTACTTCCAACTGAAGCACCAGTAATACTTATACACTCACATAAATCAATAGGGTCAGGTGTTGGTGGTGGTGTATCTAATATAATCTGACAACCTCTTTGTCTTTTCCATTGAAATTTCTGTCTATGGAAAATTGAGTTTTCTAACTTGACACCAGTATTCCAAATGGTTGTTGCTGGAACCATTTGTTCAATTAAGCGTATCCAATAATCACCCAAACCATTAACGTATTCTATCATAGTTTGGTAAGTGAAATTATTGTTTGCTATATTCACATCTTGTAATGATTGTAAATATTTCCAATAAATTGATTGTAGTGTTGGGTAACCACTAGTTTTACCATCAGTAGAATATTGTCTATTTCTTACATTAATCGTATTCTTCCAAAATGTTTGAGCAAATTCGAAGAAGGTTTTTTGTTTTGGTTGTGGGTTAATAATCGTCCAATCAACACCATTTCTATCAGGGTAGCAACTTGCCGCGTTTGGAAAACACCCATTCGGATTGACATAATTCATACCTTGATTTGGTATTGGATAATTGTACAAACGTGACATATACCAAACATCATATAAAAGTCCTTGTGCAGGATTCAAAAATATCTCAGTATTCTTAACATTTAAAACTAATTTGTCATCAGCAACGAAGTATCTTGCGTTAATATTACCATCTAAGTTAACTCTTAGTAGTACTTCTGAATCGTACCAAGATTTGTTATTATCAACAGATGGTGAAATATTATAACCTAATTGAATAAATGGAAATTTTCTGAATCTGTCTAAATATTCTTGACCATAAGTGTATGGTTTTAAACTTGTTTGATAATCGGGATTCAGTCCTGTGAAAACACTTAAAGTTGAATTCACTTGTTCAGGTGCTCTGTGTTGTGGGGTTTGTTCAAACCATCCACTACCTATCTGAAAAAAATAAGCTTCACTATCCGTTATTGGTTTGGGAAATCCAAATTCGTCAATTGGGAATTCATCAATTGTTATATTAACGTCTTTTATTGTTGCAGTAGTTGTAAATCCAGTATATTGTACGCCAAACAAAGTGAAGACATTCGAACTTTCTAGTGTTGGTGTTTGTTCTACTAAAGTACCACCTGAAATTTGTGCATAATAACTATTAAACTTATTTATATTAATTCGTTGGTCGGCTAAGTAAACGTACTCATTAAATTCAACCAAAGCTTCAGGTGCACCAATTAATCTTAACAAATTTTCAATTGATTTTCTAGTACCTTTTGATTTGAATAAATAAGCGGTATTCAATAAGACATTTCTGTAAAATTGATAATTCAATTCATCGGGTGTTTGAGCAACTGGAACCCCACTGAACATAGATTTTTCTTGATTTGTTTGACCAAAAACAGAGTTTAAAAAATCAGTATTAGTTATCGGTGAAATATTCGTCTGCCAACCTAAAGTTTGAGCTAAATTTCTCAATAATTGAGAGGGGATGTCATTTCTTACATTGTAGTTAACCGATGTAACATAAGATAAACTTGTGATATATTTATTTACCTCATCAAAACTTCTACCATAGATTTGGAGAACTTTATCCATTTTTTGACCAATGGTATCAAATTCTTTAAATGCTGGTGTTGTAAAAAATCTTGATACAAGATTTGTCCTATATGAATCAAATGATACACTGATGTCGTTCAACACTGTTAAGTAATCAACAAAAGTACTTGAGATAATGTCCAAATTCCATAATCCCAATATTGGCCAAGTTACCGAAGCATTATCGGAGTAATACGTTCCATCATCAGCTTCTTTAGGGATGACGAAAGATGCTGTATATATCGGTGTTGATGTTCTATTTAATAAGAAGTTTTCAACTTCGTCTAAATTTTCATTAAAAACTTTATTAACTTCACTATCATTTGGTCTTATTATAATATTTCCAAAAACATTCGTTTCACCTGAAAATGGATTACCAACGACAGTAATACTTAAATTACCTGATGTTAAAGAATTTGTTGGAATTATACGTTTAACTTGATATCCGATTTCATTATAGTATAAAGAATACTTAGCATACTCCAAGGTCATATTCCTTAATGTTGACACTGGTATCTCCCTAAGTGACAGATTTCTAGTTGAGTTTGTTGTGTAGTCAATTCCGAAAGGATTTCTTATTTTTGTAAGGTCTAATTCGAATGTAGTTTCGTTGTATTGTAAACTGAAAGCAACATTGAATGCCGTTACACCAGTTGAATAATCTAATCTTAATGTTGTTGATTCTAATGCTGCAGGAAAATAACTAATAACTTGTGTTACCGCAGCCGACATCCTCTTAGCCATAGACCCATATAAAACAAAGTTTGTAACTTGAGTTAAATCGAAATTTGGATAAACTTTGTAATTATTTTCAATAATAGCTTTGGCTTGATTAATATCTGTGATACCCATCGAATCCAAACTGATTGGATTAGAAAAAGTACCAGTGGAAAAGTTTCTATTAACTTTTTCACTCGCTGAAAGTGTAAAATTGAATGTTCCTTGTGTCAAACCTCCACCAGTGACTAATTGTAAACCAACTAGATTATTTGCAAAAGTGCCAGCACCTGATGGTGTTTGAGGAGGACATGTAAATTTAGCCATTACGAAGTGATATTAGTGAAGTTTTTACTGAAATCTATATTATTACCTCTGTCTTGTCTTACCTCAAATAGAAGCTCATTAAACTGGTCTCTGATTTCGTATAGATTATATTGTCTATATATGTTATTTTGACTATCGTAGTAAGTGTAGATACCATCATCAATAGATTTGGTTTGATTACCATAAAGAGCAATAGCCAACGTTGAGAAATCGTGTTCAGCAACTTCAATATCAAGGGTTATTGGGTTGAAGAAAGTATTAGTTATTATGATATCTTGGTCAGGTTGACCAATGTATGGTATTGCATTCGGTTTATTAGTTGGTGCAGATGATGGTGACAATGTGCAAAACAATAATCCACTATTACTATCAGTATATCTGTATCTTATCGCTTTTTGTGAAGTGTTTGTAAGATTCTGAATAACTGGTTCACAAAAGAAAGAAGACGTAATTACTCTAAAAAAATTAGGTATTTTTGACCCATCTGTATTAAGATATTCAATTCTGAAACCAACTAAACCTTGATTTGTGAACTTGTTTCTATATTGATTTGGTACTTGATTTAAATCAATTATAATACCTCTAACATTAGGTAGTGCCGATAACACACCACAATCCAAAATTTTAGTTCTTATTTGAGTTGGTCTTAAATAAATTGTGTAAATTCCAATAGCATTAAATTGGTCAGCAGGTAATTTTAAATTATATAATCCACCTAATATTTCTATGTTAGCATTTCCACCAGTACTACTATTATTGAAGTATGGTCTCAATAATGAAACTGAATCTAATTTAGTCAACACAAAATTAGCTGTATCATCTCTTGATGGGGTGTAATGTAAAATTATCTCAACGTCTTCTGGTGAAACATCTGATGGTCTTATAGTACCATAACTTGCGAGTGCCATTTATTATTCTTTTATTCTAAGTTTATATTGACTAACCTATTTATAAATATTAAAGTTACAACTTTGTAACTTTAAAAAATCCGTAGCCATAATTATCTAAATCTCCAAGATTATCAACTTCACCTAATCTTATCATTGTTTCAATACCTGAATTTTTACCCCTTTCAACAAAAACATTTGTTTGAATTGCGGGTTCATCAATAACATTTAATAATGCTTCATTTTTAGTTATTGCGGAACAAGTATAATCTACTTCAGATACACCACTAACAATGAATAAAGTTGTACCATCAGGATAATCGTAATAATCAACACCATTAATAGTATAAGCAGTATAACCATTAGGATTAGAACCCCAAAATGTACCAACTACATTAGAACTTCCTGTAACTTGTAATCCGATTTTATATTTCCCCAAATAAAAATTGGGGTCATTAATCGAACCATAAACTTCCAAATCATTGAGTCCAGATTTACTATAACCAGATATAATTAAATCTGAGTTACCTAAGAAAGTATTAAATCCATCTATTGTTGTTTCACAATCAGAATCACCACTATAAATAAAATTATAATTTAAAGCACTACCTGACCAACTTCCACCAAGTGGTGTAAAATAGGCAGTACCATTAGGATTGTTAATAGTGACAGACGAAAATGGTATTGTAATTGTTTTTTTAATTGTGTTATATCCCCAAGGACTCATACCTGACATAGTTATTGTATATTCACCGGCTGAACTATACGTATGAGTATATGGAGTAGATGTGTAAGGTCCTACTGTTGATGTTGTTCCATCACCCCAACCAATTTGATAGTTTGAAAAACTCAAATATTTTTTGAGTTCTATTTCTGATGTATTATAAAGAATTACTGTGAAGTTATTTGGAAATATAGTTGAGCCAGTAAAGACAAAATTAGTCATTACGTCTTGTTGTAATATCATTCCATCAAACACAGAATAGTATCCAAAATCTACAGCAGATTGTGTAAATAATATAGGTAATGTCAATCCTGTTAACAAAGAAGTCCCATTAGTGCCACCAGACAAAACATTTGTCATAGATGAATAAACATACGTGAATCCTTCATATTTTTGTGTTGTTGAAAAGGTCGTAACACAGCAAGGGTCTCCACTAATTTGTGGGGAAAATCCACCAAAATAGGGAACTATAAATAAATCATTAGATATATTTTCAGGTGAAATTCTTATATTATAAATTGTACTTTCCATTATAAACTTGTTGGGTTAACATATTCGTACCACCTCATCGGATTTGTTGTTGTACCTATTCTAGTGTTATGATTCTTACCATCAAATACTTCATATTTTTTTGTTTCGTAATTTAATTTTACTTTATTGTAAAAATATATACTTGAATCAAACTGATATTTGTTCGCTAATCTACATTGAGGTTCATTCATCATTCTAACGAAAACACCCAACTTCGCATCAAAAAATTTCATTGACATATAAAAAGTGTCTAACGATAAAAATTGTGGAACACTTAACCAATACAAAAAGAAACCCTCCTTATCACCAACAAAATCTAATTTGTATTTTGGTATTTTAATTTGTACTGGTGGGATATAAGGTGAGATTGATGTAGTTGTCGTAAAACCTTGTTGAGTTGGTATTATTATAGTAAAATAGTTAGTTTGATTTTTTTCGTCAGGTCTATCGTAAAAATCAAGTTTGAAAAAAGAATTTGCAAAAGAATTTGCAAAATAATATAGTTCTTTGGAATTAAAACCCTCAGCTAAATAATTGTTAGACCATAATGTTAAATCTGGTGAGGTTGATAGAGGACAAGTAGTTGCACTCAAAGTGTTTACATTTCCACTATAAAAATAAAATTCATAATTTATTGATGTTTCAGAATTCGTTGGTGAATACTCATTATGTGAGTATCTACCAACTTCAAAATCAAATGGAATACCAATAACCTGACCTAAAACTTCATCTTCATAAAGTTCGATACTATCAGTTCTACCCAAGAAATCCTCCGTAATTTCAATTGGTATGTTTATCTCTTGTGAGGTTACTGGTAATGTTATATAATATCTATTACTATTCACAATTATCTGTTGTAGGTTGGGTTATTATAGTTTGTTCTGTATAATTAGTTCCTTCAGGTATTATTCTGAAGGTATAGTTGTCGTATGGGTAGTGAACACCATTCAAAAAAGGATAATCATATCCCAATCCAGTTGAATCAACAAATCCATAGGGATATAAATCTCTCCATCTGAAAGTATTCTGAGTTGTAGAATAGTATGCGTAATTAGGGACACCTACTATGTTGTTAAAATTACCTTCTTCAATATAATCTGAGAAAACTCTTATTGGTAAACTATAAAATGGTTTATAGTAGTATCCTTTAGAGTTGAGATTTTCAATGAAGTTGGAGTTAGTTGCAAAAACAAAAGGGTTGAATCGTATTTTATGGTATATATCAACAATCATTCTTTCGGTTTGTGCAAAATCATTCCATTCACAAATCTCACCATCCATCACATCTCCCTCATTCAATGTTTCAACGTATGTAAATCCATATTGGGGTTGTGAAGTTTGTGTTGTTGTATATGTACCAATTGGAAAATTCGTTTCAGACCTAGACTCTGAATTTTGCCACCATGCACTCGGTTGAGGTGGTTGTAATGTTGTATCTAAAGGTAAATTAAATTCCCAACCTTGTTTTAACCCATAGAAACCTGTTTGAGGCGAGATTTTAGGCATACCTAATGTCCATCCAAAATATCCCTTCCAAATCACCGTAAAAAATAATTCTGTTAATGGTCTTCGTTGATTGTCTAATAAAGAACCAATATCTATTTTTTTATTGAAGGTTAATGAATATGCTTGACCTCCCTCCTTAACAGAAACTCTTGCCTGACCATCAGGGGTAAAACCACTACTTTCATACTTCTTTACATTGTGGTAACTATTTTCTTCAAAACCAGTTTTAACTAATAAAGCATCATTAACATTTGTAACTATTTTGTGTTTTCTAACATAATACTCTGAGATTGTATCAGTGACGTTATTTGGATTTAAAACTCTTTTAGCAGTTCCTTTTAGTCCAACACTGAATGTTGTTCCGGTGTATCCATAATCAACCAAATTAAAAATATACTCTTCAGAACCATAACTATAATCCCCCAAACTATAAACTTGAAATAATCTACTATTATCGTAAGTAAAATTTGAACTTAGTTGAACATATTCACCCACATCCATACCATGTTTTATTGGACATCTAAATCTTAAAACATTTCTACCATTGAAAGTTCCTTTTGTCAATACGAAGGGGATACCATCACCTACCACCCAATTAACTGTCTCATAGTAAGGATTTATATCATCAGGTATCAAAAAGGTTGCAGTGTGTTCCTTGGTATAATCATTATCATACCCATACGATAAAAAGAAATTCCAATTATACGTACTTGCACTACTTGCTACAAAATTTATATGATTATTTGGTGATGTTGTGTAACCTGAAACATTGTAATCGTTTCGTATAAAATCAAATTCATTATATAGTGGAAAACCACCCCAAGGTAAAGGTGAACTATTATTATTATATACACATCTAGAACTTATAACTTCTTCAGCATTGGTGTAATACAAGTTTCGTTCGAAAGGTCTGTAATTGGTTGTACCTGTGTAAGCATTTTTGAATACTACATTAAATTTACAAGATGGTCTGAACAAATTTGAAGCTTCCCTTTCATCTTGGAATACTTGTTGTAAATTTATATCAGCACTCCTATCGTACTCTATCAACTCACGTTGAGTACTCTTAAATGGAATCTGAAAGGATAAATCAGTATTTGGTGCTGACTTATACCTCAAAGACCCCAAAACAACTCTTGTATAGTTAATATTTCCCATTAATCAGTTATTGTATCAAATTTTATCCATTTTCTTCTAAATCTATCAAAAGAAGTTTTTCCTTTTTTCAGACCAAAATAGAAGTGGAATGGTGCACCAACAGTGATGTTGTTGTCGTCAGGATTATTGTGTGACCATAATTGTCTATTACCATCTTCATCACCATTTTGATTTGTTGCAAAAATATAACCAGTACCTTTGGTATTACTATCATATCTAAAATATCTAGAAGTTTGTTGTAATCTGTCCATTGATTGATAGTTTGAACTAAAAAAAGTACCATTACTATTAATTGGGTTAGTAAACCAATTGTTTCCTTGAGACCCAAAAATACTCTCAGCAGCACCACCATCTGCGTTTGGTTGTATTTGCCATTGATAGAATGGAACTTCTTGCGAGAACACAGGTATATTTGAAAATCCACAAATTGAACCTAAATTAGCATTGGTGTTGATTATATTTCTTTTTGGTGATATATAATCTCTAACTTGTGTATTACTTGACCAAAATATTCCCATTACAACATCACTTGCAAACGGGCTATTGATATAAATAGGGTCTTGTCCATTTGGGTCAGTAGGATAATTTGCAGGTTCGAAAGCTGAAATTCCCAATTCGGAACTTATAGATATCATTTGGGCGTAATCAGCATCAACAAGGTTTTTAAATAAATCTCTATTATTTAAGAAGAATTCAAATATAGTTCCACCTGCAGCACTCAATAATATACCAATAAAACTTAAATTTGTTAATCTACTTATTATAAGTAGATTTAATATCTCACTTACATCAGAATAAGATGAATCATCCATTCTGTTAACAACATAACCATCAAATTCATCAGAAAAAACAAGTTCTTGTAAAAATTGAGACCTAGGACCTAAATCTAACATAGTTGTTGGGAACTTCAAGTTCCTATCATTCCCACCGAAAGGGATACCAGGTACGAAAGGTAATATGTTGAAAGTACTTGGTGGTGCACCAATAAATCCAGTTGTTGTTCCAGTTACGTATGGACTACTTCTATAATAAAAATTGTTTGTTGGGTGTAGATATAATGTCCTACGACAATATTGACTACGTGGTACATTATTAGCATCAAAAATTCTGTCATTTTTAAATGCAAACGCATACAAAGAACCATTAATCCAATTATTAACGAATAAATGAGACCACACATTTCTACAAGCACCGAAATTAACTAATAACCTTGATGTCCATTCATTAACAATTAAAAGGTCAGCAGGTAGTGATAACAAGATTTCTGAAATAAGTTGATAACATCCGTTTTTCATTATTTTTTTTCCAGTCACACCATTTGTGTAACAAATGTTATCATCAGGTTTTATTGAAATTTCGTTGTTCGTACCTACAGTATAACAAAATAATGGTACTGCATTCTCACAAGTAAATGATTCAAAAACAGGATTGGGAACTGACTCAGAGGCAACTAAATCTAAATTTGATGGGTCAGCTCCTCCGCCAATGAATGATGCTGTACCAGTAGTTCCTTGAGCTAAACCACTATCACTTAATCTGAACAAACTAAAGATTAGATTACTTTGTAATGGTAAGCTATTTCCTTGTACATCAGTAACGGTTGATGAAGTTGGTAATCTATCTGAACGCATTATTATTTTTCTTGCATTCGTAGGTGTTGTTGCCGCTTGGAAATTATAAGTATTGTTGTATCTTGGGGCAAAGTACCATCCCTCCGCTTCAAAAGTTACTAAATCACTAGTTGTTGAAATAATTTTTGATTTTTTTTGACCCATTAATGAACCACCATCAACTACTTCATTTACAAAATAACCTCTAGTATCTGTTGATGAGTTTGGTTCAGCACCAAAATATTCTTTAACACAATTCGAGTATGTATTGTAAATAGGTGGTAAACCTCCAACAGTTGATTGTATTATTTTCGAGTCATATTCGACCGTAAAACCATAATACATAGTTCCACCATAAGGTAAAACTTGAAATCCAGCAGGAGAAAGTGATGTTGTGTTAGGACTTAAATGTGTTCTCAGTGTCCCTGTATTATTATAACCAGATATAGCTCTTGCAAATCGACCCAATCTAATATCACCACTAGCGTCTGATGGTTTGAATGAATTATTTATATTGTTACCTAATTGTGAGCTATCTAAGGCCGAATAATAACTTGGCAATACAGAGGTAAATCCACTGAACTTTGCATCACCATTTGTTGATAGTTCAAAGTGATAAGCATTATGATACAATCTAATACCAGTAACTGAATCAAAATCAGTTAATATGTTAGACGATGTTCCTGTCAATCCATAATTGTGCCTTCCCGCACGTAATCCATTTTGATTAACATTATCGAAGGATGGTTGTATAGGTATGTTAAGTTTATAATTACCTGAAACTACTTTATTTCCCCAACTATTCAACGGATATCCAAACAATCTACTTAAGTCATATTCACAAGGTTGTCTTGTTGAGTATGGGTCTACACCTCTTACTAAGAAAACAATTACTTGTTCAGTATTTTTTTTGTAAAGTTTCATAGGATTATAAACTCTACTTGGTGGGTAAATAGGATGTGGTGGTGAAGGAGCATAATACGAAAAACCCCATACTTTATTTACTTCTCTCAAAACTGAATCGTTACCTAAAAATCTAATTGGTAGTGAATTAGCTTCAAATGTTGGTGATTGACAATGACCAGTATAGGTTGAGTATGTCATAGCCGTTACAACCTGGAAGTATTCAATATCAATGGGAAACTTGTGGAATTGAGGGTCACCAGTAAGTACTAATTTGTATGTGGTACTAATAGGTGTTATACTACCATTTGGGTTAGCATAGTTAATAGTCACAATTTCATCAACTCCTGACCTATATGTCGAACCTGTAACTGCTGCAGTTCCATATTGATTTAGTTGTGTAAAACCATTTATATTTATATCAGAACTCAAGTTAGGGTCTTGGAATGTTACAATTTGGCCTGCGGGGAAATTACTCAAAGTCCCTTCCTTACAAGAAATTACTAACATATTATCTAAATGAGATAATCCATTGTTCAATGGTGTATTGAAAGTAACTTTGATTCTGTTTACCCCACCACCAGGATTATTAGCTGTTGGATTATAATATTTTGCTTTTACGTTAAATAAATTTATTCTTTCAGCTATCGGAAGATTATTGGTAAATAACACTTTAGGACAAGGGTCTGCATTATTATCTTCACCATTACCACAAAGTACTTGATTACAAACATCGGTATCAGTGCCGAATGTCGTAAATTGAGGTACTCTTGCCTTACCTGATGGTTCATCACGAGTATATGCAGCACCAGCCAATAAAGCTTGTATACCACTTCTAAACTGAACATCAACATCTTTGACATCATATTGGGTAGGTAACATATATGTTGATAAAATACCATTTCCACCCGTTTCTGTGGCTGCTGCGACATAATTACCTGAGGATTGAACACTTGATGGTGGGGTACTTAACTCACCACCTGGTTCACAAGAACACAATTCACAATTGGGATAAACTAACAATGGTAAATTTATATTCAATATTTTTTTATACAAATTGAACATATCGTCCATGATTTGATTAATCTCTTCAGGGTCAATACAATCAATAGGTTCCAAACCAGCACCCAACCAATTCAAAAAAGCAACGATTCCTGCAATAACATAACATATTGGTAAAACGATATATAAAATAACTCCAACAATAATTCCAAATACGAACCCTAAAATTGCAACCAAAGCAGCAACAATATGAATTATAGGAACTAAACCAAATAAAATTGGTTTAAAAATAAACATAGCCACAAGTGCTAACAAATACAATAAATCAAATCTATAATTTGCATCATTGTTTGGAAACTTTACGTTATCACTTTCACACGCATCATCTAAATTATTTTTTATTCCAACGAATTCATTCGGTAAAAATCCCCTTCTATATTGGTCAATTAGTTGTGATACAGTGTAAACTTTGTTAAAAGACATTAAATAAAATGTATCTTCACAATTAATTGCAGTTTGAGGGTCAACATAATCATTCCAATCCAAACTAAAGGAATACGATTTTTTAGCTAATTCATTGTTTGGATAAAAGTTTGGGTCAACAGTTGGTGGTATTGATAATGGGTTAGTTATCCAATCTTGTATAACTAAGGGGTCTTTGTCCACCCCTACTTCCCAACCATACTCTCTAACATTTGGCACTAAAAAATAACCCCTCTTTATATCTTCAGATAATGTAGGGGATTGATTCCATTTAATTTTAAATCGATATTTACCTCTCGTTGGTATACCAACTTTCGGGTCGTTGGAAATAACTCTTTCACCAAATTCATTGGTTGTTATATAATCCAAATTCATAGGTACATCTACCAGCCAAGCACCATTATCGTCTATAACTTGACCCCCTGATTCTAATGGAAATGTTTCCAAGACAGGTCTACCTGTGTCATCATTGAAAATTGTTTGTCTAATAGCCAAAATCTCACCAGGACCAGCAACTAAATTACATAAGTCACCACTTCTCAATTTTGGTCTACATCTCTGAGTTTGAAATTGGTCGTTACCATTTGAGAAAATACTTCCCATAAAAATAGCTGTTGGTGTAATTTCTATACCCGCTTCCTCGGTAATGTCAAAATCTGTTCTCGTGATTCCGATAGTACAAACTTCAGGTTGCCCCCATAGAGGTTCAACATTTATTGTTCTATTAAGTGATATAATTTGTGGAAGTGTGTTTAAATCAGTAGAAGTTCTAAATTCTGTACCAGCAACTTGTGATTCAGTTGCCACACCTAATCTAACTAAATCTTGAGGCGATAATGAAAACTCACCAATATCAGATAAATCAATGTCAATGTGAATTGTTTGTGTTCCTAATGGAACACCAAAAATCAAAAAGTCCCCACTATCATTTGTTTTAACAGTAAACTTATAATATTTGTCATAAACTTGTATCAAATTTGGGTCTGTCAAAACATCTGTTCTGTCAGGAAAAGAACCTGTTGGGTTATGACCACTATGTGACTTAACGTAAGGTAGTAAATTATATCTATAACCATCTTCATTAGTGTCACTTATAAGTTTGTAGGGATATAACTCAGATATAATAGGATTATTCTCATCCTCATTTGACAGAGGTATAAAGATAGATACTTTACAATTTGGTAAGCCGAAACCTGAATTTGCTGTGATTCTTCCAGCGACAACCCCATAATCTGAGCATAACCTAGTGTATATTTGACTTTGTAGTATTTTGAGTGATAGGATTTCTAATTGTTCGAAATCTTGTTCTAATAGTACATTTACATACTTATCCTTACCAACTTCGGTTCTTATTCTATATGATTGAGACATTAATTATCTTTTGAAATAAATAGTTTATAGGTTCATTTCAAAAAGATAATTCAATACAAATCAAAATAAATCTTTACGAAAAATTGACTGTACTCAAATTCTTAACACGTATACTAATATCCTTGTTGGGGTACCTTACTTGGTAAGTTTGACTAGGTTCTGCAAAGATGGTATCGTCAATCAGCTCGATTTGTTTTGTTTCACTATCTGAGTATCTTTGAGAAGTTTGTGAAGAAGAATATTCTCCACCTACTTTATTGAAAACGGATATGTTTGACAATGTTATTACACCATTTTGTGATTGTATCAATCTTCTTAATTCTGAGATATTAACATTTTCACCCAAATTTCTGACCGAAGGTGACATAAAATTTGTAACAATATCAACTATTTGGGTTATAACGGCACCTTGATTTTGACTATTATCTAATACAACATCGATTGTATAAGCTAAATCAATTACATTTGCGGTTTCGACAGAAATGTAATCATTTATCATTCTGTAATTTGACAAGTAATTTGCAACATTATTTTTCAATGTATTAGAAACTACCTCAGTTAACCTCCCTGTTTCATCGTAAGATAACATTTTTATTTTGATTTTGTTATTCTCCTCAGTAATAGTAACTTTAGCGGGTGCACCGAATTGGGATGGCATAGTTCTAATTAACGATTCATAATCATTAATTGTTACAGCTCTGTTTTGTGCTGAGAAGTTAAATGTAACCAAATTTCTTACTTCTTCAGTTGTAGGTGCTGGTGCACCACCTATTGCTGCGGTAACGTTTGTACAAGATAAAGAATTAATAACACTAGTGTTAACAGAGGTGGAAGGCCCGTTGACATTAAAATTTATAGTTCCAATCTGAGTGATTACATTAACACCCAAATTACTTCCAGTTCCACCACCTATTCTATATTGAATAAACAAGGTACTATTTGCTTTCAAGGTACTTCCCAAAGCAAAGTTGTTAGAATATTTATATAAATTTAGTTCAAAACCATTTCTTGCAAACTCTCTTAATTGTTCATCAGCTGATTGACTACCACCACCAAATGTAAGTTTACAAAAACCTTCGGGTGTAAATTCAGAAATAAATTTAGTATTTGTTTGTACATATTTTCCTACTTTAATACCAGGATTGTCAGATACTTTGGTAGGGTCTTCGATGAATACTCTATCTTCAACCAATGCTTTAACCTCATACCATCTATTGTCCAAACCTAAAAATTCTTCAGCGGTAGGAACGTTGGCATATTGAGTACCATCTTTCAGTAAAACACTTGTAACACCCAAAACATTCCTTTCAGGTAAAAATAACTCAAAAAAAGGTTTTACATCATTTGCTGTTATAACTCTTTTAAATACTTTTGTTGTACCATTTACAACTGTTTCTCGTTTTACAATAGTGTAATTCAATAATCTGTTGTTAGAGTCAAAGTTTGGTATTTTTAATCTGTTTGGAACACCATCAGAACTTATTGGTGACGCAAAATCAATATCACTGACAGTTTCGAAAACTTGTCCCGCACCATTGACCTGAGACCCTCTTCTTAAAATACCACAATATCTTAAATCCTCAGTATCACCATAGACAGGTACTATTATTGAAAAATCAACTAAAGCTACTGATGGTCTTTGACCAGGTACTTTTAAACCATAAGTCCTTGCAATATTGAAAATCGATGACCTTTGTTGAGCGTATTGTAATACCGTTTCTTGTACACTCCTATCAATATTAAATTGTAAATTATCAGATACTGCGGCATTTAAATCTAATAGAGCTGAAAATATTGAAGCGTCATTAAAGTTATCAATCAGGTCAGGATAATATGTCCTTGTAAAATTAATAAGTTCCGTTCTAATGGATTGGAAATCTCTGGTTGTATATGATATTTTTTTGTTAGCCATAGAATTATATATTAATAATTACAAAGTCACTACTTTCAAAAGCAGTATCAGTTGATATATAGTCAATTTTTATTTTTGCGGTATGTTCCATCTGTCCGATACCAGGTACTCTAAATTCTCTCTGATTATCTTCATTAATGAAGTATCCTTTATCCTCTTCTCCTTCTGAAGCTGGTGTTATAGTTATATTTGTTATCGTTATACCAGGTATAAATTCAGAAACAGAATCCCTGATTTCTGATTCCAAATCAGAAAATGTAGGTCCATCTAAAGGTTCAAAGAGATATTCATACAATCTTGTACCAAAATCAGGTAAATAATATCTTGTACCTTTTCTAGTTAATAATAAATGAATTAAATTACTCCTGATTTCTTGTTCAGTTGTCTGAGATAAACTTAAGTAATTTCCTTCATACGAATCTTTAAATGGGAAATTTATACCATATGTGAAACCATTTGCCATAACAATAAATATATACCCTATATTTTTTCTATAAATACCATAAAACAAAAAATCACGACCTTAAGTCGTGATTCTTATTTTTTAAGATGAACATCCAAAACATTCAAATGGTGAATCAGTTGGTTTGTTTGTTATAGGTTCAATATGGGGTAGTGTTGGTGTCACTTTTGGTTTATCCATTTTTGATATATCCATTGCTAAGTGTTTTGCACCAGTTGAGATTGCTTTTGTTCTCACATAATAACAAAGTGTTTTCAAACCTTTTTGCCAAGCATGGAAGTGTGATGAAGTAATTTTAGACAAAGTTGGGTTACCCATATAGATATTCATTGATTGTGATTGGTCAATAAATGGTCCTCTATCTGCTGCCATATCAATCAACTCCCTTTGTGATATTTCCCAAATCGTTTTATACTTCTTAATCAAGTGTTCAATTCTTTTTACCTTTTGGTTGTACTTTTTATCTTCGGGGTCTAAATAATTGTTGAAATTGATATTCTGAATTGAACCTTCATTATAAATGATTTCATTCTTAAGGTCTTCTCCCCAAATACCCAACTTTTCAAAGTCACTAATTAGATATTTGTTAACAATCATAATTTCACCACCAACTACTCGTCTATTAAAGATTGCTGAATGTGCTGGTTCAGTCATTTCGTATGAACCAGTAATTTTAGCAGAACTCGCAACAGGCATTTGTGCTGTAAACAATGAGTTACAAATACCATATTGTTTTACATTTGATTTTAATACTTCCCAAGGCCATCTTCCTGATAAATCATTTTCAGTTAGTCCCCACATATCAAATTGGAATATTCCTTGTGACATAGGTGAA
>Ga0315900_10005234_pt1 | contig 17883 bp, 16 predicted proteins | sample LakEriMetagenome_FD_203521 | JGI IMG/M metagenome (GOLD analysis project Ga0315900, IMG submission 203521) | Freshwater fungal communities from buoy surface, Lake Erie, Ohio, United States - Buoy 12 MA114 | ecosystem: Environmental > Aquatic > Freshwater > Lake > Lake biofilm | place: USA: Lake... | reverse complement strand
CCCCAGCACCGTATTCCCGCGCACGACGACCGCGCCCACCGGAACCTCGCCGCGCACTGCCGCTTGCTCCGCCAGCACGAGGGCTCGTCGCATCCAGTATTCGTCCCGCTCGAGACCGGCTGCCGGGACGTCCGGCGCGGGTTGCGGGTCCGACGACGCAGCGTCGCCATCGATCGTGTCCATGGCCCCCATGCTACGTCGGAATGCGGCCTCCGGCAGCGCCGGCGCGCGGCGCCTCGATGGGTGTCCCGGCGCCAGCGGTCCGGGCGGATGCGGATGTTCTGGACAAAAAAGAGACAGTCTGCGGACGTTTCGCTGGACAGATCGATTTTGTGTTCGATTAGGTTGACATTAATTTGTGTCATTTTAAAATGACAACCGCAACACCGGTACGCCGGGGGGGCGTCGGGGCAGTCGCACCGACGGGGAACCGGCAGCCCGCGTGCGGGTTACGCACGAAGACTCACGTCTCACTAGGAGTACCCACCATGGAAGACGCGAAAGACAAGGTGTGGCCGACAGGCCTGACCGAGGCCGAATCCGAGGAACTGCACCGCCACCTGATCCAGGGCACGCAGATCTTCGGGATGATCGCGGCGCTCGCTCACCTGCTCGCCTACATCTATTCGCCCTGGCTCAAGTAAACCGAGGAGCTCGACATGATCTACGGAAAAATCTGGCTCGTGGTGAAGCCTTCGGTCGGCATCCCGCTCTTCCTGAGCGCGGTGGCCATCGGTTCGTTCGCGGTGCACGTCGCGCTGCTCACGAACACCACGTGGGTGAAGACCTTCCTCAACGGCAAGACGGCGACCGCGCAGGCCTCTGCGCAGGCCGCAGCCGCGCCGCCCGCGGCGAAGAAGTAGTGTCCGCATGAGGAACACGGGGTGAGGCCTTGCGCCCCGCTCCGGCGGTCCCGGACCTCGGCGGTCCGGGACCGCATCCCGCCCCACCCGAGCGGCACGTATCTCTCCACCGACCGAGGGTCCTGCGCGAGCCGGGTCCGACCGCGGAGAATGCAATGAGCCGAACTGCAGGCCCCCTTGGACGCGCGTGGGCGCGCCTGGGACCGCGCTTTCTGCCGTTCGCGGACGCAGCCAGCGCCGACCTGCCGCTCGCGCGCCTGCTGCGCCTGTCCCTGTTCCAGGTCGCCGTCGGCATGGCGCTGGTGCTGCTCGTCGGCACGCTGAACCGCGTGATGATCGTCGAGTTGGGCGTACCCGCCGCGCTGGTCGCGATCATGGTCTCGCTGCCGGTGCTCTACGCGCCGATGCGGGCGCTCGTGGGATTCCGTTCCGATCACCACCGATCGGCGCTGGGGTGGCGTCGCGTCCCTTTCATGTGGATGGGAACGCTGATCCAGTTCGGCGGACTGGCGATCATGCCCTTCGCGCTGCTCGTCCTGTCCGGCGCGGGCCAGTCGGATCAGTGGCCCACCTGGATCGGGCAGCTGGCTGCAGGGCTCGCCTTCCTGCTCGTAGGCGCAGGGGTACACACCACCCAGACGGCCGGACTGGCGCTCGCCACCGATCTGGTGGCTCCCCGCTCGCAGCCGCGCGTCGTCGGACTCATGTACGTGATGCTGCTTCTGGGTTCGATGGGCTCGGCCGTGCTGTTCGGCTGGCTGCTGTCCGACTTCTCGCCCGGTCGCCTCGTGCAGGTCATCCAGGGGTCGGCCGTCGCGACGCTCGTGCTCAACGGGCTGGCCCTCTGGAAACAGGAGACGCGCCGTCCGGGGCGCCGGCGCGCGGCGCACGAGCCTGCCCCCGGCTTCATCGATGCGTGGCGCGTATACGCCGGCGGCCCAAACGCGCGGCGCCGCCTGCTCGCGATCGGGCTCGGCACGCTGGCCTTCGGCATGCAGGATGTCCTGCTGGAGCCCTACGGGGGCCAGGTGCTGTCGATGTCGATCGGATCGACCACCCTGCTGACCGCGACCCTCGCCCTGGGTGGCCTTGCAGGCTTCGCGTTCGCCTCGGTGATTCTCTCCCGCGGGACCGATGCATTTCGCATGGCCATCGCGGGAGCCGCGGTCGGCATACCTGCATTCATGGCCATCTCGCTGGCCGCGCCTGCAGGGAACCTGCCGCTGTTCGCGCTGGGCGTGCTGCTGGTGGGCGTCGGCGGCGGGCTGTTCGGCCACGGCACGCTGACGGCCACCATGCAACACGCCCCGCCGGAGCATACCGGCCTTGCGCTGGGGGCCTGGGGGGCTGTGCAGGCCACGGCAGCCGGTCTCGGCGTGGTCCTCGGGGGTATTCTCCGCGACGTCGTGAACGCGATTGCGGGCATCGCGCCGGGTGCGACCGGGCTGGACGCCGCCACCGGGTATCTCGTCGTCTACTGCGCCGAGATGGCGCTGCTGGTGGTTACCCTGCTCGTCATGCTTCCCCTGGCGAATGCCGCGACCGGTTCGAGGCTGCTGCATCCGCCGGTCGAGGCGGGTAGCCGCTGAATCCGGCGTTCAACTCTCCGCGCGCCCGCTGGCGCACCTCCACCAACCACAAACCCTGGGGACCGTCATGGAAATCTGGCAACTGCTGCTGCTGGCGTGGGTCGTCGTCGTCGCCTTCTGGCTGCTGAACACGTTCAGCGAGCGCAACCGTCGCCGCTGAGAGCCTCTCTCCAGCACGAGCCGCCGTGGCGCTCAGCGTCGCGGCAGCATTCGTTCGGCCAGCCCTCCGCAGATCAGGGCCAGGAACACCGCCGCGTTGATCGAGGCCACCACTCCGATCACAAGGCCCCCTGCCCTCGCGCCGAACTGGAAACCGGCCACCAGCCCCACCAGTGCCGACAGCCCGTAGGTCGCGTAGACCGCTCGGCTGCGCCACTGAGCAGAGGTGGGGGTCGGATCGGGCGTCCGGTTCATCGCAGGCTCTCCACGGGTTGCAGGCAGACCCGTCGCGGATCCGCGGCTGCCGCGACCAGCATACGTCACTTCGCATCGAGCCGTGATGCCGCGCCTGGACCCGGCGATTCCCCGGGTGCGATTCGCGCACCGGTGTCCTTCAGCAGCCGCTGGAATTCCGGCGACGCTTGCAGGATGCGGCCCGCCGCGGCTCGCAGGCGATCCACGGCCTCGGGCGGCAACGTGAAGGACGTCGGCAGGCTGTTGAGGTAGGCGAACTCCGCATAATCCTCCAGCGCCGGAAACGACACGTCGATCGCGTAGAGGTCCGCCTGCGGCACGCGCGACGAGTACGCCAGTCCTTCGGTCGATTGCAGCATCGATGCGTCCTGCGCCGCAAGCCGGCGCAAGGTGCGCCAGCGCGCTGCCGTGTCCTTGAGCAGTTCGACCGCCTCGTACGAGTGATGGTCGATCGGCACTCCGGCCGACCGAAGCAGCACGTCGATCGCACCCGGGGCACGCGCGCGCTGGTCCCAGTCGTTGGGCGGGACCGACAGCGAGTTGACCACGATCACCACGATGCGACGGACCTGGTCGAGCAGCGGGTCTCCGTCCTGCGACTGGAGCGCCTCCATCAGTTCGAGGACATCGAGCACGCCGCGCATGCCGAGGTTGTCCGACACCCCACCATCGACCAGATGGAGGAACGGCCGCGCAGCGCCGTCACCGTACGCCTCCTGCGCGCGAAGCGCGCGGATCGCGCGAGCGGCCGGTCGGGGCGGGTCGGCCTGGCCGATGAATCGCTCGACCCAGTCCGGGCGGCGTCGATTGCAGGTTCCGCCGTAGTTGTCGAGGGTAACCGGCGACAGAAGCACGGGGACGGCCGACGAGGCCGCTGCAGCGCGCGAGAGCCTGACCTGCGAGAGATCCGAACAGATCAGGTCGAAGGTGTGCTGGTGGAAGACGAACCGCGCGCCCGAGGACAGATCCGTCGCCGAGGCGAGGATCAGCGGACCCCGGCGATCGAGCAGGTCTCCGAACGTGGCGCCTTGAAAGAGGATCTCGTCGTACAGCTCGGCCGCGAGCTCGGACCGATCCCAGCCACTCGACAGCAGGCGCGGCCAGTAGGTCGGGTTCAGGGCACGCGAGGCGAGCACGCCCTGGACGTTGCGCTTGAGAAACCGATCCTCGTACAGGTCGAAAAGACGCTCGCCGTGCAGCCCATAGGCGAGCGCGGTGAAACTGCCGCCCGAAACCCCTGTGATCACCGCCACCTCGTCGAGCAGCCGGACGGGAGCCCCGTCCCGGTTCGTCACCGTGGTGTTGCGCAGGTACTCGAGCACCCCGTACGAAAAAGCGGCTGCCCGGGTGCCGCCGCCCGAGAACGCGAGGACCACGAGGTTCTCGGGGTTGCGAAGCGCCACTCGCCGCGTCTCGAACCGGTAACCCACCCTCGCATCGGCCTGGGCGAGGGGCGGGTTGACCGGCCGTGTTGCACACCCCGAGACCATGGATGCGCAGACCGCAAGCAGCCAGACTCCTGCCAGGCGACGAATCGGCGTCGCCGCCGTGCGCGCAACCGACGCGCTCCTGCCCGACTTGTCGAACTGCATCATGGTCGATCTCCTGGCGTGGATGCGGATCGCTCGATACCCGACCGGTGCGCCCGCGCGGTCAACGCGCATCCTGCGTCGGCGTCGGCATCGGCCTCGTTGGCCGCAGGCGGGACAGCGCGGGATCCTCCGGGTTGGTCGCGGCCAGCGCAGCCAGCGACCGCCGGGCCGCGTCGACCTCGCCACGCTGCATGCGAAGACTGGCGATTGCCAGCCGCAGTTCGCGATCTCCGTTCTGCTCCACGCTGTCCTCCAGAACGCGAAGCGCTTCGGGTACGCGCCCCCGTTCCTTCAGTGCCATGGCATACACGTAGGCATGTCGCGGCTCCGAGGAGGCCAGGGCGTACGCAGCCGACAGCTCCTGCACCGCCAGCGCGTGCCGACCTTCCCGCACCAGCGACAGGCCAAGCGCCGATCTGAGCGCCGCAGCCCGCGGCGCCTCCCTCAGGCCTGATCTCAACAGTGCCTGGACGTCCTGTTCGGTCGATCGGGCACGCATCAGTTCCGCAAGATTCACGTACGCCGGGACGAAGCCCCGATCGAGCGCGATCGCGGACCTGAAAACCGACTGTGCATCGTCGAGCCGACCTCTCGCGGCGAGCAGGTTGCCCAGTCCCAGGAGCGACTCCGGTCGATCGGCGTTCGCGCGCTGCACCCGCTCGAACTCGCGCAACGCGCGATCGACCGGGGTGGAGTCGGGGGAGCGAGCCAGCGGTCCCTGGGCGATCAACGCGCGCGCGGCCTCCAGTCGAACCGCCAGGACAGGGTCATCGAAGCTCGGCGATGTACCCAGACCGACCTGATCGGCAGCGAGTTGGGCAAGCGATCCCACGGCGGCATGTCGGACGAGAGGATCGACATCCGCCAGCGCCCTGCGGGCGGCGTCGACCGCCGACGTGCCCGGGTACCGCGCGAGCAGGCCCAACGCCGTCGCGCGCACGATGCCGGGCTGATCTCGATCGGTCACCAGCCCGATCAGGCTCGCAGCCGAGCCGGGCTCGCCCCGACGGGCAGCCTGCAGCACGGTGCCGAAATGCGGCTGGCCAAGGCGCGAGTCCGCTCCCCAGCTGCGCAGGGCCTCCACCGCCCACTGCGCCGTTCGATCCTGATGGCACTGCGTGCACGCGTTCGGCGTGCCGAGGCTGAGGGAGAGATCCGGGCGCGGGATTCGCATGCCGTGATCCCGTCGGGGGTCCACGACCATGTACTTCGTTGCCGGCATGTGGCATTCGACGCACTGCGCTCCGCTCGACTGCTGCGCATGGCGATGGTGGCGGGGCGAGTCGAATCGGGACGACTCGTGACACTGCGCGCAGACCGCATTGCCCGGCGCACGCAGGGCCTGCGTGTGCGGATCGTGGCAGTCGCTGCAGGTCACGCCGGCCCGATGCATCCGGCTCTGGACCCACGACCCCCAGGTAAACACCTCGTCACGCTGCTGTCCGTCCGGAAAGTACAGTCCATGCGTCAGCGTCGCTGGCAGGTAATGATCCATGAAGGCCCTCCCCGCATGCCAGCCCTCGGCAAACTGCGCGCGGCGCGAATGGCAGGCCGCGCAGACCTCCAGTTCCAGCCTCTCTCGCATCGGCCCGCTGCGCCGGGCCGTGCCGGTCGAAGGGTCGATCGCCCAACCCGCCCCCTTGCGCTCGTTCAATTGCAGCGCAAGCCCCTTCGAAGGATCGGATCGGCTGCCGCCCTTCGCCCACTCCACGTGGCGAGCGGCGGGCCCATGGCAGGACTCGCATCCGACCGAGACTTCCCGGTAGCGGGTGTCGTAGCGATGATCGTCAGGGTCGTAACCGCGGCGAACGTCGGTCGAGTGGCAATCCGCGCACATCGCGTTCCAGTTCTGGCTGGCGCGCGTCCAGTGCAGTTCGTCCCTATGGTCGATCTTCTCCCCGGGATACTGGCGAAACCACCGCTGCCCGCCCTGTTCGCGGGGGCGGGAGTCCCAGCCCACCGAGAGCGCCTGCAGGCGCCCGGGCTCGATCTCCACCAGGTACTGCTGGAGCGGGTAGACCCCGAAGGTGTAGAGAATCTCGTAATTCGCCGGCTTTCCGTCCGGCCCGTCGGTCTGCACCCGGTACCGTCCATCCTGCTTGTAGAACCGGGAACGCACGCCGTCGTGGACATGGACGGCATCACCGAAGTCGCCCAGAACGGTCCCGGCAGTCGCATGCTGCATCGCGCGCGCGTGGTGAGAGCCTTGCCAGGCCGAATGCTGCGAGGCATGGCAACCGGCACAGCGGGTGCTGCCGACGTAGTCCGGCGCCGCTGCCGGGACAGGGCTTTCCGGCCAGCGCGCAAGCAGGACCAGGCAGGCGATGACCACGCCGGCCCCAAGGGCGACCGCGAGGCTGCGAACGCGGGGGCGCGCGAGCGCTGGCCGGGGCGATGCCGACGCCGACGGGCGGGCAGGCGCATCCCCCGTGGGAGCGCCGGGCGGCGCCGCCCCCTCCCCCCGCTTGCGCCGCCGCTTCAAGCGAAGACCCGTCGCCAGTCGCGACGCATGCTGGCCACCAGCCACCCTCGCGATGCGGCGTCATCGAGGGCGCGGTCGAGTCGTCCCACCGCCGAGCGACGATCGTACGCGTACTCACGCTCGGCGTCGTCGTGGTGGACGATCATGCCGAGTCGAGCCCCGGTGCCCGAGGTGGTCCACTCGAGCATCTCGTAGTCGCCGTCCGAATTGCCGAAGGCCGCGATCGGCTTCATGCCGAACTGACGATGGATACCGACGGGCTTGCCCGCCTTGTCGTCGATGAAATCGATCTCCGCCTCGCGCATGAGTCGCGGGCCCGGCGCATCGGCCTGGTATCGGGTGCGGATCGAGGATCCGACGACGTGTTCCCGGGCAACGCCGTAGACCGGCAGCGAGAAGGTACGCACGAACTCGACGCCTCCTCCGGTCACGATCGCCGTCCCGAACCCCAGACCGCGCAGCCAGCGCATGAGTTCGATCATCGGCGAGTAGACCAGTTCGGTATATCGACGGCCGAATCGTGGATGACGGGCCTCTGCGATCCATCGCGCCGCGATCCCGGAGAAGCCCTCGACCGTCATCCCGGCATGCGTGGCCATCACCAGTTCCATCAGCGTCCGCTCGCCCCCTGCGGCGAGAGCGGCCCGGTCCCCGGCCAGCACCGCGCGAAACGGCTCTCGCGTACTCCATTCGGGGTGGCTCGAGGCCTGCTCGCGGATGCGGTCGGCGATGAACGCGGCCTGGACGTAGATCGGCTGCTCGCACCACAAGGTGCCGTCGTTGTCGAAGACCGCGAGCCTCTCGCCCATGGGCACATACCCGGCCGAAGACGGGTCGGTGACCTCGCGGACGAAGGCCATGATGCGATCACGTGCGGGGCCCTCGCTCCAGGAGGGCAGAGGATCCGAGCGCGACGCTGGCATGCCGCCCGCACAGCCGCTCGCAAGCAGCGTGGAGACGAAGGCAAGCAGCGCTCGGCGGGACAGATCGGCCGTATCCATGGGTATCCTGCAAACGCGCGCCGGGTGCGGCGCCCGGAATGACAGACGGCAGCGCAAGCGCTGCCGTCCGGTCGATCGGGCTCTCGGCGCTCAGTTGCGAGCGGGTCGCGTCACCATCTCCATCACCCGGTCGAGGTTGAAGCTGCCGGGCTTCTGCCTCGGGGGAAACTGCTTGAAGCTCTGGAGCCAGCGGGCGACGTGGTCGATTGCCGGGGCGATCATGAACATCCGATCGAGGTACCAGCGCTGGTACTCCGCCCCGATGTCATGGGCGAGCTCGAAAGGGTCCATCCGCAGGTTGGTCAGGATCGGGGCACGCAACTGCTCGAAGGGCGCCTGCCAGACATGAAGGCCGTGTGCGTTCTGCCTGAGGAACGTCACCTTCCAGTTGTCGTAGCGCAGCGCGGCCACGCTTCCGTCGTCGGTCCAGTAGATGAAGTCCCGCCGCGGCCACGGAGCCTTGCCGCGCAGCGCAGGCCCAAGGTCATGGCCGTCGAGGTGCACGCGGTAGGTGCGGTCGCCGACGCGCCGTCCCTTAAGAAGATCCTCGCGGGCGGTCGAATCGCCGGCCGCAGCCAGCAGCGTCGGCATCAGATCTTCGTGGGCAGCGATGTCGTTGATCACGGTGCCCGGCTGGATCACCCCGGGCCAGCGCATCATCGCCGGAACCCGGTAGCCGCCCTCCCAGTTCGTGTTCTTCTCGCCGCGGAACATGGTGGTACCGCCGTCGGGCCAGGTGAAGACCTCGGCACCGTTGTCGGTGGTGTAGACGACGATGGTGTTGTCGTCCACGCCCAGTTCCTTCAGCTTGGCCAGCAACTGGCCGACATGCCGATCGTGCTCCACCATGCCGTCGGCGTAGATACCCAGTCCCGTACGACCCTGCGACTCGGGCTTGAGGCGGGTGAAGATGTGCATCCGGGTCGAGTTCCACCACACGAAGAACGGCCGGTCCGCCTTGCGGGCGCGATCCATGAAGTCGAGGGTCTTCGTCATCACCTCGTCGTCGATCGTCTCCATCCGCTTGCGCGTGAGCGGACCGGTGTCGGTGACTCGACCGTCGGCGAAGGAATGGATGACGCCACGAGGACCGAACCGCTTGCGGAACTCCGGATTGCGCGGATAGTCGACGTTCTCGGGCTCTTCCTCCGCATTGAGGTGGTAGAGGTTGCCGAAGAATTCGTCGAAGCCGTGGCGGGTCGGCAGCATCTCGTCGCGGTCGCCGAGATGGTTCTTGCCGAACTGGCCGGTCATGTATCCCCGTGCCCGCAGGAGCGTGGCGATGGTGGGATCCTCCGGACGCATGCCTTCGGGAGTCCCCGGGAGACCGACCTTGGTCAGGCCGGTGCGGATCGGGGACTGCCCCGTCACGAACGCGGCCCGCCCGGCCGTGCAGCTCTGCTGCCCGTACCAGTCGGTGAACAGCGCGCCCTGGCGCGCGATGCTGTCGATGTTCGGGGTGCGGTAGCCCATCATGCCCAGGTTGAAGGCGCTGATGTTGAACTGCCCGATGTCGTCGCCCATGATGACGAGGATGTTGGGCCGGCGCGGAGCCTCGGATCTTCCCGTCGGCTGAGCGAGGGCAACGCTCGCCATTCCCGACAGCAGCGAGGCCATCAACAACGCAACTGCACCGCGAATCAACCGGGTCATTTCCTCTCCTCCGGCGCAATGGGCGCCTGACGACTCGAGCACGGAGCTTACGAGCCCGTATCGATGCAGCCCATTGCACCAAGGTTGACGCGATCCGCAGGATCGCTTCGGGATCAGGCGCCGTTGGCCGTTGCAGGCGTCTCCCTGGCTCCGGACAGGCCGCTGGGACGCACGCGGTCCGGGCTGGGAGCCGTCGTCGCGCATCGACGCCCTGGCCTGCGGCCGGGCGCGACGATGGAGTGGGCGCGAGCCTCCCACCTCCCGGTGGAACTGACGCCGGTACGACCGCCCCCCACGGGGTAAACGGTCGTTTAGTCCGCGACTGCCCGGCGACCGGGCTACTCGTCGTCCCGATCCGCCGCCGGACTGATACCCGCAAGTTCCGCGAAGCGCACGAGGTCGGGAACGGAATCCAGCCCGAGCTTTTCCATCAGACGAGCGCGGTGGACCTTCACCGTTCCCTCTGCCGTGCCGAGTCGGTCCGCGATGATCTTGTTCAGGCGTCCCGCGAGCACATGCTGCATCACCTCGCGTTCGCGAGGGGTAAGTCGTGTCGCCTTCGCCCTCGCCGATTCGATCCGCTCGTGCTCCAGGCGTGACTGCTCGGCGCGCTCGACGGCCGTGCGCACCGCGCGCAGGAGGTCCGCGCGACGAACCGGCTTGGTGAGGAAATCCACCGCACCGGACTTCATCGCCCTCACGCTCATGGCGATGTCACCACGGCCGGTCAGGAACACGATCGGAAGGTGCGGTGCGACGACCCGCAGCTTCTCCTGCAGGGCGAGGCCATCGATGCCCGGCATGGCCACATCGAGCAGCACGCAGCCGGACATCGTCTCCTGAAGCCCGTCGAGAAACTCGTCGGCGCTCGCGCACGCGCGCACCCGGTAGCCGCCGGACTCGAGCACGCGCGCGAGCGCCCGACGCAGTTCGGGCTCGTCATCCACCACATGCACGGTGATCATCTGCCTGACTCCGGGCGCATCGACGGGAGATCGATGATAAAGCCTGCGCCGCCGCCATCCCGGTTGCGCGCGATCAGGCGTCCCCCATGCGACTGGACGATCGAGCGTGAGATCGCCAGGCCGAGCCCGAGCCCTTCCCGCTTCGTGGTGTAGAAAGACTGGAACACCTGTTCCGGGGGAACGGGCAGCCCACGGCCATGGTCCTCCACGCGGATCCTCACCCGCCCCTGCTCCTCGCACGCGGACAGCACGATCCGGCGCCCTTCCGGTTCGAGATCCGCCATCGCCTCGCACGCGTTGCTGAGCAGATTGATCAGCACCTGCTCCATCGCCACCCGGTCGACCTCGACCTTCAGGGCGCTGTCCGGGACATCAAGGTGCACCTGCACCGACCGGCTGATCAGCTCGGTCCGCATGAAGCTCAACACCCCTCGAAGCAGCGCCGCGCACTCGATCACCATCGGGTCCAGTCCACGCCGCCCCAGCAAGGCGCGCATGCGCTGGATCACCGCGCCCGCGCGCTCGTCGGCGATGACGATGTCGTGCAGCATCGCGCGCAACTCGACGAGGTCAGGCCTCGACCGCTCCAGCATGCCCTGTGCCGCCTCGGCATTGCTCATGATGGTCGCCAGCGGCTGGTTGATTTCGTGCGCGAGCGCGCCGGACAGTTCGTTGAGCGTCGCGAGGCGCGACAGCCGCTCCATTTCCGAACGGTAGAGCAGCGCGTCGGCCTCGGACTTCCTTCTCTGGGTGATGTCCAGGCTCACTCCGGTGATCCCGTCGAAGCCCCCCGCGCGGGAATCGCTCGCCGAGCCCGAGTACACGAACCAGCGCACCGATCCGTCCGGACCGGGTACGCGATATTCGAGCGTGTGCAGCGTGCCGTCCTGGTTCGCCTCGCCCAGCGCCGCGCGCATCCGGTCTCGGTCGTCCTGATGAACGGCCTGCAGCACGTCCTCGATCCGATGGGGGCCCGATGGTTCAAGCCCCAGCATGTGGATTGCCCGGGGAGTGGCCCAGAGCGATCCGGTCGCCCGCTCGATGCCCCACAGTCCGGCATTCGCGGCGTCGGCGGCGAGTTCCAGCCGGCGCCGGGATTCACGAAGCTCCCCGTCCTTGATGACGAGTTCGGCGCTCACCGCAGCCGCTCGCACGAGCTCACGGCTGAGTTCCGCGCCCATCGCCAGAACGATGGGCACGAACAGCAGCGTGACCAGCGGCGGGATCCGGACCAGTCCCCAGAAGGACACGACCACGACCCCGGTCGCCGTCACCACGAACATCAGCAGACAAGCGGCCAGCAGAAGCGAGGAGTCGCGCCGACGCTCGCGCCAAAGCGTGAGCGTGGCGTCGGCAACGAAGGCGATCAGGGCCAGCAGCGAGAGGTGTGCGAGCGGCAGCCAGAGTCCAGGACGCCCCACGGCGACGACCACGCTGTCGCCGAACATCGTCGCCGGCACCAGTTCGGTGATCTCGCGATAGTTGACGTTGGGATCGGACAGCGCGTTGGCCATGACCGTGAGGGTGCGCAGGACGATGACCGTCCAGCCCAGCCATCGGCGCCCCGCTCGCAGATGACGCCACACGAAGAACACCAGCGCGACGACACCGGTCCAGACGGGCCATTGGTACCACCACAGCCGGCGCCCGAACTCTGCGGGGGACTCCGCCTTCAGCATGTCCAGTTCGAGCAGGGCAATCACGGCCACGCTCGCCGACAGGACTGCGAACGCCAGATGAGCCGTGGCTGAGGGCCGGTTGAGCACGACGTGCGCGTGGATGGCCGCGAGCGTGGCGCACGCCGCGGCGATCGACACCCAGATCGCGTCTACTGCCCCCACCCTTCCCCCCTGCGTCGGGTCGGCGCCAGAGCGCTCAGCCCGCCCGCGACGCCTTCGCGTGCCAGCGCGACAGCGCCGCTCCTGCCAGCATCAGTGCCGCGAGCACCCATAGCCCCCCGGCGACTCCGATCGCTCCGCCCAGTGCCCCAAACGCCATCGGCCCTCCCATGCGCACCGCGTTGTTCGCGGTCAGACGCAGCCCGAGAGCCTGGCCGGAACGTCCCTTGGCGGAGCTTTCGTACATCAGCATCACGGTGAGCGGGATGCCGATACCCATGCCGAGCCCGAAACCGAACGCGATCAGCGCGAACGACACCGCGCTGTCCGAAAAGGGCGTGATCGCCAGCCCCGCTGCCCCGGTCAGGAACACCCAGATCATCAGCTGATAGGGAGGAATGCGCCGGGACAGTCGGGCCAGGAACATGCGCACGATGAAGGATGAAGCCGCGAAGGCGGCCAGTACCGCACCGATGGCCGAGGCTGACAGGCCGATCTGATGGCCGTGGATCGGGACGTAGAACTGGAACAGGTCGCAGCCCAGCTGCACCAGGCCACTCACGACCAGCATGACCACCATCGGCCGGTCGATGCGCAGCGGCGCGGATGCAGCCTGGGCCGAGCGAGGCTGCCCGGGCGGGAGGAAGCGTCCCTCGATCGCCAGCAGTCCCAGCACCACGAGGGAGACCGCGGCGATCACGAGGCACGACCAGGAGTGGCCGAGCGCATCGATCGCGACCCCCGCCAGCAGGGGCCCGGCGAAGGTGGACGAGGCACCGGCCAGGCTGAAGTTCGCGAAGTTCGCCGCCCGGTCGTCGGCCGTGCTCAGGTTGCCAAACAGGTTCTGCAACGTGACGTGATAGAACGCCAGCGCAAGTCCGTTCAGCGCCGCTGCCACGTAGAACATCGGCAGTACGGGAAACAGGTACAGCAGCAGCAGGGATACGGCTGCGCACGCGCCGGCGAAGACGAGTATTCCACGCGCAGCACGGCGATCGGCAAGCGCTCCGATCGGCCACGAGAGCAGCAGCGGGAACAGGTAGAGCAGGCCGCCCAGAACACCAACTACCCATTGCGAGGCGCCCAGCTCCAGCACGTAGAGCGTGAGCAGCACCCGCATCGCGTTGGCGCCGGTGAAGTTGAAGAAGGTGAGCGCCACCCCCAGCCGGATGGCCCGGCGCCGCACCTGGTCCGCAGTGAGGGTCATCGACGACCGCGAACCACGGACCGCCCTGCCATCCGCCGTCCGGCCCTTCTCATTCAGCGCGGGCCTTCGACTCCCGGATCACCCTGGCCCAGCGGGCGATTTCGGCGGCGAGGTAGCGAGCGAAGAATTCCGGTGGCTCCGCGATCGGATCGGCCCCCATCTGGGCAAACCGCTCGCGGATATCGGGTCGCTGCACCGCTCGCACCGCGACCTCGTTCAGCTGCGTGACGATTTCGCGAGCGAGGCCTGCGGGTGCCAGGAATCCATACCAGGTCTCGGTCACGAATCCGGGTAGCCCGCCTTCGACCATCGTGGGCAGGTCCGGCAGCAGCGGCGAGCGCTTCGCGCTGGTGATGCCGATCGCCCTGATCCGCCCGGCATTGATCAACGGTTGCGCGGAGGGAATGTTGTTGAACGCGAAGTCGACCTCGCCACTGGCCAGTCCCGCAAGGGACGGCGCACTGCCCTTGTACGGAACATGCGTCATCGGGCTGGCCAGCATGACCTTGAGCATCTCGCCGGACAGGTGCTGCGAACTGCCCACGCCCGAGGACGAATAATTCAGCCCGCCCTTGGTGCGCCGCGCCACGGCGATGAAGTCCTTCACCGTCTTCGCGGGAAAGGACGGGTGGACGAGCAGCAGGTTCGGACTCGTCGCGAATATCGAAATCGGCGTGAAGTCGCGGACGGGGTCGTAGTTGATCTTCGCGTAGAGGCTCACGTTGATGCCGTGGGCGGCCGAGCTCATGAACAGCGTATAGCCATCCGCTGGCTGGCGCGCGACGAATTCGGCCGCCACGTTCTGCGCCGCGCCGGGACGGTTCTCGACGATCACCGGCTGCCCGAGCGCGTCGCTGATCTGCTGCGCCATCAACCGGCCCATGATGTCGGTGCCGCCCCCGGGCGCGTAGCCGACGATCATCCGGATGGGCTTGACGGGATAGCGACCCGCCGCCGACTGGGCCAGCGCGGTGGAGGCACCGACCGAGCCGGCCAGCAGGAGAGCAAGGAGCAGTGGGCGCATGGGTCCCCCGTGGGTGTGTCCGGAGCGGACGCGAACCCCTGATCGTACACCGGCCATGGGGAGATTCGGCCTCTCGCCGGTCGCCGATCGAGCACTGCGCCGCGCACCAACCGCCCTGCCGGGAACCCGACGCCCCCGGGGAAGGTCGGTTCCATGGATGCACCCGTTGGAACCAGTGCGTCTTCCCGGATCACAGCAGCCAGTCGATCCTGAGCCACGCCATCAGGCCCACGATCAGCCGCCGGGAGAAACCTGCACCCGGCTCGCGCAGCGAACTCCACTGGCCCTCCCCGTGCCATCGGGGACGACCGTCCGGATCCAGCATGACCTTCCAGGCGACATGGGGGTGGATCACGTCCAGCGCGCTGCCGAGGCGACCGGCCAGCACCGCGCTGTCGACGACGAGACCCATCTCGGTGTTGAGTGCCGCCGACCGGGGATCGAGGTTGAACGAACCGACGAAGATCCGCTGCCCGTCGACCGCGAAGGTCTTCGCGTGCAGGCTGGCGGGTGGCGCCTTTCGATCGAGCAGACGCACCCGGCGCGACCGCCGCCTGCGTCGTCGAGCGTCGGGCCGCAGTTCGTAGAGCTCCACGCCGGCGCGCAGCAGCTGCGTTCTCCACCGGGCGTATCCCGCATGCACTGCAGGCACGTCGGTCGCCGCCAGCGAATTCGTCAGAACCCGCACGCGCACACCCCGAGCCACCAGCGCCGCCAGCACCTGCACGCCATCGCGACCGGGAACGAAGTACGGCGACACCAGGTCGAGCCGGTGCTCCGGGTTGCCGAACGCACCGAGCAGCGGTTCGAGAAGCCCGCGCCCCGCGCCCGCGGCCGGCACCACGACCTTGGACGGATCGTCGACCAGCAACCGAACGGGTACGCGCTCCCACTCGAGCACGCCCAGCGAGAGGTCGTGCAACAGCATCGAGCGCAGCGCGGCCTGCGCGCGCTCGTGCACGAGCGGCTCGCGCCGGTCGGCGGCCAGCAGGCCGGCGAACGCCTCGGCGCTCATCGCCTCCACGCCACCGAGCAGCGCCGCCGCCGGCCAGGCGTGCGGCGCATTCCAGTAGCGATCGAAGCTCTCGCCGACCTCCTCGGCGACCCTCCCGAGTGCCAGCAGGTCGAGGTCGGCGAAACTCATCCGCGCATCCGATGCGAAATACGCATCGCCGATGTTGCGCCCCCCGACGATCGCAAGGCACCCGTCGACGATCCACGCCTTGTTGTGCATGCGCCGGTGCAGGCGCGAGAACTCGCGAATCCATGCGAGCCAGCGCCACCATCCGCGACTGACCGTCGGGTTGAACAGCCGCACCTCCAGCCCGGGCAGCGCATCGAGCATCGCGAGCAGCGGGTCGAGCGCCGGCCCCCCGTTGTCGTCGATGAGCAGGCGCACCCGCACCCCACGCTCGGCTGCGCTCCGCGCCTCCTCGAGCAGCAGCCTTCCGGTCGGATCGTCATGCCAGAGGTAGACCTGCACGTCGAGCGAGCGCTGGGCGGCCCGTGCGGTCAGCATCCGCGCGGCGAATGCCGCCTGCGGATCGTCCAGCGGATGGACCGCGCTGGCCGGGGGCTCGAGGCCGGCGGACCGGGCAAGGCGGCCGAACAGCGTGTCGCCTGCGGGTTCGATTCGCGTGGACGCAGGTCGCACCACCGGCGCGGACGAGCGTCGTCGCCGGCGCCTCGACAGCACCGCCGAGAGCAGGAACGATACGCCGCGCCGGGGTTCCCTCATGTCCGCCTCCGCAAGCCGGATCGAAAGCGATCGCGTGCCACGAGCGAAGCGTAGAATGCCTGCTTCTTCGCCGGTAAGAGTGCCGGCCTCACCGGAGTGCCTGATGTCCACGATGCCCACCCCTTCGCGCTCGCGCCTTCTGCGCTCGGCGCTCGCCCTCCTGGCCGCGCTTTCGGCGTTGCCCGCGCTCGCCGCCGAACCGGGCGGAACCCTCGCCCGCATCCGCGACAGCGGGGTCATCCTGCTCGGGCATCGCACGGATTCGGCGCCCTTCTCCTTCGTCGGCCAGGAAGGACGTCCGGTGGGCTACTCGGTCGAGTTGTGCGAGCGGGTGGTCGGGCACCTGCGCGAAGCCCACAAGCTGCCCGGGCTGCGGGTGCAGTGGGTTCCGGTCACGTCGGCCAACCGGATCGACATGGTCAGCGCCGGAAAGGTCGACCTCGAATGCGGCACGACCAGCGCTACCCTGTCGAGGCAGGAGCGCGTGGACTTCTCCAACCTGATCTTCGTCGATGGCGCGGGGGTGCTGGCGCGGGCGGATCGCGCGGTCAAGCGTCTGTCGGACCTGGCGGGTCGCAGGGTCGCGGTCACCGCGGGCAGCACCACCGGGGACGTCATGCGGCAGGCCTTCAAGGACCGGTCCGTCAACGTCGAGATCGTCGTCGTTCGAAACGAACTCGAGGGGCTGTCCGCGGTCGAGTCGGGCAAGGTCGATGCCTACGCCAACGACCGCGTGATCCTCCTCGGCCTGCTGCGCAAGCTCAAGGGGGGCGTCGATTTCGTGCTGGTCGACGAGGACGCCTCGATGGAGCCCTATGCGCTGATGATGCGCCGCGACCCGGTGTTCAGGCTCGCGGTCAACCGGGCGCTCTCGCGCATCTACCGCTCGCCGGCCATCGTCGAGGTCTACAACGCATGGTTCGGCGTGCTGGGCGCACCCGGCCCGCTGCTCGCGGCGATGTACTACCTCAACACGACCCCGGAGTGACCCGATGATGACCCACGCGATCGGACGTCTCCTCGCCCTGCTGTCGGTCCTGCTGGTCGCCGGATGCGCGAGCGTCGGGTCCGCGCCATCGATCAGCGGCGAGGGCACCGTGCTCGGAATCGCCGAGCGTACCCAGGCCAGCCAGGCGGGCAGTGTCGTTGGCGCCATTGGCGGTGCCGTGCTCGGATCGGTGATCGGAGGCCAGTTCGGCGGCGGCTTCGGCCAGACCGTCGCCGCCACGGCCGGGGCCGTCGGAGGCTCGATGGTCGGCAGCCAGGTGGGCTCGCGGGCAGGTCAGACGCTCGTCTGGGATCTCACCATCCGCTTCGAGGACGGGATCGACCGGATGCTCACCGTGACGGAGCGCCCGTCAGTCCGGCCTGGCGACCGCGTGTCGGTGCGCGACGGGCAGGTCACCCGGCGCTGACGGCCAGCCACGCCCGTCGGGCGGTTTCGACCGGGCGCTGCGGGCCGATGTCCGCAGGTGGTGGACGTGCCTGCGCATCCGCAGGCCGCGCTCGCCACGCGC
>Ga0315900_10005231_pt1 | contig 17893 bp, 11 predicted proteins | sample LakEriMetagenome_FD_203521 | JGI IMG/M metagenome (GOLD analysis project Ga0315900, IMG submission 203521) | Freshwater fungal communities from buoy surface, Lake Erie, Ohio, United States - Buoy 12 MA114 | ecosystem: Environmental > Aquatic > Freshwater > Lake > Lake biofilm | place: USA: Lake... | reverse complement strand
CGATGGGCCGAGCCTCGCTGCCGGCCCCGCCGCCGCGACACTTGGTGCCTATCGGACCGTGACCCAGGCGCAGGCGCGCGAACGCTGGATGACAGGCGTGCCGGAGGGCAAACGCGCCGGCCTGATACCGCCCGGCTGGTTTGAACATTGGGCAGGTGTCACCTGGGCGACCGATCCGGAAGGCATGCGGCGCAACCCTCAGACGCTCCGTGCGCCCAATGGCGTGCTGCTGGATAGCCGGGAATATGCGCAGGCCGGGCGGCCCTTCTGGGACCCGGCAAAGGTCATGGCACCCACCCTGCTGGTGGTGGCGGAATGGGACCGCGATACACCGCCCAGCATGGCACTCGCGATTTTCCCGCTGCTGACGAATAGCCCCGGCAAGCGCCTGGTGGTGCTGGGGGAAGGCACGCATACCATCGTGATGGAACGCAATCGCGGCGCGCTGTTTCAGGCGGTGCAGGGATTCCTAGTGGAAGTCTCGGCCTGAGGGGGCGGGGTTCTACGCGCTGACTGCGAACGGGTGTCACCATGCATTTTCAGCGCAGGCAGGTATCTGTTGTTAAAAAGCCGGTTTCCGGCTTTGCTCGGTCGGCCTATCTTTTGCCGGTATTCTTGCTGCTCGGCTGCGATGCGCTCAATCCTTGGCGAACTCTGACCAAAACGATTGAGCGTTCCGAAATCCATCCGGTTACGACTGGCTGCCTTTCTATGAGGGCACGGGAAATGAAGTTCCCCGCTGACGGCAGAAACGTTGCCGTTTTAGCGGAGCAGTCCGTCTCATTGGGTCTTACCTTATATCCTCTTTCTGATGGCTTCAGCAGGGTCGGCGAAGCAGAGCTTCGCTGCGTGATGAATCTCTTACATCATGAAACTTCTGAATCCATTCGCTCAAGTCCACTTGTCAAGCAGGAAAACTGTACCAATAGCCCGGAAAATCCCACTCATTTGCGATGCGTGGATCGTATCGTCGTGCGTTTTGAAAGCATCGAGAGTCGATATAAATACGTGGATTACACAGTCCAAATGACACTCGTATTTTCCCCACGAAAACTCGAAAACGGGACAATCGAGAGATTCTCACGCAGTCATAAGGGAGCTGAATGGGATCCTCCCACACTGGTTGCCTTATCACAATAGGATTCAAATTCGAGCGTCTTCCCACCCGAGTATGCGACTTGTGGTACAGATAGCCGTCACTTCTAGCCAAGCTGCGACAATAATGGTGCCGAAGTGCCCCTTGGGGCGAGTGTCAATGATGGCCCGAGCCAAGAATAGCTTTTCTGGCTTGGTTCTACGTTGTGTTTTGTGGCCTTTCTCCCCGACATAAGCTACACTTTCCACCCCTTTGGTGTATTTGAAATCCCAAGCCCGCCTGACTACTACGCGTTAAATTATCTGATCGAATCGGAGACGCCCTGCCCATGTCCAAACCCGCCCCATCGCCCGGCCTCGTGGTTGATCGCAACCTTGCCCTTGAACTGGTGCGCGTGACGGAAGCCGCGGCGCTCGCGGCCTCCCGCTGGATTGGCCGGGGTGACAAGAACGCCGCTGATGGCGCCGCGGTGGAAGCCATGCGCAAGGCCTTTGACACGGTCGCCATCACCGGCACGGTGGTGATCGGCGAAGGTGAGATGGATGAGGCGCCGATGCTCTATATCGGCGAAAAGGTCGGGCTTTACGCCAAGGCTGGCGGTGGGCCGGAAGTGGATATTGCGGTGGACCCGCTGGAGGGTACCTCCATCACCGCCAAGGGCGGGCCGAATGCAATTGCGACTGTGGCGCTCGCGGAAAAGGGCGGCTTTTTGCATGCGCCGGATATCTACATGGATAAGCTCGCGATCGGGCCTGGCCTGCCGGAAGGCATCGTGGATTTGGATGCGAAGCCCGAGGAAAACCTCCGCGAGTTGGCGCGCGCCAAGAAATGCGACATTGGCGATCTGATGGTCTGCACTTTGGACCGCGACCGGCATAAGGAAATGATCCGCGCCTGCCGCGCTGCCGGCGCGCGCATCATGCTGCTGGGCGATGGCGATGTTTCAGGCGTTATTGCCGTCAGCCAACCGGAAGCGGGCGTGGATATCTATATGGGCTCGGGCGGTGCGCCTGAAGGCGTGTTGGCAGCGGCGGCTTTGCGCTGCATTGGCGGGCAGATGCAAGGCCGGTTGATGTTCGAAAACGAGGATCAGATCGCGCGCGCACGCGCCATGGGCATCACCGACCCCAACCGCAAATACAGTGTCGAGGAAATGGCCAAGGGCGATGTGATGTTCGCGGCGACGGGCGTGACAAGTGGCGCCATGCTGCGTGGCGTGCGGCGTTTTGCGGGTGGGGCTTACACACATTCCATCGTCATGCGGTCCAAATCCGGCACGGTGCGCTATGTGGAAGGGCATCATAATTTCGCGCGCAAACCCAGCGCCTTCATCGCTTGATCAGGGCGCGCGTATTTCATGGATGATAGCGCGCTGACGGGGCCTGTCCTTGGCGTAGCGCGCAGCGTCACCGGGCGAAGCTGGCAATGGCGCGCCGGCGATGCGCGCATTGGCCTTGGCATTGCGCAGCGGCTTGAATTGCCGGAGATGCTGGGGCGCTTGCTCGCCGCGCGTGGCATTGGTCTTGATGATGCGGCGGATTTCCTGGAACCGAAGCTCCGCGCGCTGATGCCGGACCCATCGCGGCTTGCTGATATGGAAGCAGCGGCGGATCGCATCGCCGTTGCGGTGCGCAGCGGCGAGCATGTCGCGGTATTCGGCGATTATGATGTGGATGGCGCCTGCGCTGGCGCTTTGATGACACGGTTTTTGCGTGATCTTGGCTGCCAAGTGACACCCTATGTGCCGGATCGCATCAAGGAAGGTTATGGGCCGAATGCGCCGGCGATTGCAGCACTTTGTGATGCGGGCGCTTCGCTCATTATTTGCGTGGATTGCGGCATTGCGGCGGGTGTCGCTTTGGCCGCCGCTGATGGCCGCGCGGATGTTGTGGTGTTGGATCACCACAAGGCCGAAGGCGCGTTGCCGGCGGTGCTGGCGGTGGTCAATCCCAATCGGTTGGATTGCCCATCCGGCTTGCGCCATATTTGCGCGGCGGCGGTGGCGTTTCTGGCGGCAACGGCAAGCTTGCGGGTATTGCGTCGCGCTGGATGGTTCACGCGCCGGCAAGAACCTGATCTTCTCGCGCTGCTTGATATCGTGGCACTCGCGACAGTGTGCGATGTCATGCCGCTCACGGGTTTCAATCGCGCCCTGGTGGCGCAGGGGTTGAAGGTATTGGGCAAGCGCGGGCGGATTGGCCTGGCGGCGTTGCTGGATGTCGCGGGGCAGAAGGATATGCCAAGCGCGCATACGCTTGGCTTCATGTTGGGGCCGCGCATCAATGCCTCAGGCCGCATTGCGGAAGCGGATTTGGGCTTGCGGCTTTTGCTGTCGGAAGATGCGATTGAAGCGCGCGCCATGGCCGAAAAACTTGATGAGGTGAATAAGCGCCGGCAGGAAGTGGAAGGCGATATGCTGGGCGCGGCGCTCGCCATGGCGGAAGCGCAAGTCAAGGCGGGCCATGCCGTCCTGCTGATTGCGGCTGAAGGCTGGCACCCCGGCGTGGTTGGCATTGTCGCGGGCCGGGTCAAGGAAAAATTCAATCGTCCTGCCTGTGTTGCGGGCATTACGGGCGGTATTGCCAAGGGTTCGGGCAGGTCTATCACCGGCATTGATCTCGGCACCGCGATCATCGCTGCGCGTGAGATGGGGCTGCTTGAGACCGGCGGCGGGCATGCGATGGCGGCGGGATTTTCCTATAATATTGCGAAGGGCGAGGCCTTTCATTCCTTCCTGGAAGAACGCCTATCCCATGCTGCGCAGTTGCCGAATGCGGCGGATTTGCTGGTGGAAGGCGCCATCACAGTGCCGGCCGCGACAACAGCGCTGGCGCAAGATATCGGCCGCCTTGCGCCCTTTGGCGCCGGCAATGAAGAGCCCATCTTCGCCCTGGCGCGCGCGCGCGTGGTACGCGCGGATCGCATCGGCAAGGAAGGGGCGACAATCCGCGCCTTTGTTGAAGGCGAAGGCGGTGGGCGGCTCAAGACCATTTGCTTTCGTGCGAAGGATGGCCCGCTCGCTGAGGCTTTGCTCTCACCCGATCGCACGCCCCTGCATTTATGCGGGCACTTGCGCGCGGAAGCCTGGAATGGAGAGGTCAGCGTCGGGTTTCAGATTGTGGATGCAGCGCGGGTCTAGCGCGGCTTTATTCAATACTGCGGCCAGACAACCGGCGGCAGGCGGGACAAGGGTATCTGCGCCGCGCTCACCACGCCATTTTGCAGGCTGATCGGAATTTCCGCGACCGGTGGGCCACCATCAACCGGGCGGCGCGTTAGCATACCTACGGCAAATCTCGTGCCATCCAAAGCGCGTCGCTGAATAAGCCCGGACCGGGCGAGTGAATCCAACGCCGCATTAGGATTGGTCACAGATAGCGTGCCCGCGAGCGCCGGCTGCAAGGCGGCATCAAGCCGTGCGGAAAGCCTGAGACCCGCATCCAGATCCCCCCAGGCCAAGCGTAATTGGCGGACATCCAGCTTGCCTTCTGAAGCACGCCAGGCATCCAATTGCTCACGCAGGCTCGGCAACGGCAGAACGCTGCCATAAAGCGAGCCATCAAATTCAAGCTGCGTGAGCCTTGGGCCAAACCCGGCCAGCGCCGGCGTGCGGAGCCAAGCTTGGGGCAGGGCAGCATCCTCCGCGGCAAATTGTAGTGTCAGCGCAGGTTCGGCCGTGCGCACCCAATTCGCATCACCGCCCATGCGGCGGATGGTGAGTACCCCATCCGGAGTTTGCGCGACCATACCTTGCAGCAACCCATTGGCCCGACGCGGCGGTTGGCCCGCTTCCAGCGGCAGTAGTGCGATGAAGCTTTCCGTGGTGAAGGGAACGCGTGTGGCACCAAGCCTGAGCGCCTGCGCGCCCGTTGCCTCCAGCCGCAGCGCATCCGGCAACGGCAAGGGCGTGGAAAGTGCCAGCATCTGAACTTCCCAGCCCATACCCTGGCCGGAGGTTCCATCGCCTGGGCTTTCGATGGATAAGCGTGGGATCATGAGCCGCGCGGCAAAGGGCCAGCCGCCACGGTCCGGAATATCGTGATTGATGGTCCAGCCCTGCGCTCGGTGTCTGATCACCCAATCGCTAAAACCCTCAGCAAGCGCCCCTGTGCTCCAGCGCCAAAGCAGGCTTTGGCCCGCCACCAGCGCTGCCAACAGAATCAGCACACCAAACAGGGTTCTCCCAAGGAGTGGTGCGCGGGTAGGGGGGGCTTGCTTGGCGTTCATGTCGGGCGCCGATATAGCGGGGATCGGATGCGCCCGCCATGACAACCGATATCGCCTCGCTCCTTGCCCCGGATGGGGATTTCTACGTCTTTGCCTACGGGTCGCTGATTTGGCGCCCTGGCTTTGACCATGCCGCGCGTCATCCGGCGCTGCTGCGCGGCTTTCACCGGCGTTTTTGCCTCTGGAGTCATCGTTACCGCGGTACACCTGAACGCCCAGGGCTGGTTTTGGGGCTGGATCGCGGCGGTGCCTGCCGGGGTGTGGTGTTTCGCGTACCTGGCCGCGCGGCGGCTGAAACGCTGGCTTACCTTGATGCGCGCGAATTACCCGATGGCGGAGAGGTTGTGTATCGCCGCCGCCTTTTGCCGTTGATGCTTCTGGATGATGGGCGGCGTGTGCCGGCCATTGCCTATGTCGCGAACCGGACGTGCCGACTTTATTGCGGCAAGCAACCTACCGAGGTTTTGGCGCGTGCCATTGATACTGGGCATGGGCAGATGGGATCGAACCGGGATTATCTGTTCAATACGCTCGATCATCTGGGGGAGATGGGTGTGCGTGATCGTGGGTTGGAGGCGATTGCCACTTTGGTTGGGCGATAGCGCAACCTTGTTCTCTCGGAAGCGTAGGATTGAAGCGGTCGTTGCGATTCACAGTTAGCGTTATTGCACCCAAGGTTGAACCAGCCGCGATTCTACCAGGATATTTTGTTGCCGATTAAGACGGATAATTTGGTTGACGTCATGCGGATCATTTGATCGCGACTTGCTTGATCAACCTAAGGTATAAAGTGAAATCAACAATTCTTTGAGGATTGAGCAGGAATTCCTGTTTAACCGACCGAGGCTTGAGCCAAATAGCTTTCTCAGCCGTCTATTCCGAAAAAATTAAACACATGATGCGAAGGTTTCGCGGAGGAGCAAGAAATGCCTTCCAGCCAAACCGAGGCCAGCACGCAGTTATTGAATACTGCATCGGGCAGGAATGTCAGCGGTTCAAGCGCTTCTTCGGCGGTCATGGGGTCTGCCCCAGTTGGAGGCATTGGCGCGAGCCTGGCTCTGACCCAGGGTGCAATTCTGGCTTCATCGCTCATTTCGCCCGTCATAGGCACGGATTTCGATGATACGATCACGATACTAGGTTTCACTGATGATAGCCTGATGGGGTTGGGTGGACAGGACACGCTGTCGGGCGGGGACGGCATTGATTTCATTTTCGGTGGTACTGGCGATGACCTTCTCATTGGTGGAAACCAGCCGGATTTTCTTTTTGGCGATGCCGGTAACGACACACTGATTGGCGGGCTGGGTCACGATATCCTGTTCGCGGATAATGAAGGCGGTATGGCCGATGATTCCACCCATAACGTCAATCTGCTACTCGGTCTTGCCGGTGATGACACCTTGTTCGGAGCGCTTGGCAGGGATTCACTTGACGGCGGTGATGGCAATGATGTCTTGAACCTTGCCTCGTCAGGTGATTTCGTGACGGGCGGCGCAGGCGCAGATATCTTCCAGATCAATCTGCAAACTTCCCCCGCTGGTGTCGCAAGGCCTGTCGCAGCCGATACCATCACCGATTTCTCAGCAGACCAAGGAGATCTTTTGTTCCTCGGCCTGACGGGAGGTATTTTGAACGGCGTGGCCGGTCCTTCACCTTTGATCTGGCGTGGCATCATGAATACCTCGACCGGAGCTGAGTTTGGCCTTGCACTCCCGGTGGGTGATCTTGGTTCCGGCTTCCTACAAGCATGGTTCATTGCCGATGTGGCGGTCCAGGCGGTGCCAGGTGGCTGGCTTACGATTGATCTCGATGGGGATGGCTTGCTTGGCGAACAGGACTTCCTGTTGCGCATGAACATGTCGTTGGACCAGGCAGTGAACCTGCATTTCCATGCAGGGTCCGGCAGTTTCGGCGGTATAGCTGGCGATGCGCACGATGATGTTCTGGTTGCCCTGAATGAGGATTCCTGGGTCTTCGGCCTTGGTGGAAGTGATGTTCTTTTTGGTGGCACCGGAAATGATCGGCTTTTGGGTGGGGATGCAAATGACCTTTTGTTGGGTAGCAATGGCGATGACCAGATGTGGGGTGGGGCGGGCGATGATTGGGCGCTAGGTGGGGCAGGCAATGATGCTCTTTACGCCGAAGATTTAGCAAATGGTTCAGCGGAAGATAGCTCGGCAAGCAATACACTTGCGGGTGAAGCCGGGGATGATTCGCTTTTTGGTGGCGCGGGCAAAGATCACCTATTGGGAGGGAACGGCCATGACCTTCTGTATGGTGGCGACAACACGGATACGCTCCATGGCGATGACGGTAATGATACGCTCACGGGCGGTGACGGAGATGATTTCATTGCCGGTGGTAATGGTGCGGATAGTGTTTATGCCGGGGCGGGGAATGACAGCGTTGCCCTTGGCGATGATCTGGATTTCCTGGATGGTGGTGACGGGCATGACTGGCTGGTCATCAATCAAGGTGCCTTCATAAATCTTGGCGCGACAGGCAATCAGCTTCTCAACGGCGCTTGGGCAATTGCCTTTGAAGCAGTGGATGGGCGTGGTGCCACTACTGCCATGACGCTGCTTGGCGGTGATGGCGATAATCTGCTTTTCTCGGGTGCCGGCAGTGATCTCCTTCAAGGGCAGTTGGGCGATGATGTTCTGCTGGGCGGCGCTGGTGATGATACGCTAAGCGGTGGTAGCGGTTTGAACATCCTGGAAGGTGGCCGCGGCAATGACGCCTATATCGATGTTGGCGCTGACGACTTGGTAATTGAAAACGCAGGAGAGGGCGCGGATACGATTTTTGCTTCGATTGATTTCTACCTTCCTCCTGGGATTGAAGCACTGTTCCTTGCCGAATCCAGCCAAGCAATCCGAGGTTTTGGCACCTATGGAGATGAGCTCCTGGTTGGCAACCTCCATGAAAATGAATTGTTCGGTGGTGATGGTCAGGACACCCTTGTTGGAAATGCTGGCGCGGATAGCTTGGATGGCGGTGAAGGCAGTGATTGGGCCAGCTTTGTCTCAGCCACAGCTTCAGTCACGATTGATCTTGTCGCCGGTTCTACCAAAGGGGCACATGGCGTTGACAGGCTGATCAGTATCGAAAATGCCATGGGCGGTGCAGGCCATGACAGCTTGCTTGGCGACGGCTTCGCCAATGGTCTTTTTGGCGGTGCGGGTAATGACCGGCTGAACGGTGGGGATGGCAATGATACGCTGGATGGCGGCGATGGTGCTGACATCATGTGGGGCGGCAATGGCGATGATATTTTTATCATCGGCGATGGTGATTTGTTCGCTGAGGCGGGCGGGCAGGGCACGGATCTGATCTTGCTGCGCCGAGCCGCCATAAGCCTGATCGCAATAAGTGTTGAGAATGTGACAGGCGATACTACGGGTCAGGCTTTTTCGATCACCGGCAATACACTCGCTAATGTGCTGATCGGTGGCACCCTGGCGGATACACTGGATGGCAATACTGGCAATGATACACTCAATGGCGGTGCCGGTACTGATAGCATCCTGGGCGGTTCCGGCCATGATCGCTTGGATGGTGGCAATGATGCCGACACGCTCTCCGGCGGTAGTGGCAATGACACTTTGACTGGCGGTGTTGGCCTCGATTGGGCGAGCTATGCGGAACTGACCGTGGCCCAGTCGGTCACGGTAAACCTTGTCACCGGCAGCGCGACGGGTGCTGCGGGCAGGGATTTGCTTTTGGGGATTGATAACCTCTTGGGCGGTGGCGGTAATGACAGTCTGCTTGGCGATGGGCTTGCCAATAGGCTTCTTGGCGGCAATGGCAATGATACGCTGGATGGCGGCGCAGGCGCCGACCTCATGGTGGGTGGCAATGGCGATGATGTCTTCATCGTCGGTGACGGTGATGCGGTCCAAGAAGCCAGCGGAGAGGGTATTGATCTGATCCTGTTGCGCCGCGCCATCATGAACCTGAATGGCAGGCATGCCGAGAATGTAACAGGTGATTTGGCCGGTCAGGCCTTTGTGATCACTGGCAATGCGCTTTCGAACATCCTGACGGGGGGCAATCTGGCCGATACACTGGATGGCGGTGCCAGCCATGACACCCTTATTGGCGGCGCCGGCAATGACACGCTGTTTGGCAATACGGGCAATGATTGGCTGGATGGTGGTGCGGATGCCGATACGCTCGATGGCGGCACAGGTTCTGATGGATTGCTGGGTGGTTCCGGCAATGACCGACTTGATGGTGGTGCGGATGCCGATACGCTTTCTGGTGGATCCGGTAATGATGTTGTGTTTGGTGGCGCGGGCCTCGATTGGGTGAGCTATGCGGAGCTGACGGCGACCCAGGCAGTCACCGTGAACCTTGCTGCCGGCAGTACGATGGGGGCAGCGGGCATTGATACTCTTTCTGAGATTGAAAACGTGCTCGGCGGCGCCGGCCGTGACAGCTTGGTCGGCGATGGTCTTGCCAATAGGCTTTTTGGTGGCGCAGGCAGTGACCGCTTGAGCGGTAGTGATGGTAATGACACGTTGGATGGCGGTGATGGTGCCGACATCATGTGGGGCGGCAATGGTGATGATGTCTTCATTGTCGGCGATGCGGATTTATTCGCGGAGGCAGGTGGGCAGGGGACGGATTTGATCCTGCTGCGACGTGCCGCGATCAGCTTGATCGGCCAGCATGTCGAAAATGTCACGGGTGATATGGCAGATCTGGCATTTGCGATCACCGGCAATAACCTCGCGAATATGCTGACGGGCGGCAGCTTGGCTGATACGCTTAATGGCAGCACCGGCAATGACACACTGGCCGGCGGGCTTGGTAATGACAGCCTGATTGGTGGTTCCGGCTATGACCAATTCATCTTCATTACAGCGCTGAGTGAAACGAATATCGACAATCTTTACCAGTATAGCGCAGCACACGACACGATCCTGCTGGAAAATGCCATATTCACGGCGCTTGGGCGGGCGGGACGCCTTGCTGCAGGCGCCTTCAATCTTGGCGCAGCGGCGACGGACGCGGATGATAGGATCATCTACAATGCCGATACAGGCGCGCTTCTTTATGATGCGGATGGCGTTGGTGGGGTGGCAGCGGTGCAATTCGCAACCCTCAGCGGCGTTACTGGTACAATCACGAATGCGGATTTCCTGATCATTTGAATGATGCTGCGGGTCTATGATTCCATCATTGCGGACTCCGCCGCGCCTCTCGCGCAATCACCGCGAGCGCCGCGGATGAAATCGTGAGCTGCCCCAGAATTTGCGTCATGTCGCGAATATAGCCCCAGGTCTCAAATGGCGCCGGGTCTTGCGGCAGCATGACAAGGCTGCCTGGCGCCAAAGGTGGCCCACCACCCTGGAAAAATCCCTGGCCTGCCGGCGCGGCCTCCCCATTTGGCAGCACCACGAAAACGCGCGATGCATCGGCGAAGCGCTGCGCCCCGCCCGAGGCTTGGATGTATTCGGCGGCGCGCCAGCCCTGGCGGAAGGGCAGGCTGCCGGGATTGAGTACCGCGCCCACCACCGTCACATCCTGCGGGCGCTTTGGCATGGCAATCACATCGCCAGGTTCCATCAGCATATCCAAATCGGGCCGCGCCAGCAGGATCACGGGATTGGCTTCCACTACCACACGCCCGGCAGCGCGCGCCTCGCGCAAGGTTGCCGCCAATTCGCGCCCCGCCTTCATCGCGCCGCCAACATCCGCCGTGCCGCCGCGTGAACCTGGCAAAGCCTGGCCCGATGCCAATTGCACCAGGCTGCTTTCCAGATCACGCGCGGTGCGCGCAAAGCCTTCCTGTTGGCGCTGGCGCACAGTTTCGCGGGTGAAGACCGCGCCATAGGGGAAGGCCTCGGCTGTCAACCCGCCGGCGCGCGCGATCACTTCCGAAAGCCGCTCCCCACGGCGCAGTTCATAGCTACCGGGGTTACGGAATTCGCCGACCAGCAGCACCGGTCCGTTATCCAGCGCATCTTCTCGCCGCGGCACGCGCAGTGCCTGGCGTGGTGACACCAGCTTTGCCCCGCCACCCCCCAGGCTCACATGCGTAACCGGGCCGGTCAGCGCCGGGTTCGGCACGTCACGCGCCACGTCAGGCGCGCGTGCATTGCCAAGCGCCGTCACGCCGCCCGCGATCGCCAGCGCATCTGCCAATGGCGTGTTTTCCAGCATGGGATAAAGCCCAGGCGCGCGTACTTCCCCTGTCACCAGCGCGGCGTGGTCCAGCAGGAAGCCCGCCAATTCCGGTACTTCCTGAAAAATACGCGGGCAGCGCGCCTCACCCATCTCTGGAAAGCCAGTGGCCCGCGCATGAGCAAAGCGGGCGGGGGAGGCTTGCGCGGCCTGGGCAAGCTGTGTCAGCGCCACGCATTCGCCCCCCTGCATCGTGGTTGCCTCGCCGCGCAGGGCGCGTTGGATGGCGCTGCTTGCAAGCCACTGGATATCAGCGCGGGCGAAGACAATCACCTCATCCCCATCCCGCAGCGCTGGTCCGCCGCGCCCTTCCAGCGCACGCGCGAGATCGAAGCCTAGCAAATGGCGCTGCCCGCTTCGCTGATCCGGGCGCAGCACCACGGCGAAGCGCGTATAGGGGTCAGGCCCCAATTGACGATGATCCGCAATCAGGCCGCGCACCGAAAGCCCTTGCCGCCCGCCGGCCGCACGCGTGATGGGCATCGCCACATGCCCCGAAAGTCGGACAGTGTTCGCCACCACATCCGCCCCTGGCCGCACCAGCAGCGCATCGCCGCGCTTGAGGCTGGCATTGATCCCAAGTTCGGCAAAACTCCGCCGCCCCTGCGCGTCGCTTTGCTGAACCAAAAGCCGATTACCGCTAGGGCGAAGCGGCCCGCCAGCCAGTACCAGCGCGTCTTCCATCGGCATGGTGGCTTGCCGCGCCGGTAATTCATAAATACCGGGCCGCGCCACATCGCCGGCAATCGCGACCACCCCGCCAAGCGGCGGCACCAGAATGCGCTCGCCCTCCCGCAACGTCAGATCAGCCTCCCCGGGCGCATCAGCGAGAAGCGGGTAAAGGTCCACCTGCCGTGACCCTGCCGGCCCCTCAATCCGGATGGCGCGGAGCGAGCCGCTGCGCCGCACCCCCTCGGCCGCTGCCAAGGCATCCAAAACGCTCGCCAGCGCGGTCAGGGTTTGAAAGCCAGGGCGCATCACCTCGCCGCCCACGAAAACGCTAATCTGGCGGATCGCGCCGATGGAAAGGAATACTTCCGAACCACCAAGCTCCCGCGCCGCCCGGGCTTCCATATCGGCACGGAGATCAGCAAGGCTGCGGCCGGCAGCCGGAATGGGCGGCAATTCGGGCAGTAGCAGCATGCCATCCCGCCCGATCCTAAGGGAAAGTGTCTGCCGCGCCCGGCCACGCAGCGCTACAACCACCTCATCTCCTGGCCCCAAGATATAGGAACCGGGCAGGGCACCGAAGCTCGGCGTCGGTGCTGCACCGCCACGGAAGGTTTCATAGCCGAATTGGCGGAGCTCCAACTGTTCCAGCCTTTCGGCAAAGAAGGCTTCGATGCTGGATAAATTGGGCGTGGGGCGCGGGGTGGGGGCCGCGCCTTGCTGTGCCGGGGCGGTGGGCGCCGATGGCGGCGCCATGGCGGCTTCAAGCACTCGGGCCAGAATTTCGCGCTGGGCGCCTGGGGGTAGGTTGGGCAAATTCGCCCCGCCGGGCAAGCTCGGCGGCAGGCTGGGTGGGGCGAGGAATTGCGCGCCCGGTTGCGCGTTGGCTTGCAGGCTAGCCATCAAAAGCCAAAAGATTAGAGGGCCTAAGCGCAATTGTAGCACTTTGGCGAGCCTCCTCGATTTGGCGAAAAAGAACATAAAATACACCCAAAAAGATGATTGATTTTTCTTTAACACAACCATAGATTGTTTTTCAACGACCTAAATCACCCAAAGGAGAGCGGCGTGCCAGGAGATACAGTTCTTGGCCAAACCCAGGCCTCAGCAACCATCCGGCCTGGTTTGCGAGGCTGGTGGCTCAGCGCTGATGCGGCGTGTCGGCTTGGTCCGCGACCCGTGGCCCTTTTCGCCTGGCATCGCCTGCGCCTTACCGCAGGGTTCGCCCGCCGCGCCTTGCCGGATCAGCCATCGCCGCGCGGCCCCTTTCTGTTTGAAGCCTCCGCCCAGCCCGCAGCACGCTGTGACTGGCATGGGCCCTTTGACGCCAAGGCCCATGCACTGGATGTCTTGGCCCGCCCCGGTACTGATATTCGCGGCCTTTGGGAAGCTCATCGCCTCGCGCCCTTGCTCAAGCTTGCCCAAGCCGCGGCGCTTGATCCGGAAGCCGAGCATCTGGATCAGGCCGAAGCGCTGCTGACTGATTGGACTGCGGCCAACCCGCCCTTTCGTGGTCCTGGCTGGGCTTGCGCCCAGGAAGCGGCTTTGCGCGCCATGGGCATAAGCCTAGCACTTGCCTTGCTCGGCACGGATCGGCAGCTCCGCCCTGGCGCGCGTGAATTGCTTACCCTGCACGCAAGACGCATCCGCGCGACACGCGCTTATGGCGCCGCGCAGGACAATAATCATCCAATCAGCGAAGCAGCGGGGCTGTTCATTTGCGGGCTGCTTTTGAATAACGCGCGGGATCAGCGCGCTGGTGCGCGGGGGCTGTCTCGCGCTGTCGCACGGCTGGTCTTCCCCTGCGGCGCCTTTGCTCAGGCCTCACCGGCCTATCACCGCCTGATGGTGGATGTGCTTGCCATCGCGGAATGGTTCCGCCGCCGCCATGGAGCGCCGGGCTTTGCCGCGCCCTTCGCAGCACGCGCCGCCGCCGCCACGCAATGGATGGCCCGAGTCATGGCACCGAATGGCGCCTTGCCCCGGATCGGGCCTTGCGATGACTCAGCCTTTGCCGATCTGTCTGACCTTGGGGCGGGCGATGCCCGCGGCAGTTTGGAACGGGCTTCACGGCTTTTCCTTGATGCTGGCGCTGGCCTGCCTGATGATCCGGGCTGCCGCGCCCTTGGCTTATCCGTCGCGCCCGCCGCGCCGGCGCCGCAGGCTGCCCATTGGCGGAGCGCGGGATGGTTCGGACTTGCCGGGGCAGGGGGGGCGCGCGGGGTATTGCGCACAGGCGTGCCGCTCCGTTTCCGGCCGGGCCAAGCTGATTTGCTGCATTTCGATTTGTGGGACGGGAATGAGAACCTGCTGCGCGATGGCGGCAGCGGCGCTTATCTGCCGCCGCCGGGCTTTGACTGGTGGCAAAGCATGCTGGCCGGCGGGGCGGGGCATAATCTGATCACCTTCGATGATGCCGAACCCATGCCGCGGCTTGGCCCCTTTCTATTTGGCCGCTGGCCGCGCTGCCGTGCCATTCCTGATGGTGCGAAAACCCGCGATTGGCGCGGCAATCGCCATGCGCGAAGGATTGAATGCCGTGGCCGCCTTTGGCGCGTGGAAGACCGCATCGGAGGAGATTTCCAGCGCCTCGCGCTGCGCTGGCGGCTTTGCCCCGGCGATTGGCGACGCATTCCGGATGGCGTTGAAAGTGCCAAGGCGCGCATCACGCTCAGCGCTAATGCCCCCTTCACCCTGGAATTGATCCGCGGCTGGGAAAGCCCAGCCTATGGGCGGGTGGAGCCCGCGCCTGTGCTGGAACTCCGCGCCAATCGCCCGATTGGGCGGATTTTCACTGATATCTCCCTACCCAAAATGGGTGGATGCTGATGCCGCTGCCGCTGCTGCTGATGGGGCTTTGGGCTTGGCGTGCCAGACTGGCGCTGATCCTGCTGCTGCTATGGGTGGGGGGCGCGGCCACCATCCTGCTATGGCCGCGCGGCTATCTGGCGCGCGCCCAAGTGGCGCCGGCTGAGACCACGTCTTTTGCCGTTTCCGCCCTGCTTTCGCCCCAAGCCCTGAGCCAAAGCCAAGCTCAGGATACCCGACCGACCGGCAATTTCGCTGTCTATCTCGCCGCGCTGCGCTCGCCCGAGGCGGCGCGCATGCTCACCACCGAAACCACCTTGCTGCAGGTAATGGAACGTCAGCGTCAGGCCTCGACCCTTGCGGTGTTGCGGGCTTGGCTTGGCTTCAATCGCGCACTTGATGCTGATGATGTGCTCGCGTGGCTTGAGCGATATTTCTCGGTAAGTCAGAACCTTGGCAGCATCACCTGGGCGCTTGAGTTAACCCATGCTGACCCTGCCTTGGCCCTGCAAGCCCTGAATTCCCTGCACCGCTTTGCCGAGGCCAAGGTGCGCGCGGACCTTGCTTATCAGGCGGCGCGGCGGGTCACGGCGCTGGAGGCGCGCTTGCAAGGCGAAAGCGACGTCTTTCTCCGCAATAGCCTTTATGATCTCCTGGCGCAGCAACAACGCGCTGGGCTGGTTGTGGCGGCGGATGAGGCTGTAGCGGCCCGGCTTATCGCCGCCCCGATGGTGGAAGCCCGTGCCTCTCGCCCCAATCGGTCGCTTTTGCTGCCGCTTTGGCTGATGGTGGTGCCGCTTGCGGTCCTGATGGGCGCGGCGGGGTTACTTCTGATGCAGCGTTCTTTCCGCGATGCCGCGCTGGTGACGCGCCTTCCCGCCATGCAGGGGGATTGAAGGTGCGGGCGGAGGGCATGGGAGAAATGCCGCGCCCGGATGCTTTGGCTTGGATGGCTGGGGCGGCTGCGGCGCTTTTGCACCTTGCTGGGGCCTTGAAATCCATCCCGGCGATCGGGGCATTACCCATTGATTTTACGGTATTGAGTGCGGCACTGGCTCTGCCCTTGCTTGCACTTTGCGCCATGACGCGGGGCTGGGTGATCGCGCCAGCGCTTGGCCTGCCGCTTGCGGCCATTGGTGGGCTGTGGCTCTGGCTGATCCTGGCTGGGTGCTGGAGTGCCTCGGGCGCCGTGCTGGCGGCCAAACTGCCGGAAATCACCCTGCTTGGGCCGATCATGCTTTTGGCTGGGCTGATCGTCGCCGGGGATCAGGCAACGTTGCGCGGCTTTTGCGCCGGCGTGCTTGGTGCGGGAGTGGCAGTAGCGGCAAGCCTTTCGGCCAATCTGACAGACGGCAGTGTCACCCTGGGCGGGCTGCCCGGTGCCGAGGCAGAAAAATGGCGCATCGCCTATCAGGTGACAGCGCTTGCTATTGCCATGGCGGCGGCTTTGGCAGCGGTGCATTCGGCGGAAGCCAGCCATGCCTTACCCCGATTTTTCTGGATGGGCGCGGCTATGGCCTTGGCGCTGGCAGCGCTGCTGCCCGGCGGGCGCGCCGCGCTGGTTGCCTTGGCGTTATGTCTCGCCTTTGGGCCGGCCTTGGTCCTGCGCGGGCGGGAAAAGCGTTGGCATGCCACCTTTTGGCTGCTCGCATTGATTGGTCTTGGTAGCGCTGCATTCATGTTTTTGGGAAGCGAGAGCAGTCAAACCGCCCGTACTCTGGAACGCATTCTCGCGCCGAATATGCTGGAAAGCTCGGGCCGCCTGCCGCTTTGGGGGGATGCCCTCAGGCTGGCGGGTCAGGCCATGCCCTTTGGGCTTGGCCTTGGTGGCTTCAGCCTGGCGGCGGGCTTTGGTGAATGGCGCGGGCGGCATCCGCATAATCTTGGCATTGAAGCGCTGGTCGAGGCCGGGCTGCCCGGTTTTGCCCTGTGGCTACTCGCCTTTGGGGGGGCGGCCTTTGTTTTCTGCCGGCACAGCCGGGCCGCGCCTGCCTGGCGGGTGGCGCGGCTTTTGGTGCTGTGTCTGCCCATGGCGGTGACGCTTCAGGTCTCAACCGATCTTGGCAATCGCATGGCCTGGCTGGCTTTGGGGCTTGCGCTTGGAATGGGGGTCATGGCGCGGGCGCCGATCAGGGGGGCAGGGCATGTACGCGCTTTGGGGTAAGGCGGCGCTTGACCGCGGCGTGGCGGCGCTGGTGCTGGTTCTGGGCGCCCCGATCTTCGCGCTACTGGCGCTGACAGTATTGCTCGTCTTGGGGCGTCCTATCCTGTTTCGCCAGCGTCGCGCCGGGCGGCATGGTGTGCCCTTCACGCTGTTGAAATTCCGCTCCATGCGCGAAGGAGATGCCCCGGATTCCGCGCGGCTCAGCCGCTTCGGGCGCTTGCTACGGGCGAGTGCACTCGATGAATTGCCGCAAATGATCAATATCTTGCGCGGTGAAATGAGCTTGGTGGGCCCGCGCCCCTTGCCCTGCGACTATACGCGGCTGTTCAGCGCGGCCGACTCGCGCCGGCTTTGGGTCAAGCCCGGTCTGCTTGGACTAGCCCAGTCCAAGGGGCGGAATGCCGTACCTTGGGCGCATCGGCTTGTCTTTGATGTACGATATGTAGGGCAGCCCCCTGAATTTACGGCAGATTTGAAGATAACCTTGGCCTGTTGCGCCCTGCTGCTGCGTGGCCAAGGGGCGACCATGCCTGGCCATGCGACCTCAGCGCGCCTTGATGACATGCTCACCCAAGGCGCGGCGCCGACACTTCCGGGGAGCGAGGCATGACCGCGATGCTCTCCGCCGGCGATGCCGCGCAGCTTCTGCCAAAGCCCCGCAGGTCAGCGCGGGATTTGGCCAGCCGCATCCTGCTCTCGCCCCCGCATCTGACCGGGCGGGAGGGGGCCGCGCT
>Ga0315900_10005229_pt1 | contig 17903 bp, 19 predicted proteins | sample LakEriMetagenome_FD_203521 | JGI IMG/M metagenome (GOLD analysis project Ga0315900, IMG submission 203521) | Freshwater fungal communities from buoy surface, Lake Erie, Ohio, United States - Buoy 12 MA114 | ecosystem: Environmental > Aquatic > Freshwater > Lake > Lake biofilm | place: USA: Lake... | reverse complement strand
CGACGGACAGCGCGTGCACCTCGAATCCACCTGCGACCGCGACGGCCAGCACCGTGGTCGAATCGAGCCCCCCGGAGAGCAGGATCACCGCACGCGGGGAGGCCATCACCCGGCGCGATGCGTCGACGCGCGCTCGGCCTTGTACCGGGCATCACGCGCCGGGCGGCAGGGCCGACTGCCCGCGAGCCTCCCCAGGCTGCACAAGGCCGGCCACCGCGGGCGAGGCCCCCGCGCGCCGGACGGCTGGGCCGGAAGTGCCGTGGCGGGCAGTCGCGAGGGACGGGACACCGCGCGACTACTTGCGCACGGCGAGGCGCTGGCGGGCACGATCGGCCGCCTCGGACTTCGGGTGACGCGCGATGAGGTCCTCCATCGTGCGGCGGGCGGCTGCGGTCTCGCCCAGCTCGGCCTGGGCACTGGCGATGTTGAGCATCGCGTCGGGCACCTTGTCGCTGTCAGGCCAGGTCGAGATCAGCTGGCGCTGCGCGGCGATCGCCGCGCGGTATTCGCGCAGGTTGAAATGGGAATCGCCGATCCAGTACTGCGCGGCGGGCGCAAGCCGGCCGCGCGGGTTCGCCTTGACCAGCGACTGGAAGTCGTTGATCGCACCCGCGAAGTTGCCGATCTTGCGGGCCTGGTGCGCCGTGTCGTAGAGCTTCTGCTCGGCGGCCACGGTCGCCGCATCGACCGCCGCTGCCGGCGGGTTCGCCACGGCAGGCCCCGGCGGTCCGCTCGCGGGGACAGGTCCCGGCGGGAGCTTGCCGATCGCCGCCGGCGGAATCACCAGGCCGGGCGCGGTCGTGCCCCCGGGCGCCGACGCGGCCGCCGGCGCGGCGACAACCGTCGAGGGTCGCGTGCCGCCCGCGCCCGGGCTGGCCGGGGGAGTCGCGGCGGCCGGTGCAGTACCCGGGGCCGCCGGCGCGGCCGAGGACGGACCCGGGCCGGATGGGGTGGTGCCCGGACCCGCCGGCGAGGGCGGACCCGCGGCCGCTCCGGGGGCGGGCACGGCCGTGGTGGCGGCCGCCGCCGACGGTGCCTCCAGCCGGCGCAGCCGCGTATCGAGATCGACATACATGTCGCGCTGTCGCCGGGCCGAGGTTTCCTGGGCGTTGCCCAGCACCTCCTGCTGGCCGCGCAACCGACGCACCTCGACCTGCAGCTGCTCGATCTGGTTGAGCAGTTCGAGCAGCGCCTGGGACTTGACCGCGGTCTCGAGCTGTCCCACCCGGGCGAGCAGTTGCTCGTTCTGGCGGACGAGTTCCGCGATCTGCGCCTGCAGGCCGGAGATCACCTCGCGCTGGGCGGCGATCGCCTTGCGCGACTCGGTGTCGGTGAACAGCTGCGCCCGTGCCTCGCCCGCGAGCCCCGCCAGCAGCAGGATCAGCCCCGGCAGGACGGCAAACGCAGCCCCGGCGCGCTGCACGAGCCGTCGCGTCACTTGCCGACCGGCGGCTTGTCCTCGCCGTCGTAGACGATGTCGGCGCGGCGGTTCTCCGCGTAGTCGGCCTCGGTGTTGCCGGGACGACGCGGCCGCTCCTCGCCGAAGCTCACCGGCTCCATCTGCTTGTCGGTGACGCCCAGCACGCTCATGGCCTGACGCACCGAGTCGGCGCGGCGCTGGCCGAGCGCCAGGTTGTATTCGCGACTGCCCCGCTCGTCCGTGTTGCCCTGGATCGTCACGCGCAGCCTGGGGTTGTCGAGCAGGAAGCGGGCGTGCGCCTGCACGATGGGCCGGTATTCGTCGCGCACCGAATTGCTGTCGTAGTCGAAGTAGATGCTGCGCTTGGACAGCAGGCTCTTCGGGTCGCGCAGCACGGCCGGCAGGTTGCCGCCCCCGGCGGGCTCGGCCGCGATCGGCTTGCTGCCGATATCGGGCTGGCCAACCGGCTTCTGCGGCAGGGCATCCTTCGCCGACGGCTTGCCGGCTGCGCCCACCGAACGCTCCTCGACCTGCGCGCCCGACTGCTCGGCGGTGTCCGGCGTGGATGCGCAACCGGCTGCGAGAAGCGCCGCGACGCAGGCGGTGGCGAGCGCCCTCCACGCACGCGCGGACGTGTCGTCGGGATTGGAAACGGCTGCGAAACTGCGGCTGTCGGACATCGAGACCTCCCTGGTCACTGTGCCTTGAGTAGCGGACCCCACGCCGGCTCGCGCACGTCGCTGGAACCGGCCGACAGGCGCTGGCGCACCCGACCGTCGGTGGAGACTGCGGCGAGCACCCCCCGCCCCTTGATCTCGGTGGCGTGGAGGATCATGCGCCCGTTGGGCGCGAAACTGGGGGACTCGTCGAGCGCGGTATCGGTAAGCACCTGCACCTGGCGGGAGGAGAAATCCTGGATCGCCACGTTGAACCGGCCGCTGCTGCGCTGGATGAAGGTGAAACTGCGCCCGTCGGGCGACACGCGCGGGGATACGTTGTAGCCGCCCTCGAAGGTGAGGCGCTCGCCCTCGCCGCCGGAGACCGGCATCCGGTAGATCTGCGGGCTGCCGCCGCGGTCGGAGGTGAACAGCAGCGAGCGACCGTCCGGCGTGAATGCCGGCTCGGTGTCGATCGCACCGGAGCGCGTGAGGCGCTGCGCGTTGCTGCCGTCGGCATCGATCAGGTAGATCTGGGAGGGGCCGTCTCGCGTGAGGACCACGGCCAGGCGGCTGCCGTCGGGCGACCACGCCGGCGCGCTGTTGCTGCCGCGGAAATTGGCCACGACGCTGCGCGACCCGCTGGTGAGCGACTGCACGTAGATGATCGGCTTGCGCCGCTCGAAGGACACGTAGGCGAGACGCGTGCCCTCGGGCGACCACTTGGGCGAGATGATCGGCTCGGTGGACGCCAGAACCGTCTGCGGGTTGGCGCCGTCCGCATCGGCGATCTTCAGTTCGAAACGGTTGGCCTGCCGCTCCACGTAGGTGATCTTGGTGCTGAAAACCCCGACATCGCCGGTAAGCCGCTCGTAGATCACGTCGGCGATGCGATGGGCGGTCAGCCGCAGTTGCGACGCCGACACCGTGTAGCTGAAGCCGGTGAGCTGCGCCTGCCGCGCCACGTCCATCAGGCGGAACCGCACCTCGAGGCGACCGTCGGGCAGGGGATCGACCGAACCGATCGCCAGCGCATCGGCACCGCGGCGAACGAACTCGGGCCAGCGGACATCCGAGGGCTGCGCCGGCGCGGGGCTGACCTCGCGCGCGTCGATCATCCGGAACAGGCCGCTGCGCTGCAGGTCGGCGGCGATGATCGGCGTGAGCGCTTGCGCGGTTCGATCCTCGCCACGGAAGGCGGCCACGGCGATGGGGGTCTGGTTGGCCCCGGCGCCGGTGATCTCGATCGTCAGTTGCGCGCGGACGGCCGGGGTCGCGGCCGCCAGCAGGCCCGTCGCGCCTGCGCCGAGCAGGACGCGGCGCTGCCGGTCATGCGGAGGGGCTCGCCGGGGATCGAACTCGCCCGACGTGTGCTGCGGAATCTGCATGGGCATGAAGTGTAGCCTGACTCGATGCTGAATCGTGAGGGGCCGTTTAAGCATCCAACGCTCGAAAGCCGCCCGCCGCTGACCGCCGATCGCCGATGCCTCGCGATGCGGCCGGCCACGCCCGGGCTGGCGGCGATGCGCGGTGGCGCGGCATCCGACGGGATCGAGAGGCGCCGGAGGGTCGGAAGGGCGGTGCCCACCCGCCCGCCGGGGCCGATCAGGGGTCCTGCCGACGAATCTGCAGCCTGAGTTCCCGGAACTGCGCGAACTGCTGCGGCTCCGGGGGAATGGGCAGCGGCTCGGCCCGCTTGATCGCCCGCTCGACCGCCTCGTCGTAGAGCGGGTGGCCGCTGGAGCGCCGCAGCCGCACGCTCAGCACGTCGCCCCCCGGGATCAGGACCACGTCGAACTCGACCATGGCACTGGCCGGCACCCCGGGGGGCTCCACGATCAGCCCGCGCACCTTCGCGCGGATCTTGTCGACGTAGGAGGCCAGCAGTTTCGCCTGAGCGGCCGCGGCGGCCTCGGCCGCCCGTCGGCCGAGTTCCTCCTGCTCCCGCCGCAGCCGATCGGACTCGGCGGCCGCGCGCTCGTCCTCGCGCCGCTTCGCGTCCAGCGCCTTCTGTTCGGCCGCCTTGCGCTCGGCGTTCTTCCTGTCCGTCGCCTTCGTCTCCGCGGCCTTGCGCTCGTCTTCCCGGCGCTTCGCCTCGGCCGCCTTCTTCTCGGCCAGTTTGGCCTCGGCGGCCTTGCGCGCCTCATCGCGGCGCCTGGCCTCGGCGGCCTTGAGTTCGATGTCGGCCTTCGAGGGCGCCTTGGGCTCGGGCGGCGGCGGCGGCGGGGGCGCCGGCCGCGCCGGCGTCGGTTCGGATTCGGGCGGCGGCGGCGGAGGCGGCTCCGGCACCGGCCGCGGCGGCGGCGCGCGTTCGGACTCGGGCAACGCCGTCCACAGTTCGGCGGTCACCGGCACCGCCTGCTGGCGCTGCAGGTGGAAACCGAAGGTGAGCGCGACGATGGCCACGCCGTGCACGGCCAGCGCGAGCAGCGCGGCCAGTCGCGCACGCGGCTCCTCGCGTTCGGCTGCGATCGGAACGGGCATCGGCGCCGGCTCGACGTGCACCTGCATCGGCCAGGCTCAGGGCGCCTTGGGCCGCGCGAGGAGGCCGACCCGGCGGACCTGGTTCTGCTGCAGCAGGTCCATCACCTCGAGCACCGCCTCGTAGCGCACCGCGCGGTCGGCGGCAATCACGACCGGTCGGTCGGGCGCCGACTGCTGCAGCGCGCGCAGCACCTCGACCAGTTCGTCGCGGCTCACTTCACGTTCCGCACCGTTGCGACGGGGATCGCGCACCGAGAGGCCTCGATCGGCGCGGATCGTGACCTCGACCGGCGCGACCGGCGTGGTGAGCGCCTGGCCGACGCTGGGCAGTTCGATCTGCCCGGGGTTGGTGAGCGGAGCGGTCACCATGAAGATGACCAGCAGCACGAGCATCACGTCGATGTAGGGCACGACGTTGATCTGGCTCATCATGCGCCTGGACCGGCGCCGCCGCGACACCGCGCTCATCGCGCCCTCCCTGCGAAGCCCTTCGACCGGGCCGCCGGGCGGTGGCGAATCGGCGCCGGCGACCGCCCGCGCGGCCGCTGCCGGACCGACGAGGCGCGCGCCTGGGCCGACATGCCGCTCACGCCTGCCGCTGCAGGATGTTCGAGAACTCCTCGATGAAGCTCTCGAAGCGCACCGCCAGCCGGTCGACATCGTGGCTGAACCGGTTGTAGGCGATCACCGCCGGGATGGCCGCGAACAGGCCCATGGCCGTGGCGATCAGCGCCTCGGCGATGCCGGGCGCCACCAGGGAGAGGGTGGCCTGGGCGACGGTCGACAGGCCCATGAACGCATGCATGATGCCCCACACGGTACCGAGCAGCCCGACGTAGGGCGTGACCGACCCCACCGAGGCGAGGAACGCGAGGTGGCTCTCCAGGCTGTCGAGTTCGCGCTGGAAGGTGGCGCCCATCGCGCGGCGCGTGCCGTCGATCACCGCGCCGCGATCGCCGGCCGCGCGCTTGAGCTTGGTGTACTCGCGGAAGCCCGCCTCGAAGATGCGCTCCAGGCTGCCCGCGCGCTCGCGGGCCGCGCTCGCCGCCTGGTAGAGCGCGTTGAGGTCGCCGCCACTCCAGAACGCACGCTCGAAGGACTCGGTGTCGATGCGCGCCTGGCGCAGCACGAACAGCTTGCGGAAGATGGTCCACCATGAAAACAGCGAGGTCACCAGCAACCCGAGCATCACCAGTTGCACGAAGAGGCTGGCGCTGGAGACGAGCCCCCACACCGACATGTCCTGGGTCACGTTCATTGATCTGCCATCCTGTCCATCCAGGGTTGGAGCGCCGCTCGTAGCGGCGCGGGAATCGAGACCGGCCGGAACCGCTGCGCCGACACGCACACCAGCGAAACCACGGCCCTGGCCGCCACGCCGCCGTCCTCGCGCTCGACACTCTGCACGAAGCGCGTGCTGCTGCGCCCGAGCGCCTGCACTCCGGCGGTCACGACCAGCGCGTCGTCGAGCAGCGCCGGACGCAGGAAGTCCAGTTCGACCCGGTGCAGCACGAAGAGCAGTCCCTCGGCGGCCAGCCGCCCGATGTCGAACCCCAGCGAACGCAGGAACTCGGTGCGGGCGCGCTCGAGGAAGGCGAGGTAGGCCCCATGGTAGACCACTCCGCCGGCATCGGTGTCCTGGTAGTAAACCCGGACCGGCAGGCGAAAGACGCGCGCCGGATCCGCGGGGTCAGCGCGGCTCATCCCAGAGTTCCATGGACTCCGCGCGACGCGGCTGCGCAAGCCCGAAGTGCCGATAGGCCGCTGCGGTCGCGATGCGCCCGCGCGGCGTGCGCTTGAGATAGCCCTGCTGGATCAGGTAGGGCTCGATCACGTCCTCGATGGTGTCGCGCTCCTCCCCGATGGCCGCGGCGAGGTTGTCCACGCCCACGGGCCCGCCGTCGAACTTGGCGATCACCGCCTCGAGCAGGCTGCGGTCCATCACGTCGAGGCCGACCGCGTCCACGTCGAGCATCTCGAGGGCGGCATCGGCCACCTCGCGGGTCACCGCGCCACCGGCGCGCACCTGCGCGTAGTCGCGTACCCGGCGCAGCAGGCGGTTGGCGATGCGCGGCGTGCCGCGCGCCCGGCGCGCAACCTCGGTCGCACCGCTGGCATCGATCGCGCAGTCGAGCAGTTGCGCGGAGCGGGTCACGATGCGACCCAGTTCCTCGGGTGTGTAGAACTCCAGCCGCGCGACGATGCCGAACCGGTCGCGCAGCGGGTTGGTGAGCATGCCCGCGCGGGTAGTGGCGCCCACCAGCGTGAACGGCTTCAACTCGAGCTTGACCGACCGTGCCGCAGGTCCCTCGCCGATCATGATGTCGATCTGGTAGTCCTCGAGTGCCGGGTAGAGGATCTCCTCCACCACGGGCGAGAGACGGTGGATCTCGTCGATGAACAGCACGTCGTTGGGCTCGAGGTTGGTGAGCAGCGCGGCGAGGTCGCCCGGACGCTCGAGCACCGGGCCGGAAGTCTGGCGCAGCCCCACGCCCATCTCGCGCGCGACGATGTGCGCGAGCGTGGTCTTGCCCAGCCCGGGCGGACCGAACAGCAGCACGTGGTCGAGCGCCTCGCGCCGCGATCGCGCAGCCTCGATGAAGATCGACAGCTGGCCGCGGATCTTCTCCTGGCCCACGTACTCGTCGAGCAGCCGCGGGCGCAGCGCGCGCTCGATCACCTCTTCCTGGCTGGAAGCAGGCGCGGCGCTGATCAGCCGATCGGTCTCGATCGCCATCCGGACTCCGACGGGGAAGGTTGCCCCGATTATCGCCCCAAGCCGCGGGCACCGGTGAGGCCCGCGTGAATGCCGCTGGCTGCCCTGCGGGCGCGGATCAGGCCCGCGACAGCAGGCGAAGCGCGCTGCGGATGCCGTCGTCGACCGTGCAGTCCGCCGGCAACTGCCTCACCGCGGCCCCGGCCTCCTTTTCGCTGTAGCCCAGCGCGAGCAGCGCGTTGAGCACGTCGGCCGACGCACCCGCGCTCGCCGGCCGACCCGCGGCACCGGGCAGCGCATCGGCCAGTCGTCCCTTCAGTTCCAGCAGCAGCCGCTCGGCGGTCTTCTGGCCGATCCCCGGCACCCGCCGCAGTCGCGCGGACTCCTGGCGGGCGACCGCATCCACCAGCCCGTCCACGTCCATGCCCGAGAGCACCGCCAGAGCCGTCTTTGCGCCCACCCCGCTGATGCGCACCAGCGCGCGAAAGGCCTGCCGCTCGCGCTCGGTCAGGAATCCGTAGAGCAGGTGCGCATCCTCGCGTATCGCCAGATGCGTGTGCAAGGTGACCGGATCGCCGATCCGCGGCAACTGGCAGAAGGTACTCATGGGCACGTCCAGTTCGTAGCCCACGCCCCCCACCTCCACCAGCACCTGCGGTGGATTCTTCTCGCGCAGCACTCCGCTGAGGCGTCCGATCACGCGTCACTCCCCGAGGCCGACGCACGCGTGCCCGCCTGGATGCCGCCCGCAGGCAGCGCGAGCAGCCGCCCCCGCCGCATGCGGTAGCCGGCGGTGGCAAGGGCACCGAGCCCCTGCCCGCCGTGCGCGTGACAGATCGCGCAGGCGAGGGCGTCGGCTGCATCGGGGGAAGGGTCGCCGGGCAGCGACAACAGGCGGCGCACCATCGCCTGCACCTGCGCCTTCTTGGCCGAGCCGCTGCCAGCCACCGCCTGCTTCACCTGCTGCGCGGTGTATTCGGCCAGCGGGATGTCGTGGAGTACCGCCGCGCAGATCGCCGCGCCGCGTGCCTGGCCCAGCAGCAGCGTGGACTGCGCGTTCACGTTCACGAACACCTTCTCGATGGCCGCCTGCTGCGGCGCATGCGCGGCGATCACCTGGCCCAGCCCGTCGAGGATCGCGCGCAACCGCCCGGGCAACTCGCCCACCGGCACGCGCACGATGCCCGAGGTGACGTAGCGCATCTGCGAGCCGCGCACCTCGACCACGCCGAAACCGGTGCGTCGCAGCCCGGGGTCGATGCCCAGGATGCGGCGCGTCACGGGGGGAGTACTGGACATCGGGAACGCTCGCCGGGAGATGGGCGCGCTCGGATCAGTCGCGCCGCGCGCCCGCCAGTGTATCGCGCGAACGCCCCCCCGCCGAAGCATTGACGAGCGCCACGCCCACGGCCGCGAGCAGGAGGCCGACGATGCCGCTCGCCGCCAGCCGCTCGCCGAACATCGGCCAGGCGAGCAGCGCGGTCACGCCCGGCGTGAGGTAGAACAGGCTCGCCACCCGCGCGGCCTCGCCGCGCCGGATCAGCAGGTGCAGCAGGCTGATCGCGCCCAGCGACAGCACGAGGACGAGCCAGGCGAGCGCGAGCGCGAATTCGCCCGTCCACTCGATGCGCAGGCCCTCGACGAGCACCGCCGGCGCGGCCACGGCCAGGGCGGCGGCGGCGAACTGGACGAGCGATCCGGAGCGAAGGTCCATGTCGCTGCAGAAGCGCTTCTGCCACAGCGTGCCCGCGGTGATCGAGGCCAGCGCCACCAGCCCCGCCAGCAGCGAGCCGACGCCGATGCCGGTGGCGTTGGCGCGCGGCACGAGCACCAGCGCGACGCCGAGCAGGCCGAGGGCGAGCCCGGCCCACTGCCGCGTGCTCACGCGCTCGCCCAGCAGCGGGCCGGCGAGCGCCGCGGTGGCGATCGGCTGCACCCCGACCAGCAGGGCGATCGCACCGGAGGACAGGCCCAGGTGCACCGCGGTGAACGTGCCGCCCAGATAGCCGGCGTGAACCAGCAATCCGGCCACGGCGAGGTGCGCGAGTTCACGCCGGCCGTGCGGCAGGCGCACGCGCGCGATCGCGCAGATCGCGGCGAGCAGGGCCACCACCAGCGCGAAGCGCAGCAGAAGGAAGGTGAACGGGCCGACATGGGGCAGCCCCAGGCGCGCGGCGAGGAAGCCGGTACTCCACAGCAGCACGAACAGCGCGGGCACCGCGCCCGCGCGCAGCCATTCGGCGTTCAGGCGTCCACCACCGCGGTGGTGTAGACCTCCTGGACGTCGTCGAGCGACTCGAGTGCGTCGAGCAGCCGCTGCATGCGCGCGCCCTCGTCGCCCGCCAGCACGGTCTCGTTGAGCGGCTTCATCGTGACCTCGGAGAACTCGGCGCGCAGTCCCGCCGCCTCCAGCGCCGCGGCCACCGAGCCGAAGTCGGCCGGTGCGCAGATGAGCTCGACGCTGCCGTCCTCGCCCGAGGACACGTCCTCGGCACCGGCCTCCAGCCCGACCTCCATCACCCGCTCCTCGCTGGTGCCGGGCGCGAACACGAACTGACCGCAGTGGCGGAACTGGAACGCCACCGAACCGTCGGTGCCGAGGTTGCCTCCGTGCTTGCTGAAGGCGTGCCGCACGTCGGCGACCGTGCGGGTCTTGTTGTTGGTGACGCAGTCGACCATGACCGCCGCGCCGCCGATGCCGTAGCCCTCGTAGCGCACTTCGTCGAGCGACTCGCCAGTGAGCTGGCCGGTGCCGCGCTTGATCGCGTTCTCGATGGTGTCCTTGGAGGCGTTGACCTCGCGCGCCTTCGAGATGGCCAGGCGCAGCCGCGGGTTGCCGTTCGGGTCGCCCCCGCCGGTGCGCGCCGCCACGGTGATCTCGCGGATCACCCGGGTCAGCGCCTTGCCCTTCTTGGCGTCGGCGATCGCCTTCTTGTGCTTGATGTTGGCCCACTTGCTGTGTCCGGCCATGACGCGCTCCCAGTCTGGCCGGGGACCCTGGCGCGGCCTTCCCCCGGCAAAGGCCCGGATTCTACCGTGCGGGGACGGACACGGCCCTGTGCTACGCTCCCGCGTCAAGCCCACCGTCGCCGGAGATCCGTCATGGCCCAGCCGCTGCCCATCGCCAAAGCCGCCTCCGACATCGCGCTGCTGCCCGGACTCGCGAACCGGCACGGGCTGATCGCCGGCGCCACCGGCACCGGCAAGACCGTCACCCTGCAGCGGCTCGCCGAGCAGTTCAGCCTGGCCGGCGTCCCGGTGTTCATGGCCGACGTCAAGGGCGACCTGTCGGGCCTGGCCTGCGCGGGCGAGTGGAAGCCGAAGCTGCGCGAGCGCGCCGAGCAGCTCGGGGTCGCCGGGAGCCACGTCTTCAGTGCCTTCCCGGTGGTGTTCTGGGACGTGTTCGGCACCCAGGGACACCCGGTACGCGCCACCGTCTCGGACATGGGGCCGGTCCTGCTCGCGCGGATGCTCAATCTCAACGACACCCAGCAGGGGGTGCTCACGCTCGCCTTCAAGATCGCCGACGACAACGGCCTGCTGCTGCTCGACCTGAAGGACCTGCGGGCGATGCTGCAGCACGTGGGCGACAACGCGGCGAAGTACAAGACCGAGTACGGCAACATCTCGGCGGCGAGCATCGGGGCGATCCAGCGCGGGTTGCTGGCCGTCGGCGAGCAGGGGGGCGACTCGTTCTTCGGCGAGCCGGCACTGGACATCGACGACCTGATGCAGACCGATGCCAAGGGCCGGGGACAGGTCAACATCCTCGCGGCCGACCGGCTGATGCACTCGCCGATGGTCTATTCCACCTTCCTGCTCTGGCTGCTCTCGGAGCTGTTCGAGCGGCTGCCCGAGGTGGGCGATCCGGAGAAGCCGAAGCTGGTCTTCTTCTTCGACGAAGCCCACCTGCTCTTCACCGACGCCCCTTCCGCGCTGCTGCAGAAGATCGAGCAGGTGGTGCGGCTGATCCGCTCGAAGGGCGTGGGCGTGTATTTCGTCACCCAGAACCCCACCGACATCCCGGACACCGTGCTGGGCCAGCTGGGCAATCGCGTGCAGCACGCGCTGCGCGCCTTCACCCCGCGCGACCAGAAGGCCGTGCAGACTGCAGCCACCACCATGCGGCCCAACCCCGGGCTGAAGATCGAGTCGGCCATCACCGAGCTCGCCGTGGGTGAGGCGCTGGTGTCCTTCCTCGACGCGAAGGGCACGCCCGCCATCACCGAGCGCGCATTCGTGCTGCCGCCCGCCTCGCGACTGGGACCGGTGAGCGCCGAGGAGCGTGCCCGCACGCTGGCCGCCTCCCCGGTGGCCGGCCATTACGAGAAGGCGGTGGACCGCGAGTCGGCCTACGAGAAGCTGCGTGGCGGGGCCACGAGCGATGGCGCCCCCGCACAGCCAGCCGGCGGTGGCGGCGGACTGTTCGGCTCGCTCGGCGACCTCCTGGGCGGTGGCAGCGGTCGCAGCCAGGGCGTGGTCGAGACCGCGGTCAAGAGCGTCGCACGACAGGTCGGCTCGGAACTGGGCCGCCAGCTCGTTCGCGGGGTGCTGGGTTCGCTGCTGGGCGGAGGCCGGGGAGGCGGCGGCCGCCGCCGCTGATGCCGCAGGACGCGGACGAGCGCCGCCGCTCGCAACGCATCGGCATCGCGCTCGCGCTCGCCGGGGCAGCCTGCTTCTCGGCCAAGGCGATCTTCGTCAAGCTGCTCTACGCGCAAGGCCTGGACGTCACCACCACGTTCGCGATGCGCATGGTCGTGGCGCTTCCCTTCTTCGTCCTGCTCGCGCTGTGGCAGGGCACCGCGGGCCTCGCCTCGCTCGATCGGCGAGACCGGCTGGGTATCGTCGGCTGCGGGCTGCTGGGCTTCTACCTCTCGAGCTGGCTCGACTTCATCGGCCTGTCCTACATCCCGGCCAGCCTCGAACGGCTGATCCTCTTCCTCTACCCCACCTTCGTCGTGCTGCTCTCGCGCCTGCTCCACGGCACGGCACTGACCCGAAGCGGGGCGGTGGCGCTCGCGCTCTCCTACGGCGGCGTGGTGCTGGTGGTGTGGCAGAGCCTGGACCTCACCGGCAGCGCGAGCGCGCTGGCCCTCGGCACGGCCTTCACGCTGGCGAGCGCCTTCACCTACGCCTGCTATGTCATCGCCAGCACGCGGGTCATCACGCGCATCGGCTCGCTGCGCTTCACCGCCTACGCCTCCACGGTCGCCTGCGTGGCCTCCATCGTCCACTTCGGCGTCACCCACGACGCCGCGCAGATGCTCGCGGCTCCCTCCTCCGCGCTGGGGCTCGCGCTCGGCCTGGGCACGGTGGCCACGGTGCTGCCGATCCTGCTGGTGGCCGAAGCCCTGCGGCGGCTGGGTGCGACCCAGGTGGCCTTGCTGAGTTCGGTGGGCCCGGTGGTGACGATCGCGCTGGCGTGGCTGCTGCTCGGCGAATCGATCAGCCTGCTGCAGTCGATGGGGGCGGCGCTGGTGATCGCGGGCGTGGTGCTGGTCGGCCTGCGGCCGGCCGCCCGACCGGCCGCCCGGCCGGCCGCCACGCACTAGTAGGGTTGCCCGTCGCGGTTGCGGAACACGCGGGGAGCGGGCCCGGCATGGCCGACGAGATCGTCGTCGGGATAGTGCACGTCGTCGCCGGGTGCGCGATCGCCGACCTCGAGGTAGACGGCGGGATGGGAGGTGCGATTCACCAGGTGGTGTCCATCGCCGCTACCTGCAGGGAAGCCGGCCGCCATGCCCTGCGTGAGAACCTGCTCGCCATCGTCGGTGACCAGCACCAGCTCGCCCTCGAGCACGTAGATGAACTCGTCCTGCCGGGTATGCCAGTGGCGCAGCGCGGACTGCCCGCCGGGCTCGATCAGGGTGAGGTTGACCCCGAAGTTGCGCAGGCCCAGCGCGTCGCCCACTCGCCGACGAACCCGTCCGGACACGCGCTGGGCGAACGGCGCGGGATAGGACACCCGGCGCTCGGCGGGCACGTCCCGGGGATCGATGGCGGGCAACTTGAACATGGTTCATTGTGCAACCTGCGCCGGCGCGGTGCAATCCTCGCCGCGCCCGGCCACGGCCACCGCCGGCCGGGCTGCGCTAGACTGCGGACACAACGACAGGCTGGGCGCGTGCCGGGCGGGGATGGCCGCCGATGCGCAGCCCCGGCGGCCATGACCGGCCCATCGGCCGGCCGCGGCATCCCCCGAAGCCCCTGCAGACACCCCCAGGAGGAGACCGTTCATGCGCCACGACCTGCCGCTGCTCGCCGTGCTGGCCGCCGCGACCTTCGCTGCTGTCCCCGCCATCGCGGCCGCGCCCGCCGGCGACTATCCGAACCGGCCGATCCGGCTGATCACCGGCTCCCCCGGCAGCACGGCGGACATCAGCGCGCGCTTCATCGGCGTGAAGCTCTCCGAGCGCTGGGGCCAGCAGTTCGTGATCGACAACCGCGCGGGCGCGGGCGGCATCATCGGGGCGGAGATCGCGGCACGCGCGGCGCCCGACGGCTACACGCTCTTCAATGGCCACATCGGCACGCACGCGAGCCCGCAGTTCCTGTTCAAGCGGCTCGCCTACGATCCGGTGCGCGACTTCGTTCCGGTCACGCAGCTCACGGTCTCGGGCATCGCGGTGGTGGTGAACGCATCGGTCCCGGCGAAGGACCTGCGCGAATTCGTGGCGCTCGCCCGTGCCCGCAAGGGTGGCCTCAACTACGGCTCGGCCGGTGGCGGCACCAGCAGCCAGCTCTCGGGCGAACTGTTCAACCAGATGACCGGCGCCGCGCTCACCCACGTGCCCTACAAGGGCGCGGGCTTCGCCCTGACCGGCGTGGTGGCCGGTGAAGTGCAGGCGGCATTCCTGTCCACCAGTACCGCGGCCACGCAGGTCAAGGCCGGCAAGCTGCGCGCGCTGGCCGTGCTGAGCAACGAGCGGTTCCCGGCGGCTCCCGACGTTCCCACTGCGGCCGAACAGGGCTTCCCCGGCATCGACAGCTCGGTGTGGTTCGGCCTGTTCGCCCCGGCGGGCACGCCGCGCGCGATCGTGCAGCGGATCAGCCGCGAAGTGGGCGAGACGATGCGCCTGCCGGAGGCGCGGTCCCTGCTGATGGCGCAGGGCGCGGAGCCCGCGCCTTCGACGCCCGAGGCCTTCGCGGCGTTCCTGAAGAGCGAGATTGCCAAGTGGGGCAAGGTGATCAAGGCGGCCGGCATCCAGCCCGAGTAGGGCGCAGCCGTCCGCCGCACGCCGCGCCTGGCCGGGGGGCCTCGGTGACGGAGCCGCTTCAGCGACCGCCGGGATCGGGGCATGCGTGGCCCCCGGTTCTGCGGGCGGCGTGCCGTTCGCCAGCCGCGATTCGTCCGCCCCTGCCTCGCGGCAGCCAGGCGCGAGTCGCCGCGCCCTCGCCGAACCCTCCCGGTGCGGATCACGCACACCGCATCGCCGACTGCCCGATCAAGGATGTCCCATGAGCTCCCACATCGAACCCCCGCCCCCGACCACGCCTTCGTCCTACGGCACCAACGACGAGGGAGAGGACCTGCATCCCGACCAGGTGCTCGCGCGTGCGCTTGCCCGTCGAGGCGACACCTTCGACGAGTTCAAGCTGCTCATCCGCGAGAAGCCGGCCACCTACGACCTGATCTCCAAGACGGCCGGCTACGTCCACCACTACACCGGTCGCGGCGGCGACGCGCAGCAGCTCTCGCACCCGATGCGCGAACTGATCACGCTCGCCATGCTCGCCGCCCGGGGCGAGCACCGCTTCGCGCCCAATCATGTCCGGCGACTCTACTGCCTCGGGGTGACCCACGCGCTGATGTTCGAGGCGGCGAGCGCGATGGCGCCGGTGACTGGCTGGACCACGCTCGCGCACGTCGCCTCGGCGATCCTCGCGGCCAATCGTCCCGACTACCCGTTCGGTCGCATGCCCGCGGGCGGCGAGCCGGCCGAACTCACGCCCTTTCCCGAACTCGAGTGCGGCGCGTGGCAGGGCGAGGACCCCGCATCGAGCGAGCGCTTCACCGACGAGTACGCCTACATCGCCTCGATCGATCCCGATCTCGCGCGCGTCGCCGCGCGCTGGGTGGATCACTGCCTGTGCCGCGATGCCCGCGCGGCCGCGGGCGCTCGCCTCGGGCCCGGCCCGCGCGAGCTGATCGCCGCGGCCGCGGCGTGCGCGCGCGGGGACGCAACGCTTGCCGCCGGGCACATGCGCCGTGCATACGAGCATGGCATGAACCGGGTCCAGGTGCTCGAGGCCATCTCCTGCGTGCTCCCGATGACCGGCGCGATGACGCTGAAGATCGGCGTACGCGCGATGCGCCTGGCCGACGAAACGGCAACCCAGCCTTGAGGATTCCAGCCCGGGGAAGGCCATGATGCGAGCAAGGTCGATCGACCGACAGGACTCCGAGGGTGCGCGCGACCGGGCCGACGCCGGTGGCCGTCTTCGGGGTGGAACCTGCGAGGATGCGCATGGGCGGGCCGCGAGGCAGCGCAGCCGGGTCGCGCAGCCGGCATTGGCCCTGGCTGTCGGCGCCGCCTGCGCCCTGCCGGCGCTGGCGCCCGCCCAGGACTATCCGGCAGGCCCCGTGCTGGTGATCTCGCCCGTGCAGGCGGGCAGCGCAGGCGACCTATCCCTGCGGCTCCTCACCTCCAGGCTGGCGGAGCAGTTGCGCCAGCCTTTCGTGGTCGAGAACCTGCCGGGCGCCGCCGGCATGATCGGCATGGAGCGGCTCGCCCGCGCGCGCCCCGACGGCCAGACCATCGGCGGCATCAGCGACAGCACGCTTACCTACGTGCCCCTGGTGCAGGGTCGGGGCGACTTTCGCGCGCTCGACCTGCTCGACCCGGTGAGCCTGGCGACCACCAGCACCTGGGTGCTGGTCTCGCACCCGGCCCTGCCCGTGCGCAGCGTCGCGGACCTGATCGCGCTCGCGCGGCGCGAACCCGGGCGCCTGGATTTCGCGTCGGCGGGGATCGGGGGTTCGCATCACGTGGTGATGGAACTGTTCAAATCCGCCACCGGCGCGCGCCTGACCCACGTGCCGTTCCGAGGAGCGGCTGCCGCGCTCGCGGCCGTCGAGGGCGGGGAGGTACCCGTCATGTTCTCCGCGCTGTCGGTCGCGCTGCCCCGGATCCAGTCCGGTCGGCTGCGGGCTCTGGCAGTGGCCGCGCCGGCGCGAACCGCGCTGCTGCCGCAGGTGCCGACGCTCGCCGAGCAGGCGCTCCCGGGGTTCACGTTCGCGACATGGACCGGGATCCTCGTGCCGAAAGGGACCCCGCGCGCCGTGGTCGATCAGCTCAATGCCGAGGTCGCGCGCGCGCTGCGCGACCCCGCGGTCGCGGGCAAGCTCGCCGCGATGGGTGCATCCCCGCAGCCGGGCACGCCGCGCGCGCTAGCCGATCTCATCGAGGCCACGCGCACGCGCATGGCGAAGGTGGTCCGCGAAGCCGCCATCCGCGCCGACTGACCGGCGCGCGGGACGCGCGGCGGGAGCGAATCGAGCGTCGGTCGAGACCGTCCGCCCGCCCCGTGGGTTCGAAAGGCGCGCCATGCGCAGCCTGCGCGATTCCCCTGTCACTCGACGTTCATGCGAACGACACCGGTGCGTCACGGGCGGCAGCTAGCGTTCAGGCGCCCTGCTCCCCTGCCTCCGCCGGAGAAACCCGATGTCCCGTCGCACCGTGATCACCGCCGGCGCCGCCGCCCTCGGCGGCCTTGCCCTGACCCGTACCCTGCCCGTCCGTGCCCAGCGCAAGCCGGTTCTTCGCGTGGGCCTCGGACCGCAGCAGCCGACCCAGGCCGATACCCGCCGCGTGTGGGAGCCGGTCTACCGCATGGCGGCCGACGCGCTGGGCATGGAGCTCGACCTCACCGTCGCGAACGACTGGGCGGGTATCTCGGTCGCCCTCGCCACCCAGCAGATCGACGTGGCGCAGATGGGTCCCTGGGGCTACGTGCTCGCCCGGCTGAAGGGTGACGCGCAGGCGATCTCCATGCTCCTGATCCAGGGCCGCAACTACTACAAGGCCATCGTGGTCGGGCGGCCGGGGCTGGAGATCAAGCGCTTCCCCGAGGACGCCAAGGGAATGTCGATGCAGATGCTCGACGTCGGCTCCACGTCCGGCTGGCTGGTGCCCACGCACTTCCTGCGCCAGCGCGGCATCGAGCCGCGCAGTTTCTTCGGACGCTATGCCGAGGGTGCCTCGGCCGCGGCCGCGCAGATGGCGACCGTCGGCGGCCAGGTCGACCTCGCCACCGGCTGGGACACGCACCGCAACACGATGATCCGCAACGGCCAGATCAAGCCCGACTCCAACCGGATCGTGTGGGAATCGGATCCGCTGCCCAACGAGCCGGTGGTGGTGCGCCGCGGCTTCGATCCCGAGCTCGCACGGCGCCTGCAGCAGGCGCTGTCCTCGATGCCGGAGGCGAAGGCCCGGGACATGATGCCCTGGCCCTATACCGGCTTCGTGCCCACGAGCCACGAGCCGTACGCGGTCCTGGAGAAGATGGGTCGCGAGGTCGGCGTGCTCAAGGGCTGAGCGGCAGGCGATGACCGGACGCGTCGCGCTGCGTCGGCTCGAGGGCGGGTACCTCGAGCCGACGATCGACTGGACCTCGCGCGAGA
>Ga0315900_10005227_pt1 | contig 17905 bp, 16 predicted proteins | sample LakEriMetagenome_FD_203521 | JGI IMG/M metagenome (GOLD analysis project Ga0315900, IMG submission 203521) | Freshwater fungal communities from buoy surface, Lake Erie, Ohio, United States - Buoy 12 MA114 | ecosystem: Environmental > Aquatic > Freshwater > Lake > Lake biofilm | place: USA: Lake... | reverse complement strand
TCGCGCCTTCCATTTCGGTGGTACCGGCGCCGGTCTGTGCGACGGCGGGTGCGGCAATCATGGCGGCTGCGGTGCCGGCGACAAAGGCGCGGCGGCCGATGCGGGTCTGTGTCATGGCGGGCTCCTGTCCTGCTTTAGGGATCCTGCTGTGGTGGCGGATAGCCTGCAGACGCGTCAGTTGCAAATCAAACAGGCGTCAGGACGGCCGGTGCCTGCCCAATCGGTTTGAAAGCGCCGCGCCGAATGGCTAAGGACGGGTCGTTCGAAGGGGAGACAGCGATGTTGCGACGTGATCTGATCCTCGGGTTCGTATCTCTGCCGCTTCTGGCGGGCTGTGTGGGGCGTCCGCGGATTCCGACCGGGTCGGACGGTCTGCCCATGCCGACGGTCTACCGGATCACCGACAAGGATGCCCGCGAGATTCCGTTCCGGATGCTGGAGAGCGTGAATGCGCTGCGTCAGGCATCGGGCAAGGTGCCGGTGGTGCTGGACCCGCTTCTCAACGCGGCGGCGGCGACGCATGCGCGCGACATGTCGATCCAGAACCGGCCCTGGCATTTCGGGTCGGACGGGTCTTCGCCGATCGACCGGCTGGTGCGGGTGGGCTATACCGGGCGGCTGGTGGGCGAGGTGATTTCCGAGACGTTCGAGACAGAGAACGAGACGCTGTCGGCCTGGATGCAGGACCCTGCCACGCGCGACGTGATCCTCAACCCTGAGGCGACGCGGATGGGGCTTGCGTGGCTGCAGGAGCCCGAGGGCAAGATCTGGTGGACGATGGTGCTGGCGCGTTAGTCCCCCCTCTGGGACACGGCGCGGCGGTCAGGCGTAGATGTGGATCGGGGTGCCGGTCCGGACCATGGAGTAGATCTCTTCCATTTCGCGGTTGGAGACGGCGATGCAGCCGGCAGTCCAGTCGTCCTTGCCTTCCATCGCGCGCGGGGTGCCGTGGATGAAGATGTCGCCGCCGGGGCGGCGGCCACCCATCCGGGCGCGCAAGGAATCCCTCTGGTTGGGATAGGAGATGCCGACCGAGAGGTGGTAGCGGCTGTCGGGATTGCGGCGGTTGATCCAGTACTGGCCTTCCGGCGTGCGGCCATCGCCTTCGTGCTGCTTGTGGCCGACCGGGTTGAAGCCGAGTTCGACATTGTAGCTGGTCAGCACCTCGTCATTGTGGAGCAGTGCGAGCGTGCGGTCACCCTTGAAGGCGAGGATGCTGGTGACCTCGGGTCCGTGGTAGGTGAGAAACTTGTCGCCGCAGCCGGTGGCCAGGAGAAGGCCCCCTGCCCCTGCCGCCATGAAGCCGCGTCTGGTCAGTCTGTCCACGTTTCTTGTCCCGTTTCCGGTGTTGCCTGTTGGGGGGACTTTATCGCTGAGCGGAGGGGAGTTCCAGACCTGCCCGTGGACCGGGGCAGTCAGTCCCGCGTGAAGCGGGCGGCGAGTTCGACATGGGCAGACCAGCGGAACTGGTCGACGAGGCTGACGGGGCCGGGGCGGAAGCCTGCGGCGACCAGGGTCGCGGCATCGCGGGCGAAGGTGACGGGGTTGCAGGAGACCATGGCGACCGTGCGCAGGGCGCTTTGCGCGATCTGGGCCGTCTGGGCGGCGGCGCCGGCGCGGGGCGGGTCGAGCACGGCGGCGTCGAAACGACCGAGTTCGGCGGCATCGAGCGGGCGGCGGAAGAGATCGCGCGCTTCAGTCGTCACGCGGTGCAGGCCGGGGGTTTCGCGCCAGCTGCGGTCGAGGGCTGCGAGCATGGCGGGGTCGGCTTCGACGGCGTGGACCTCGGCCGTTTCGGCAAGCGGGAGGGTGAAGGTGCCGCAGCCGGCGAAGAGGTCGGCGATGCGGCGCGCATCCCGGAGCGCCGCGCGGACAAGGGCGGTGAGGGCGGCCTGGCCATGGGCGGTGGCCTGGAGGAAGGCGCCGGGCGGGGGGACGACGCGGGCGCGGCCGATCTGCTGGGCCGGCGGGGCGAGGATGACGATGGGATCGTCGTTCCAGGTGAGGCGGGCGAGGCCATGGTCGCGGGCGATGGCGATCAGGTCCTGGCGGAGGGCCGTGTCGGGCGGGCGGGCGGCGGCAATGTGGATGTCGGCGCCGGCGAGGCTTTCGGTGACGGTGAGGGCAAGCTCCTCGGTCCGGCTGGCGGCGCGGCGGGTCAGCACAGCGAGCGCGGGAAAGGTGGCCATGAGCGCGGGCGTGAGCAGGAGGCAGTCGGGCACGGGGACGATCATGTCCGAGGCGCGGGCGTGGAAGCCGATCAGCGTGCCGGCACGGGTGCGGCGGGCCGAAAGGCGGGCGCGGCGGCGGCTGTGCGGCGGGGAGGTGTCGGGGCCGAGGATGTCGGCCGTGATGCCCCGGGCGGCGAGGGCCCGGGCGAGGATGTCGCGTTTCCAGCCGGCAACGAAGGTATCTGAGGCGTGCTGGACGGCGCAGCCGCCGCAGGTCCGGAAGTGGCGGCAGGGCGGGGCGACGCGGTCGGGCGAGGGGGTCACGATGCACGGGCTGCCGTCGGAGGCGAGGTCGACGGTTTCGCCCGGCAGGGTGCGGGGGATGAGCGTGCCGTCGTCAGAGCGACCGAGGGCCTGGAGGGTGAGGGAGCGGATCTGGTGCATCTGTGGAGGTCCGGGAGAGGGGCTCTGCCCCTCGGCCCCTGCGGGGCCTCACCCCGGGATATTTGGGGACATAGAATGAGGGGTCAAGGGAAGGTTCTGTTCACGTGGTCGGCGGAACGTGTCATTCGGCGGCCTCGGGCCCGGCCTCGTCGGCGCGCAGGAAGCCGCCGGACTGGCGGTGCCAGTAGCGGGCATAAAGACCGTCGCGGGCGAGAAGGCTCGTGTGGGTGCCTTGCTCGACGATGCGGCCCCGGTCGAGCACGATGATGCGGTCCATGCGCGCAATGGTGGAGAGGCGGTGGGCGATGGCGATGACGGTCTTGCCCTGCATGGCGGTGTCGAGGGCCTGCTGGATGGCGGCTTCGACTTCGCTGTCGAGCGCGGAGGTGGCTTCGTCGAGCACGAGGATGGGGGCGTCCTTGAGGATGGCGCGGGCGATGGCGATGCGCTGGCGCTGGCCGCCCGAGAGTTTGACGCCGCGTTCGCCGAGATGGGCCTCGTAGCCCGTGCGGCCGCGGTGGTCGACGAGGCCCTGGATGAAGTCGTGGGCTTCGGCCTTGCGGGCGGCGGCGATGACGTCGGCATCGGTGGCGTCGGGGCGGCCGTAGCGGATGTTGTTCAGGGCCGAGCGGTTGAACATCGCGGTTTCCTGCGTGACCATGCCGATCTGGCGGCGCAGGGATTCCTGCGTCACGTCGCGCACATCCTGGCCGCCGACACGGACGGCGCCGGTTTCGGTGTCGTAGAGCCGCAGGAGCAGCGAGACGAGGGTGGACTTGCCCGCGCCGGAGGCGCCGACGAGCCCGATCTTTTCGCCCGGGGCGATGCTGAGCGAGACCTGTTCGACCCCGCCGCTTTTGCGGCCATAGGCGAAGCTGACCTGGTCGAATTCCACGCCGCGGGCCGAGGCGAGGGGGACGGCGCCGGGCCGGTCGGTCAGCTGGTGGGGCGGGGTGAGGGTGTGCATGCCATCCTCGACCTCGCCCACATTGGCGTAAAGGCCCATGAGCGCGAAGCTGACCCAGCCGGTCATCTGGGCGATGCGGAGCGCGACGGTGCCGGTGGCGGCGATGTCGCCGGCGGAGGCGCTGCCCCGGGACCAGAGCCAGAGGGTGATGCCGACCATGAGCACGGGCAGGGTGCCCGCGATGACCATCAGGAGCAGGCGGAAGGTGGTGGAGACGGCGCCGAAGTCGAAGGTGGTGTCGCGGTAGGATTGCATCGCGGCGAGGGCGGCCTGGTCTTCGTAGTCGGCGGTGGCGAAGAGCTTGACCGTGCGCATGTTCGTGACGGTGTCGACGACCTGGCCGGTGACGACGGCGCGGGCGGCGGCGCGGGCTTCGGCCTTGATGCGGATGCGGGGCAGGTAGCGGGTGATGAAGGCGAGGTAGAAGCCGAGCCAGACGAAGAGGGCGAGCGCGATGCGCCAGTCGATGGCGAGGACGAGGAGGAGCGTCGCGACGATCGAGGCGAGGGCGAAGACGACGGTGTTAAGCACCTCGACCGTCACCTCGGTCAGGGCGCGGGCGGTCTGCATCTGTTTCTGCGCGATGCGGCCGGCAAAGTCGTTGTCGAAGAAGGTGATGGCCTGGCCGAGTGTCCAGCGATGCAGGCGCGAGAGCACGAGGACGAGCAGGTTGGGGTTGATCGCGACGCCCTGATAGGCGGCGGAAAGGCCATAGGCGGCGGGGCGGATGGCGATGAGGAAGAGGGCGGCGAAGACGAGGAGTGCGGCGTTGTCGGACCAGAGGGCGGCGGGGCCTGCGGCTTCGGCCGCGTCGATGACGATGCCGAGGAGCATGGCGGCGATCACCTCGGCCGCGCCGGCAAGGGCTGAGACGATGCCGGCGGCAACGAGGACGGGGCCGGTGCCGGAGAGCGCCCAGCGGAAGAAGGGCAGGATGGTGCGGGGCGGCTGGGGCGGGGGATCGTCATCGACGGGCGGGATCAGGCCGCCGAGCCAGTGCATCAGCCGCGCGTTGAGGGCGGGGAGTGACGTCATTCGGCGGCCTGCGGTTCGGTTTCGATGTCGTCGGCGATGAAGCCGCCGGACTGGCGTGACCAGAGACGCGCGTAGAGGCCATTCTGTTCCAGAAGCACGGCATGGGGGCCGTCTTCGACCACGCGGCCCTGATCGAGCACGAAGATGCGGTCCATGCGGGCGATGGTCGAGAGGCGGTGGGCGATGGCGATCACGGTTTTCCCCTCCATCATGCCGTAGAGCGTCTGCTGGATGGCGGCTTCGACTTCGGAATCTAGCGCGGAGGTGGCTTCGTCCAGCACAAGGATGGGGGCATCCTTGAGGATCACGCGGGCGAGGGCAATGCGCTGGCGCTGGCCTCCCGACAGTTTGACACCGCGTTCGCCGACGCGGGCGTCGAAACCGGTGCGGCCGGCGCTGTCCTTGAGGTCATGGATGAAGGTGAGGGCCTCGGCCTTTTCGGCGGCCTTGAACAGATCGGCCTCGGTGGCGGAGGGACGGCCGTAGAGGATGTTGTCGCGGACGGAGCGGTGGAGGAGCGAGGGGTCCTGCGTGACCACGCCGATGTTGGCGCGCAGGCTGTCCTGGGTGACGGCGCGGATGTCCTGGCCGTCGATGGTGATGGTGCCGGCTTCGGCGTCGCGCAGGCGCAGGAGCAGGTTGACGAGGGACGACTTGCCCGCGCCGGAACGCCCGACAAGGCCGATACGTTCGCCCGGGGCGATGGAAAGGGAGATCCCGTTGAGACCCCCCCTGCCCTTTCCGTAATGGTGGGTGACGCTGTCGAAGCGGATTGTGCCGGACGTGATGCGCAGGGGCTGTGCGGTGGGGGCGTCGGTCACGGTCTGGGGGACGGCGATGCTTTTGAGCGATTCGCGGAGCGTGCCCATGTGTTCGAAGGTGCGGACCGTCATCCACATGATCCAGCCGGTCATGGTGTTCAGGCGGAGCGCCATCGCGACGGCGGCGGAGACCTCTCCGATGGAGAGCGCGCCACGGGTCCAGAGGAGGAGCGCGGGGCCGATCACGGCGAGCATGGCGGCTGAGTTGAAGAGCGCCATCGCGCCCTGTTGGGTCGCGAAGATGCGCATGAGCGCGCCGAAGCGCAGGCGGTGGCGGGCAAGCGCGGTGCGGGCGAAGGTCGCCTCGCGGCCCGCATGGGCGAAGAGCTTGACCGTTTCGATGTTGGTGTAGCTGTCGACGATGCGGGCGGTGACGCGGGAATTGGCGGCGGAATTCTTTTCCGCGGCCTTGCCCACGCGGGAGGCATACCAGGTGACGAAGGCGGCGAAGGCCACGATCCAGAGGAAGAACGGGATCGCCAGCGCGATGTTCAGCGTGGTGAGCAGTATCAGGGTCACGAGCGCGAAGGCGGCGGCCTGCCAGAAGGCCTCGAAGATGAGGAAGGCGGAGTCTTCGGTCGCGGTGCCAGCCTGAAGGACGCGGTTGGCGAGGCGGCCTGCGAAGTCGTTCTGGAAGAAGCCGACAGGCTGGCCAAGGAGGTGGCGGTGCGCGCGCCAGCGGGTCTGGGCGAGCATGTTGGTCGAGATGCCGGAGAAGAGCACCATCGCGTTGACCGTCACCACAAGGGGGCGGATCAGGAGGAGGAGGAGGGCGGCGATGATGATCTCGGTCCCGTTGGCGGACCAGAAGGTGTCGGGGCCGGCGGACATGAGGTCGACGAGGCGGCCGGCATACCAGATGAGCCCGAGTTCCAGGACGGCCACGGCGGTGCCGAGCATGGCGGCAATCACCATGACCGTCCGGAACGGGCGGAGTTCGCGCGCCATGAAGGCGAGCGGCGTGCCCGGCGGGGTGCCGGGGGGCGGTTCGGCGAAGGGGTGGACCAGCCCTTCGATGCGGTCGAAGAGGCGGGTGACGCATTCATGCATGATCGTCACTCTGCCGCTGCGCTGGCGATCTGGTCGCCACCCGTCTGGTCGCCGAGGAAGCCGCCCGACTGGCGCGACCAGAGGCGGGCGTAGATGCCGCCCCGGGCGAGGAGCGCGTCGTGGGTGCCGTCCTCGATCACGCGGCCGTCGTCGAGCACGACGATGCGGTCCATCCGGGCGATGGTGGAGAGGCGGTGGGCGATGGCGATCACCGTCTTGCCCTGCATCATCCCGTAGAGCGTGTCCTGGATCGCGGCCTCGACCTCGCTATCGAGCGCGGAAGTGGCCTCGTCCAGGACGAGGATGGGGGCGTCCTTGAGGATGACGCGGGCGAGCGCGATGCGCTGGCGCTGGCCGCCCGAGAGCTTGACGCCCCTTTCGCCGACCTGCGCGTCATAGCCGGTGCGCCCCTCGCCATCCTTGAGGCGGAGGATGAAATCATGGGCTTCGGCCTTGGTCGCGGCGGCGATGAGGTCATCCTCGGTCGCGTCGGGGCGGCCGTAGAGGATGTTGTCGCGCACCGAGCGGTGCAGGAGCGAGCTGTCCTGCTGGACCATGCCGATGGCCGAGCGCAGGCTGTCCTGCGTGACGTGGCGGATATCCTGGCCGTCGATGAGGATGCGACCGGAATCGGGGTCGTAGAAGCGCAGGATCAGCTTGACGAGGGTGGTCTTGCCCGCACCCGAGCGGCCGACGAGGCCGACCTTCTGGCCGGGTTCGATCACGAGGTCGACGGGGCCGAGACCGCCGGCGCGGCGGCCGTAGCGGTGGTCGAGGCCCTGAAGCTCGATCCGGCCGGCGCGGACGTCGAGCGGAAGGGCACCGGGAGAATCGACCAGCGTGACGGGCTGGGCGATCGTTTCCATCCCTTCGACGACGACGCCGAGGTTCTGGACAAGGTTGGTGGTGGCCCACATGATCCAGTAGGTCAGGTTGTTGAGCCTGAGCACGAGCGCTGTGGCAGCGGCGACGGCGCCGACCGTGGCGGCGCCGGTGTACCAGAGCCAGAGGGCGAGCGCGCTGACCGCGACGATGAGAAAGCCGTTGAGCAGCGTCAGCGTGGCATCCATGACCGTGACGATGCGCATTTCGCGGAAGAAGGTCTGGCGCGACTCCTCGATCGCCTCGCGGGCATAGTCGATCTCGCGGTCGTGGTGGGCGAACATCTTGACCGCGTGGATGTTGGTATAGCTGTCCACCACCCGGCCGGTGATGGCCGAGCGTGCATCCGAGGAGGCGGTGGCGGCGGGGCCGGCGCGGCGGATCGTCCAGCGCATGAGCGCGGCGTAGAGCAGCACCCAGACGAGCAGTGGGATCAGCAGGCGCGGATCGGCATCGGCAAAGAGGATGACCGAGCCGATGAGGGTCGAGACGGCGAAGGTCACGGCGTCGAGCACCTGGAAGACGGCTTCGCCCGCCGCGGGGGGCGTCTGCATGATGCGGTTGGCGAGGCGGCCGGCGAAGTCGTTTTCGAACCAGCCGACGGGCTGGCGCAGGACATGGCGATGCGCCCGCCAGCGGATGAGCGTGCCGAAGTTCGGCAGGATCGTGTTGTGCAGGAGCGCGACGTCGGCGAAGGCGACGAGGGGGCGGATGACGAGGATCAGGACGGCGACGACCATCGCCTCGGCCCCGTGGGCGGCCCAGAAGGCGGCGGGGGAGGTATTGGCGAGGTGGTCGATGAGGACGCCCACATACCAGACGATGGCGATGTCGCCGAAGGCGACGATGGCCTTGAACACCATCGAGGCGACGAAGATGCCCCGGAAGGGCGCGATGTACTGGCGCAGGAAGGGCCAGAGGCGCGCAGGGGGGACGTCCTCCTGGACGTAGCGGGCATAGGGGTCGACCAGGTTTTCGAAGAAGCGGAACATGGGAGCGCGCCTTTCGGGGCGGAAGATGTGCGACGGAAAGAGAGGCAGATCAGGGACCTGATCGCCCGCACGGGTTCGATCAGGTCAGAGCGGCTGACGATCGGTAAACCCGTTGTCCATTCCACGGCTCCATGGCTGTTCCGATCGGTGCCGTACGTGAATCGCGTCCGATTGTCACCCCCCGATCTGCTCTCAGGGCGGCTATGGCCCGGGGGCGAGCAGGTCGGCCCGTGAGAGCGAGAAGCGGGAGACGATCCAGCGGTCTTCGAGCGCCTTGAGGCGCTGGCCGAGGGCGGGGCCGGAGAGGGTGGGCATCAGGTCGGCGGCCGTGACGGGGAAGGTCTGGCGGGCGGCGTCCCGGGCGATCTGCGCCTGAACGGGGTCGAGTTCGCGGCTTCCGAGCGCGGCGCGGAGGGCGAGGATGTCGGCGGCGGCGGTGGCGCCCAGGCGGTAGCCGAGTTCGTGGGGGGGTGTCTCGGACTCCATCCCGTCGCGCAGGAGGGCGAGGCGGGCGGCGTCGGCGCGCGAGAGGCGCAGGCGGGGGGCGGGATCCTCACCGCCCAGCGCGGCGAGGCGGCGCAACCAGTCGGGGGCGAGGGTGGCCGCCTCTTCGACATGGACGAGCACGGCGAGGAGATGGGCGCCCGCGCCGGGCAGGAGGCGGATCAGCGCGCCGCAGGCGGCCATGGCGGCGGTGGCGGGCGCGGGGTCGGGCGCGGAGAGGAGCTTGCGGAATTCGTGCTGGATGCGTTCGGCCGAAAGCGTGTCGAGGCCGTCGAGATGGTCGGCGCAGGCGGCGAGCCCTTCGGCGTCGATGCCCTGGGCGGTGTCGGCATACCAGGCATGGAAGCGGAAGAAGCGCAGGATGCGCAGGTAGTCCTCGACGATGCGGTCATGGGGATTGCCGATGAAGCGGACCCGCCGGGCCAAGAGGTCGGGCAGGCCGCCGAGGGGGTCTGTCACGGCGCCGGTGGCATCGGCGTAGAGTGCGTTCATGGTGAAGTCGCGGCGGGCGGCGTCTTCCTCGATCCTTGCGGAAAAGGCGACGGTGGCGTGGCGGCCGAAGGTTTCGACATCGCGGCGCAGGGTCGTGACCTCGACATGGTCGCCCCGGGACGCGACGGTGACGGTGCCGTGGGCGATGCCGGTCGGGATCACGCGCAGGCCCGCCGCATCGCAGAGCGCGGTGACGCGGTCGGGGGTGGCGTCGGTCGCGATGTCGATGTCGGTCGGCGCGGCGCCGATGAGCGCGTTGCGCACGCAGCCGCCCACGAGCCAGCCCTGATGGCCGCCGTTGGCGAGGGCCGCGAGAGCGGCGCGGGCCACGGGCGGAAAGAGCCAGGGGGCATCGACCAAGAGCGGCGCTTGGGTCATCGGGCGAGCCTGTCGGCCAGGGCGCGCAGGATGCGGCCGGTGGCGCCCCAGATGTAGTAGGGGCCCCAAGGCACGACGTAGTAATGGCGGTGGCGGCCCTGCCAGCGGCGCCCCTCCACGCGGAAGCTGGACGGGTCGGTGACGAAGGCAAAGGGGACGCGGAAGACCTCTTCGACTTCGCCGGCCTCGGGCGCAAGGGTGACAGGGCTGCGGATCAGACCGAGCACGGGGGTGACGCGAAAGCCTGTCACCGTCTCGTGCGCGGGGAGCGTCCCGAGCACGTCGACCGCGGCGCGGGGAAGGGCGATTTCCTCTTCGGCCTCGCGCAGGGCGGTGGCAATGGGGTCGGCGTCGCGGGGGTCCTGCTTGCCGCCGGGAAAGGCGATCTGGCCGGGGTGATGCTTGAGCCGGGCAGAGCGTTTGGTGAGGATCAGCGTCGGTTCAGGGGTGGTCAGGTCGGCGGCGACAAGCACGCCCGCGGGCCGCAGGATGCGGTCTTCGGGCAGGGGGACGTCGGGGTTGAGGTCGAAGTCGGAGGAATCGTTGCCGGGCAGGGCGAGTGCCCGGCGCAGACGATCCTCGATCTCAGCGGCGCGCACCGTCGCCATCCGAAGCGGGAGCGGTGGCTTCGAACCCCAGGGTGGCGGGGTCGAATTCGTAATGCGCGCCGCAGAACTGGCAGTCGGCGGTGACGATGCCCGCGTCGGTCGTCATGTAGGCGATGTCCTTGGCCGAATAGATCGAAAGTGAGGTGCGCACGCGGTCTTCGGAACAGGAGCAGCCGAAGGTGATGGGCTGGGCGTCATAGACGCGGGGCCCCTCTTCGTGGAAGAGGCGCACGAGCAGGTCGGTCGGCTGGACCTGTGGGCCGATCAGTTCGAGCGCCTCGACCGTGTCGAGCAGGATGTTGGCGCGGTTCCAGTTTTCGCTGTCCTCGCCGCCGAGGATGTCGGCGGAGGTGAGCAGGCCATCCTCGCCGGTGCCGCCTTCGCCTGCGATCTGGATCGAGGACTTGGGCAGGTGCTGAAGCATCACGCCGCCCGCGCGCCAGTGTTCGGCCCGGCCGGGTTCGGTCGCGCGGCCGAAGGAGAGCGCGAAGCGCGTGGGAAGCTGTTCGGACTGGGCGAAATAGGTTTCGGCGCAGGCGCTGAGCGAGCCGCCGGCAAGGGGCGTGATGCCCTGATAGGGATGCGTGCCTTCGCCCTGATCCATCAGGATGGCGAAATAGCCCTTGCCGATCTGGGCGAAGGGGTCGCCTGCGAGGTTGAGCCGGTCGGGATCGTAGCTCGCCCAGGCGCGGATGCGGGCGGGTTCACCGGCCTCGGTCGGGCCGTAGTAGTCGGCAGCCACGATGCGGGCGGGCCCGTCGCCGCGGACCTGGAGCGAGAGCTTCCAGCGCAGTTTGATCGCCTGGCCGATGAGGGCGGCGAGGACGGAGATTTCGGCGACGAGCGCCTCGATCACCGGGGGGTAGTCGTGCTGGGCGAGCACGCGGTCGAGCACGCCGTCCAGACGGGCGACGCGGCCGCGGATATCGGAGCGGTCGAGCTGGAAGGGAAGGACGGTGTCGTCCCAGGCGATGCGGGAACCGAGGGTCATGGGATGTACCTGAGTTGGGCGGCCCGGACCGGCCCCGAGATGACTGGACCCGGCCGCATTAGCGCCTTCATATAAGCCGGGCAAGCGGCAGCGGAAGGGGCAGAGGCATGATCCGGCGGTATGGCGAGGCTGTGCGGGGCGGGCAGCGCTACAGGCTGCGGCCGGGGGTCTATGCGATCCTGCCGCGGGGCGGGGACCTTCTTCTGACGTTTCAGAGCGAGCCCCTGCCGGAGTTGCAACTGCCGGGCGGGGGGGTGGACGCGGGCGAGGACCCGGTGCGGGCGCTGCATCGCGAGGTCTATGAGGAGACCGGCTGGCATATTGCGGCGCCGCGCCGGCTGGGGGCGTTCCGGCGGTTCACCTTCATGCCGGAATACGACCTCTGGGCCGAGAAGGTCTGTCACATCTATCTGGCGCGGCCCGTGCTGCGGATGGGGCCGCCGGTCGAGGCGCTGCACACCGCGCTCTGGTGTCCGGCGGGCGAGGCGGCGGGCCTGCTGGCCAATGCGGGCGAGCGGGATTTCCTGCGCCGGCTGCTGTGACGCGGGTCAGACGGTGCGGCGTTCGACGATGACGCCGTAGAGCGTGGTCAGGATGCTGATGCCGAGCATGATGGTGATCCAGCTTGTCGCGAGACTTAGCAGGCCGGCAAGCGGCTGAGGCAGGATGGCGCTGACAAGCGAGACGCCGGTGTTGATGAGGATGAGGATCACACAGGTGCCGAGGATCGCGGTGGCATAGGGCGCGGTGGCGCGCCAGGCTTCGCCGAAACCCATGGGGCGCGAGACGGCGGTGGCGGGCAGGACGATACCGAACCGCAGCCACATGTAGCTGGCATAGAGGGCGAGACCGAGGATGAAGGTGGGGAGGAGGCCGGTTCCCGCATCCTGCAGGACGGCCATGATCAGACCCATGACGAAACCGGCGGGCAACATCACCAGCGTCAACACCAGAGAAAGAAGGATGGTCTTTCCGATGTAGCTCCAGACAGGTCGGCCTGCGAGCGGCGGCAGGAGCCCTGGATAGTCTTCGAGCAGGATGAAGCGGTGCCAGGCGACTGCGATCCAGGCGGATACGAAGATGAAGAGGAGGAGGATGAGCAGGACCGCAAAGGCGATTTCCGGCGGCAACTGGCCCTGTTCAATGTCTTGGGGGAGGGCGTCGAGATTGCTGCCGAAGACGCCAAGGATCAGGAAGCCCGCGACGAGCGCGATCAGGATCGGGCCGACCGAGATACGCAGGGCATTGCCGAAGTTGCGGAAGAGCATGGCAAAGCTGTGCCTGACGATGTCCCAGCCCATCTGACGGCTCCTCTGCTGCGGCCCGGGCGGGACTGGACCATGCGGGCGCTCTCGCGTCAACGGCGGTTGCTTGCCCTTGGGGGGCAAAGGGAATAACCGGATGCGCGGTTCCGCCAGGAAAGGCCCCGCGTATGAGCAAGAAGCCCGCCCCGAAGAAAGTCGTGCTTGCCTATTCGGGAGGGCTCGACACCTCGATCATCCTGAAATGGCTGCAGACGGAATATGGCTGCGAGGTGGTGACGTTCACCGCCGACCTGGGCCAGGGCGAGGAGCTGGGCCCGGCGCGCGACAAGGCGCTGATGCTGGGGATCAGGGCGGAGAACATCCACATCGTCGACGTGCGCGAAGAGTTCGTGCGCGATTTCGTCTTTCCGATGTTCCGGGCCAATGCGGTCTATGAGGGGCTTTATCTGCTGGGAACCTCGATCGCGCGGCCGCTGATTGCGAAACATCTGGTCGACATCGCGCGGGAGAGCGGGGCGGATGCGGTGGCGCATGGTGCGACCGGCAAGGGCAATGATCAGGTGCGTTTCGAGCTTGGCGTGGCGGCGCTGGCGCCCGAGATCCGGGTGATCGCGCCCTGGCGGGAATGGGACCTGACCTCGCGCACGCGGCTTCTGGAGTTTGCCGAGGCCAACCAGATTCCGATTGCCAGGAACAAGCGCGGCGAGGCGCCGTTTTCGGTGGATGCGAACCTGCTGCATACCTCGTCCGAGGGGATGGTGCTGGAGAACCCCGCCGAGGAGGCGCCCGATTACGTCGCCCAGCGCGTGGTGCGGCCCGAGGATGCGCCCGACAGCCCCGAGATGGTCGAGGTGACCTTTGCGCGGGGCGATGCGGTGGCGGTGAATGGCGAGCCTTTGTCGCCGGCGGCGCTGCTCACGCGGCTGAACGAGCTGGGGGCGCGGCACGGGGTGGGGCTGCTCGATCTGGTCGAGAACCGGTTCGTGGGAATGAAGTCGCGCGGGCTTTACGAGACGCCGGGCGGGACGATCCTGCTCGAGGCGCATCGCGGGATCGAGCAGATCACGCTGGATGCCGGGTCGGGGCACCTGAAGGACAGCATCATGCCGCGCTATGCGGAGCTGATCTACAACGGGTTCTGGTTCAGCCCCGAGCGCGAGGCGTTGCAGGCGCTGATCGACCGCACGCAGGAACATGTGACGGGCACGGTGCGGGTGAAGCTTTACAAGGGGTCGGCCCGGACGGTGGCGCGCTGGTCGGAGCATTCGCTCTATTCCGAAAAGCACGTGACCTTCGAGGAGGATGCAGGCGCCTATGACCAGAAGGATGCCGAAGGGTTCATCCGGCTGAACGCGCTGCGGCTGCGGCTGATCGCGGTCAGGAACGCGCGGGTGAAGGGCTGAGGCTCGCCCGGGCGGCCGTGGCCTCGATCTCGAGCAGGCGGGTGATCAGGCGGAGCGGCAGGCCGAAATCCTGCGCGGCGTGCTGAACCTCCTTCAGGACCGAGGCGCGGGAGAGAAAGAGGCCGCCGATGCGGAAAAGATCGCGCCTCTTGCGGAAGGTGAGCCATGTCGTCTCTCCGTCGGACATGGCGGAGTAGAGACTGGCACCGGGGCCCAGGTCCGTCTCCGCCTTGAGGATGGCGGCGATGACGGGTTCGAAGGCGGGGTTCTGCGCGGCTTCGGGTCGGGTGAGCCAGATGCCGTAGGTCTGTCTCTTGTCGGTGGAGACGTCGCGCAGGAAGGCGAGGTCTGAGACCTCGTGCCGAGCGCCGGACAGAAGGCCTGATCTTGTCTCGGACGTCTGCACGATGAAAAAGGTGGGGAGTGAGACGGTGTTTCGAAACTCGAGCACGATGCCGTCGAGAACGGTCTTTGTATCACTGATGCGCGGGGTGAACTTGATCTCGGCAAAGCGAACCTCGCGGCTGCCGAGTTTTCCGGAAAACAGGGCGTCGACCTGGGCAGAAAGGTGATATGGCAGGAGACGTGGCGGAAAGGTTCTGACAAGGCTGCGGGAACCTGCATGGTAGCTCAGTCCCAGTTCCCGCGCGACCCTTGGGATCATCTCGGCCTCGTGGGCGCGGCGGGCGTAGACCTGGCCGCCCCAAGCGCCGAGAAGCGCTGGAAAGGCGACGGCCATGAATGCCCTCAAGTCGAATTCGCCATCGAGAGGCCAATCGAGCATCAGGTAGGCGAGAAGAACGCTGGCCGCGATGGATGCAAGGACGATGAGCCAACCGCGCCTCTGGGCGGCCCGCAGGCGGGGCATGAGGCGATCGACGGTCTGGGCGATGTCGGGCGGGGCGATAGTGTCGGGGGTTTCGGGCGGCATGGGTCAGGCTGTCCGTCGCGCTGCCTGGGCATCGAGCAGGGTGGCGAAGTCGGACGAGGGCTGACGGGCGGCGAGGCTTTCGGCCATGAGCGCGGCCTGGGATTTGGGGGCCATACCGCCAAGCGGCGGGTCGCGGTCGAGATTGGTGGGGAAGGCATAACCCTCGGCCGCGGCGGCGATGACGTTGGCGATGGCCGGGGGCGTGAGCGTGCCCTGATCGGCGGCGGAAAGGAGCACGGGGTAGAGGGCCTTGCACATTGCCGTGCGGTCGATGCTTTCCATCGCGCGGCCGAAGGCGGAGGAGACCTGGAAGAGGTTGACCATGCGCCGGACATCGGCGCTGCGGTTGGTGCCGGCAGCATGGAAGAGCGCGGGCGAGAAGAAGAGCATGTCGCCTTTGGCCAGCGGCAACTGGACATGGCGGGCGGCGAAGTGGTCGCGGAAGGCGGGCAGGCCCATGGCGAGGTAGCCTGCCGGGAATTTCTGCGAATGGGGCAGAAGCAGGGTCGGGCCGGTGTCGAGCGGGGCATCGACATGGGCGATGGCGCCCTGCAGCGTCAGCACGGGCGACAGAAGTTGGACATGGGCGGGGTAGCGCGCGATCTGCGCGGCCGAGGCGAAGCCCAGGTGGTAGTCGCGGTGGGGCGACTGCGCGGCGCCGCCCGGATTGACCACGTTGAGCTGCGCGGTGATCTGATAGGCGGGACCGAGCCAGGCTTCGGAAATCGCGGCAAGGAAGGGGTTGGCGTAGTAGCGTGCAAAGTTCGCTGGGTCGGAGAGCGCATGTTTCTGCAGCGAATTCCAGAGCCGGTCATTCGCGCCGGGCTTGGCGAAATGGTCGCCGCCGCCGGTGCCGGCGCGGTTCTGTTCCTCGATCAGGCGGAAGAAGAGCGCGGTTGCATGATCGAGCATGGCGAGGTCGGGCTCGGCGCCCTTGAGCACGACGACGCCGGGGCCGTTCAGCATCGCGTCGGCCCATTCGGCGAGGAGATGTTCACGGCCTTCGGGATCGTCAAGGCGGGGCAGCAGGGCGCGGCAGTCGTAGATCAGCACGCCCTTGTCGACGGCGCTGGCCTGGGGCCAGTCGGCAAGCCGCGTCGGGGTCGCGGTGAGGGCGGCGAAGGCGGCGATGTCGGCATCCTCGGCCCGCAGATAGATGCGGGCGGCGCGGGCGGCGGCGGTGGAACGGTCTGGCATGGCGGGTCACTCCTCACGGGGTGAGTGTGGCGGGACGGGGGCCGGGGTTCAAGCGCGCAGGCGGTGGGCGGCGAGGCGTTCGTAATGCGGCATGGCCTCGGCCGCGAGGGCGGCGAAGGGCGGGGCGAGGTCCGGCAGCGGGCCTTCGGGCCCGTCGAAGCCGGTGGAGCGGTGGATCGCACCGTACCAGTGCGGGGCCCAGGCGCCGTCGAAGGGCTTGGGGCCAGCAGGCCACGAGAGCATCCGGTCGGTAAAGGGCAGGCCGAGGGCGGCGCAGAGGGCGGGCAGCATCCCGCGGGGATCGGCGCGGATATCGGCGCTGTCGATCACCAGCGGGGGATGGCCGAGGCGGCGGCTCTCGGCTTCGAACATCCGGGCCTGCTGGACAAAACCGATGTCGGACGCGGTCGGGTTTTCGCGTTTCTGCGCATAGGAAGCGACAACGCGGGCGGGGTGGCGGATCAGGAAGACATTCGTCGCCCGGGTCATGAAATCGAGCGGAAAGTCCGGCAGCATGTGGAGGGGCATGTGTTTCTGGTAATGATGCGGCTTGCCGTCGGGGACGGGGCCGGCGCAGGCGCGGGCGACGCGGGCGGGATCGGCGTCGTGGCGGGCAATGACGGCGTCGCGCAGCGGATCGGGGCGGCCGGTCGCCGCGAGGAAGGCGGCGTAGAAGGGTTCGTCCCAGACCGCGCAGTCGCCCCGGGCGGCGAAGGCATACATGAGCGCGGTCGAGAGGTTGCGCGGGCCTGACCACATCGCGATGATCATGGGGTTACCTGTGTGTGGAATGCCGGACAGGATGCGACGTCAGGCGCCGACGAGGGCTTTGTAGAGGTCGCGCAGGCGGGCGGTGACCGGGCCCATCTGGCCGGTGCCGATGGTGCGGCCGTCGATCACGCCGACCGGGGTCTGGGCGCCGAAGGTGCCGGTGAGGAAGGCCTCGTCGGCGGAATAGGTCTCGACCAGCGAGAAGTTGCGTTCGAAGACGGGGATGGCATGGGCGCGGCAGAGGTCGATCACCTTCTGGCGGGTGATCCCGTTCATGCAGTAGTCGCCGGTGCTGGTCCAGACTTCGCCCTTGCGGACAATGAAGACGTTGCAGGCGTTGGTCGTGTTCACGAAGCCATGCACGTCGAGCATCAGCGCTTCGTCGGCGCCGGCCTTTTCGGCGGCGATGCAGGCGAGGATGCAGTTCAACTTGCTGTGGCTGTTGAGTTTCGGGTCCTGGCTCATCGGCAGGCCGCGGATATGGGGGACGGTGGCGAGGCGGATCGGGCGGGGCAGGCGGGGGCGGGAATGTTCCATGATGATGACCATCGTGGGACCCGAGCGCGACAGCGAGGGGTGCTGGAAGGGGCGCACCTTGGTGCCGCGGGTGACCATGAGACGGCAATGCGCGTCGGTCGTCATGGCATTGGCGGCCTGGGTTTCGTGGACCGCCGCAATCACCTGGCCGGGGGTGCGGGCGATGTCGAGGTCGATGGCCTTCGCGGCCTCGAACAGGCGGGCGATGTGTTCGTCGAGAAAGGCCCAGCGGCCGTTGTAGAGGCGGATCCCCTCCCAGACGCCATCGCCCAGCATGAAGCCGGAATCATACACGGAAACAACGGCTTCGCGTTTCGGCCTGAGCGTTCCGTTGACCCAGATCAGGATGTCCTCGTTGCGGGCATCCTCGTGGGCGGCATGGGTGGTCACGGGGTCGTCGGTCATCGGGGGCCTCCTCTGTGATGGCAGGCTAGGGGGGTGCGGCGGTCGGGTAAAGAGGTCGTGA
>Ga0315900_10005224_pt1 | contig 17909 bp, 13 predicted proteins | sample LakEriMetagenome_FD_203521 | JGI IMG/M metagenome (GOLD analysis project Ga0315900, IMG submission 203521) | Freshwater fungal communities from buoy surface, Lake Erie, Ohio, United States - Buoy 12 MA114 | ecosystem: Environmental > Aquatic > Freshwater > Lake > Lake biofilm | place: USA: Lake... | reverse complement strand
AATCGTTGGTAAAAACATTCAAATTGTTGGAAGAGGAGAAAAAACTAGTGTTACAAGCATGTTCGAAATTTCAAATTCATTAAAAAAAGGTTATTCTTACAAAGGCGATCAATTTCAATATAAAAAGAATGGAGAAGGTTATTGGGTTTATTTGGATATAACTCCTATCAAGGATTCTGATGGATTAGTTGAAAGTTTTATTGTTGTGCAAAGCGATATTACCTCAATAAAGGAAGCTGAAATGAACATGCTAGATTCTTTAGATAAAGAAAGGAATTTAAGTAATCTTAAAACGCAGTTTATTAATCTTGCATCTCACGAGTTTCGAACACCACTAGCCAGCATTCAATCAAGTATTGATATTCTTGACTTATTTTTTATTCAAAATTTACAACCCAAAGATCCAGTAAGGCAAGCGTTCGATAAACATCATAAGAGAATTACTCATGAAATTAGGCGAATGTCTGATATAATGAGTAATATTTTAGTTTTAGGTCGATTAGATGCCGGCAGGATGGTTTATAACCCGGTTGAAGCAGATTTTCTAAACTTCGTTAATGAGCTGATTATTGAAGAAACATATAGCAATTATTCTCCGCGTACCGTTTCCCATGAAATTAGAGGAAACCCAAGAAAAATTGAAATGGACGTTAGCATGATGCGCTACATTTTTAAAAATTTACTTTCCAATGCTTTTAAGTATTCATTGAATGAGCCAGATCCTATAATGATAGTTAGGTTTCTTGAAGAAGAAATAGTAGTGGAAATTAAGGATTACGGAATCGGAATTCCAGAAGCTGAAGTTCCCAACCTTTTCACTTCTTTCTTTAGATGTTCTAACGCGGAAGATATCCCAGGAACAGGTCTAGGATTAGTAATTGTAAAGCAACTCACAGAAATGCATCAAGGCAAGGTAAGCCTTGCTAGCTCCTTAGGAAAAGGGTCTACCTTTAAACTTGTATTCCCTTATAATCAAAAACGCTTATGAAAAAAATTGTAGTAGTTGAAGACGAAAATCGTCTAAGAGAAAACATCATAGAAATATTGCAAATGGAGGGTTATGAAACTTTTGGCGCAACTAACGGTAAAGAAGGATTTGATATTATCGAAAAAAATAAGCCTGACATTATTTTATGCGATGTAAAAATGAATGATTATGACGGCTATTGGCTGATTAATGAACTTTCTAAAAATGAGAAACTGTTAAATATTCCATTTATTTACATATCGGCAAAAGTAGATAGAATAGATGTTAGAAATGGAATGTTATTAGGCGCAGATGACTACATTACCAAACCATTTACACGCTCGGAGTTAATTTCTGCAATAAACATGCGTTTAAAAAGAAAAGATGACTTCATTAAAAATAACGGAGATAGTTCAGAAGTCATTTCGCCCGAAATTGCAAATCAAGTTAGAGAACAACTAAAAAACTTAACTATTTCAGAAAAACGCATTTTGAAGCGAATTTCTGAAAACAGAACTTCGCTCGAAATAGCAGAAGAACTTTTCATCAGCATCAAAACAGTTGATAATCATCGCTCTAATATAGCGCACAAACTTCGTATTAAAGGACATCTTTCTTTAGTTAAGTACTGTTTAATTTATAAATCAATAATAAATGAAGTAGAAAAATAAGTACTAACTCCTATTTCATATGGAATATAGGGAACCTACTTTTGCGAAGCGATTATAAAAGATTGTACGGATTCTCTATATCGTTGCTTCGATATCTGGTAGTATGCGAAGTGGTTTGTGAATAATTTTTAAGTCTTAAACGACTTATTCGTACAAATAAAAAAAGAGGCTATCTTAGGGGAGTAGCCTCTTTTTCACTTTTACATCTATTCCTATTTTACTTCTTCGAAATCTACATCAGTAACCTCAGCGTTCTGGCCTTCGCTTGGTTGACTTTGATTTGGGGCTTCATTTTGTTGAGCATCAGGAGATGCTTTGTACATATCTTCTGAAGCGGCAGCCCATGCGGCATTAAGTGTTTCCATAGCAGCGTCAATCCCTGCTAAATCTCTGTTTTGATGTGCTGTTTTGAGAGCAGACAAAGCACTCTCAATGTTAGCCTTCTTGTCTGCAGGAATTTTATCACCAAACTCTTTCAATTGTTTTTCCGTTTGGAAAACCAAACTGTCGGCCTGATTTACTTTTTCTGCTTCTTCTTTTGCTTTTCTATCAACTTCTGCATTTGCTTCTGCTTCTGCTTTCATTTTTTTAATTTCATCATCACTTAAACCCGAAGATGCCTCAATTCTTATTTTTTGCTCCTTTCCGGTTGCTTTGTCCTTTGCAGCAACATGAAGTATTCCATTTGCATCAATATCAAACGTTACTTCAATTTGAGGCACACCGCGAGGCGCAGGAGGTAAACCATCTAAGTGGAAACGACCGATTGTTCTGTTCTGCCCAGCCATTGGTCTTTCACCCTGAAGAATATGTATCTCTACCGAAGGTTGGTTGTCGCTTGCAGTTGAAAATGTTTCAGATTTCTTTGTCGGAATGGTTGTATTGGATTCAATTAGTCTTGTCATAACGCCACCCATAGTTTCAATTCCGAGTGATAGCGGAGTAACATCTAACAATAACACATCTTTTACTTCACCTGTTAATACACCTCCCTGTATGGCAGCACCAATTGCAACAACTTCATCAGGATTAACACCTTTGGATGGAGCTTTACCGAAGAATTTTTCGACCGCTGCTTGAACTGCCGGAATTCTTGTGGATCCTCCAACTAAGATAATTTCATCAATATCACTTGTTGAGTAGCCTGCATTTTTTAATGCATTTTTACAAGGCTCAATAGTACGACGGATTAAATCATCTACTAATTGTTCAAATTTTGCTTTGGTTAAAGTTCGCACAAGGTGTTTTGGCCCTGAAGAAGTAGCTGTGATGTAAGGCAAATTAATTTCTGTGGATGCGGCGCTTGACAGCTCAATTTTGGCTTTCTCTGCCGCTTCTTTTAAGCGTTGTAAAGCCATAGGATCTTTAGTTAAATCCATACCTTCTCCTTCTGTAGACTTAAATTCCTCTGCCAACCAGTCGATAATTTTTTGATCAAAATCGTCGCCACCTAAATGTGTGTCGCCATCTGTAGCCTTAACTTCGAAAACGCCTTCGCCTAATTCAAGGATAGAAACGTCGTGTGTTCCTCCTCCGCAATCGAATACTGCAATTTTCATATCAGCATTCTTTTTATCTAAGCCGTATGCTAACGCAGCGGCAGTTGGTTCGTTGATGATTCGCATAACCTTAAGCCCTGCAATTTCACCTGCTTCTTTTGTAGCTTGACGTTGTGCATCGTTAAAATAAGCTGGAACTGTAATTACAGCTTCTGTAATGTCGTGTCCAAGATAATCTTGAGCAGTTTGCTTCATTTTTTGAAGGACCATTGCAGAAATTTCTTGTGGTGTGTATGTGCGGTCGTCTATTTGGACGCGAGGAGTATTATTATCTCCTTTTACTACTTTATATGGTACACGCCCTGCTTCTGCTTGAACTTCAGAAAAGGAGTTACCCATAAACCGTTTAATTGAAGAAATCGTTTTTGTAGGATTTGTAATTGCTTGTCGTTTTGCAGGATCGCCAACTTTACGTTCCCCTTTATCTAAAAACGCGACAATTGATGGAGTTGTGCGTTTACCTTCACTATTAGGAATCACTACAGGCTCGTTACCTTCCATTACAGATACGCAAGAGTTGGTCGTACCTAAGTCTATACCAATGATTTTTCCCATGATAATTTATATTTTAAGATTTATTTGAATCGGCGTTTTCAATCATTATGCCACCCAAATTCTACAATTCATTTAAGTATCTTTTGACAGAATACTGCTAAAATAAATGTGAATGTCATGAATTAAATGACATTAAGTCAGAAAATAACTATTGAAAGTTAAGTCCGCTCGTTAAAGGACTATTTTGCAATGAATCTAATGTATTTTCATTGAATGGTAGAAAGCGAGAAACGTTACCTCTAGATGAAAAAATTCCGATACCGTTAGTTACATTGGTGTATTGAGGACGCTCCTGAGTAATAGTATTAGATGGCTGATTTACATTTATGTAGGTATTCATTTCGTTAGTAGTTACATTAATTATAAATTCTAAGCCTGTTGGAAATCTAATAGCTGGATTTTGAGCTGTTGCTTGAGGTATAAAAGAAAACAAAGCCTGATATATATTTTTATTTTCGATATCTGCATCTAGCTTTATTGGAACTGTTCCTTCTTCGAAGATACTTGTTTGTCGCCCTAAATTTAATTCTACATACTTATATGAGGTATCATTTGGAGAATTTGGGTTGATTTCTTTATATAAAAACCTAATAAATGCTTCGTATAGATACCCGTTTTTGGAAGATCTCCATTCAAATGCTGTCCTCCCTCCAGGATATAACCGAACCTCTTCTTCTATTTCGCTTGGCTTTGTAATAAGAGGATTCGCAACTAAGAAAGTACTTGCAGAGGCTTCATTACCTGTTTTAATATTTTTAACAATCAACTTATAGGTAGCTGCGGCATCCAATGCATCTGCACCGAAAGTATTGAATGAATAAAGTAATTGTTTTGGAGAATTAAAAATACCTGGCTCTTTTTGAATACTCGTATCTGCTAATAAAACATAAGTCTCTGTTAAATTTCCATTTTTATACTCTTCTATTTTCACTTCAATATCCGAAGTTTTGTAATACAAAGAATCAAAGTTTTTTGCAAAGTCTAAGGCATTACCTTCACCTAAAAATGCTTTGCTGATTCTAATATATTGAGTAGAATCGCTTCTGTTGAGCAAGCCAAATACAATAGTAGTATCTTTCCAAGGAGCATTCACTTCAAGGTCATTCTTGCAAGAATTAAAAACAGCAGTAATGCCAAGGAGAACAAAAAACAATAATTTACGCATGGTGCAAATGTAGAAATTATATGCGATTGAAGTAAATGACTAATATTGCCTTTTATCGGATAAGAATATATGTCAGTTCAAAAAGAAGTTAAACGCGTAACTACCAAAACTTTACAGGAAATGAAGTTTAAAGGAGAGAGGATTTCAATGCTCACTGCCTATGATTTTTCGATGGCTAAAATGGTAGATGCGGCCGGAGTAGATGTAATTTTAGTAGGAGATTCTGCTTCAAATGTGATGGCGGGTCACGAAACTACTTTGCCAATTACTTTGGATCAAATGATTTACCACGCATCATCGGTAATAAAAGGCACAGAAAGAGCTTTAGTTGTTGTTGACTTACCTTTTGGTTCCTATCAAGGCAATTCCAAAGAAGCACTAACATCTGCTATTCGGGTAATGAAAGAAACGGGGGCTCATTCCATCAAAATAGAAGGAGGAGAAGAAATTATAGAATCCGTAAAAAGAATTTTAAGTGCAGGCGTGCCCGTGATGGGGCATTTAGGTCTAACCCCGCAATCTATTTATAAGTTTGGAACGTATGTTGTTCGCGCCAAAGAAGAAGAAGAGGCTAATAAATTAATTCATGATGCACATTTATTACAAGAGGCGGGTTGTTTTGCAATAGTAATTGAGAAAGTACCTGCAGCTTTGGCAGAGCGTGTTGCAAAAGAGCTCACCATACCCATTATTGGCATTGGTGCTGGTGGAAAGGTTGATGGACAAGTGCTTGTATTACACGACATGTTGGGTATAAACACTGAATTTAAACCACGTTTCTTGCGCACCTACCTTAATTTATATGAACAAATTACTGGTGCAATTGGTAATTATGTAAGAGACGTAAAAAGCAGAGATTTTCCAAATGAAAAAGAGCAATACTAATGCTGAAGCAAATGGAAAAGCCAAAGGTATTGTTTGAAGACAATCATTTTATAGCAGTAAATAAAAAGCCAGGACAAATTGTACAAGGAGACAAGACCGGAGATATTCCGTTGAGCGAGATAGTAGCTGATTATTTAAAGGTGAAATATGAAAAGCCCGGAGATGCATTTATTGGAGTAATCCACAGAATTGATAGACCTGTTAGCGGAGTTGTGTTATTTGCAAAAACCAGCAAAGGCTTATCTAAGATGAATGAGTTATTTAGATTGCGAGCCATTCAAAAAACTTATTGGGCACTTGTGGAAGGTAAAGTTCCTCAAAGTGAAGGAATCGTGGTGCATTATCTCAATAAAAACGAAGAAAAAAATCGCTCAAAAGCACTAAAAGAACCTAAAGAAGGATACTTAAGATGCGAATTAAAATTTAAAGTAATAAGTGTTCTTGACAATTATACATTATTGGAGGTAGATCCATTAACAGGCCGACATCATCAAATAAGGGTTCAACTTGCAGCTATGAATTGGCCGATTAAAGGAGATGTTAAATATGGTGCTAGAAGAGGAAATACAGACCGTAGTATTTGTTTACATGCAAGAAAATTACAGTTTGAACATCCTGTAAAAAAGGAGTTGGTAATTATTGAAGCAGAAATTCCAAAAAGTTGGCCTCTGGACAAATGTTGAATTTAAACCCAAAATCCGTATTAGAAATCTACTCAACTTCATTTTTCTTCAATCTAAGAAACTAACTCCCATTTTGTATTTCAAAAATAGCTCGCTATCCCTTCAATCCAAAATAGTCAGAGAGCACCTAATATTATTGAAAAATTTTGTTGCCCAACGATTCCTACTGCGGAATCTGGTTTAAATATAAATGAGTAAAAATTAAAAAAGCGCTACAAAGTAATTCTAGCGCTCAAAATCAAATAAAATTCCGAATAGTTTAATCAATATTCGTCTTCATTAAAGAAGAAATCTTCCTTAGTGGGATAGTCTGGCCAAATTTCGTCGATGCTTTCATATATCTCCCCTTCGTCTTCAATTTCCTGAAGGTTTTCGATAACTTCGAGTGGTGCTCCTGAACGAATAGCAAAATCTATCAATTCGTCTTTGGTAGCAGGCCATGGCGCATCTTCCAGATAGGAAGCAAGTTCAAGTGTCCAATACATAGCCGTTTATTTTATATTAATGAAATTAATTTGTTAACGTTTAAAACAAAAAGTTTGTTGCTTTTCAATTTTTCGCAAAAGTAAGAAGTTTATGGTCGGTATTACGTATGTGAATATATTTTACATCCTTGGTTTCCAGGGAGTTTCAACAGCATCTGTTTCTTGCGCTAATTTTCTACCCAAAACAAACAAATAATCTGAAAGTCTATTAACATATTGTATCACAATGGCCTCCACGTAACTATGTTCTGAAAGGTGAACAATACTTCTTTCAGCTCTTCTGCAAATACATCTTGCCAAATGACAAACCGAAACTGCTGTATGCCCACCTGGTAAAATAAAATTCCGCATTTCTGGAAGTGACTCATTAAATGTATCCATGCCAATTTCTAAAAACAAAATATCGTTATCGGAAATATCAGGAATCTTCACCTTACTTTTTTCTGGATCGGAGGCTAAATGTGAGCCCAATGTAAAAATCCTATCTTGAATTTCTACAAGCACAGCCTCGTGATTTCTGTTTGGAATGGAATCTCTCAGTAAACCAATTGCAGAATTTAATTCATCTAAATTACCATACGCCTCGATTCGTAAATGGTGTTTAGACACCCTTGTTCCTCCCAGTAAAGAAGTTTGTCCTTGATCGCCTGTTTTAGTATAAACTTTCATTCTGTGAGGTTAATTTTTTCATAAACTTTAATGTTGGAATTCACCAGGTCAGATTCAATTAATCCATCTCTCAACCTGATTATTCTGTGAGCATGCTGAGCAATATCTTCTTCGTGAGTAACAATAATAATGGTGTTACCTTGTTGATGAATTTCATGCAATAAACCCATAATCTCGATAGATGTTTTAGAGTCTAGATTTCCGGTAGGTTCATCTGCCAATAATATAGATGGATTATTAACCAAAGCGCGGGCAATAGCAACTCTTTGACGTTGACCTCCAGAAAGTTCGTTCGGCTTATGCGTCATTCTATCTGCCAAACCTACTTGTGTTAAAGTTTTTTCAGCCCTCGTTATGCGTTCCTGCTTTTTTAAACCTGCATAAATTAGTGGAAGTATAACATTGTCGAGTGCTGTAGAGCGTGGCAACAAATTAAAAGTTTGAAAAATAAAACCAATTTCTTTATTCCTTATTTCTGCTAATTCATTATCGGAAAGTCGGGCTACATCTTTTCCATTTAAAAAATATTCTCCGCTTGTAGGTGTATCCAAACAGCCTAAAATATTCATTAATGTTGACTTTCCTGAACCTGATGGTCCCATTAATGCAACATATTCTCCTCTCTTTATTTGAAGATTCAGCTGTTTTAATACATAAATAGTTTCCGCACCTAGCTGAAAATTGCGGACAATATTGCGAATGTCTATAACTGTTTCTTGGCTTGTCATGATGGTTCAAACGTACGCGAATAAATTGCATTGCGCAACGCCTACAAACGATAAATATTAAAATCTTAACGTAAAATGTTCTTTGCTTTGTCCTTGATGAAAAAAAACAATTCCCATTCTATATATATCAATCGTAACAGTAACTTGTGGAAGTTGTTTCACATATTGCCAAGCTTTATTCATTTCTGAGCTCCAATAAATATCATCAAGTATCAGAACGGAGTTGTTTGTTAAATGAGGAATGAGCTGATTAACATTATTTACAGTTGATTCATATGTGTGATCACCATCAATAAAAATGAAATCTAAAATGATATCTCCTTTTAAAAAATCTGGCAACATTTCTGAAAATTGTCCTTGAATAAGCTGAATATTAGTTGCGGCCAGTTTATTAAAACTTGATTTTGCTATTTCGGCACATTCCTTATTTGCTTCGATGGTATAAACCTCAGCCAAAGAATTACTTTTTGCCAAATAAAGTGAAGTTATTCCAAGGCAAGTTCCTAATTCTAAGGTTATTTTGGGCGAGAAATGAATGGAAAGTCTATGTAACAAACGAGCATATTTTGGCGGTGCTAAGCTAGATTTGGCCAAATGAGAAATTCTTCTTTTATAGTTATTACTTCGTATTGATTTTCCCGCCCCAAACTCTGTCCAATTAATCGCATCATCACTTTTGAGTAGCTGCTTTCGTATTGCTTCAATTTCCTCATATATATAGTAGTTTCTATCATCTAAAATTTGATTCATGTAAAGATTGTAAACAAACGGCGAATGAACCCTATGCGGTCCTTTGGAATTCCACAAGTATTGCAAAAATGAAAAGAGCCTAAAAATTAATTTCATGGTCGGCAAAAGTAAGTTCAAATGCCGTTAGATTTAATTTATTAAAGTAAAACCTAGCTATTTTATCTTATTAAGTAAACTTGGTGGCGTAATATGATATCGTAAATAACTATTGAATTTTATGCATTAAACTTTGATATAACACTGTAAAACAAAATTTGAGTACGTAAGAAATATAAGAAGGGAACTTTGCAAATAACTAAAGAAAAATCACTTTTGTACCATCAAAAAAATAAAACCATCTCAAACTTAACAATTATGAAAAAACTATTATTTGTTTTCGCTCTATTGCTTTCCTTAATTGGAATGAAAGCACAGGCTTCTAACGACCTAATTATTCATGGGTTTATTACTGAAGCAGGCACAGGTCTTCCAATTGCTAATCAAACTGTTATAGCTTATGCTACATCAGATTCTTCCAACCTAAACGGAATGGCTACAACAGACCCTACAGGCTGGTATTCTTTAACTATTGTTAATGGAAGCGCCACCGGAATGAACCAAATTTACTTAGTAAAAACTTTAAACTGCAATGGTACGTACCTTACTGAAGACTTTGGTAATAACCAAGGTACAATTGATGAAGTAAACAGAAATTTTGAGATATGTAATGCTCAAACTTACCCCTGCACACCCAATTTTGGTATTTATACACTAAGTGATGGAGTATACATGGTACCAAGTTTACCATTTAATTCTGAAAATACTTACAGTTGGACTTCTTCAAATGGGTTGAATTCGGAAGAATATAGTTTTTTCATACCTGCTGCGGAACTTGGTGAATACGCAATTTGTTTAACAGTAAACGGACTTAATTGTGAAGATTCATTTTGTGATTCAATTTCTTTAAACACAAACGTAGTATGCGATGCTCAATTCATCTACACAAGCTCTCCCGGGGTGTATACACTTCAGCCAGTTGCACCTATAAATTACGATTTAAACTACACTTGGACGTTTTTAAATGGGCCAACTTTTACAGGTTACAATCTAGTTATGCCAGAAACTACTGTTGAGAACATTGTAGTTTGTTTAACAGTATTTGGCGGAACTTGTAATGTATACAATTGTGATACAATTACTCCAACTACTCTTCCTGTAGATTCAATTTGTAGCCCAAACTTTGCAACATCTGTTATTACCAATGAGCCATTAGCAGTTAGTTTCATCAATACATCTGTAGCGGGCAATACCGCTTCGTATTTGTGGGATTTTGGAGATGGCACCACACAAGGTTCTTTAAATGCTGAACATACTTATGCTTCTCCTGGTGTTTACACAGTTTGTCTGTCAATTTTTGGAAATGGCTGCAATGATACTTATTGTAGAGCTATAACAGTTACTGGTAATGATGTTCAATGCAATGCGGGTTTCACGTATGTAAACGATGGAGGAACTTTATTCCTTTACAGCAATTATCCAAACTCGTCAGAATATGCACATGAGTGGATAATTAACGGAAGCGAATTGCTCTCAAATGAAGCAAATCCCGTTGTTACAATTGGTTTGGAATCTTTCGAGCTTTGTCATTTTGTAACTAGTCAGAATGGTTGTTCGGATCAATTTTGTTCTGTAATAATTTGGGATACTGTAAATAACAATCCAAACTGCCAAGCTTATTTTACATATTTTAATTATCAAAATAATCCAAATATCATTGGATTCGAACAACAGAGCTTGATGGAGCCCAATACAGAATACACTGTTAGTTGGGATTTTGGAGATGGGACTACAGGAAATAATCTTGGAAATATTGATCACTCCTACGCACAATCAGGTTATTATGTAGTATGTTTAACAATATCTTCTGCTGATTGTCAAAGTAGTTATTGTGCCTATGTTTATGCAGGTGAGGTAGCGAATCCATTATGTGATGCTGGTTTCTATTATTATCAGCTAACTACTGAGCCTCCATATTTGGTGCAGTTTGTTTCAAATTCAGGTTTCGAAAACTTAAATTTTCACTCTTGGACTTTTGGAGATGGGCAAGTTTCTACTGAAGCAAATCCAATAATGACTTTCACTCAACTAGGAAATTTGAATGTTAACCATGCAGTATTGAGTTTAGAGAATGCCTGTGCAGATTCGGTTTCCCTGAATATTGAAATATATGATGGAGGTGCAACATCTAATTGCAGTGCAGTTTTTGGATATCAGCAAGAGGGGGCGTTACCTACATCAATTTCTTTTTACCCATATAATTTAAATACAATTGGATACAGTTATTCTTGGAGTTTTGGTGATGGAGCAACCTCAACAGATGCAAATCCAACGCATAATTATGCAACTACAGGTTATTATGAAGTTTGCCTAACAGTTTATTGGGCTAATGTTAGCTGTGCTGATGTTTATTGCACATATGTATATGTTAATGATCAAAATGCAAACTTATATATCTACGGGCAGGTGTTTGCAGGAGCAAATTATGCCGATGAAGGAACTGTATATTTAGTGCAACAAGACACAACTTCTGGAGCTATGACAATTGCCGCGGAAACACCTATTAGCGGTGGAACTTATTATTTCAGTAATATATCTCCAGGAACTTATTTCGTAAGAGCTTCTTTATCTGAAACATCAGCTTACTATAGCAATTATGTTCCAACTTATTTTGGAAGTCAGTACTACTGGGAATTAGCTGAGCCTATTGAGCTTAATATCAACACCACCAGCAATGCAGGCTATAACATAGCATTAATTTACTCTACAAATACAGGTGGGCCAGGAGTTGTTGGTGGTAATATTGATGACGGTCCATTTAAAATTAGCGCAGAAGGAACAAACCCTATAGCAAATGCTACAGTGGTAGTTACCAACTTAAGTAACGTACCTCAGCGCTGGACAAAAACTGATGCTTCTGGGAACTTTACTTTAGGAAACTTAGCTTACGGCACTTACAGATTAATGGCAGATGTTGCCGGTATGCCATGTGTTCCTATTGAGTTTACATTATCACCGGAAACACCTTCTGTTGATATTACATTAATGATGGGCACTGAGTTGACTGGAATTGCAGAATACAAGCAAGGAGAAATTAACGGAGAAATATTCCCTAATCCTTCATCAGATATAGCACAATTAAAATTGAATTTACAAGAATCAAAACAACTATCATTCACGCTGACCACCATCGCTGGTCAAACGGTATGGAGCCAAAACCAGACCATCACAACTGGGGCTCAAACCATCACAATACCGGTGAATGAACTTGCCGGGGGGGTATACCTCTTATCGTTACGCGACACCCAAAGCAAACTAATGGGGGTTCGGCGCTTAGTTATCGCGAGATAAGGGTTATTTAGTTTGGTTGTTTTAATCAAAGGAGGCTGTCTGTAAAAAGGCAGCCTTTTTTAATTACCTATTCCAAGTATATTTGCGGAGATGAAAAAATTAAGATTGCTATTTCTTTCCATACTATCAGGTGTTTTACTTGCATTTTCATGGCCCGAGATAGGTTGGGTTCCTATCATTTTTATTGCTTGGATTCCTTTACTCATAGTAGAAGAAAGTTTACTTCAGGAAACAAGAAAAGCTACTAATGCTGCGATATTTGGATACTCGTATATTACTTTTCTGATTTGGAATATTGGCGCAACTTGGTGGGTTGTAAATGCCTCATTTGAAGGTGGCCTGATGGCTTTCTTTGCCAATTCACTTTTAATGTCATGCACCTTCACCATATTCCATGCGGTTAGAAGAGGAATTAAAGGAATAAATACAGCCTGGTTATTACCTGCATTTTGGATTGCTTTTGAATCTTTTCATCATAATTGGGATTTATCATGGCCCTGGTTAACTTTAGGAAATGCTTTTGCTGGAACCCATCAACTCATTCAATGGTATGAATTTACCGGAACTAGCGGAGGAAGTCTTTGGGCATTACTCATAAATATTGGTTTTTTTGAGGCAGCGAAACGCTACTATGCAAATGTTAAATCATTTCCTGTAAAACCAATAGTACGAGCCTTAGCACTTGGCTTGCTAATTCCTGGTGCTTTTTCTCTTTTAATGTATGCCGAAACCAAAGACAAAGGGAAAACTGCACAAGTTGCTATTATTCAACCTAATGTTGACCCTTACAATGAGAAATTTGACCCTTCAACTATAGAACAACAACTCGATAAATTTCTATTGCAAGCGAATACAGTAGTCGATGAAAATACCGATTGGCTGCTTGGCCCAGAAACAGCCTTGGTAGGAAGCATGAACGAAGCTGATATCTGGAAACAAAGCAGAATTTTGAAATTAAGCGCTTTTACTGATTCTTTTTCGAAACTGAATGTTTTAACTGGCATAGAATCCCATCGTTTTTATTTAGGTAAAAAAGATAAAACAATAACAGCAAGAAAAGCGGGAGGGGCTGATGATGTTTATTATGACGCATACAATACTGCCTTGCTTTTAAAAAAAGATAGTCTCAGGTTATATCACAAATCTAAATTGGTTCCCGGTGTTGAGCAAATGCCGTTTCCAGCTTTCTTCCAATATTTTGAGGAATTTGCAATTAATTTAGGAGGCACAACGGGTACTTTAGGAAAACAAGACGAAAGAACCTTATTTTTAGGATTAGCGAATAATGGTGTTGCGGCGCCATCAATTTGTTATGAGTCTGTTTATGGAGATTTTATGGCTGAATATATTAGAAATGGAGCCAATTTTATTGCAATCATAACCAATGATGGCTGGTGGGGCGATACTCCTGGTTATAAACAACACCTCGCTTATGCAAAATTAAGAGCAATTGAAAATAGAAGAAGTATTGCACGATCTGCAAATACAGGTGTTAGCTGTTTTATTAATCAACGTGGAGATATTCAACAAGCCCAACCATATTGGCAAAAAGCAGCCATTAAACAAGATATCTCTTTGAACAGTGAGTTAACAGTTTTCAGTATTACTGGAGATTTAATTGGGAAATCGGCAATAATCTTATCTATTGGACTAATTCTTTTTACTATTTACTCCTCCCTTAAAAAGAAGAAAAATAAAATTCAATCTTCGTAAAATGCTAGTGCAGGTATTGCTATTTTTGCCCAATAAAATTTTAAAACAAAAATAATGGATGCTTTTGATGTTGTAATAATTGGTTCTGGACCTGGTGGATATGTTGGTGCGATTAGAGCTGCGCAACTTGGTCTTAAAACTGCTTTAATAGAGAAGTATTCCACTTTGGGTGGAACTTGCTTAAATGTAGGATGTATTCCTTCAAAAGCAATGCTCGACTCTTCTGAGCATTTCCACAATGCACAACATAACTTCGGTGAACATGGTATTCAGCTGAGTAATTTAAAGATAGATTTACCACAGCTGGTTAAGCGCAAAAACGAAGTAGTGAAGCAGACAGTTGGAGGTATTGATTTTTTAATGAAAAAAAATAAAATCACCGTGTTTCGTGGTGTTGGTTCATTTGAAAATAAAAATACAATCAACATAAAGGGCGATGATGGTAAATTGACCCAAATTTCGGCTGGTAAAGTAATTATTGCAACTGGCTCAAAACCATCATCGGTTCCTGGCGTTGTAGTTGATAAAAATAGAATCATTACAAGTACTGAAGCCTTGAATTTACAAGAGGTTCCAAAACACATGATTATTATTGGAGGTGGTGTTATAGGGATGGAGCTTGGTTCTGTATATGCACGTTTAGGTGCTAAAGTTTCTGTTGTTGAATTTACAGATGGTATTTGTGGTGCATTCGACAAAACCTTATCCAAAGAACTGCAAAAGGTATTGACCAAACTCGATTTCACTTTTTATCTCCAACACAAGGTTACCGAAGCAAAATCAACCGCCAAGAGTGCTTCCATAAAAGCAGAATCGCTTAAGACGGGAGAAATTGTGGAGTTAAAAGGAGATATCGTACTTGTATCAACGGGCCGTAGGCCATACACTGATGGACTAAACTTAGAAAAAGCTGGATTAAAAACAGATGAAAAAGGAAGAATTGCAGTTAATGAGAATTGCGAAACTGAAGTTGCAGGAATTTTTGCAATTGGTGATGTTGTAAGAGGTGCAATGTTGGCTCATAAAGCGGAGGAAGAAGGCACTTTCGTTGCAGAGTTTATTGCAGGGCAACATCCTCATATTAATCATTTATTGATTCCAAATGTTATTTACACTTGGCCAGAAGTAGCAAGTGTTGGGTATACGGAAGAACAACTGAAAGAAAATAAAAGAGATTATAAAGCAGGCAGTTTCCCATTTAAAGCTTCAGGAAGAGCCCGTGCAAGCATGGATACAGATGGTTTGGTTAAAATTCTTGCAGATGTCACAACCGATGAAGTTTTAGGAGTTCATATTATTGGTCCTCGTGCTGCTGATATGATTATGGAAGCGGTAATTGCTATGGAATTTAGAGCCTCAGCAGAGGATATTTCAAGGATTTCTCATGCTCATCCAACCTTTTCTGAAGCAACCAGAGAAGCGGCCTTAGCTGCTACAGGAAATAGGGCAATTCACATTTGATTTAAAGAACAACCGTAAACTCTGCCTCTACCCCTGGAGTTGAAAAAACAGTAATTGTTCCATTCATTTTTTATGCATGTCTTTATACTGTGGCGAGGTCAATGCATGAGCCATTGCTTCAAAATCTATCATTCGGAACCAGTGTTTTAAAAATTTGAAAAATGCTTTGCTGAAATTCAATAGGAATTCCGCTTCCATTATCAGTTACAGTAAAAACAGTTTTTCCTCCCTTTTTGAAAATTTGCAAATGAACTTAAGTGTTACTTCCCGACTTATACCCTTCTTCAAGGCTATCGTCATAAGTTGCTATAATTAAGCTGATAAAGCATTTATTTTAAGATTTACCGCACTAATTCGGACAAGTCAGAAAAATCAAAATAAGGGGCGAAGCCCTAACATCATACTATGCTAATCCCGACAAGGTGGTGAAATATGTGTTAGATCAACCCGAACACCATAAGAAACAATCATTTAAAAATGAATATGTTTTGCTGCTTGAAAAATTTGAGATAGATTATGAACCTAAATAGGTCCTAATGAAAAGCCAGAAATGCAGCAGATGCGAGCCGCAGGCAACGAAGCAGATGTTCAGCAGGCCCTTATTAATCTGTATTAAATGCATAGTTAAAAAACTATTGAGTAGTTAACTAATTTGATAATTTATTCTGTTTTGACATTTGAATTGTTTTAAGAAATATAAATCTCAGCCCAATTGCAACCAATAATACTGAAGAACCTACTTCTATCAATTTAAAGTTTCCTGTTCCTAGTTCATCTGTAGTATGAAAAATATATTCCTGTTGATACAAATAGTAAATTATTACTGCTGTTGCATTATTTACAAAATGTACCAAAATAGGTAACCAGATAGAACCCGACCAATAAAAAAGATAACCTAAAAAACCTCCAATTAAAAAGCGCGGAAGAAAACCTAAGAATTGGAAATGAATAAAACTAAAAACAAAAGCAGCGCCCCAAATGGCTAAGTGAGGATTATTGAATGCTTTGTTTAAAAGCGGCTGAACTGTTCCTCGAAAAAGTAACTCCTCCCCAATTGCCGGAATTATTGCAATTATCAAAAGTGAAATAAGTAAATCGATAATGGTTTCCATTTTCAGGAATCCTGTTGCCACAATACTTGCTTCCCTCTCCTTTTCATGAATCCATTGCATGATTGAGTCAAAATAACCAGGCAATTGCAGAGAAGCATTCCATTCGGCAGAAAAATTAATTATCGGCAGAAAACTCCACATCAAAATTACTCCAACAACTGCAACAGATAACTTTGGAAGCGTTGTAGTACTAAAATATCTTAACTTGGTAATGAAAATGAACGCAATAGGCGGAAGCATAAACAATCCAATACTTGAAAATAATTGCAACATTTGCATGCATCGTAAAACATTATGTTCAGCCAAACGACCCGATAATTCAGGAAGTTCTTTAATAGAAAACCCCCAAATCTTATGTGCTAACAGCATGCTAAAACTTGTAAGAACAGAAGCTATCATCAAACTTAAAAACAAGAGTATCAGTAATAAATAACTGCTATTGGCATCTTTCCATTTACTTGGATAGAAGTTGAAAGGATTAGGATTCATGTTTGGCAAAGATGGTCATTCAACTTTCAAAACACAAGTATCGTTTTAAAACCTCATTTACAGTATCTTTGCAGCCCGAAAATGGAAACAGTACGCATAGATTCAATTGATTTAGGAGATTTTCCTTTGTTGCTTGCACCAATGGAAGATGTGAGCGATCCTCCTTTCCGCCTAGTTTGTAAACAATACGGCGCAGACATGATGTATACTGAGTTTATTTCCTCTGAAGGACTCATTCGAAACGCAGCAAAAAGCAAGCAGAAGCTAGATATTTTTGAATACGAGCGTCCAATAGGAATTCAACTGTTTGGAAGCGATATTGATTCTATGCGGGAAGCTGCTATAATTGCTGCCGCTGCTCAACCTGACTTAATCGATATTAATTATGGGTGTCCAGTAAAAAATGTTGCCTGCAAAGGTGCAGGAGCCGCATTACTTCAAGATATTCCTAAAATGGTGTCAATGACTTCCGAAATCGTGAAATGCACCACTTTACCTGTTACAGTTAAAACAAGACTTGGCTGGGACGATAACACAAAAAACATTGAGGAAGTTGCAGAAAGATTGCAAGATATTGGAATTAAAGCTCTAACGATACACGGACGTACAAGAGCACAGCTTTACAAAGGA
>Ga0315900_10005219_pt1 | contig 17922 bp, 16 predicted proteins | sample LakEriMetagenome_FD_203521 | JGI IMG/M metagenome (GOLD analysis project Ga0315900, IMG submission 203521) | Freshwater fungal communities from buoy surface, Lake Erie, Ohio, United States - Buoy 12 MA114 | ecosystem: Environmental > Aquatic > Freshwater > Lake > Lake biofilm | place: USA: Lake... | reverse complement strand
TATGAGGTATTTAAAATACAGTCAGATAAAATAATATACGTATGTTATTACAGGTTTTGATCTTTCCACCAACGAGCCATGCTGCCCTCAGCAACTTTGTCACAAAACTTTTCAAACTTGCCGTCAAAACCCAGCAACTGATCAAAATGGGCAGCCAACAGCATATTTGGACATGGCCTTTCCCTATGAGACCTGAGCCATGCCTCAGCATCATCAAAACGCTCTAGACCATTGCTTTGAAGCCACAGTGCCAGCCCTGTGGCAGTGCTTCTGCTTACCCCAGCAAAGCAATGAATCACAACTCGTGCATCGCTTGGCAGCCTCTGGCCAAAGTCCAACACTTGCCTAGCATGCTCCAGTGTAGGTGCATTGGGGCGAGAAGGATGCTCTTCATCATCCATGCGGAGCCACAGCCAATTTTCTGGAACGATCCTATTGGGCTTGTGGATGCTGTCACCTGGATCCAAGAGTGTAATAAGGTGAGTGGCATCAATGCATCGCACCCTAGCACGCACTTGAGATTTGGCACAAACCAAAAATTCAGGCATTGTTTTATCTCCGTTTCAAGGGCAAGATAACATTAGATACAATGTGTGTCAACCAGGGTCACAGGCTAGTTTGCGCGAGACTTTGAATTTGGCGCAGCCACAATACTTGCAGCCCACCGCAGCCCAATCCTCGTAAGGGTCAAAATGCCTTCGATACGGGTGCTCACATTCTGGATCAGCGCAAACTCGCTCATCCCCAAAATTGGGGTTGTAGTAGTATAGGGTGCGGCTTACACGGCGTTTGAAGTATGGTGGTTCACTGTTCATGTAGCCAATTTAATTGGTATGACACTTCAGTCAAGGAGAAAGGCAACACCTTTTGATGTTGCCTTTCATTGTGAGATCAGGTGGCGTCGGAAGGATTTGGGCTGCTTTCTTGAGCAGCCTTGTAAATCTCTTCACCAATCTTCATTGAGATTTCGCCAAGTTTTTGTGTTTCTTTCTCAATGATTTCAACGTCTTCTCCATCCATCACAGCCCGTAGTGCAGCTGACTGCGCCGTAGCCTCAGCACGGAGGGTTTCGGAGATTTTGTCACTGTTGTCTCGCAATGTGCGTTCCAAACTGTTGATGACACCATCAGCATTGTTGCGTGCATCAGCTCTGGCACGACGCAGCTTATCCTCAGCCTCGTTGGCCTCGGCTTGCTTGATCATCTCAATGATTTCAGCTTCAGTTAGACCACCATTAGCTTGGATTGAAATCTCCTGAGACTTACCAGTGCCTTTGTCTTGTGCGCTCACCTTCACTATGCCATTGGCATCGATATCAAATGCTACGAGTATCTGGGGAGTTCCGCGTGGTGCAGGAGGAATGTCCTTTAGATCAAATTGGCCCAGAGATTTATTATCACGAGCCATAGCTCTCTCACCTTGGAACACCTTGATTGTCACAGCTGGTTGGTTGTCCTCAGCAGTGCTAAAAACTTGTTCCTTTTTGGTCGGAATAGTAGTGTTCTTTTCAATCAGCTTGGTGAACACACCGCCCATGGTCTCAATGCCCAGGCTCAAGGGAGTCACGTCCAGCAGCAGCACATCCTTCACGTCACCTTGGAGCACACCTGCCTGCACAGCAGCACCAAGAGCCACAGCCTCATCAGGGTTCACAGAGTGGTTTGGCTCCTTGCCGAAAAACTCTCGGATGGCTTGGCGCACTGCTGGAATGCGTGTAGTGCCTCCCACAAGGATCACGTCCTTGATCTCTGATTTGCTGACTCCAGCATCCTTGAGTGCAGCCTCACAAGGTGCGATGATACGCTTCACCAGATCAGAGGTTATCTCCTCAAACTTGGCTCTAGTCAGCTTCACCAGGAGATGCTTGGGCCCAGAAGCATCAGCTGTGATATAAGGTAGGTTCACCTCAGTTTCAGTTGTGCTGCTGAGCTCAATCTTGGCACGCTCAGCAGCCTCGCGAAGTCGCTGCACTGCCATCTTGTCCTTACGTAGATCCAGGCCTTGGTCGCGCAAAAACTCCTGTGCCAGGTAGTCTGTTACTCGTGCGTCAAAGTCTGCACCGCCAAGATGAGTGTCGCCATTTGTGCTGAGAACCTCTACGACACCAGTGCCAATATCAAGAACACTCACATCGTGCGTGCCACCACCGCTGTCCACAACAATGACTTTTCCATCTCCGCCTTTGTCAGTGGAGAAGGCCAAAGCTGCCGCTGTGGGCTCGTTGATGATGCGAAGCACTTCCAGCCCAGCAATGCGTCCTGCATCCTTGGTGGCCTGTCGTTGCGCATCGTTGAAGTAGGCAGGAACAGTGATGACAGCTTGGGAGACTTTTTTCCCAAGATATGTTTCAGCAGTTTCCTTCATCTTCATCAGCACTTGGGCGCCAATCTCAGCAGGGCTACGAGTTTTGCCACGAGCCTCAATCCATGCATCGCCATTGTCTGCACGAACAATTTTGTAAGGGAGTGTCTTCAGGTCTGAGGCCACAGATGGATCGTCAAAACGACGCCCAATTAGCCTCTTGCTTTCAAAAATTGTATTTTCAGGGTTGGTTACAGCCTGGCGCTTGGCTGCTTGTCCCACCAGTTGTTCCTTGTCTGTCCAAGCAACAATACTGGGAGTTGTGCGGGCACCTTCAGCATTTTCAATTACTCGAGCTGTGCCATTTTCCATAATGGCTACACAACTATTCGTGGTTCCCAGATCTATTCCGATAACCGTCATTTGCTATCTCCTTCATAAAGCAAGATGTCTACAAGATCACATAAAAGTCAATCCTGCAACAGTATTTACAAGTTTAAATTGATTAAGAGTCAGGCGCAACTGGATTGATGAGATTGTTTAGACTTACCCACTCATTCAAATTTTCACACATGATGTCAAAGTATTCCTTGGCTATTTCAACACCTACAAAATAGCGTCCCAGTTTCAGTGCTTCGACACCAGTTGTGCCTGATCCGGCAAAGGGATCCAATACCACATCTCCAGGATTGCTCCAGCTGATGATATGATCATGTGCCATAGTTGTGGGCATTTTTGCTGGATGGGATATGCTCTTGCAAGGCCTTTCCTGACCGGCTGTTTTCATACGCCAAATGTTACCGCGCATCCCAAATTCAGAATAGCTTTTTCGAGCGCCGCGATCTTGCATTTGACCATCTTTGTTGCGCACTGTATTTTTGCCAAAAGTAGCCATACGTGCATGATCGGGGGTGTTCAAGGCAGTAGTAGGTTTGTCTTTTATGGGATTGAATGTTTTGGGTTTTCCAAGACTGAAAACAAACATCCACTCTGCGATTTGGTGATACCGATTGCTGCTGGGATTACTGAAATTGGCTTTTTCATAAATCATCGTATCATGAAGGCGCCAGCCTGCATCAATAAATTTCAATGCTTGGCGGAAACTGGTTCCAGTTTCGCTGCCGTTGATGGTTTGGTCAGCAACATTCCACATTACTACACCACCAGTCTTTGTTACTCTGGTGAGTTCATTCAGCAAGCTATCAAAATCCCAGCCGTGGCCTTTGTAATCTCTGATGTTGTCATATGGAGGACTAGTGACTGTGAGATCTACGCTGTCGTCAGCTACATGTTGTTTCAGCATCGCCACATTATCCCCCAGATGCACACTGTAGGGGAGGGAGCTCACTCTGTGCTACTCACAGCCATTCCCACACTCTCATAACGAGAATTGTTCAAGGTTTCCATCATCACATTCAACGGTGAAAACTCCTCGCACTTCAGGACACTTTTCAAGATGCTGGGCGAGAAGCCACTCACCAAAGCTGCACCTGTGGCGTGTTGACGCACAGGAAAATTTCCTGCTCGAGCATTGAGGTTCCACCAAACGATTTTTGGTGTAGTGTAGCCGTGCCTCTGAAATGTCTCTTGCGCCATGCTCCAAGCCATTTGGTTGGCATCGCTGCTGCTATCAAACTCTAGGTCACTCAGCACAAGGATGATTTTTGGCATCTCGCTGTTGGGCACATTTCCCATCACAGCCACACGCAGGATCTCACGGAAAGCTCGCTCAATGCTGGTGTTCATCCCCCAGTGTGCTTGGGACAGTTGGGTCAGCTTTTGAGACAAGTTACCTTCCAAACGTTGCAGATGGCTGTCACCTGAGAATGTCAAGATCAAGTCCTTGAAGGCACCTTGTTGCTTATCGCTTACATATAATCCCAAGCTCAAAGCCACATCAGCACAAGTGAGCGAGCTTTTGCTGTCTGCGCCTACTCGACTGAGCATGCTTCCGGAAGTGTCTACCATTGGCAGGATGTTGTCACTTCCCAACAGGTTTGGCAAGCTGTCCCACTGAGCCTGTGCCACTTGAGTGTCACCATTTCTCAGGCTTTTCAACACATCGTAAGGAAACAAAGCCCGGCTGTTCACACGCCCTGTGCCAGCTTTCAAAGTTTCTTTCCATGCATTGTAGCGTGCTGCATCATTTTTGGAGAAAGCTTTCTGATACCGTGCACCGGCCAGGGAGGGCACATGCTCATAGTGGATGTTATGCCACTGCCGGGCGCACATACTCTGCTCAACTGTGCGACACTGGTTCACCACCAGCTGTCGATATTCCTTTGGAGTTTTAAGGCCCAAAAGCTTTCTCAGCTTGTTGGCTATAGGTCCTTGGCGCGGAGCCCATTTGGATGCCAAAGCATCGCCCTTATGCAGTTCATCAGCATAATAGCCCAATACAACAGCTGATACAACTGGATGCGTGATGCTGAGTAGGTCGTCCCATCTGCCATATATGGGCACAAGTGTCAACAGCCTAATGGCCATCTTGAGGTCCAGCTCACACAAACGATTGAAAAGGATTCGGAAAGTTTCCCGTTCACCGGCGCCTCCTCGAGCATCGCGTGCCCAAAACAAAACTTTCAGGGTCAAAACTGGGTCGTGCTGAAAGGCAGCATCAAACTCTTGAGTGATGTTTTTTCCACGGCTGCTTCCAATCAATGCAAACAGATCCAGCACTGGATTGCTTGTGGTTGCGTTGGTGGGCATGCCATTGTTGGTAATGGCTGTGTTGGAGTTTGAGAGTTCAATGGCTGCGGCAAAGCTCATGCGGATTCCTCATGCACATAGGTGTAGTGAACTATAGACTACAAAAAAGATTGTGTCAAAAATGCCTCAGCTTGATTTCCACAAGCAGCTCTTGAATACTACTGCTGTCTAAATCCAAAGGCAGTTGTCTATTGTCAGCCACTGTAAAACGATAGCTTTGCTTTCGCACTTCAAAAACAATCACAAACTGATCATGTACAACGTCTTGAAGTATATCAATGTTTTCGGCAGCTACCTCATCAATGAGTTTGATGATCAACGGGGCTAACCAACGATATGTGCTGTAGTTTACGGTGTGTGAGTCGATAACGGTAGCCACAGGATCTCTCTTGTATCACACATGTTGCGATTTGAAGTTTGCGGAAGAGATCCTTTGAGGCGGGCACGGATTTGAGTGTGGAATTGAACCACTGGTTTTGAAAAACAAAACGTTATCCAAAATTTTGCTGAACCAAATCGTCAAGCCCTAGAGCAGAATGCTGTTTTTGCACTTTCCAATTGCAGAATTTTTGCTGCAAGCATTCTTCACCACAACTATATTTGACACACCCACATGTGTCAAATATCTATTTCAATTTCCACTGGCATCCAACCAAGGTTTTCACCAGGATAACCCCGTGCGTTGTTGATATAGCGCACGCCATTGATCACTCGGTCCTGACGTTGGTGGGTGTGACCAAAGCACCAGGCTCGAATGTTGCTGTTGCAGATTGATTCCATCAACGTGTTAGCATAACTTCCATTCAGTTGAGTCCAGCGTGGATTTGGGTTGCTTTGTAGCAAATCTCGGTGAGGCGCATGATGAGTCAAGACAACCACTGGTCCCGAGTGTTGATCCACAGTTTTTTGGATGTAAGCGGCGTCAGCTTGAGCACAAGCCAAAATCTCTTGCACCTTGTATTCTGTCTCCCACTGGATATATTGCGCGTCGTTCATATAATACAGATATGAGGACGACTGCTGCTCAAAGCTGAATGGGCTACCAGCTTGGAAGTCATGCCAACCAGTTGCCCCAACAAACAACACACCATTCAGTTCCACACAACCACGATGCAGAAACTTCACGTTGTTAGCCTTGCTGTAGCGACTGTAGTGGGCATAGATCTCATTCACTGAGCGAGGATATGGGTATTGACCATCAAACTCAGGGTCATGCAGCCTTGTGGTGTGAAATCCAAGGTTATAGTGGTCGTGATTTCCTGCGACCCAAATCACATTCTCAAATCGCTGACCAGCTTCGCGCAGCCAGCGACTTCCCGCGCGAACATCATTTTCAATGTCGCCACATACCACAAGAGGCGTGGTGGCATCAACGTGAGCAAGACACCCCCAATCCCAGCCACTGTGATCAATGTGAATATCTGAAATGAGAGTAAATTTCATAGCTTTGACTTTCTAAAAGAAGGGGCAGGTCACAAACTCAAGATCAAACACAGACTACAACAAAAAGCAAACAGCAACACACAACATGCAACTCACAAGCCCAGTATTTCCGCACAACAAAAAACAAATGGAGCCCGTGAGGCTTACCAGAAAAAATGCGGAGCAATGGGTTATCCATGCTGGATGTTATCCATCCTAATGTTGATCTCGTCCTGTTCGTTCCTTCACTTGTGACCTGATTGTGAGAGCCTTTTGGGCTCACACAATACCTAGAGACTCAAGCCATGTCCAGTCCTGGTCTCGAATAGTGATTTCGGTGGTGATGTTGGCAGTAATCAGCTCTTCACCAATAGCAGTTTGCCGGCGTCGCAGTGAAACCAGCTTATTGGTGAATCGCTCAATATCATTTGAGCTGAATACACTAACAGAGAAACTGTCAGTCACTCGGTAAGCAGATTTTTCATTTGCAGCAGAAATACCTTTAGCACGTTCCGCTAGCTGTGCGGACGTGGGCATTGGAGTGCTCTTGGAGAGTCGGCTGAGGCGGGAGATTTGTGCAGCCACAACAGCTTGTTCACTCAGCAGCTTGTTCACACCACACTTGACATTGGCAGCACCAACTTGCTCGCGGATGCTGCTAAGAGTCTGCTCTAGACGCTCAATCTCCTCTACCGCACGGAGTTGATTACCTCGCGCCACTGCCAAGAGCTCATCATTCACTGCCCACAGCTCCATAGTCATCTCACCAGTAAGTAGTGCTTGTCGCTCACTAATAGCACTTTTGATGCTAGTTTGCACGCTTGCAGCTTTCCGAAGATTTAGCTTCATATCTCTGTTCTCTCTCATAACGTCTTGTGCACTTACTGTAGGTGCAGGAGTGGGTTATGTCAAAAAGTTTTAGATATACAAGCTGGTTTTTTGATGCCGCAGAGTTTCAATCTTCTTGAGCCGGCACTCAAAATCAACAACATCAGTGGCCTCGCTGAGATAGCGTTCCTCGCTGCTCATGCAGTAGCGTTCCCACCACTGGCGAATTTTTTCCAAAAACATCACCTTTCTCCTGTTTTTGGGTTATTTAAAAGGAGATTGTTGCGGTGCACAAAGCTACCAGCGTGCATTTCCTGCATAGTTGCCATCCTCTAAGGCTTTTTGACAATCAAACATAGCTCGTTTGCCTTTGCCCATATATGGCCTCATGATGTTCATGACTTCAGCTGCTTTTTCGGGAAACTCAATGCTGGCGAGACTAAGGTTATTTGCCACCAATGTACGCAACAAGGGTATATCTTCTCTCCAGTCTAATCCCACATGAGACGCTTCCAACGGAAATCCTTCCAATGAGCGAATATTTGGACAGCGAATAGCAATCAATATACCATCTACTTTTTTTGGACCTCCGATGAAATTGCTGATTTGTGTGTCTTGTATGAAGAATTCACCGCGTATGTGTTCTGGTGCACCTTGCAAGGTTTGCAATGGATTTTTGTCACAAATATATGCCCCAAACACATTTGTTGGGCCACCTTCAAGTGCAACCAGTTTGTTGTCGTTACATTTGAACTTGCCTTCTATAGTGTATGGGCAACCTATCAAACTTTTGAGTCCGCTGCTGCTGACGTTGAAGTGCTTGCGCACGTAGCCAAATTTAACAGGTAGCATACTGGTGCGTTTGCCCTCAAATGTTTGAAAATTTTTGTTCAAATTGTCAACGCCAGTGGCGGATACCAATCCATCCTCATCAATATCCACTTGTCCTGAAAATGCGAAATTATTTTTCAGGGTTTGATAAATCTTGTCTTTGTCTACCACTTAGCGTTGTCCTCAAATCCCTTATCTTCCAACTCTTTTTGGCAATCAAACATGGCACGTTTTCCGTTGACTTGATGTTTTCGCAGAATCGCCAGCACTTTTTGTGCCGGGCTGTCACTGTTCTCTTGCATCTGCTGCTGTGATAGTAGGATCCTTTTGCATGTCAAAAGACGCATCATAGGCATTTGACGATACCAAGTAACGCGCACAAGCAAGTCGGGAGGCAACCCTTCAAGACTTTGGAATTCAATACCAGTAATGTTCAACACGCCTGTTATCTTTTTTGTGCATCCAGCAAGACTGGTTAATGGATTATTAGCAATATTCATGTTTCCATAAACTTCCCGAGGACTGCCTTCCAGGCTGCGTAGTCCACTGTTGCTTATATCCACATCACCTTTAATCACACCAAATCGTAGAGGCCACATGCCATCAGGCATAGTTAAACCAATTTTACTGAATAACGGACCATAAACGTGCAGTTCACTGCCATCGTCTGAAAAAGCATATCGTCCGCTTTTGATGATGTGAGCAGCTCCGAAATAGTGTTCAAAAATCCTTAACGTTATTTTTTCATCTACCATCGGGCATTCTCAGGAAATCCTGCATCTTCCAACTCTTTTTGGCACCAAAACATTTCACGTCTGCCTTTTCCTGCGTATTTGTTCAAAATAGTTTCAATTGTTTTGTTTTCTAGTGCAGGATGGAATTCAACGTGCTTTGCCAACAAGCAACGAAGCAATGGCAAAGTGGGGCTGTAGGAGAGAACTAATTTTGTTACAACTGGTAGACCTTTAAGCGTGGTGAGCTGGTTGTGGTCGCACCGGAAACTCTTACCAACAGAGGCAGGTGCGTGTTCAAGTGAAGTGAGCTGGTTGTGGTCGCACATGAAACTACCACCAACTGAAGTGGGTGCACCTTGGAGTGTTGTGAGCTGGTTGAATTCGCACGAGAAACTACCACGTACAGAGGCAGGTGCGTGTTCAAGTGTCTTGAGCTGGTTAAAGTCGCACTGGAAACTACCACCAACTGAAGTGGGTGCATGTTCTAGTGTCTTGAGCTTGTTAACGTTGCACCAGAAAAAGCCAACAACAGTGGTGGGTGAGTGTTCAAGTGAAGTTAGCCGGTTATTGCTGCACACGAAGTCACCACCAACAGTGGCAGGCGCGCCTTCTAGTGTGCTCAATTGGATGTTGTTGCAAAAGAAATTACCATCAACACGAGAGAATTTCACCGGTAGAACATTGACTTTCTTGAAAATCCTTATATGTCCAGTACAACTGACCAATCCGTTGCTGTCTACAGATATTTTTCCATTGTAGGAAAAATTGTCTTTCAACAATTTCATTATTTGTTTTTTGTCTACCATCGGGCATTCTCTTTAAAGCCAGCATCTTCTAATGCCTTTTGGCACTCAAACATAGCCCTTTTTCCTTTACCAGCATATCTATTGAGTATTTCCGCCACAGTGTCTTCCTCCTCTAAAGAGTCTCTGTAATCGTCAAACTCGACTGTGCTTGCTGCAAGAGTTCTCAACAATGGCAGATCGGTTTTATATGTTAAGATTACTTTTCCGCCCACTTTTGAGGGGAAGCCTTCCAACGTTTTCAAAGGATTCTGGTGACAAATCAAGTTACCAGGTATCACTAGCGGCAAGCCTTTCAAACTCACTAAATCGTTAAAACTACAAATATAGTCACCCGTAATTATTTTGAGTGGACCACCTTCCAAACGTGAGAGATAGTTCCCACTGCACTGAAAACTCTTGCATTCTCTAGGACTGCCATGCAAGGATTCCAACCCCATAGACCCCAAAAAGCACCACCCCAACACTTGTTTGAACACAACAGGAAGCACTGAGATATCGAGACCTGTATAGTTCTGCAGATCCCCATGCACAACAATTTCTAAATTGTCAAGGATTTCAATCTTGGTGGCAGAGGGTATATCAAAATTTTGATATACCCAATCTTCTACCTCTCTCTTGGACTCCAACATCAGAGATGACTGAAGTTTGGTGTATTTTGTCCCAATTTTGTCACAGCTTGTCGCCAGACTTGCTCAGTATCAAATATACAAAACACATTTCTTTTGTGCGGTTTCCAGAGTGCTAAAAATTCTTTCCAATTTTCTGTTTCCAAAAGTCCTTCGTCAGAAAATATCATGATGTTGTAGCCGTCTGAGGCCGCATGACTAAGCTGGCTGACAATTGTGCTGCTGAAATAGGTTCCGCCTGTGCCATGTTGTTGGAGAACATTTGCCCAACCTTTCACTTGCTTGCTTTTTTCCACAGGCTGTGAAAGTTCAGTAAGGCTGCCAATTGGAGCGTAATAGTCTTGCCCCTGGTTCAACATGAAATTTTCATAATCACCAGCAAAGAACATTACACCAAAAGGATAGTCTACCTTGCCCAACTGATTCAACAGGATTTGCGCCTCTTTCAAGGCTGTGGGGATAGCTGCCCACATGCTGCCAGAAGTGTCAAAAACAAACAACACTTTGTTCAGAGGTACAGGACGTTTCACTTGTCCTGGTTTGATAGCAGCGGCACCTAGTTTGGCTGCAATAGGAGCACCAGTGACATTTCTTCTGCTGGGTTTGACGTAACTGGTGTCTACGGCCAGTTGGCTGCTGGAAATCATGAGTTTTATCAAGGATTTCCAATTCATTTTTGGTTTGATATCCTCTAGGCGCTTTTTGGCTGATCCTACTGTCAAGTCACCAGGTGTGCGTGTGCTGGTTTTCCCGCCTGGTAAGCCAGTTGTGCCCCCAGGGGTTCCAGGATCTCTTTCTTGCTTGTCTTTCAGCTTGTCTTTCAGCTTTTCGTGGATTTCATCAGGTGTAGGACCAAGCACTTTTTTCTTTTTGCGTTTCTTTTCCTCTTCCTCGGATTTTGTAGGATCTTTACCGTTGTCCTCGCCATCCTCGCTATCCTCACCTTCTTTGCCTCCTTTACCCTCTTCGCCCTCTTCGCCCCCTTCTTGATCATCTTGGCTAGGTGGAGTTGGTGGATCTTCACCATCCATTACAGGCACTGGTGGTGGAGGGGGCTCATCTATATCTTCGGGTTCAGGAGGCTTTGGAGGCTTTGGTGGTTGGGGTGGTTGGGGTGTTGGCGGTGGCGCAGGTTTCATCCAAGTGACCTCACTGGGCTTCCAACGACCCTCCAAGATCATTCTCCGGCGGCTTTCCAGAACACTGGGCCTACGGACACTTGTGCCTTTGGGATAATTCAAAAGCTGTGTGGCTTGTTCTGGGGTCAACTGTGTTGTATCAAAAGTGCCATCAGGGTCCACTTTACTTACTTGACCGTAATTGCCATCAGGCAATCTCACTACGTCTCCCACTGTGGGCTTGTAAGGCACCTTGATGATGGGAGGAGTTTCTTTCTTGGGCTGTCGTGGTATTTTGTTGGGCTCTTCGTCAATCTCAGCCATACCTTCCCAAGTCTTCTGCAATTTCGGAGGCAATTTTTTCAATTCATCATGAACAATTTGGGCCATTTCGCTGTAACTGTTTTGCCGATCACTGTTGATGTGATCACTGAACAAACCAATGGGCAACTGACGATAATTGTTTTTCACAAGGTCATAGTTGCTCCGGAAATCGCTGGCCCAGTTGTGCACCTTGTGACTGAATTCAGGCATTTGTTTGCCATAATTGAAGTCACCATAGGCAAAGTGCATGTATTCATGCATAATAAGAAATTCCACATATACATAAGCATCAGGAATTGGACCGCCATTGCTTTGGTATTTCTTGCCTTGGCCTTTAGCCCCTTCAATTACAGCCCAATCCAGCAAGTTTTGCATGAAATGTTTGTTGAACACAAAGTCACCACGTGCAGTTGCACAAGCTGTTTTCACACCATTGAACTTTTTGTATTCTGGAAGATCACTGGGAATAATAATGGGAGTAACTCGCCAAACTCTTCTTACGGGATCAGCAGGCTGTTTCAAAGGACGAAACATTGGATGTTCTTGTTGAACCATTTTGGCCAGTTGCAAGAACGTTGTCTCATTGAAAGTCACCAAATTGGGATGGGGATTCATTTGATTGTGCCGCACAGATGAAACCATTTTGAACACAGCATTTTCCACTGCATTATGTGCAATGGTCTCATAGAGAATGGGGCTATACTGTTTGATTGCTTCAACTTCTGCCAAAGTTTTGTTTACATCATGAATAATATCAGCAACCGAGACGCCAGTTACTTCACTGGCATGCTGAATCACTTCTTGAATATGTGGATCACTCAGTGAGCTTTTTTTCCAAGGAGTTTCGCCCATCTCTCGGGCCTTCATAGTCCATGCTTCAGACAATTGAGGTTTGGGACGGGCTAAAACTCTTTTGTCCAATGCCAAAAGAGTTTTAGCTAAATTGCTTCTTACTGAAAATGCCATCGTTGTTCCTGTGCGATATTGTTACGAGCCCGCTTGCTTTGTACGGAAAATTTTGGTTTTGGCTGCGAGTTTTTGCTGAAAATTCTGCAATATCTCTTGGAATTGTTCAGCAGCTTCTTGGGCTTGACGTGCAGCTTGTGGATTGGTGCTTGCAAGGTCTTTGGCTTCCTGTTCAGCTTTTTCAATTTCATCCCAAAACACTGAGTAAAAATTCAAAGCTGCTGTGTTGATGCCCTCGCCCAGTTGACTGCTGAGATTGTGCGCCCGCAATGCCAAAATGATTTCATCAACAAGAAAGTTCACTTTGTCGGTCAAATCATCTGTTATTTTTATTACACCATTTTCAATTACTTTTCTTGGATGGGTCTTGCTGATCAACAAATTGAACTTGTCTGTTTCTTGAGATGCAAGATTTTGCATCCAACTCAAGAGCTCATTTGACCATTCAGCAGGACTGAATTGTGTGTCCACCCAATTCATGAAAGCACCGTTGTCTTTGAGATGCTTGCTGGGATTGCGGATTGCACTGTCAAAAATGGAACTCAAAGATGCCACAGTTGTGGACGCACTACTGAGTTTCTCGCGCTGTTCATCCAACCACATTTCAAGTTGGTCCACAAACATTTCTCTGTCTATTTCATGTTTGTAGAGAATGTTATCCATAGTCATCATGATCTTGGTTTTGGCCATTTTCAACAGCGCATCAATGTATTTGTCACTGTCAAAATCTCCATCAGGCAGCACAAACGAGTCTTTTTTGTCAACAACGCGATCCAGTCCTCGTTGTAGGGCCAAAAGCATGTCCGAATATTCTCGTCCACTCATGTAGACATCATCACTGCCAACTTGAATGTAAAATTCTCTACTGTCGGGATGAATATTTCTGCTGGGGTCCACTACATCCAGCTTGAATTTATCGGCAAAATTGTGAACCAACATCCGTGCAGTTTCACTTGCCTCCTCACTGAGATCAGGACGTTTTAAGGCTTCGCTGTCATGGAACTCCTTTTGAGAGCTCCAACGAGGGGCAGCAGCAAGATAGTCTGTTGCATCCTTCATATGACCAGTAAGTGGTTGTGTTTTGAGATCAGTGGGATTCATTGCTGCAACCACAATGATGTTTTTTGGTAACTTAACATCATCAGTGAAGCTTTTGTTTAAAATCACACGCCGCAGTGTGTTGTAAGTTGTGGCCTCTTCTGGACGATTGAACTCGTCAAAAAACAACAAATATTGATATGGCTTGTTCAGCCATTCTTGCTTTCTTGCTTTTGAAATTTTACTGGAGTTCAAGAAAGCTTCTTTTTTCTTGTCCATATCAGATAAGATCATTTTGTACAAAGGAGGGTCTGCAAACTTTACGTCATACTTGCCGTCTTTCTTGTCTGGGAGAGGAATACCTGTCACATCCTCAGGTCGCAACCCAGTGCAACTGATTCTTATCAAGCGTAGATTCAATTTGTCTGCAATAGCAGCCATCTCAGCTGTTTTGCCAATACCAGGTTGACCTGAAACTATAGGCACATATGCTCTTTGATCTCCCATTTTTTCGGCAGTTTCCACTTGATGCATCAGTGTATCACGCCACAATGTGGGGCTGTTGGGCGCTACATCAGCAAACTCACTTCCACTTGTGTCTCTGATAATATCGCGCACAATAGTATCAACTAGATTGTGGAGACTGCTGACCTTATCAATATCAGAAAAATTGGCTTTGATGTTTGCCAGCAATGCAGCAGCATCTTCTTTGGATTTAACAGGCACTGATGCATTTACATAACCAATTATTTGTTCCCAACGACGTGGGCTGGTGCGTATTTCTAAGGCAGCGTCATCATAACTGATATGTTTGTCATTCAAGGCCTTGTAAAAGGCTGTGGCAACTTCAGGTTTTAAGTTTACGCCAGCCTTCTCAAATTCAGCAGTCAAGTAGTGAAAAAAATCAGCCTTATTTGGTGGCTCAAAGTGAATTTGTTGAAATTGGTAGTTGGTGGGCATTTTGTCAATAGTGCCTGGCGCATCCTGCAGGTTGCTGGCATACATGCTGTAGACGTTGTTGGGCAAATGGTCTTGCCCTACTTTCTTGTCAATTACCAGTTCTCTCAAAATGTTACGCACACCACCAGTTACTGTACGCATGAATTCATCCACAAAAAGAAGACAGGAATACCTTTTACGAACTTGGTCAACACGAGAAGGAATACTTGTGGATGTGCCACCCAACGCTTGCCAAAGTGCTTTTGTATTGTTGCTGGCTTTTGTGTTCATATATTGAAGCAACTGTTGATCAGTTACAGGACGTTGCCGCTCAATTACTGCTACCAAATGGCTTTTACCATACACAACATCCCATGTTTCTGAAGAGACTTGTTCGCTGCCAGTGGCTTCTTGGTTTGTTACTTTGTTAAAAACCATAAAAGGAATGTTGATAAGATGTTCCTCGGTTATATGAGGCGCTTCAACTAATACTACACTCATGCCCAGTAACTCAGCCAGTTGTTGAACATACGTGGTTTTGCCAATGCCAGTGGGCCCAACCAAGATAATACCTGAAATATGATCCAACATGTTGTCCAAAACATGGTCTGTCATCTCAGTACGAGCTCCCAAAGTTGCACTGCTAACAGACAACTTGGCTGGTGCGGACTTCCGACTTCCTCTAGCGCCCGTGGCTTCCAAGAGGGCTTTTTGTAATACTTTACTAATTTTTGTTTTCATTTTCAATCCCATTTAAGTATACGAGCCCATAGTTCTGGATCAGTGTCTTGAATCAGTTCCAATTCACTACCGGGTTTCACAGTGTGGCCAGGAGGCAACACACCTGATTGTGCTGTATGCCTTGTGTGTTGGACTTCTTGCACAGGCATAGCTTGTGGTATTTTGAACTTCAGCTTTTTTTCCACTAAAGCGGGCTGCTGTGCAGCAGGAGGTTGCTGCGTGGTCTTTTTTTGTGGTTTTTGCGGTTTTTTGGCAAATTCGTTGGCTTGCATACTGTTTTCCTGGTGAATTTCAAAGGTATTTATTGTATAAGGGTGTTTTATTGTTTTACACGAGAGACAGACTTCAGGAGTGCTGCCACCTCTTTTTTGTAATTGTCTCGAATCTTTCGTGGATCAGCCAGCAGTTGTTGCAAAGATTCAATTTCCTGTGCTAAGCGGGCAATGTCTTCAATTATACGCTGGACACTGTCCTGGGCCCAACGATAACTGGGAAACCCCACAATCCTATCCATTTGATCCTCAGAGAGTGTTAGGGTTTTCACAAGTTTTTCCACCTTTGCTTGCACTTCTGCACGGTTTTGTGCCTGCGGAAGAAACTTAGGCAGCCCGCCTTCCACGCACATTTTGATGGCTTTGGCAAAGTTCAATTCTTTAGTGAGGTCACTTATTTGCTTTTCGTAACGCTTGCTGAACCAACCCAGCCGCCACTCCACAAAAGCTTGAATCAAGCTTTCGGGATTGGGATATTGACGAATACTTGTGCTGTTGAAATCCAACACCACCAGTCGTTGTGTGGTCTTGCTCTTGAGTTTCAAAAAGCCAATGAATTTATCTTGGTCCCAACCTTCAATAGCACCTCTCTTGAAGCGTATTTCCACATCAATTGTTTTTGTGCTCCGATCAATATAGGTACTGATGCTGCCTTCATCTTCCATTTGGTTGAGCCTTGCCTTGAACTTTTCCAAGCTGAGGTCAGGAGGCAATTCAGTTACCCTGATCACTGTGCTGCCTTCAATCACTACTTTGCCGGTGCATTCATAACTATTGTTACCTAGTGAAGAAACTCCAACATCAAGATAGTCATAAGAAGGGGTCAAGGCCGGTAGGGGTTTTTTGTCAATAGCAGCTACAGTTGCAGCTATCAAACTGTCCAAGCTGTAAGGCAATATCTCTGTGCTCCAGCCCACAGCAATACCACTGACCCCATTCAACAGCACCAACGGCACCAAAGGAAGGAAGTTCACAGGTTCCATTACACTGCCATCATAATTGGGCTTCATAGGCACAATGTCTAGGTCAGGATATAACAGTGCCTCAGCAGCCTTGCTCCGTTTTACATATGTGTAGCGAGGTGCGCCCCAGCTGTCAGGACCAACTCTTGTACCAAAGGCACCTACGCCCTCAAACAATGGCACGTTGTTCAAATATGGTGCTGCTAATCTGCTGATGGTTTCAGCTGCACTTACATCTCCATGCAAGAACAACCCTTCTTGAATCACCTGGCCAGCCAAACTGATTGTTTTGACTTTTTCACTTTTGTTTCTCATCAACCACAGCATTTTCCTTTGCCCATCTTTCAAACCGTCACAAATACTGGGAATAGCCCGGTTTTGAGCAGTATAGATAGCATACTCTTTGGAGCTTGTGTTGATAAAATCACTGGTGGTGCCACCAGAACTCACAATGTTTGGTACAACTGCTGTGTTTGTGGCTACTGCTTTTGACTTTTTCATGTTAAATTTCCATCCATTGTTTTCTCAAGTCAGCTTTTGTGTGATTGAACAAGAGGTCAAGTGTATCACTTAGTTTGCCGTCATCAGTCAAAGGCACAAGCCTGGGCTTCAACAAGCTGTTGCGCCAGTCAATTTCTTCCAAACTGCCCAGTCCCTTGGCTCGAGTGGGCTTTGGGCAACCTTCCCAATCGCTTCCGTTGTAATTGGTGTGATCGTCGCTATACCAATAATGTCTGTTCTTTTTCTTGTCTTCTTGAATAATGAAAGGTGTTGAGAACACAAGGAAAAACGGGGGTTGCTGAGGATCAAACAATTCAGGCCAATGCAAGTAAAAGAAGTTTACTAACAATGCCATGATATTGGCACCGTCTGTGTCACTGTCACATGTGATCCAAACTTGCCCATAACGCAAGTTATCGCGAGCACATTTTTGTCCCAGTGTCAAGCCAATGCTGCTCATGATATCTTGAAGTACACTGTTGTCCAGCACAGTTTTGTTGCTCTCACCTCGCACATTGAGAATTTTACCACGCAAGGGCAGACCACCATGCACATCAGGATCACGAACTGCTGCCACACTGCTCACAGCACTATCACCCTCTGTAATCAACAAAATGCACTTGGTTCGATCTTTGCCAGTTGCATCCATGAGCTTGGGCACTTTTGCTCGGAGCACCTTGCGTGCCAGCTTGGCAGTTTCAGCATCATCTTTTTTCTGTGTTCGGGCTGCACACCGAGCATAGATTTGATCTATCCATTCTTTGTGATCTCGCGAAATACGTTTGTATAACTTTTCATCATCCA
>Ga0315900_10005215_pt1 | contig 17931 bp, 15 predicted proteins | sample LakEriMetagenome_FD_203521 | JGI IMG/M metagenome (GOLD analysis project Ga0315900, IMG submission 203521) | Freshwater fungal communities from buoy surface, Lake Erie, Ohio, United States - Buoy 12 MA114 | ecosystem: Environmental > Aquatic > Freshwater > Lake > Lake biofilm | place: USA: Lake... | reverse complement strand
GGGGAGAGGTCGGTCATGGCGGGCTCGGGTCGGTCTGACGCTACGGGTTAGGGTTGAACTCTAGTTGTCTAGACAGGTATAGGCAAGTAGCATCTACCTATGGTTTTCACCAATCGCGCTGACCCAGGCAACCTGGGTGAGGCCACGACCGTCGGCTCGCTACCGGGGCATCACAGCGCCCCCTTTGCCCGCATCAAGCAGCACCTCAAGGAGGGCCTGGCCGCGGGCCGCTGGCCACCTGGGGCCTTGATGCCGTCAGAGGCCGAGCTGGTGGCCCTTTTCGGTGTCAGCCGCATGACAGTCAACCGCGCGCTGCGCGAATTGCAGGCCGAAGGCCTGGTGCTGCGCTCACAGGGCGTGGGCACCTTCGCTGCCCCGCTGCACCAGGTGTCCAGCACACTCACCATCCGCGATCTTCAAGAAGAGATCAGCGCCCGTGGGCACCTGCACCACGCCGTCGTGCATCTGCAGCGCAGCGAACCAGCCCCCGAACCCTTGGCGGCCCAATTGGGGGTCGCGGTCGGCGCAGCGGTGTTCCACACCCTGATCGTCCACCACGAGAACGGCCTGCCACTCCAGTGCGAAGACCGCTTCGTCAACCCTGGATGCGCCCCCGGCTACCTGGACGCGGACTTCACGCAGACCACGCCCACGCGCTACCTGTTCGAACACACCGCCCTGTGGCGCGCGCAGTACTCCATCGAGGCCGCCCGTGCCACAGCCCAGGAGGCTCAGTTGCTGGGCATTGCGCCAGACGAGCCCTGCCTGGTGGTGGTGCGGCGCACCTTCACGCGCGACGCGGCCATCACGATTGCCCGGCTGGTGCACCCCGGCTCGCGGTACCGGCTTTCGGGAGAATTCACGCCATGAACCTGGCTCCGCAGTCCCCGCACGCCAAGCCCCCACATCCCCAGCCCGCCGAAACACTGCGTGTCGAAGAAGGACGCGTCGCCCAGCCCGCCGGCCTTGCTGCGCGCGCGCTGTCCATCGCTGACGAGGCCACGGTGCAGGCCTTTGCGGCAGATGGCGCCGTGGTGCTGCGCGGGCTGTTGACGCCGGCGGAGCTGGCGCTGTTGCGCCAGGGCATCGACGCGAATTTGGCAGCGCCCAGCCCGCGCGCGCTGGTGGCCAGCCGGCCTGAAGACCCCGGCTTCTTCATCGAAGACTTCTGCAACTGGCAGCACAACGGTGCCTACCGCCAGTTCATTTTCGGCTCCGTGCTGGCGGCCGTGGCCAGCCGGCTGATGCAAAGCCGCACCGCCCGCCTGTACCACGACCACATGCTGACCAAGGAGCCGGGCACGCGCCAGCCCACGCCCTGGCACCAGGACCAGCCTTACTACAACGTGGACGGCGCGCAGAACGTCAGCTTCTGGATCCCCGTTGACCCGGTGAGCCGCGCGGCCACGCTGGAGTTCGCTGCCGGCACGCACCGCGGCCCCTGGCTCATGCCGCGCAGCTTCATGACGAACGAGGCACGCTGGTTTCCCGAAGGCACGCTGGCAGACCTGCCCGACATCGAGGCCGGCCGGCGGGCCGACCCACCGACGCACCGCATCCTCGGCTGGGCCCTGGAGCCGGGCGATGCGGTGGCCTTCCACATGCTGACCCTGCACGCCACGGGGGGCGTGGAGGCAGGCCGGCGCCGGCGCGTGTTCTCGGTCAGGTTCCTGGGCGACGACATGCGCCATGCCCCTCGGTCCTGGGTGACCTCGCCCGAGTTCCCCGGCCTGGCCGAGGTGCTGCCCGCAGGCGCGCCGATGGAGCACCCGCTGTTCCCGTTGCTGTGGCAGGAGGCTGTGTGAATCGGCACGGTCCGGCGTACCGCCCTTTCGAGGGATGTGGGCGATGAATACGATGCGCGGCTTGACGGCAGCAAAGCCATCGAGCCAGGCTCTGTACGCGGTTCAACCCGTGCAGCTCGCGCGCCTGCGCGACGCGCCAGCCCAGCCCTGGCGCAACGGCGGCGGGGTCACGCGCGAGCTGCTGGCCTGGGCGACGCCGCGCCTTGCTGACACGCCCGCAGGCCCCCAGGCCCCATCCTCCGATTGGGCCGTGCGGGTGAGCGTGGCCGACATCGCGCAGGACGGACCGTTCTCCGCCTTCCCCGGCATCGACCGCTGCTTTGCGGTACTGGAAGGCAACGGGGTGGTGCTCACGCTGCGCGGCGAGGATCTGCACTTGACGCCCGCCAGCGACCCACTGGCCTTTGAGGGAGCGCAGGCGCCCGGCTGCCGTTTGATCAACGGGCCCACGCGCGACCTCAACCTGATGGTGCGGCACAGCGCCGGGCGGGCCTGGATGCAAAGGGCCATGGCGGGGCAGTCGTGGCCGCCACCCGTACCTCTTCAGCAAGCCCCCGATGCGCAGCCCCTCCACCCGCCAGTCATGGGCTCGCAGATGAAGGGCGAAGGCTGGGCGTGGCAGGGCCTGTACACGCATGGCCCCGCTTGCGTGGACACGCCCGGCGGCCGCCTCGACCTGCAGCCCGGCACGCTGCTGTGGTCTGACGCCGGGTCTGGTCACCCGCCCGAAGCTGACCCGACGGCGCCCTGGTGCCTGGTCGCGGGCCGCCAGGCCTGGTGGCTGGGTCTGCAGGCCCCTGGCCCGAAAGAAGGACGCACATGACGAACCGCAAGTTCACCCTCTGGCGCCACGCCCGCCTGGCCACGCTGGCCCCACCCTCGGGCTGGGGCCTGATCGAGGACGGCGCGCTGCTGACGGAAGACGACCGCATCGCCTGGCTGGGGCCGGATGCGCAACTGCCCAGCGCCCTCGCCAACCTGACGGGCCATGCCACCCAAGAGCACGACCTGCAAGGCGCGCTGCTCACGCCAGGGCTGATCGACGCCCACACCCACCTGGTCTACGGCGGCGACCGCGCAGCAGAGTTTGAGCTGCGCTTGCAAGGCGCCACCTACGAGGAGATTGCCCGTGCCGGCGGTGGCATACGCTCCACCGTGGCGGCCACACGGGCGGCCAGTGATGAGGCCTTGTTCGCGCTCGCGGTGCCACGCGCCCAGGCGCTGATGGCCGAAGGCATCACCACGCTGGAGATCAAGTCCGGTTACGGCCTGGACGAGAACACCGAAGCGCGCTGTCTGGCCGTGGCGCGGCGCCTGGGGCGTGAGCTGCCGCTGACGGTGCGGACTACCTCGCTGGGCGCGCACGCGCTGCCTCCGGAGTTCGCCGGCCGGGCAGATGACTACATCGAAGCCGTCTGCGCCTGGCTGCCCGGCCAGCACGCCGCCGGCCTGGTGGACGCCGTGGACGGGTTCTGCGACACCATCGGCTTCACGCCGGCGCAGACCCGGCGCGTGTTCGACGCGGCGCGCGCGCTGGGCCTGCCCGTGAAGCTGCACGCCGAGCAGTTGAGCAACCAGGAAGGGGCCGCGTTGGCCGCGCAGTACCAGGCGCTGAGCTGCGACCACCTGGAGCACCTGTCATCGGCCGGCATTGCCGCGATGCGGCAGACCGGCACCGTGGCCATGCTGCTGCCCGGGGCTTACTACTTTCTGCGCGAGACGAAGCTCCCGCCCGTGGCCGCGCTGCGCGGAGCGGGCGTGCCGATCGCCATCGCCACCGACCACAACCCTGGTTCCTCGCCCGCGCTGTCACTGCTGCTGATGCTGAACATGGCCTGCACGCTGTTCCGCCTGACGCCTGAGGAGGCCTGGCGCGGTGTCACGCTGAACGCCGCGCGGGCCCTGGGCCTGCGCGACCGGGGCACCCTGGCCATCGGCCAGCGGGCTGACCTGGCCGTGTGGGACGCCGAGCACCCGCGCGAGATGGCCTACCGCTTCGGCCACAACCCCTGCCGCCGCGTCGTGTGCAGCGGCATCGAAAGGCTTCCATGAGTTTCACCCTGCACCGCGGCCACACGCCAATGCTCATCAGCATGCCCCACGTGGGCACGCACCTGCCCGAGGACCTCAAGCCGCGGCTGGTGGAACGTGCGCTGCAGGTGGAAGACACGGACTGGTACCTGGAGCGTCTTTACGCGTTCGCGAAAGACCTGGGCGCCAGCCTCATCGTGCCCGTGGAAAGCCGCATCGTCATCGACCTGAACCGCGGCAGCGACAACCAGCCCATGTACCCGGGCCGCAACAACACCGAGCTGTGCCCCACGCGCTTCTTCACCGGCGACGCGGTCTACCGCGAAGGCTGCGCCCCTGACGAGGCTGAAGTGCGTGAACGCATCGCGATGCACTGGCAGCCTTACCACGACACCCTGGGCGAGGAACTGCGTCGCCTGAAGGCGCTGCACGGCCACGCCGTGCTGTTCGACGCGCACAGCATCAAGGGCGAGTTGCCCTGGCTGTTCGAAGGCGCGCTGCCCGATCTGAACCTGGGCACGGTGGAAGGCCGCAGTTGCGCCTTGTCGCTGCGCGCGGCGGTCTACGCCGTCTTAGAGCGGCAGTCCGCTTACACCCATGTGCTGGACGGTCGCTTCAAGGGCGGACACATCACGCGCCACTTCGGGTGCCCGGAAGGCGGCGTCCACGCCGTGCAACTGGAGATGGCCTGGCGCGCCTACATGGACGAACACTCGCCCTACACCTGGCACGAGGCGAAGGCCTCGGCCATCACGCCGCTGCTGCGCGAGCTGGTGCAGGTGATGATCGATTGGCGGCCGGCATGACGATCGCGACCCACACCCCGCTACAAAGCGCGACAGGCCCCGGCGGTAACGCCCCGCAGCGACTGCTGGCCCCCCACGCCTGGGTGGAGGGCCGCTGGCAGGCCGAGGTGCTGCTGGAGATCGCGCCTGACGGCAGCTGGGGCGCGGTCACGCCGGGCGTCACGGCACCGCCAGCGGATGCGCAGCGCCTGCCAGGCCCCGTGCTGCCCGGCCTGGTCAATGCGCACAGCCACGCCTTCCAGCGCGCCTTCGCCGGCCTGGCCGAGCGGCGCGAAGGCACTCACGACGATTTCTGGAGCTGGCGCGACCGCATGTACGGCGTGGCGCTGCGCATCACGCCTGACGAACTGCAGGCCGTGGCCAGCACGCTCTACCGCGAGATGCGGGCCGGCGGCTACACCCACGTCTGCGAGTTCCACTACCTGCACCACGCCCCGGGCGGCACGCCCTACCCCGATCGCGGTGCGATGGCGCGTGCGCTGGCGCGAGCCGCACAGCAGGCGGGCATCGGTCTGACCCTGCTGCCGGTGCTGTACGAGCGGGCGGGCTTCACGCAGCCCCAGCTGCGCGCCGACCAGCGCCGCTTCGCCACCACGGTGGACGAGGTCATCGCCATGCGCGACGAGATCCGCAGCTGGCACCTGCCCGGTGTGGACGCCGGCGTGGCCATCCACTCGCTGCGCGCAGCGCAAGGCGAGTCCATCGCGGAGCTGGCCCGACGCTGCGCCGACGACCCCGGGCCGGTGCATGTGCACATCGCCGAGCAGACGGGCGAGGTCGAGGACTGCCTGGCCGCCACCGGCCAGCGGCCCATCGAGTGGCTGTGCGCGAACGTGCGGCTGGATGCGCGCTGGCACCTAGTGCACGCCACGCATGCCACGCCTGATGAGATCGAGGCGGTGGCCCGCACGGGGGCGGGGGTCGTGGTCTGCCCCACCACCGAGGCCAACCTGGGTGACGGCCTGTTCGACCTGCCCCGCTGGTTGGGCGCGGGCGTGCCGCTGTCCATCGGCTCGGACAGCCACGTCAGCCGCCAGTGGCCGCGCGAGTTGCAGTTGCTGGAATACGGCCAGCGCCTGGTGCACCGGCGGCGCAACGTCGCCGCCGCCCCCGAATCGGGCGAGCCTTCCACCGCGCAGCGCCTGTTCCAGGCCATGCTGCAAGGTGGCGCCGCAGCCGCAGGCAGGCGGAAGGTGGGCCTCGTCCCCGGGGCCCCTGCGGACTTCCTCGTGATGGACACCACGGTCGACGCACTGGCCGGTGTGCCAAACGAGAACCTCCTGGATGCGCTCGTCTTCGCAACAGACGTGCCCGCCTTCGCCCAGACCTGGGTGGCGGGTGTGCGGTGCACGCCGTGATGGCAGGGCCTGGAGGGGCCGAGAGGGCTTGCGGCGGCTGCACGCGACTCCCAACGGGTACCGGCACGATCAACGCTTCACGAGAAGAATCTAGTAATTACAATAGACATTTCTAGTACTTTGTAACTCTGCGTGAACCGCAACTTCCGTCGCCCCTTTGTCACCGCCCTGGCTCGCCGCCTTGAAGCGCACCCCATCCTGATGCAGGTGCTGGTCGGCCCCCGTCAGGTGGGCAAGACCACAGGGGTGAAGCAAGTCATCGAACAGGCTGCCCAACCCGCCCACTACGCCAACGCCGATGGGCTGCTGGCAAGCGACCACACCTGGCTCAGGGAACAATGGCAGCAGGCCTTGCTGCTGGGCGAGGGCAGCCTGCTGGTGATCGACGAGATCCAGAAAGTCCCGAACTGGCCCGAGACCCTCAAGGCGCTGTGGGATGCCAGGCCCGGATTCCTGCGCGTGGTGTTGCTGGGCTCCAGCGCGCTGCAGGTCCAGGCCGGTGTGACCGAGAGCTTGGCCGGCCGCTTCGAACTCCTGCGTGTGCACCACTGGACCTTTGCCGAACTGCAGCAGGCCTTCGGCTACGACCTGCCGCGCTATCTGGCGTACGGCGGCTACCCCGGCGCCGTGGCTTTCGAGGACGACCCGGACCGCTGGTACGCCTACATGAAGGATTCCATCGTCGAGGCCGTGATCGGCAAGGACATCCTGCAGCAACGCCGTGTGGGCAACCCCGCCTTGTTCCGGCAGGCCTTCCAGATCCTGTGCCAGTACCCAGCGCAGGAGATCAGCTACACCAAGCTGCTGGGACAACTGCAAGACCGGGGCAACACCGATCTGGTGAAGACCTACATCGAGTTGTACGCGAGCGCCTTCCTCATGCACGCACTGCAGAAGTACTCCCCAAAGGCCTGGCTGCGCCGCGGCTCCAGCCCCAAGATGCTGCCCGCCTGCCCGGCGCTGTACAGCATGGCCACAGGCGTGAACGTGACGGCCAATGCAGAACAACGAGGGCGCGCCTTCGAACTGGCGGTCGGTGCGGAGCTTGCACAGCAGCCTGGTGAGCTCACCTACTGGCGCGAGCGTCAAGAGGAGGTGGACTTCGTCTACCAGAGCCGCAGTGCGCTGTACGCCATCGAGGTGAAATCGGGCCGCAGGAAGTCGGGGCGGGGGCTGGAGGCGTTTTGCAAACAGGTGCCGCAGGCCTTGCCGGTCATCGTGACACCAGACAACTTCGCGGCGTTTTCCGCCGATCCCCGCGGCTTCCTGGCCCAAGTGGCCTGATCCTCATGTCCTTTGCCTCCTTCGCCTCCCTGGGGCTTCACCCCGACCTGCTGCGCACCCTGGCCCAGCGCGGCCACTTGCGGCCCACACCCATCCAGGCGGCGGCCATTCCTGCCGCGCTGGCGGGCCGCGACCTCATCGGCGCGGCCGTCACCGGCTCGGGCAAGACGCTGGCCTACGTGCTGCCCCTGCTGCAGAGCCTGCTGCGGCTGCTGCACACCGAGCCCGAGACGCCGCGCCCGGCACGCGCGCTGGTGCTGGTGCCCTCGCGCGAGCTGGCGCTGCAGGTGACCGACACCTTTCTCGCCTACACCCAGGCTTTGGCACTGCGCGTGAAGGTGGTCACCCTGGTCGGCGGGGTCTCGGTCAACCCGCAGCTGATGGCGCTGCGCGGGGGCGCCGACGTGGTGGTGGCCACACCGGGCCGGTTGCTGGATCTGGTGGCTCGGCGCCGCGCCCGAGGGCCAGAACAGGCCTACAGCGGCCTGCGACTGGACCGCCTGGAAACCCTGGTGCTGGACGAAGCCGACCGGTTGCTGGAAGACGGCTTTGCCGACGAACTGGGCCGCGTGCTGGGCCTGCTGCCGCCGCGTCGGCAGCAGTGGCTGTTCTCCGCCACCTTCGGCCCCGAGGTGATGACGCTCGCGCAGGACCTGTTGCACGACCCCGCGCAGATCGACGTGGTGCCAGGAAAAGCCGCCGCAGTGGCCGTCAGACCGCAGGTCGGGCCGGCCGGCATGCATCCCACCCCACCCACCGCACACGGCTTGGCTGCGCCTGCGCCTGCTGCCGCACCCCCCACCCTGCCCCCCACGCTGGTGCAGCGCGCCCTGCGGGTCGACGCCGCCCAGCGTACGTCCTTGCTGCGCCACCTCATCGGCACCGAAGGCTGGTCACGGGTGCTGGTGTTCGTGGCCACGCGCTATGCCACCGAGCATGTGGCGGCCAAGCTCAACGCGGCGGGCTTGCGCGCCGCGGCCCTGCACGGTGAACTGAGCCAGGGGGCGCGCACCGGTGCGCTGGCGGACTTCCGCAGCGGTGCCGTGCGCGTGCTGGTGGCCACCGACATGGCCTCGCGCGGGCTGCACATCGAGCAGCTGCCCGCCGTGGTGAACTACGAACTCGCACGCTCGCCGGCCACGCACATCCACCGTGTGGGCCGTACCGCCCGGCAGGGCGCTGCCGGCGTGGCCGTGAGCTTCATCGCCGCCGACGACCCGACGCAGGAAGCCCACTTCCGCCTGATCGAAAAGCGCCAGGGCCAGCGCGTGGCGCGCGAGCAGGTGCCGGGCTTCGAACCCGCCGCCCTGCCCGCCAAAGCACCCGCAGGAGACCAGGCGGATGAGCCAGCCACTCCACGCAAGGGCCTGGACCCTCACGGCGGCGTGAAGGGCCGGCGCAAGAGCCGCAAGGACAAGCTGCGCGAGGCGCTGTCCGTCCCTTCTGAACGACCCGACCCCACATGACCGCTGACCTGACCAACCCCTCCGCTGCCGCCCCACCCCCAGGCGAACTGGACTTCGCCCGCCTGCCCCTGGCCCCGCACGTCCTGGCCAACCTGCACAGCCTGGGCTACACCCAGATGACGCCGATCCAGGCGGCCACCCTGCCGCTGGCCCTGGCGGGGCGCGACCTGATCGCCCAAGCCCGCACGGGCAGCGGCAAGACCGCCGCCTTTGCCCTGGCACTGCTGGCCAGCCTCAACCCGCGGCGCTTTGCCGTGCAGGCGCTGGTGCTGTGCCCCACGCGCGAACTGGCCGAGCAGGTGACGCAGGAAATCCGCCGCCTGGCGCGCGCCGAGGACTCCGTCAAGGTGCTGACGCTGTGCGGCGGCGCGACCATGCGCCCTCAGATCGCCAGCCTCGAGCATGGTGCCCACGTCGTGGTGGGCACACCCGGCCGCATCCTGGACCACCTGGAGCGGCAGACCCTGAACCTCGAAGCGCTCAACACCCTGGTGCTGGACGAGGCCGACCGCATGCTGGACATGGGCTTTGCCGACGACATCGCCCAGGTGGTGCGCGCCTGCCCGAAGACGCGCCAGACCCTGTTGTTCTCCGCCACCTACCCCGAGGGCGTGATGGCCCTGGGCGCCCGACACATGCGCGAGCCGCAGACCGTGAAGCTGACGGAACGCCACGCGGCGCAGACCATCCGCCAGCGCTTCTACGAGGTGCAGGAGCAAGAGCGCCTGCACGCCGTGGGGCTGCTGCTGAACCACTACCGGCCTGTGTCCACGCTGGCCTTCTGCAACACCAAGCAGCAATGCCGCGACCTGGTGGCCGTGCTTCAGGCGCAGGGGCTGGTGGCGCTGGAACTGCACGGCGACCTGGACCAGCGCGACCGCGACCAGGTGCTGGTGCAGTTCGCCCAGCGCAGCTGCAGCGTGCTGGTGGCCACCGACGTGGCCGCCCGAGGCCTGGACATCAGCCAGCTCGAAGCCGTGATCAACGTGGACATCTCGCCCGAGACGGAGGTGCACACGCACCGCATCGGGCGCGTGGGGCGCATGGCCCTGCAGGCGCCGGTGGAGAGTCCCGAGCCGGCCAGCACCGACGCCAAAAGCGGGCGCAGCGCGCCCGCACCCGCCGCGCCAGCCCCAGGCTGGGCCTTCAGCCTGGCCAGCATGGAAGAGATGGGCCGCGTGGGGCGCATCGAGGCAGCCCAAGGAGCCGAGGTCGAGTGGCATCCGCTTGCCGAACTCACCGGGCAGGCGGGCGATGCTGCCGCCGGCCCGCTGCTGCCCCCCATGGCCACGCTGCAGATGCTGGGTGGGCGCAAGGAGAAGATCCGCGCCGGCGACGTGCTGGGCGCGCTGACCAAGGACATGGGCTTTACCGGCACCCAGATCGGCAAGATCAGCATCAACGAATGGTCCACCTACATCGCGGTGGAACGTGACATCGCCCCCGAGGTGCTGCGCCGCCTGAACGCCGGCAAGGTCAAGGGCCGCAGCGTGAAGGTGCGCATGCTGTGACACCGCCGCTGCCGCCAGCACCGGCGTACACGCTGCACGCGCCGGATGCCGGCGGGCCCGACCTCTCGCGGCTCAATCCGCCGTCGCGCCCGAGTCCTTCACCACCTTGGCCCACTTCGCGATCTCGCCGGCCTGGAAGCGCGTGAGTTCCTCAGGGGTGGACAGCCAGGTGTCCAACCCGAGTGCCTTCAGCTTGGCCTGCACATCCGGCAGGTTGAACACGCGGTGGATCTCCTGGTTCAGGCGCGCCACCACCTCCTTCGGTGTGCCGGCCGGCGCGAAGACGGCGAACCAGCTCGTGGCCTCGAAGCCGGGCACGGTCTCGGCCACGGTAGGCACGTCAGGTGCGGCCGGTGAGCGCTTGGCGCCCGTCTGGGCCAGGGCGCGGATCTTGCCCTCGCGCGCCATCGGCAGGGCTGAGGGCATGTTGTCGAACATCAGCTGGATCTGCCCGCCCACCAGATCGGGAATGGCGAACTGCCGGCCTTTGTAGGGCACGTGCGTCATGGTGGTGCCGGTGAGCGACTTGAAGAGTTCGCCCGACACATGCACTGACGAGCCGATGCCCGGCGAGCCGAAGCTCAGCTTGTTGGGGTTGGCCTTCAGATGGGCGATGAACTCGGCCACGTTGCGCGCGGGCACGTCGTTGTTCACCACCAGCAGGTTGGGCGTGCTGGCCACATGCGACACGGGCACGAAGTCCTTGACCATGTCGTAGGGCATCTTCTTGTACAGCGCGCCGTTGATGGAGTGCGTGCCCACGGTGGCCATCACCAGCATGTGGCCATCCGGCGGCGCCTTGGCCACCGCTTCGGCGCCGATGTTGCCGCCGGCCCCGGGACGGTTGTCCACCACCACCGGCTGCCCGAGGTTGGCCTTTTCGGAGAAGGTGCGCGCCAGGATGTCGGGCGCACCGCCCGGCGGGAAGGTCACCACCAGCCGGATGGGCTGGCGCGGGAAGGCCTGCTGGGCCAGGGCCTGGGGGGCGATGAGGGTGGCTGTGGCAGCCAGGGCGGCCAGCGCCCGAAGCGGCGCACGCAGGGCCGGGGCAAAGCTTCTGCAGGTGAACAGCGGCATGGAAATCGTCTCCTGGTGTGAAGCCGGTACCACCCGGCTTTCGCATGCCCCCAGTCGAGCACAAACCCCCGCGCTTGCCTATCGGGCTGACCCGAAGGACGCTGCAGAAACCACGCCGACGCTGCGTGTGCGCAAACCGGCCGGGGCCTCACAGAGCGATGCTGTGGCTGCGCGGTCGGCAAACCGCACTCCCACATCCCTTTCCCACCCACCCCTTGCAAGGAATTCCTCATGGAAGCGAACACCCGCACCGTGCCCACGGACGGCAGCCAGGACAGCAGCCACCAACTGCGCCACATGGTGGACGAGATCGACACCTACCTGCGCTCGGCCGCCGACAGCGGTGACCAGAAATTCAATGCCGTTCGCGACAAGCTCTCGGTGCAGGTGCGCGAGATGCGCGCCCAGCTCGACGAGCTGAACCAGGCCACGCTGGAGCGAGTCAAGCGCGCCGCCCAGCAGGCTGACCAGTCTGTGCACGCGCATCCGTACAGCGCCATGGGCATCGCAGCGGCCACCGGCCTGCTGATCGGCTTTCTGGCGTCGCGGCGCTGAAGATCTTGGCAGTTCAGGCCGCCTTCGGCGGACACCAGCACCCGCGGCAACAAACTTGCCACGCCCCCCAGGCCGGCCGGGAAAGGCGCGCCCGGGTGTGGTGAGCGTCTTGCGCAGGCTGTTGGGCAGCGCGGCGGGCATTGCCGCCACCCATCTGGAGTGGGTGGCCCTGGAGATCGAGGCCGAGAAGCAGCGTCTGGCGCGGCTTTGGATGTATGCCGCGCTGACCCTGTTCCTGCTGTTCACCGCCACCTGGCTGGGCGTGGCCGGCCTGCTGCTGTGGGCGGAACCGTCGCAGCGCGCAGCCATCGCCGCCGGCTTGGCCCTGGTCTTTCTGGCGGCCGCGGCAGTGGCCGCGTGCAGTTGGCGCCGCCTGTCGCACCGCCGCCGCGCCTTCAGGTGGACACCACCAGGGCCGTCGTCTCCTTGACCTCCTCCATCACCACGTAGCTGTGCGACTGGCACGGCACCGGGATGCGCTTGAGGATGTCGCCCAGCAGGTTGCGGTACTCGGCCATCTGCGACAGCCGCGCCTTGACCAGGTAGTCGAAGCTGCCGGAGACCAGGTGGCACTCCATCACCTCCGGCATGTGCAGCAAGGCCTTGCGCACTTCGTCGAACACGTCGCCTGACTTGGCCGAGAGCGTGATCTCCACGAACACCAGCAGCGTGCGCCCCAGGGCCTTGGGGTCAACGCGGGCGTGGTAGCCCGTGATGACGCCGCTGCGCTCCATGCGCCGCACCCGCTCGGCGCAAGGCGAGGTCGACAGGCCGATGCGCTCGCCCAACTCCGTCATGGAGATGCGGCCCTCACGCTGCAGGATGTCCAGGATGCGGCGGTCGATACGGTCGAGTTCAGCCATGGTCAGGAAAAGTTTCGGGGGAAGGAAGGCGCCGGGGCTCGAATTCGATCGACTTTACTGCCATAGACGATTAATTCACAAACTATTACCGCTTTCCAATCCATAAACTTCATATTCAAACGGTCAAGTTTGTGTCTCACCAGAGATTCAAGAGAGGTTTGTATGAAGGTCATCGTCCTGGGCAGCGGCGTCATCGGCACCACCACCGCCTACTACCTGGCCCGCGCCGGGGCGCAAGTCACCGTGCTGGACCGCCAGCCGGGCCCGGCCCTGGAGACCAGCTTCGCCAACGCCGGCCAGGTCTCGCCCGGCTACTCCACCCCCTGGGCCGCCCCCGGCATCCCCTTCAAGGCTTTGAAGTGGATGTTCCAGCGGCATGCGCCGCTGGCCATCCGCCCGGACGGCAGCCTGTTCCAGTTGCGCTGGATTGCGCAGATGCTGCGCCACTGCACGGCAGCCAACTACGCCATCAACAAGGAACGGCTGATGCGCGTGGCCGGCTACAGCCGCGACTGCCTGCGCCAACTGCGCCAGGACATCGGCATCGAGTACGACCACCGCACGGGCGGCACGCTGCAGGTCTTCCGCACCCAGGCGCAGATGGACGCCGTGGGGCGCGACACGGCCGTGCTGCAGGACTGCGGCGTGGATTTCGAGGTGCTGGACCGCGACGGCCTGGCCCGCGTCGAGCCCGGCCTGGCCCACGCCCGCGAGCGCCTGAGCGGCGGCCTGCGCCTGCCGGGTGACGAAACCGGCGACTGCCACCTGTTCACCCGCCGCCTGGCGCAGGAGGCCGAGCGTTTGGGCGTGGAGTTCCGTTTCAACACGCAGGTCAACCGGCTGCTGACGAAGGGCACGGCCGTCACGGGCGTGGAGCTCGCCGGGCCTGACGGCAGCCCCGCGCAGATGATGCACGCCGACCGCGTGGTGCTGGCCCTCGGCAGCTATTCCCGCCAGATGTTGCAGCCGCTCGGGCTGGACCTGCCGGTCTACCCCGTCAAGGGCTACTCGCTGACCATCCCGCTGCGCGATGAAGCCCTCGCACCGCAGTCCACGGTGCTGGACGAGACTTACAAGATTGCGCTCACCCGCCTGGGCAGCCGCATCCGCGTGGGCGGCATGGCCGAGCTGGGGGGCTTCGACCTGCGGCTCAACCCGCGCCGGCGCGCCACGCTCGAAATGGTGACGCATGACCTATTTCCGGGCGGCGACCTGCCGCGCGCCGAGTTCTGGACCGGCCTGCGCCCCATGACACCCGACAGCACGCCCCTCATCGGCGCCACGCGCTGTACCAACCTGTTCCTGAACACCGGCCACGGCACCCTTGGCTGGACCATGGCCTGCGGCAGCGCCCGGGTGGTGGCCGACCTCGTCATGGGCCGGTCGGCCGACATCCGCACCGACGACCTCGGCCTGCACCGCTACGAGGCCCCGGGGCGGCGCAGGCTTGCTATGCTTCCGCCTCTTCCCACCGCCTGAAACACCGCCATGGACCACCGCCGCCGCTCCCTTGACATGGCGGGGTTGGCAGGGTCGGCGGGGCTGGCCGGGCTCGGGGGAGGCATGGGGAGTTCTTCCGGTCAGTTCTTCGCCACGGCCCCCACACCATTGCGTTGACAGGTCACGGGTCTTGAGCGTGAAGAATGCCGGGAACACCTTCGCCGCCGCGCTGGGCTCGCTGTGGCCACGGTCCCTGACGAACCGGGTCTTTGCGCTCTACGCCGTCACACTGGTCACGTTCCTCTGCGTCGGGCTTGCCGTGTTCCTGAGCCATCAGGTCCGGCAGCAGATCAAGGAGACGAAGCGCGCCTCGGTGATGCTGGTGGAGATCGTCGCGCAGGCGGTGCAGGACAGCGTCGTCATGGGCGACTACGACAGCGTGCGCAGGACGCTGGACCGGGCCGTGCAGGGCTCGGTCTTCCGCTCCAGCCAGTTCACCGACACCAGGGGCGGCAGCATCCGCACCGACAGCCGCACCCCGCCGCGCGGCCATGCGCCCGGCTGGCTGGTGCAGTGGGCCGAGCGCGAGTTGTACGACGTGAACCGCAACGTCACCGTGGGCGGGCGCGACTACGGCATGCTGCGCTTGACCTTCGACGCCCACACGGTGGCCTACGACCTGTGGAACCTGGCGGTGCTGGTGGTCGGTGCCGGACTGGCCAGCCTGCTGCTGGGCCTGGCGGCCATCCGCTTCCTGCTGCGCCGCTGGCTGGGCGGACTGGAACGCCTGCTGAAGCTGGACAAAGCCCTGGCGACGGGCCGGGTGGATGTGTCGCAGATCGACACCCAGGGCGCGCCCACCGAGGTCACCCGCGTGGTAGCCATGTTCCAGCGCACGGCCGAACTGATGCACGAGCGCGAAGTCAGCCGCCGTGCCCTGGACAACCAGAAGTTCGCGCTCGACCAGCACGCCATCGTCAGCATCACCGACCTGGCCGGCAACATCACCTACGCCAACGACCGCTTCTGCGACATCACCGGCTACGCCCGCGCGGAACTGCTGGGGCGCAACCACCGCATCATCAACTCAGGCCAGCAGCCGGCCAGCTTCTTCGAGAACCTGTGGAAGGCGATCAGCTCGGGCCAGGTCTGGCGCGGCGAAATCTGCAACCGCAACCGGGCCGGCCACCTCTACTGGGTCAGCGCCACCATCGTGCCGCTGCTGGACGAAAAGGGCCAGCCGGAGCAGTACATCGCCATCCGCACCGAGATCACGGAGCGGGTTAGGGCCGAGCGCGCGCTGGAGGAGGTGAACCAGAACCTGGAGAGCACGATTCAGCGTCGCACCGAGGCGCTGGAGGAAGCCACCCTGGCGGCGTCGCTGGCGAACCGGGCCAAGAGCGACTTCCTGTCGAACATGAGCCACGAGATGCGCACCCCGATGAACAGCATCCTGGGCATGTCCTACCTGGCGCTGCGCGCCTCACCCTCGCCGAAGGTGCGGGAGTACCTGCGCAGCATCCACGACTCCGGCAAGTACCTGCTGGAGCTGATCAGCAACATCCTGGACTTCTCCAAGATCGAGTCTGGCAAGCTGGAGGTGGAAAACGTCGACCTGCTGCTGCCCGCCATCTACGCCGACGTGGTCAAGCTGATGGAGGAACCTGCCCGGGAGAAGGGGCTGGAGCTGCGGGTGGAACTGGAGGAGCGCCTGCAGCAGCCCTTCAAGGGTGACCCGCTGCGCATCCGCCAGATCCTGCTGAACTACGCCAGCAACGCCGTGAAGTTCTCCTCCAAGGGCGTGGTGCGGCTCATCGGCCGGGCGGGCGCGGAAGGGCCGGACGGCGTGGAGGTGGTGCTGCAGGTGGCCGACGAGGGCATCGGCATGACGACGGAGCAGGCCGCCGAGTTGTTCCAGCCCTTCCACCAGGCCGATGCCTCCACCACGCGGCAGTTCGGCGGCACGGGCCTGGGGCTGGCCATCTGCCGCGAACTGGCCAAGCTCATGGGCGGCCAGGTGGGCGTGGACAGCCAGGTGGGCGTGGGCAGCACCTTTTGGTGCAGGCTGCGGCTGCCGAATGGCCACATGCCGGCAGCCAAGCCCAGGGAGTCCGACTTCGGCGCCCTGGACGAGGGCTGGGGGCCGCTGTTGCGGGACGTGCGCGTGCTGGTGGTAGACGACAACGTCGTCAACCAGTCCGTCGCCCGCGAATTGCTGGAGGCCACAGGGGCCCGGGTCACGCTGGCCGGGGACGGCCAGCAGGCGCTTGAACTCATGCAGACGCTGGAAGTGGACTGCGTGCTGATGGACATGCAGATGCCGGTGATGGACGGCCTGGAGGCCACGCGCCGGTTGCGCGCCCAACAGCGACTGCGGCGCCTGCCCATCATCGCCATGACTGCGAACGCCAGCACTCAGGACCGGCGCGCCTGTCTGGCCGCCGGCATGAACGACTTCATTTCCAAGCCCGTGGAGCCGAAGCGGTTCCTGGACATCGTGGCGCGCTGGGCGGGCCACAAGCCCGCAGAGTCACAGCCTTTGTCCGCGGCTTCTGAGGCGGCCTCCGCTGCCCCAGCCTCAGTCGCGCCTGACGCTGCCGATGCTTCGCCTGCTCCCGAGGCTCACCCTCCCGTCGAGGAAGTCCTGGACCCCCAGGTGCTGCGCACCTTGACCCGCGGCAGTGCCAGGGCCCTGGGGCCCATCGTCAAGGTCTTCGAATCGATGATGGACAAGACCGTGGTCGAGTTGCAGCAGGCCCTGGCGGCGCGCAACGCCCAGCGGCTGGGGCAGCTGGGCCACAAGGCCAAGTCCTCCGCCGCCGCCCTGGGTGCCCAGGCCCTGTCCCAGCACTGCCACGCCCTGGAATCGGCCATGCAATCTGAGCAGCCGGACTTCACGCTGGCGGCAGAGCTTGTGCAGGAAATCGAGCGGCTGAGCCCGCTGGTGGTGCAGGCCTTGCGAGCGCAGATGGCCTCAGCTTCGAAGTCGGCCTGAAGCACGAAGCCCTTCTGGAGCGCGCCTTCAGGACACGGCGCCGCGACCGTAGCTCCCCACCAGCAGACGCCCCGCGCGAAAGCGCTCCAGGGCATAGGGGTTCAGGCTGACATCGGTGGACTGGCCCAGGGCGGCCTGGGCCAGCACCCGACCCACGGCAGGCGAGAGCTTGAAGCCGTGCCCGGAAAAGCCGTAACCGACCACCAGGCCCGGCATCTCCGGCACCGGGCCGAGCACCGGGTTCCAGTCGGGCGTGACGTCGTACACCCCGGTCCAGGAAGATGCGAGGCCCGCCTCGGCAAAGGAGGGAAAGCGCTCGGCCACTTGCGCCCCAATCTCGGCCACCGTGTCCATGGAGACATCGCCTTGACGGTCATCAGGCTCGGTCAGGGTCTGCCCGGGCAGACCCTCGCTGACCAGCATCTGCACGCCGCCGTAGCTGCGGGCGTACAGCATCCCAGCAGAGGCCAGGTCCTTGAACACCGGCATGGCAGGGGTGTAGGCCTGCGGCCCCTGAAGCGCCAGCACCTGGTGGCGCTCGGCGCTCACCGGGCTTGCGATGCCGGTCCAGCGTTCGATGTCGCGCGCCCAGATGTTCTGCGTGCTGACCACCACGCCGGCATCTATGCGGCCCTCAGAGGTCTGCACCCCCGCGACCCGGCCGCCTTCCAGGTACAGCCCCGTCACGTCCACCCCTTCGTGGAACTTCACGCCCAGGCGCCTGGCCGCACGCGCGAAGC